>JABAOH010029010.1_pt1 | contig 11081 bp, 14 predicted proteins | sample 7062181 | NCBI WGS metagenome assembly JABAOH01 (sample SAMN14538630, study PRJNA623070) | marine sediment metagenome | biome: marine biome [ENVO:00000428]; feature: marine pelagic biome [ENVO:01000023]; material: deep marine sediment [ENVO:00002113]; isolation source: pool of 5 deep marine... | reverse complement strand
ACCTCGCGCAGCTTCTTGCGCTCGTCGTCCGACAAGCCCGCCTCGGCCTTACGCAGAACCGGGCCGAAGTCGTCCGGGTTGACGCCGGGGATGTTGGCGTAGGCCCGCGAGTCCTCGATCGCCTTCTGGACCTCGCGCCGCTCGACTTCTTTGGCCAGTTCGGCGGCGACCCGCTCGTTCGCTTTCTCGAGGTCCGCGATCTGCGCGGCGGCCTTCGCCAGTTCCGCCTTGACGAGATCGCCCTTGTCGGCGTCCAGCGCCTTGAGGATGGCGTCCACGCCGTCGTCGCTGTCTTCGGGCTGGACGGCCTTTATCACGGCGGCCCGCTCATCGTCGGTCAGCTTCTTCAGTTCATCGATCAACTTGTCCTGCTTCATCTCGTCCTCGCTTGACTTGAGAACACTGAACGGACGCCGGTTGGCGCCCTTACGCACGAGCGATATCTCGTCGACTTCGATGTCCGTCAGTCGTTGTGCCATATCTGCCGCCAATATGCCCGACAACCCAAAAGCCCGCTACCACGAACCCCGTTATAACGGCTCGCGCATGCCCCGGCCGCCGATACTGAACCCGGTAAACTCGCCGCCCTTGACCAGCCCCCAGAGCTCGTCGTCCGGTAAGTGGACGCCGATCATCCAGGTGCCGTCCCTGATGGCCTGGTCGCCGTGCGTCGTATCGCCCGCCTGTATCCAGCTCTCGACCAGGTGCGCCTTTTCCGCGCCAACCCGGCCCTTATGCATGACGCCATCGGCGCCCGCTTGCGCCATGCCGACCCGCCGCATGAACCCGTGCGCGGCCCGCTGGATCTCGTCCTTACTCACGATATCGCCCTGCGCGTCCTCGACTTCCGGCTCCAGTACCGGCCCGTACGCGATCCGCTTGTCGTCGTCCGTCTTGGTGATGCGGACGGCCCAGCGCACGTCGGTCGGTTCCGGCCTGCCGTTGCGCGGCTTACGGACGAGCCGCAACAGCTTCCGCACCAGCGCCCGGCGCTTCTCGACCCGCGCCTCGATCTCGCCGCAAAACGCCTGCGGGTTGCCCTTGTCCCGGTTACGGCGCACGCAATCTGCGAAGTCCTTATAGCCCGCGAATGGCATCAGTCCACCCTCCTGCCTGTGTGCCGCACGTCACGCCAGCCGTTGCCCAGCTCCAACGCCGGCTCGTCGTCGTATGCGTATTGTAGCCGGCTGACGTAGCGCGCAAGGTGCTCGCTCGTGAACAGATCGGTCGGGTCCGTGACCGTCGTTTTGATCCCGCGGCCTTCGGCCACGCCCAGCCAATACTCGACGCAGGCGCGGCCGGCCAGCGGCTCGCCGTCGCCCAGGTTGATGCCCCAGAGCGCGATCTCGTCGAACCCCTCGATGATCGCGTAAGCGACCAACCACGAAAAGCTGACCGTCTGATAAGCGCCACGCGGTAGCTCGCGCACGATCCGGTCACGCGGGAACGCCTTGCTTTCCGGGTACTTCCGATAAGCCCGCTGCATGTAGATCGGGAACGGGTGCCGCTCGCGTAGCCAGCCTTCATGCCGCTGCCAGCCGTGCGCCCAATGCCGGCGCATATATTCCGGGCTGTGTAGCTGGAACCAGCGCGAGAACAGCGACTCGTCGAGGAACGGTGGGAACTCGTTGACGCCCCACAGCTCGACATCGCCGACGCCCCACGGTTCGGCCGTATCGGCGTCGACTTCGCCATGCCCGACAATAACAACCCGGCTCATGGTATCTCGTGGACCCGGCCCTGGACGACCGTGCGGAATACCGACACGCCCGTCGACGTGCTCGATATGTTGTCCCGCACCGTGACCGCCAGCCGTTGCGTCGAAGTCAACAACAGCGCATAGCCTGACCGGCCGATCGTCCAGCGTATGGGCATATGGTCCTCGGCCGCGGCGCCACTGTCCCTGATGATCGTATCGCTCGCGGCCAACAGCGAAAAGTCGCGATTCCGCGTTATCGTCTGGCCGTCGAGAAAATCCAGCACCGTGCCGCCCGTGCTCGTCTGCACCTGCACGAGCAGCCCGTTCGCCAGCCCGGTCGACAGCCCGGCGAACTTGGCCGGCTCCATCCCGATCGCCGCCAGCTCGAAGATGCACCGCTCGACGAGCGCCTCGGTCGAACTCGACGGCGCGTAGGAAAACACGACGGCGCCCGCGGCGCTACTGGCCGTTACCGCCATGTCGACGCCGCCGCTCGACGTGGCGAGCAGCTTGTATAGCAGCTCGGTCGGCGTGGCCGGCGTGCGGCCGGTATAGACGAACTCGGCGTATCGGTTGCGCCCGATCCTATAGTTGCCCTTAGACATATCGGCGCTTGAGCCTTTCCATTACTATCAATCCGAGAACTCCAACGCCATCGCGCACCGGCAGCCCGGATGCAGCGGCGGCGTTTGTTGCGGTTCCATCGTGCGGATGCTGCCGTCCTTGAGCTGCGATTCGGCGGCCCCGAACTTCTCGTCCAGCCCGACGCCGCCACCACGGCCCGGCCCGTACTTGGCGCCCATGTCCTCACAGTACGGGCAGAGCCGGTCGTCCGGTGTGACGATCCAGACGCGGCGCGTGCGCGCCTTGTCCAGGAATCCCTGTTCCGCCGCCTGTTCCCACAATTCCTGCTGCCCGCGGTTGCCGGCCTTGATCGTTTCGGTGCGTGCAATAAGCGTGGCCCGGCGCCGGATGGCCCGGTCGCGGAACCGATCCGTCTGCTTCGCGACGAACGCCGCGTCGGCACCCTGCGCGATCAGCGCCTCGCGGAAGTTGAGCACGGCATCCGCCTGCCGCCGTGTCAGCCCGACGAATTCCCGAATCAACCGGCTCTGCTCCGGTATCGTCAAGCCCTGGGCCTGCGCCCGCACGATGATCGCCCGGACCGCCATCATCGTCTCGGGCGTCACATCGTTCAACAGCTTCGCCGCCTCGGCGCCCGCCCAGCGCACGGCACGCGGGTTGACCAGATCGAACCGGCCGACCGCTTGCTTTAGCACGATGTGGCTGTCAAGCGCCAGCTCGGCCGGTCGGCGTGCCGCCCTCATGCCGGCCTGTTGCGTCTCCATGAGCGCCTCGGTCCAGCCGCGGTCGAGGATCGACCGGAACCGGGCAAACGGCAGCGCATGGACGGCCAGCGTATGATCGCCACGCGCCAGGTAGGCTTCGAGCTGCGCCGTATTGATCCCGGCCCGCAAGTGCTCGACCGCCTCGAAGAACACGCGCCGAAAGCGCGGCACGTGCCGATCGGCCGCCCGGTGGATCGCCTGCCATTCGGGCTCGCGTGACTGCCGGTCGGCGTACCTAGCCGCCTTCCGCAGTCTCGTCCTCGCCCTCGTCCTCGGCTTCCCCGCTCGAAAACGACGCACGTTCGCGCATCTCCCGCATGAGTGCCCGGTCCGCTTCGCGTTCCGCGATCTGTCGCGCCATGTCCTCCTCGCTCGGCGCCGGCAGGCCCGCGTTCTCCAACAGATACCGCTCCAGTTCGCCGTCCGCGCTCGGGAATAGCGGCGCGCCGGCCATGCTGATCTTCTGGATGTAATCGGCCAGCTCCGTCATGTCGACGGCCTCGATGTCGCCGTGCCTGAATTGCGGCAGCCCGTCCGTTGTCTGGATGCCGTTCCAGCGGAACAGGCGCGGCACGAGGTGCCGGTTCAGCACGTCCTGGATCACGTCGAGGTAAGCGCCCAACGCGGTCGACAGCAGGTTGGTCTTGCTGCTCGCCAGCGCGAACGACCCGACCCCTTCGTGCCCGATCATGATGACGTCGGCCAGCGTGGTCATCGCGATGCGCCGGTCCAGCCGGTCGATGATCGGCCCGGTCTGCTGCGGTCGCTGGCCGGGCGATGCCATCAGTTCCAGTTCGTACAGCTTGTGACCGTCGGGATCGAATGCGAGCGGCATGACGACGCCCGCCTGTTCGTTGAATTTGATGTCCCGTACGATGCGCTGGATCGACGCGAGCAACGCGGCATCCTCGGCGCTGGCGTCCGACCGTAACAGCTCGGGCGGCACCCACGCCACGGGCACGCCCGTCGCGTCCCGTTCGGTACGTATCCACTCGTACTGCTGAATCCGCTTCTTGGCGAACCAGCTTATATACGCGTTTTCGAGGACGCTTCGGCCTTCCGGGTTGTTCTTACGCACGGTCGTCCGAAACAACAGGCAGCGGTCGATCGGCAGGAATATCTCGCCGCCCGTCGTCTGCGGCTGCTGATACGCGCCGCTGATACCGCCGTCCTCGTCGATCAACCACCGGCCGATCGTGTCTTGCGCCCGGCCGGCCAGCTTGCGAATGCCCAGCCGCCCGTCGGTATAGCGTGACGACCGGCCCGGCTGCGCCTGCTCGCCCTGCCGGCGCTTCAGTACGATCTCGAAGTACGAGAACCCGTAAGGCAGCATCGACAGCACGTCAGCGATGAAGTCGCCCCAACTATGCGACATGTCGTCGATCATGGACTCGAGGAACTCGGCGTTCGCTTCGTCCTCGCCGGCCGGCTCGACCCGCCAGGCCACACCGCGAATCAGCATCTCGATCGCCGTCAGTACGGCGCCCACGATGTCGTCGTAACGCGACATCTCCTTCCAGATGCGCTTCGCCCGCGTGCCCATGAGCTGCTGTAACGGCTGCTCGTATATCTCGCCGCGTGCGTGCATCAGGCCGGATTCGCCCAGCTCGCTGAGTGGCGCCCGGCCCTGCTTGATGATCGGCTGCGCCATCTTTAACCGTGTCCCGTCGATACTCATGTCGCTAGATCCGCGTGGACGAGCAACGTAGAATGCCCGTCGTTCGGGAATGTGGCAATCGTGCCGTCGCTGAACGTGACTTCCCATTCGGCCTGATAGTTGGCTGCGCTCGATAGGTCGGTCGACGCCCAGGTATAGCGCACGGCGCCGCAAGATGCCGTGGTCAGCGTGACCCGTGCGCCCGTCGATGTCTGGCTGATGATCTGGTTGCCGTCCGCGTCGGCCACGAAGAACTTGACGGTCGAGCCCGTCAGGTCGACCACACCGCTTGCGTCGGACAGCACGGCATCTAACAGCGGGCGCGTGTCGTTCCGCTTCATCTCGATGTCGGCTTGCGCGTTTGCCATCAGTTGTAGCTCACTGTCGTTGCGGTTGACGTATGGGCCGCCGTCGTGGCCGTGCCGTGCTCGTATATGCTACCGTCAGGGGCGGCGTCAGGTCAATCGAGAACGCGGCAGCGTCGAGCGCCAGCGCACGCAGCGCGAGCCGCGACGACCCGAGCGTGATCGACTGCGCGCCGGCTACGCTGGGCGTAACACCAGGCGACTTGACGACCAGTACCGTCACGCCAAGCGTCAGCGCCCGCGTGGTCGTTATGCTGACACTGGGCGCCGCCAGGACCAGCCGCCCGACACCCGTATCCAGCGCCAGCGCGCCGAGCGTGATGCTGGCCGCCGGCGTCCGCAGTACCAGCGCCGCCGTGCCGACGTTCACGGCCTGGGCCGTGCCGACCGTTACCGCCTGCGCCCGTAGCGTCAGAACGGCCGGGTCGAGATCGACGCTGCGTTCGCCGGTCGCCGGCGTGACCGCAGGCGCCTGCACGGCCAGCCGGGCAACGCCCAGGTCGACCGATTGCGCGCCCGCCAGGCTCGGCGTGACCGATACGGCACGCAGGACGAGTTGACCGCTGGCCAGGTCGACGCTCGCCGCCGTAGCGACCGTGGCGGCCGGCACCTGTAGCGCGACTTGCGGCGTGCCTAACGCGACCGATACGGCGGTCGCCGTTGTGACGGATACCGGCCGCAAGACGTACCGGGCGGCGTCCAGGCTGACGGCCCGCGTGGCGGCCGGCGTTACCGACTCGGCCCGTACCGCGAGCTGCGGGCTGCCAAGCGCGACCGACTGATCGACCGTTAGTTCGGCCGGCGCAACCGCACGGATGGCGACCGTCGGCGTGCCGACCGATACGCTGACCGCCGTGGCGACCGTCTGGGCCGGCGCACGCACGACCAGCCGGGCCGACCCGAGGCTGACCGATTGCGCCGTGGTCGCGGCCGGGATGACGAGGATCGGCAGGTCGAACCCGAACGGCGGCGGCAATGGCGCGTGATCTGTAACCGTCGCACCCGATACGGTGCCCGTGCGACCGTTGCCGCTATAATCGGCCTGCGTTCCTGTGCCGTTGTAGCCCAGTTCCCACCACAACAGCGCGTCGGAATCGTTGACCGCTTTAAGATAAATGCGCCGAAGCTCGGCCAGCGTCATGCGGCGGTCGAACCATAAGAAGCGTGAGGCGTTTACATCGGCTGGTTGTCCGCCAACAGAAGAATCGCCAACGCGGAAACTGGCACCGTTGTCGGCGTTAGTCGCGCCCGAGCCTACGTTCCTATAATCATAGCTCGTTTCGACGATGGCGCCGGGTAGGGTAGCGTGGAAAATGCGTGGGCCGTCTGATTCGTCGTAGGTAACGGCGAGAAACTTGAATGTATCGAGCGGGATTATGTTGCCGGTGCTGGCGCAACTCGCTGCGGTCGTCGCTCTGTTGACACCAAACTCGACATCCGCATGGTCGTTGAATACCGATGCGACGTATTTCTGATTACCGGCTGTGCCCTTTTGGCAATAAGCACCCTCCTGGACGTCGCCGTTACGCTTGAAAATCAAAATCCATGTAAACGCCGTCTTGTCATCGAGGCCACTATCGGAACCCCGATCGATCAGTTCATTGTTGGCGTCGATTAGGAGGGCCATGATTGGCCCCCGTCATGTACTGTAGGCGAACAACGCGGCGTGTAGACGGACGGCCGCGGCCAGGTCGTCGGCGGTCGTAGACGATCCGTCTCGGAAGATGCCGAACTGCACGATGTCGCCCGTCGAGAAGTTGGCGGCCGTGAGCGTGGTGCTTGCCTCACGATTCAGGATCAATGCCACGCCCGAACTCGCGACCGTGAGGCTGGTGCTCTCCTGCGCGGATGTGGTGGCGATGCTCTCCGTGTTCGCTACGGTCCGATAGTCAAAGTCCCATTTGACGCCATTCGTGGACGCGGCGGTCGTGTCCCAGAACACGACGAACTCGGCGCCCGTCGAGTAATCGTCAGGCACCGGGAAGACGCCGTATAGCCCGATCCGGGTGGTCGTGTCGTTGAAGATGAAACAGCCGTGCGGCCAGGCGGCTGAACTGGACTTGATCGTCAGCGGCTCGAAGAAGACGTTGCCGTTCGTTGCCGTGCTCGGGTCGGGCAGCGTATTGGCGCCGAGTATCGGGAAGGTCGCCATCGCATCAGCTCACCTTGTCCTGAATCACGACCAGCGCCACACGCCGCTTGATCGGATTCGGCAATACGACGGGCGCGGTCGCCGCGTCGATTGCATCGCTGACCGCCTGCTTCGTGGCCGCCGCCTCGAACCAATCTTCGACCGCCTGTAAGGCGGCGTCAAGCACCTTTTTCTTGTGTAACCCAACGTCCTCGAAATCGCCAACCAGCCGGCGCAAGCGGCCCAACTGTGCGAGCGTTGCCATCGCGATCAACTGGTCGAGGCGAACTGCGCCCAGCCGCCCGTCGAGAAGTTGACCGTGATGTCGCCGCCGTTCGGTGTGATCGGGAAGCCGCAGGTATAAGCCGCAATCGGGATGCGACCGCTCGAATCCGACGCCGCGATCTGCGCGAATATGACCGCGGCCGCGATATCGCCGGCCCCGCTCGATACGCTCGTGTAGGTGACCGCCGTGGTCGCCGCTATCTCGATCAGGTTGAGCGTCGTATTCTTGCTGGCCGTGCTCTGATCGATGAACACGCGGCCCGACGACCCCATGTGTGACGAGCTGACCTCGAAGTGCGTTAGCGATTGCGACGTGGTCGTCACCAGTATCCACGCCTGGTCCTCGACGTTGCTGATGCCCGTCGTCCAACCACTCGTCCCGCCGCTCGACTTGAGTAGCATGATGTAGTGCGGCGTGCCCGTAGAACCGCCGGCCGTGGTCAGCCCGACCGTATCGTCGGCGTAACGCAACAGAGCGTCCGTGAACACGAAATCAGCCATCGCCCTTTGACCTCTGCAACAGGTAAGCGCAGTCGGTGGAACCGCTGCCGTCAATATGCGGGAGATACCACAGGCGCGCTACCACGAACCCCGTTAGACGGCGCATCTTCGACGGGAAATCGTCTTTCCACATGTAGTCACGATGGCCGTGCCACGGGATCTCGTGACGCTCGGCCGACCAGTACTCGTAGCCCGCAAGCCAGCGGGCCGATACACGGGCCAGCTCGCCGGCCACGTCGGGCAATCGGCGTGCGGGCACGTAGATCAGCACACCGCTCGTCAGGACGAGATCGAAACTGCGGTCGCGGAACGGTAGCCGGTACATATCGGCCGCGGCGCTAGGTACGGGACAGCGGGCAAGCGCCGCCCGGTTGATGTCGCAGCCCATGACGGAATCGAAGCCCAGGGCGCGCAGGAACGGCACCTGGCCGCCCTCGCCTATCCCGACCTCGAGGACGCGGGCCGTGCGCGGGATACGGGCCAGCAAGAAGCGCCAGATGGCGAGCTTCCGGTGCCCGACCTGGGCCTCATAGCGCCGGTCGAGCTGTTCCGGGGTCAGCCGGTTGCGGTCGTAATAGGCGCGCTCGGTGCGCCAGTTCATTCGACGAGAAACGGGTTCGCCTGCCGCAAGCTGATCGGCTGCACGCCGCGTGCCTGCCCGGCTTGCGCCAGCTTGTTATATGCGCCGGCCGCCGCGTCCATCTGGTCCAGATAGGCCGCCTCGGGCCGGGCGGCTTCCAACTCGTCGAGGAACGCCTCGTTCCACGCACCGCGCACCAGCTTGACCAGGCCCGCCTCGGCCGCTGCGGCCAGCGGATCGGCACGCGCAAACTTATCGCCCGTCGGCCGCTCGGCCCGGCACGGGAAGCCCTCGAGGTTGCGGATCGTCGCCTGCGCCGAGTCCTTGCCGCCCGAGCCTGGCTCCTGCTCGACCCATATCTGGACGCCGCCGCGGGCCCGGTCCGTCTCGGCCGTCTGCCTGATCCGCGTTTCACGCTGCATGGCGGCCCATTGGCCGCGCTCGACGTGCTCGACGTAGTACAGGCCGGTACGGTTGCAGCGTGCCATCAGGACGCCCGCCGTATAGGCGCCGCCGCCCTCCGTGCCGCCCTTGTCCCAATACCGCACACGCTGCACATGGCCGGGCGTGCCGTCCACCAACTCGAACCAGTCCCGCTTGAATAGCCCGCCGCCGCGGGGGTACGGCCGCTGCTGGAGCTGGCCCGCCGTGCCGTACGGGCCAAGTTCGAGCTTCAACTTGGTTTCAAGCAACTGCCGGGATATGTACTGCGGCATCAACAATTCATTCTGTTCGGTGCGTGGATCTACAAAGCCGAGCGATGTCACGGTCCGGTTCTCGCCCTCGTATTCCATCGGCAGGCATAAATGCTCGAACCCATGGTCGAGGCACCAGGCCGTTACGTCGTCCGTATGCACCCGCTGCATGATGACCACGCGGGTCGACCTTTCCGGGTCGTTCTTCCGAGTAGACATGACCTCGGACCACCACAAGACAACGCCTTCCCGTATCAGTTGGCTCTCGCCCTGCTTGACGTTGTGCGGGTCGTCTGCCACTACCCGGTCGCCACGCTCGCCCGTACCCACACCGCCGACAGACGTGGCCACCCGGAACCCGGTCTTGTCGTTCTCATACCGCTTCTTCTCGTTCTGGTCGCTGGTCAGCCGGAACACGTCGCCCCACCGTTGCTGATACCAATCCGACGCGATCAGTCGGCGCGATTTGACCGCATCCCGCATCGATAGCTGCTCCGCGTAGGACGAGAACAGCCAGCGGCTATCGGGTCGGCCCGTCCATTCCCAGGCCGGCCAGAATACGCTGACCGTCAGGCTCTTGAGCATGCCGGGCGGGATGTTGATCACCAGGTCCACGATATCGCCGCGGCTCACGGCCTCGAGGTGCTCCACGATGGCGTCGACGTGCCAGTTGTCGATATACGGGCGGGCGGGTTCTACAATGTGCCAGGCGTGGGTCAGGAAGTACTTGAGGCTGCGCCGGCCGCGCTCGGCCTCGATCTCATGCAGGGGTCGGAGTATGGCGGGCCGATTCAGTGAACCTGACCCCCATTGAGACGCTTGGCAATATCCTCTAGCGTCTCAAGATCCTCGTCGCTCAGTTGGCGTAGGTCGCCCGCGTCGGGTGCCACGTCCTTGACCCGGACGAGCTGCTCGGGCTTGCCGTACCCATAGTCGAATAACATCTGCGTGGCTTTGAGCCGGTCGCTGTCCTTGGCGCCGTTCAGCGCGATGTCCTCGAGGACCGTTCGCAGCAGGTCGTTGTCCGCGATGATCTCGCGGCAGCGCTGGCGGAATTCGCTAGGCTTCGGCCCGGAACGGCCCGGCTTGCCGCCCGAGTTGCCGGGATTGCCACCGGCTATGATCTGACCTTTAGCGTTGCGTTTCTGCATCCGTGTTTGATGCCGTGTTTCAGGTGCTTGCGTACTCGAATTTACAGAAGCGGATGGTCGATTCTGGGGCGCCGTGCTGCAATCGAATACCCTGTCCGCGCTGCCTCACGATATCCTCAAGGTCGAATGGATCATCTATATCCACAAGCTCATAGCCAGCAGCTAGGAAGGCGTGTTGGCTCGCCCGGTTCTCCAGCTTGACCCAGGCCCAGACGGTGCGGACGCCCGTGCGTGCCACATAATCGAGCGTGCCGCGCCGGATCAGCCGTTGGCCATAGCCCTTGCCGCGCTGGTCGGGCGCGACCTGAATGCTGACCTCGGCCATCCCGTTCTCGGCACGCCGGTCGAAGCGCAGCATGCCTAGCCATAATGCGGGCTGATCGGTGGATAGCGCAAGCCATAGCGTTTTCGTCGGGTCGTGCAGGGTGCGTGCGAGCCATATCTGGTGCGCCTCGTAAGTCGCGGGCGGCGGGCGCACGGATTGCGCGACGGTGGCGGGATCGCAGCGCCACCGGAACAGCCGATAGGCGTCGTCAGAGGTCGCTGGCCTTAACTTCATTTGCAACTCGGTAAGCTCGATGCGCCCAAGCCTCTAGCCTTTCGCGCTCATGTTTGCTGAGTTTCCTGAATAGCTGCAATGCTTCATCTTTATTGCCATCCTTCATAAG
>JABAOH010027770.1_pt7 | contig 11081 bp, 8 predicted proteins | sample 7062181 | NCBI WGS metagenome assembly JABAOH01 (sample SAMN14538630, study PRJNA623070) | marine sediment metagenome | biome: marine biome [ENVO:00000428]; feature: marine pelagic biome [ENVO:01000023]; material: deep marine sediment [ENVO:00002113]; isolation source: pool of 5 deep marine... | reverse complement strand
ATGCTCGATAGTATTGAGCCGGGTGGGTTATTCCTTTTCGCAGGCCATCGGAAGGAGTTGCAAGAGATCACAGACTGGTTTCAGGGGCGCTCTTCCATACCCTTGATCATATCTGCCGACCTTGAAAATGGGGCTGGCAAGGTGGTCGAAGATGCGACTAGTTTTCCGGCTTTGATGTCGCTGGGCGCCACAGGTGACGAGCAATTGGCTTTCGAGATGGGGCGCGCTGCGGCCGTTGAAGGGCGCTCGTGCGGCATACATTGGTCTTTTGGCCCAGTGGTGGACATCAGCGCAAACCCACTCAATCCTGGTACCAATACCAGAGGTTTCGGTGACGATCCTGATCTCATCGCTCGGTTATCCAAGGCAATGATCCGTGGAATGCAAGAGAATGGGCTTTGCGCAACCGTCAAACATTTTCCCGGCAGCGGTTTTGATGATCGGGATGCGCACATATGCAACACACTCAATCCGCTACGAATGGATCAGTGGTTTGCTTTAAGCGGCCGGATGTTCCAGGAGGCATTCGACTTAGGCGTGTGGTCCGTTATGGTAGGCCACATTTCACTACCTGCCTGGGATCCTGGGGATGGTGGGCACATGCAGTATTCCCCACCGGCGACATTATCCCGCAGGATTGTCACCAACCTTTTGAGAGAAAGGATGGGATTTGAGGGCGTCATCATAACCGACGCGCTGGATATGGCGGGGGTTACCTCATTTGGTCCGTTCGAGGACCTCATTCCTGGCGTCATTGAAGCTGGCAACGATATGATTCTCTTCTCTTCCGTGAAGCGTGACTTTGAAATTTTGAAAAGGTCGGTTGAGAACGGATTGTTGACAGAGGCGCGCATTGAAGAGTCCGTCCGGCGGATCCTGTCCTTGAAACAGGTATTGGGTTTACACGAAGACCAAAGGAAACTTCCTCTCTCAATGGAGGATCGAGAACACTTCGAAAATGCCAGCAGGCATATCGCTGAGAAGGCTCTGACACTTATCGTAGATCGAAACAATGTGCTCCCGTTGAAGCTGGATAAAGGCGTAAGCGTGCTCAGTTACCACGTTCGAGGAGATCCGGAATTAAACGTGAACACCTTCGATGATCTCCTGCGAGAACGGGGGGTAGAGGTATCTCATTTCAACGAACAGGATATTGGCAAACTACCTAAAACCGAAGAACTCCTAGATTTTGATGTCGTGCTAATAAACGCAGTGTTCGAACCATCCTGGGGGACCAATCTAATCCGGCCAGCGGGCAACTACATGCGCGATGTTTGGGCGCTTATCGCCTCACACCACCCCCGTCTGGCGTTGATATCTTATGGATCACCTTACCTGCACTACGAAATGCCCCATGTCCCTCTTATGCTCAATGCATACTCAGCAGATCTCAACACGCAGAGGGCAGTGCTGCGGTTCTTATTAGGTGAGATTGAGGCAACCGGGGTTAGCCCGGTCAATCTCGAAAGCCCCTACTTGTTCAAATCTCTTGAGGGTTTAAGGTATCGCCTCTGAGGATTACCTTGATATGAGCGAGTTCCAAGTCGGGATGAAGATTTACGACGGTGATTGGTTCCTGAAGTACAACCTTTCATACGAGAAAGCGGCACAATGTTTACAGGAATGGGGAGTGACCTATGTGCTAGCACAAAATCGCTTCCTCCCGATGCCGGATAGTGCTATCGATAGTGAGGTGGCACCGGATTTGGTAGAGCGCTACAGGTCTTTCAAGGACAGGGATTTCCGTGATGCGCTGGGCATGGCCGGGATTGAGTATTGGCTAGCGGTATGCATGTTCTTTGATCCACGGGCTTTGGAGGTAGATCCCTCCTTGGTGCCGGTTGGCTCGGATGGTAGGCTCATGCCAAAAATCGATTGGTACATAGGGATTTCACCCTCCAGGGATGATTTCGTCTGTCTAAAGACGACTGCAATCGCGGAGGCGGTGCGCGCATTAGAACCCGACGGGGTCTTCCTCTCCTTCACACGCTGGCCCGGTTTTTGGGAGCTATGGATGCCACATCTCTCCCGGTATGACTTTCCTGAGTACAGCTACGATCCTCACACCCTGGACCGTTTTGTCCAAGAAACTGGTGTTCATCTGCCATCGCAAGAACCCTTGAACGCTGCTGCTTGGATTGAAACACATGCCCGTGAGGTCTGGACAAACTGGAAGTGCCAGGTGGTTAAAAATGTCATCCGCCAAGTCCGATCTGCGTCCAGAGCCGAGAAGTCAGATGTTCGCATCATGCTAAATACCCTGCCGCTTGGCTTCGATTTTGACGTTGCCCAGGAAAAGGTGTTTGGACAATCCGTAGAGCTCCTGGCGGATGGGGTGGATATATTCGAAGTCATGACCTACCATCAGATATTGAAACGTCCTATACGTTGGATCCCGAAGATTGGGGAACAGGTAAAACGTCGCACGGGCAAAGAGACTGTATGTGCTCTCCAGGCACGACCACTTTATCTGGATGGCATCCACAGCAAAGAGAAACGCTCCTCGACCATCAGCGCAGAGGAGTTCGCTGAGGCAATCGACGCCATCGAGGCTTCGAACCTGGATGGTATCGTTATTTTTGTGTGGTCAGATCTGCTTGAGAAAGCTTTGATGGAGAAGGATGAGCGGAGGGTAGATGCAATACGCACCGCTGTTGGACGAAGGAACGCCCGATCTAACGGTGAACAATGATGATTTGAAGTATTTGGAGACCTGAGAAATGGAGCCAAACCCAGCCCTGAAAAAGCTTGGATTGTCAAACTCGGATCGCGTCGTGATCTTCCATGCGGATGATATTGGGATGTGTCAGGGGTCGTTGAGCGCCTATGACGATTTGATTGCTTTTGGCTTACTCTCTTCGGCGGCAACCATCGTGCCTTGTCCCTGGTTCCCCGCAGTCGCTTCGTACTACCGAAACCATCCTGAGAAAGAAAAACTCGATATCGGTGTCCATCTTGCCCTAACCAGCGAATGGGAAGACTTCCGTTGGGGCCCCATCTCGACACGAGACCCTGCCTCAGGATTGATGGATGAGAATGGATATTTCTACAACAATACGGATGATGTCCTTAGACACGCCGATGTCAATGCGGTGAAACAAGAACTGACAACCCAGATCGAAAGGGCATTGGCGGCAGGGATCGACATCACGCACATTGATACCCATATGTTCGCGATCTTCCATTCAAAGTTATTGCCCCACTACATCGAATTGGGTTGGCATTACCATGTGCCTGCGTTTATCGTACGCTGGAGTGCGGAGCAGTTGGTGGCGGATGGTCAAGACGCAGATGAAGCGGAGACTCTTGCGGATATCATTCAACAAACTGAAACAGACGGGATGCCATTAATAGATTACGTCTATATGATGCCCTTAGAGCCGCTCGAAAACCGCTTTGAACACGCAAGGCAAGTGTTGGCGGAACTTCCAGCCGGGATTTCTTATCTCTTAATTCATCCAGTGACCGATACACCGGAATTAAGAGCCATGGCCCCGGATTGGGAGGCGCGTGTGGCTGATCGCGAGCTCTTCATAAACGAAGCGTGGAAACGGGAAGTGGAGCTTGCTGGAGTCCACGTCATTGGATGGCGCGATTTGCGGGAGCAGATGCGAACCGGAAATTGAGATTCTATAATAATCTCACGAACAAAATAAGATCGGTTGACATGATGACGAATTACTATCTAGGGATCGACATAGGGAGCACAAAGAGTCACGCCTTAGTCGCCGATGAAATGGGGAATGCCGTTGGATTCGGCCGCGCTGGTCCTGGAAATTGGGAGGGGGTGGGCTGGGACAGAGCTAAGAGCATAATGCACGAAGTTGTAAACAGTGCACTCGAAGTGGCTAGGGTCGGCAAATCTCAAATAGCCGGCGCTGGATTTGGCGTGGCCGGTTATGATTGGCCCGAGGATGAGGAACCTCACCGGCGTATTATCAGATCACTACAGCTAAATGCACCCTATATATTGGCGAATGACACGCTCATCGGGTTGGTTGCGGGAGCGACGTCCGGGTGGGGAGTGGTTGTCGTCGCCGGAACAAGCAACAACTGTCGGGGGCGGGATCAGCAAGGTCGCGAGGGTCGTATTATCGGCAGTGGAGTGCGTTTCGCAGAGTACGCAGGGGCTTACGAAATCATGGAAAGAGCGCTGCAAGCTGTTGGTGCAGCCTGGACGAAGAGAGGAAAGCTTACTCAGCTCACGCAGACATTCCTGGAGATCACCGGCGTCGGAGATGAGGTTGATTTATTGGCTGGATTAATGCGCGGACGTTATGAGATTTCTTCCGATGATGCTCCCAAGGTATTCAAGTGTGCCGCCAATGGTGATGAAGTCGCACAGGAAGTCATTTGTTGGGCAGGGAGAGAGTTAGCCCGTTCAGCGGTTGGGGTTATTCGACAGTTGGGATTCGAAGACCGTGAATTTGAAGTTGTGCTTGCAGGGAGCCTATATAAAGGCAGTTCAACTTTAATTGACACAATGCGTGAAGAAATTCATGCGGTAGCGCCTGGCGCCAAGCTGATCCGTTTAGAAGCACCTCCAGTTGTGGGTGGTGTATTGCTGGGGATGGAGGCTGCCGGTTCGGATCCTTTGGTAAGCCGACCCAGGCTTCTGAAATCAACAGCAGAGTTATTGGAAAAATTGAAATTGAGCCTTTGAAGAGCAACCTACACGCCATGATTACAGATACGCATCTCTTTCAAGAAATTAGCGACCAGCCTATTGTTTTACGCAAGTTGTTGGAGCGCGAGAAAGATAACGTCGGTAACCTGGCAACCAAGATCAAGAACAGTTCAATCAAATACGTGGTTATTGCTGCTCGTGGTTCGAGTGATAATGTTGGTCGGTACGCCAAATATCTGCTTGGGGCGCAAGCGGGATTGAGCGTGGCACTAGCTACCCCGAGCTTATTCACCATATATGAGCAACCTCCCAACCTAAGCGATGCCTTGGTTCTGGGTATCAGTCAAAGCGGTCAAAGTCCTGATATCGTCTCTGTTCTAAAAGAGGGAAGGCGCCAAAACGCGCTTACGCTGGCTATTACGAATGATGAGAAGTCACTGCTAGCGTCTGAGGCGAAGCATTGTTTATACGTGCACGCGGGCGCAGAAAAAAGCGTTGCGGCGACGAAAACTTATACGGCAAGCTTGATGGCGATCGCAATGCTATCCGTAGCCCTTTCTGGGTCACTTGAAAAAGAGGCTGAGCTAGAAGCTGTACCGGATGCTGTGGAGAAGACCTTATCCCTTTACCAAAACGCAAAAGAGGCAGCCATACGTTGGCGTTTTTCAAATCGCTGTGTTGTGATTGGGCGCGGATACAACTACGCCACAGCTTTTGAGCTTGCCCTGAAATTAAAAGAATTATCCTATTTGATCGCGGAGCCTTACTCCCCAGCTGATTTACTTCATGGTCCGGTCGCGATGGTTGAACGGGACTTTCCCGCTCTTGTGATAGGTCCTCGAGGGGCGACGGCCTCCAACGTGCGCGATCTGATCAACGAGCTCTACCGAGCCGGCGCAGACACCTTGATCATTAGCGATGAGGAAGAAATTGTTAGGCTCGGTGACATGTCTCTGAGACTACCAGCGAGCGTTCCTGAATGGTTGTCCCCGATCACGGCAGTCGTCGCTGGCCAACTTTTTGCAATGCACCTGGCAGATGTAAAAAAAATCGATGTTGATCGACCACGAGGCCTCACCAAGGTAACGCGCACTCATTGAGTAATCGAGTCGAACATGACGATTGTTACATTTCCTCCACGAAGTCATATCTTCCTAAGGACACAAAGATAAGCTATGCGCTATGGCTACTTCGACGACGAAAAACGAGAGTATGTAATTACCAGGCCCGATACCCCCCTGCCATGGATTAATTATTTAGGGAAAGAGAACTATTTCGCGCTCATCTCAAATACAGCTGGTGGATATTCATTTTATAAAGACGCAAGATTGCGGCGTCTGACCCGATATCGATACAACGACGTTCCATCCGATTCAAACGGACGCTACATCTATATTCGTGACGAAACCAGTGGGCGCTTCTGGTCTCCCACCTGGCAGCCCGTGCGATTGTATCTCGATGAGTTCAAGTGCCGCCACGGACTAGGCTACACGACCATCCTGTCATCGAAATTCGACATCAAGACACAGATTCGTTATTTTGTACCTCCAGGTGAAGACCTTGAGATCTGGGACCTCAGTCTCACAAACGCACGCCCCGATACTGCCCACCTGCACGTATTTTCAGCTATCGAGTTTGCGTTATGGAATGCGCTGGAAGACGCTACCAACTTTCAACGTAATCTTAGTATTGGTGAAGTGGAAATCGAAGAGAACTTCATCCTCCACAAGACCGAATATCGTGAGCGCCGGGATCATTTTGCCTATTTCGCCTGCTCTGGTGTTATCGTCGGCTACGACACCCAGCGGGGAAGCTTTCTCGGACGCGATCGCGGGTGGGAGAATCCCATCGCAGTCGAAGAAGGCGCTTCACGGAATTCCTTTGCTCAAGGTTGGGCTCCCATTGGGTCTCTCCAAGCCTCGATTCACTTGGAGCCAAACAAAACCGAACGACTCATAGTCGTTCTCGGATATCAACAGAATCCGAGAGACCAGAAATTTGACCCGCCAGAATCACAGAACGTCAACAAGAACCTCGTCAAGCCGACCATTGAGAATTATCTACGCCCATCAACTGTGGATCTTGCCTTCGACGAACTGTGCAAGGAATGGGATCGCTCGCTGCAGATATTCCAGGTAGAGACACCGGACGAGCATACCAACCGCATGGTCAACACATGGAATCAATACCAATGTATGGTCAACTTCAACCTCTCGCGATCCGCCTCCTACTTTGAGTCTGGCATTAGTCGGGGCATCGGCTTCAGGGATTCGAACCAGGACTTGCTGGGGGTCATCCACATGATCCCAGAACGCGCTCGAGAACGGATCTTGGACTTAGCCGCAACGCAACTCGAGGATGGAGGCGCCTTCCACCAATATCAGCCACTTACGAAACAGGGTAATGTCGAAATCGGCACCAACTTCAACGACGATCCACTCTGGCTCGTGCTGGCTGCCTCAGCTTACCTGAAAGAGACTCGGGATTGGGATGTTCTGGATGAGCTCGTTCCTTTCGAGAATATTGTCGGTAGCGAAGGGCCACTATACATGCATCTACAGCGATCTATCGACTATACGCTCGAACGGCTTGGTCCCCACGGATTACCGCTCATAGGGCGGGCGGATTGGAACGACTGCCTGAACCTCAACACATTCTCAACAGAGCCAGATGAGTCTTTCCAAACCGCTGGCATCACTGATGGAAAAGTCGCCGAATCAGTCTTCATCGCAGGCTTGTTCATCCTCGCCGCAGAGGAGATGGTCCAAATTGCATCCATCCGAGGGCGCGGGCAAGAAGCAAAGGAATATCGGGAAGCGGCACAACGAATGGAAGCCGCCGTTCTCAAACATGGATGGGACGGGGAATGGTTTTTACGGGCTTACGACCACTTCGGCAAAAAAGTCGGTTCCCATTCCTGCCAGGAAGGCCAGATCTTCATAGAGCCGCAAGGGGTTTGCATCATGGCTGGCATCGGTCTGGAGAAGGGATCAGCCCAACGTGCGTTAGACAGTGTAGGAAAGCGCCTCGCTACGGAACATGGGATCCTACTCCACCAGCCAGCGTATACCTCCTACCAAACACGCCTAGGCGAGATTACTTCCTACCCACCCGGTTACAAGGAAAACGCCGGTGTCTTCTGCCACACGAACCCGTGGATCATGATCGCCGAGGCTCTTCTCGGAAACGGCGATCGAGCGATGGACTATTACCTGCGCATCAACCCTTCTGCTCGCGAACACCTCAGCGAGGTCCACCGCTGCGAGCCATACGTGTACGCACAAATGATCGCAGGTCGCGATGCGCCGACTTTTGGCGAAGCAAAGAACTCCTGGCTGACCGGAACAGCTGCCTGGAACTACGTCGCTATCACGCAGTGGATCCTGGGCATCCGACCCACTTACCAAGGGTTGTGCATTTCCCCTGTCCTGCCCAACGATTGGCCGGGTTTCAGTGTGAAGCGGAAATTTCAAGGTGTCACGTATCACATTGAGGCAACACGAATTCGGCCAGGAAACGAGGTCAGACTGCGCGTGGAAGGAGATCTCCTTCCAGGAGTCATCGTCCCCTTCCCGCCACAGGGAACGTCTGACGTCAACGTGGAAGTTACACTACTTTAAGTGAGATGTCCCTCTCTAGACTGAATATCGCACTAACCAATACAAAAAGCATGAGCGGTGTAGATAGATCGTCAGAGATTATCACTTCCCTTCTATAAATTCACTCTACCCAAGGATTCTTCAGCCTTATTCTGTCACTTGCCTACCGGAAGTCTGTTTCTAACGCTGGCTTATTATCCAGAATTTCCTCAATCCGTTCCATAACCTGATCCGTAAGTTTGTCGACCAGGTCGAGAACCTTCATGTTCTCATGTACCTGCTCGGGACGTGATGCGCCAGTGATGACGGTGCTGACGTTCGGATTCTTCAGACACCAGGCCAACGCCAATTGAGCCAGAGTACAACCGAGTTCATCCGCAATGGGTGCCATCTGCTTTACTTTTTCGATTTTACGCCGCGCCTCCTCGCTATCGAAATGTTTTCTGAGCCACTCGTACCCTTGCAAGGTGGCGCGCGTACCTTCGGGGATCCCTTCGTTATACTTGCCGGTGAGCAAACCGCTCGAGAGTGGGCTAAAGATCGTCGTCCCCAGACCGATCTCGCGATAAAGTCGAGCGTATTCCCTCTCCACACGCGTTCGATGGAACATGTTGTACTCAGGTTGCTCCATCTGGGGCGGAATGAGATGTTCGCGGCGAGCGACGGCGTAGGCTTCCATAATCTGCTGAGCGCTCCACTCACTTGTACCCCAGTAGAAGGCTTTTCCCTGGTTGATCAGGTGGGTCATCGCTCGCACGGTCTCCTCGATCGGTGTGTGAAGATCCGGTCGATGACAGAAGACAAGATCCACATATTCCATCTGTAGTCGTGATAAGCAAGCATCCATTCCCTCGAGGATGTGCTTGCGCGATAATCCGACGTCATTGGGTCCCGGACCACCCCAGAAGATTTTCGTGGAAATCACCAGGTCGGAGCGTTTCCATCCTGCCTTCTTGATCACATTGCCCATCATGATTTCCGATTGTCCTTCGGCGTAAACCTCGGCATTGTCGAAGAAGTTAACCCCAGCGTCATAGGCGACTTTCATGCACTCATACGCCAAGTCCTCCCCGATTTGATCCCCGAATGTCACCCAAGATCCGAAGGACAGTGCTGAAAGCATCAGCCCTGACGAGCCAAGATTCCGGTATTCCATGATTATTTCTCCTTGCTCATATTGAGGTACTGGTCTTGATGTCTTTCCACATACTTATCGTATCTCTCAGAAGAGTATCTCCCAGATATTGCGATGCTTCCGTAATGTGGGTACTCACTTGAAAAAGATAACCCCCACAGATTGCTACACACTTCTTTCGGTTTCCGGATACGTCTCTCTTCGCTGGATAAGCCTCTCCGCTCTGCCGGTCTTGATGGAGGCCATAGAACATATCGTCAAGTATGAGAGATCTCGACTGAAGTTCTGTTCTTAGTGCCCCACCAGAAGAGCACAAAGCCAGTAAGCACGAGCAAGCTTAGAATTTGGAACAACGATTCCATACCGACTGTATCATAAAAATATCCGCCAACGAGGGCGCCAGCGATGGGACCAAAACCATAGGTTATTGTGGAGAAGATCGCTTGTGCGGTCGTGCTTAACCCTTCGGGTGTCCTTTCATTGACAAAGGTGACGCCGCCGACCTGAAAAGCTCCGAATGACAGGCCATGTATCAATTGAACAGGAAGCACCCATACAGGAAGCCTCACAAAGGAATAGGCAACCCAGCGGATGGCGTAGGCAATGAATCCGATGCCCAATAGACCTTTTGCACCGGTGCGCTTGATGATAGCCCCCGAGAACGCTATCACAGGGATTTCGCTGAAGGCAGCGACGGACCAGGCCAATCCGATGAGCCCTTCAGCTGCGCCGAGATCATCGAGATAGAGGCTGAAGAAATAATTGACGGCTCCCATACCCGTAGCAAGCAAGAAGATGCTAACCATGAAGAAAAGGAATGCGCGTTGAGACGCCATTTGGCGTAAGCTGAGGCGAAATGACGTGCGTAAGACCTGAATTCGAGCCGGTTGAAATAGGGAAACGATAAATGAGATCGCCATTAAAACGAAGAAGCTATAGAAGAGCCACCGGATGTTGAACTTATCGATGAGCACTCCCACGACCCAAGTGGAGATCATCCACCCAATCGTGCCCCAGACTCGCAATCCGCCGTATGTTCGCTTATGAATTCCTGCCGCCTCAAGAGCTGCGCTTTCCATCAACGGGATGATTGGGGTGATAAGGAAAGCGAAGAGGACGACGATAGGAAGTAAAGCTGCATAATCCTGGAATTGCATCATAAAAAACGCTGCAATTGGTCCAAGAAAGAGCGCCAGGTTGAGGATTCTACGATGAATCTGGAGACGATCAGCAATCCCTGCCCAGATGATGGAAGTGGATGAAGTCACAACAAGAGGGATCGCAGACAAAAGTCCAATTTGGATCCCCGTCAGACCAATCCGTTGAAAGTAAAGATTGATGTACGGAAGATAGGCACCAACAGCCATGTAGTAGAAAAAATACATGACCCGGGAATTGGTCAGTGACCAGTTCACCTTCATATTGTCAATGTAACGAGAGATAGGATGATTACTTTTCAAGGTCTGGTTGCTATTCCTTAAAGATAGCAAACGTCAAGCGTAATTTTCTGGTTCGGTCTACAAGAGGGTTCGCTCCTCGATCTTTACCTCAGCCTGCCCCCCATATACCTTAGCTCATAAACCGTCGATGCACTACGTAGAATCTCCTCTTTTCCGTAAAAGCGTTCGAGATTGCCGGTAACTTCGTTCTGATAGCACAGGTCATCTTCCCGCAAGAATTTGGGACCTCTATAGGGAAGATCCGGCTGAACACTCCGCAA
>JABAOH010137586.1_pt4 | contig 11082 bp, 14 predicted proteins | sample 7062181 | NCBI WGS metagenome assembly JABAOH01 (sample SAMN14538630, study PRJNA623070) | marine sediment metagenome | biome: marine biome [ENVO:00000428]; feature: marine pelagic biome [ENVO:01000023]; material: deep marine sediment [ENVO:00002113]; isolation source: pool of 5 deep marine... | reverse complement strand
AACATAACGGCAAGCGGTTTGGCGGGCCGGTGCTTGCGCCAGCGCAGGTCGTCGACCGCTGTGAAACTGCGCGCATCGCACATCAGGTGATAGCCGCCGATGCCCTTGACGGCAATGATGTATCCATCGTGCAGTTTCTGCAGCGCGGCAGAAAGAGCATCTTCGGCCGAGCTTGTCGAGCCATCGTCCCTGTCGACAAACGTGAGTTGCGGGCCGCAAACAGGACAGGCGACAGGCTCGGCATGAAATCGCCGATTCGCCGGATCGAGGTATTCCCTCTCGCAGTCGGGGCACAGCGGGAACCGCGCCATACTCGTGTTGGGGCGGTCATACGGCAATGACTCGATCAGCGTGTAGCGGGGGCCGCACTGGGTACAGTTGATGAATGGATACCGGTAGCGCCGATCCTGCGGGTCGTGAAGTTCGGCCCGGCAATCGTCGCACATGAAGAAATCCTGCGGCACGAATATGCGCGCATCGGCCTCGGCGGAACTCTGGTCGATCGTGAAGTCCCGGTATTCCGTGCTGGTGATGACCTCGACCGAATCGATTGCCGGACGCGAAAGCGGCGGCGAATTGTCAATGAGTTCATGCTCGAAGCGGTTCAGCGAGTCCGCCGGGCCCGTCGCTATGACTTCGACCTCGCCAAGCTGGTTGCGCACACTGCCCGTCAGGCCATGTCTTTTCGCAAGCCGGTAGACGAACGGCCGAAAACCGACGCCCTGCACATGGCCCGAAAGCACGATGCGTTCGGTCCGCGCTGCATTGCCGATCGGCTCAACCAACGTTCTGCCTCCTGCCCTCCCACTCGTTGTCGCGATAGCCCGACGCCCACCAGATCCTGCAGGCGCCCTCGTCCGAAACCATGCACGGGCCTATCGGTTTACGTGGCGTACAGGCGGCGCCATACAGGCGGCACTGGTTCGGATAGATCTTGCCAAGTACGACACGTGCGCAGTCACATCCCGGCGGCATCTCCCCTACCCGCTTGCGTGAGTCGTCGGCGTACGACCGGAAATGGCGACGCGAATCGAAACGTGCGTACTCGTCTCTCAGCACAAAACCNNTTCAGCTGGCGCCTCGCCTCGGCGTTACCGCCCGGACGCACGACTTCCGGATAGCAGTTGTCGAGGAAATGGCGGCCGTCACGCAGCTGCCGCAGCACCGAGTACATGGCCTGTAGTAGCGTGTCGGGCCGAAAGCCCGCGACCGCCGCCGGTATGTCGTGCTTGGTAACGACAAACTCCCACTCTTCAGGGCCCATGACCGTAGACACGTGTCCCGGCGCGATCAGCGCATCGAAGCCGGGCTTTTCGGAGTCCAGCAGCATGGCGACTGCCGGCCAGGTAAGCCGTCCGGATAAAAGCACGAGCAGGTTGTCCGGAACACCTTCCGCCAGCATCGCAGCAACGGGTGCCGTCGTTGTTTCGAACCCTGCCGCGAAGAACACGACGCGCTTGCCAGGATTCTCATTGGCAATCCTTACGACTTCGGTCGGTGATGCAATGGGCCGAATGTCGGCGCCGGCGGCCCTGGCCTGCTCCAGTGACCGCGGCTCGCGCTTCGGTACGTTGACCGGGACCCGCAGCATGTCGCCGAACGCAACGAGAATGATGTCCTCATGCAGCGCAAGCTGGATGGCTTCGAAGACATCTTCTTCGGGACAGATGCAAACAGGGCAGCCCGGCCCGGGCACGAGCTCAATATTCGTCGGTATTGCCGTTCGCAGACCGGCCATCGAGATCGAGCGTTCGTGCCCACCACAGACATTCATTATCCGCACGGGCTTGTCGAAGCCGAGGCCACGCAGCGCTTCGAGCCATTGTTCGGCGGTGCGGCTCATTGCCGGCTCCCGGCCTCTCGCCGTATCCAGTCGAGCCAACCATCCATGCCTTCGCCCGTCCTTGCCGACAGTTTATACAGGGGGGCCGGATTTGCGATTTGACGCAGGCCGGCCTCGGCTGCGTCGGGATCGAAATCACCGAGCACCTCGAGCAAATCCGATTTCGTGACCAGGACGAGATCGGCGGCACGGAACATCACCGGGTACTTAGCAGGCTTGTCGTCACCCTCTGGCGTGGACAGTAAAGCCACGTTGGCATTTTGTCCGAGGTCGAAGCTGGCCGGACAAACCAGGTTGCCGACATTCTCGATAAACAGGACATCGACATCGTCGAGTTCCAGGTCGTGGAGCGCATGATGAACCATATGGGCATCCAGATGGCACGCGCTGCCAGTGCTGATTTGAATCGCCGGCACGCCTTTTTTTCGAATGCGTTCGGCATCATTCTCGGTCTCGAGGTCCCCCTCGACCACTGCGAATCTCAGTTTCTCACCCAGCGCCTCTATCGTCGCCTCGAGCAAAGAGGTCTTGCCGGCGCCGGGAGATGACATCAGGTTGATGGCCAGCACGTTGTGGCGCTCGAAATGCTCGCGATTGTGCAGCGCGGCATGATCATTCGCATCGAGCAGGCCTTTCAGCACCTCGACCGAATGCGTATCTGCGGCAGGAGTGACGTTGCATCCACAGGTATCACACATGGACCTCTCCCACCACGACTCTTTGCAGGATCAGTTCGTCTCCGCTGACCAGGGTCGTGCGCCAGTCGCCGCATGCGCCGCAGACCAGGCGATTCATTCGTGCCTCCGACTCGGCACTGCACTCCGCGCAGCGCACGACAATCGGCGTCGACTCGAGATGCAGGCTTGCATCACTGGCGACAGTACCCGCCGCCGCAATCGGGAACGCGTTTTGCATCAACGGACTCTCAACGCCGGACAACGGCCCGATTCGAACAAAAATATCGGACACCTTCGATGCATGCTGCTCGTGGGCAACGTCCACGACTTGCCCGATCAGCGCCTGGCATATGGCGAGTTCATGCATTGGCGTCGAGAACCTCGTCAAACAGCGCCCAGGAGTCAGCCGCCTCTTCGGCCGACACCTTCTGTATCGCGTATCCCACATGTACAAGCACGTGGTCACCCGGCGCGAGTTCCTCGCCCTGCAGCAGGAACAGGCTGACTTCTCTCTCAATACCGCGTGCTACACAGCGACCGGTGTAGCCATCGATCTCTTCGACTTGCATGGGTACAGCGAGGCACATAGCGAGCCTCCATGAGCGCGAGTCCCGGATACGGTCGGGGTTCCCTGGTTTTCCCTAAGCATAGTCGGCTCTGGAGCCGGACCACACTACGTAATTACGCCTAGTTTCCGGTATAGCGAATGGCCGTAAGTAATTTCGCTTATTCAGGAGATACGTATATGGGCCTACGCTGCATAGTTAGGGGCGTCCTGCGCTGTGGCGATGCGGAACGTTTCAGCGTAGGGCCCGAGAGGTAAGAATGCCAAGTACCCCGCAGAGGACCGGACGGTGACCAGTACGCTGGTGCTGGGCGTCGGCAACGTATTACTGACGGACGAAGGCGCAGGCATCCATGCCATGCGCTACCTCAAGAAGCACTACGATCTCCACGACATCAAGTATCTCGACGCCGGCACGCTGAGTTTCACCCTCGCATCGAATATTGCCGCTGCGGATCACCTGATCGTCTTCGATGCCGCACAAATCGGTGCCGCAGCCGGCGACATCAAGGTATTCGAAGATGAGCAGGTCGACGAATTTCTCCGGTCGGGGAAATGCAGCGTGCACGAAGTCGGCTTTGCCGACCTGATGGACATCGCACGTCTCGAAGGCTACTTGCCACAGCGCTACGCATTGATAGGCATTCAACCCGAGGTCCTCGGTTGGGGTGAAGCACCCAGCGAATCCGTTCGCCGTGCGCTACCGCGAGCAGCTGCCAATGCTGCGGCGCTTGTTCACAAGTGGCGTAGAACCACCTATCCAAAGGCTGTAAACCTATGAGCTCTCTGGACACCATTCCAGTAGCAACGGAGGTGGCAACCGGCAATGTCGAGCCGCTTCTGCACGAAATTCGTCATGCACTCAAGCGACTGGCAAGCGGCGGCGAAGGCACGACGATCGACCTCACGCGCCTGCCGCTCGCTCCCAGCGAGGAAGAGCGAATCGAAGAGACATTGGGCACCGGCGAGGTTCGCGCCCAGGTCGACGCACTTGGTCCCACACTGATCCAGGAGACCTCGTACCCCGGTGTATGGCTGATAACGCACAAGAATGTCGATGACGTCGTGGTAGCGCGCTTCATCGAGGTCACCCGTATTCCCGAACTGCTGAGATCGCAACAGGCTGATATCGATGCCGGCATCGACAGGCTGGAAGACGAGCTCAGGAATTAGGAGGCAAAAAGATGCCAAAAGATCAAAATCTGGGCGAATACCTGCGGTTGCAGGGCGTATCCCGTCGAGGCTTCCTGAAGTTCTGTTCGGCCACTGCGTCATTGATGGCGTTGCCGCCATCGGCCGTGGCGCAGGTTGCCGAAGCGCTGGCGACGGCAAGGCGGCCGTCGGTCATCTGGCTTTCCTTCCAGGAATGCACCGGCTGTACCGAGTCGCTGACGCGATCACATGCGCCAACGGTTGAGTCGTTGATCTTCGATGCAATATCGCTGGACTATCATCATACGTTGCAGGCGGCGGCAGGCCATGGCGCCGAAGCCGCACGCGAAGCCGCCCAGGAAGAAAACAAGGGCGAGTACATTCTTGTCGTCGACGGCTCGATTCCGGTCGGCAATCCGGCCTACTCGACGATCGCCGGCATCAGCAACCTGGACATGCTGAAGAATGCCGCACAGGATTGCTTCGCCATTGTCGCTGTTGGCACGTGCGCCGCTTTCGGCGGCTTGCCGAACGCGAATCCGAACCCGACAGGCGCAGTCTCGGTGTCCGAAATTATCAAGGACAAACCGATCATCAATGTTTCGGGTTGTCCGCCAATTCCCGCCGTCATCACGGGCGTACTCGCGCATTTCCTGACTTTCGGCAGTATTCCCGAGCTCGACTCACTCGGCCGGCCAGCTGCGTTCTTCGGTCAGAATATCCATGACCGTTGCTATCGACGGCCCTTTTATGAGCGCGGCCAATTCGCAGCGACCTTTGACGATGAAGGCGCTCGCAAGGGTTGGTGCCTTTACAAGCTGGGCTGCAAGGGCCCGACAACGTACAACGCCTGCGCGACCGTGAAGTGGAACCAGGGAACGGGCTTCCCGATCCAGGCAGGTCACGGCTGCATAGGATGTTCCGAACCCAACTTTTGGGATAAAGGCGGCTTTTATAGCCCGATTTCAGCGGGTATGTGGGGAACTCGCGAACAACTCCTCGGCGCGGCTGCAGTTGGTGCTGCGCTTGGCGTCGGATCCGCCATCGCCGCCCGGCGACGGCAGAAGAAAGCACAAGAGACCGTATTATGACCTTACTGGATTTCGCTCTCGGACCAGGCCTGAAATGGTCACTGCTGATCATGATCGCAGGCCTGACATGGCGTGTTGTCGGCGTTTTTCTCGGGCGTTGGCGCAGAGATTTGTCGAGACCGCGCAGTGAAGCCGTCGTGCAGGGCGGGCTGCGAACGATCATTACGCGATCAGCGCCGGCTCGTGAACTGGAAAAGAATATTCGCTTCCAGCATATCACCGGGTATATCTGGCACATCGGCTTCTTTGCGACCGTCCTGCTTTTCGAGCCTCACATCGCGTTCTTTGAATCGGTACTCGGATTTGCATGGCCTGGCCTGCCCAGCCACCTGGCGCTGGTGGTTGCTGCGATCACCCTCGCCGTTCTCGTGATGCTGACGCTCCGTCGCATGATTCACCCTGTTATGCGCATGATTACGAGCACTGATGATTACGTCAGCCTGATAATCATCATTTCGGCCATGGTGACCGGAATCATGGCTTCTACGCACATGTTTCCGCGTTACGAAACCATTTTGGCCGTACACATCCTCAACGTAGAGCTACTTTTTATCTGGATACCCTTTAGCAAACTGGGGCACTTGTTCTTCTGGCTGCTTTCGCGATACCGGATCGGCTCATACTTTGAACGAAAGGGGGTAAAGGCATGAACATTCCCCTGGCTGCCATGGAACAGATGAATGTCGATGTCGCGGCTCTCGTGACAAAAGCGCAGCCGACCGAAATGCCTGACGAGGAGCGTGTAGCGCGCACCAAGCATGTCTTCATGAAGCGAATGAGCATGGGCCTGGCCATGAACCTCGAAAGTTGCATCAACTGCGGCATGTGCGCCGAGGTATGCCACTTTTACATGGCAACGCAGGATCCACGATACGCGCCCGTAAGGAAGTTCCTGCCTTTGCGTCGATTTTACCGTCGCGAGCTCACTCCGATTCGCTGGATCAACAGGCTGTTCGTTCGGGATATTCGAGCTGACGACCTCAAGGATTGGCAGGAGCTGGTCTATGACTCCTGCACTACCTGTGGTCGCTGCGACATGGTCTGTCCGATGGGTATCGGGATCTCGGAAACGGTTCGCCTAATGCGTGAAGGACTGGCGGCCGCAGAACTGGTGCCATCGGAGTTGCAGGCGGTAGACGAGGAACAGCGCGAAAATGGCACCGTGCTCGGCATCGACAGCAACCAGTTCAAGGCGCTGGTAGCTGAGTTGGCCGCTGAAGGCGTCAATATTCCTGTGGATAAACAAAAGGCGGACATTCTCGTACTGAGCAGCGCGTTTAATCTCCGGCTCTTCAGGAATTCCATCGCGGGCACCGCAAAAATTCTGAACAAGTTGGGCGTCGACTGGACAATGAGCAGTCGCTGCTTCGATGCCAGCAATTTTGGCTATCTGTCCGGTGACTACCCTGCGGAGGAAATGGAGACTCTGCGCATCATCGACGCCGCGCGCGAGTGCGACGCCAGCGTAGTGATCGTTCCGGAATGTGGCCATGCATACATGGCCCTGCGCTGGGGAGGGGCAAACGTATTGGGCCGACGCCCGAAATTCAGAACCTTTGCGATTTCGGAGTTTATCGGTCGCGAAATTCAGGCCGGGCGCCTTCGACTCAAAACGATTGGCAATGGCAAGTCCGTGACTCTTCATGACTCCTGTCAACAGGTTCGACACGGCGGACTGCTCTCCGAGGCGCGTATGGCGATCGCCGCTCTCGGCCTGGAGCTGCGAGAGATGGAATCGCGAGGCCGCACTGCCCTTTGTTGTGGCGCGGGCGAGGGCGTCAATCTCATCAACAGGGCCGAACCTCTGCGGCAGAAAGCATTCAGTTTGAAGATGAAAGAGGTGGACGACACCGGTGCAGATTCGCTGGTGACATCCTGTGATAACTGTCGTTACAACTTCCTGACCGGTGGCGCGAAGGCGGGTTGGGAAATGCCGGTCGAAAGCCTGGTGGAACTTGTTGCAGATAACCTGGAGGACTGACGAGTTCCATGGATCGCTGGCGACCAATTCGACTGTACGAGACTTTGCATTTACAGAGATTCTTTAAGGCAGATTGAAAATGAATGAACGAATCGTTGTGGACCCGATTACAAGAATCGAGGGTCACTTGCGGATCGAAGCGCAGATGGACGGCGACCGGATTGCCCAGGCTTATTCGTCAGGCACGATGGTCCGCGGCATCGAAATCATCCTGCAGGGACGTGATCCCCGCGATGCCTGGGCTTTCACGCAGCGTATCTGCGGCGTCTGCACACTCGTGCACGGTATCGCTTCCGTGCGCGCCGTTGAGGACGCCCTCAATTACGACATACCGCCGAACGCGGATCTGATCCGCAACCTGATGATCGGCGCACAATATGTGCACGATCATGTGATGCACTTCTATCACCTGCATGCGCTCGACTGGGTAGACGTTGTTTCGGCGCTGTCGGCCGATCCGGCCGCAACGTCGGCGCTCGCGCAGAGCATCAGTAAGTACCCGAAGAGTTCACCGGGCTACTTTGCCGATATGCAGAAGAAGGTCAGGGATTTCGTCGAGGCCGGCCAGCTCGGCATCTTCGCGAAGGCCTACTGGGGCCACCCGGCCTACAAGCTGCCGCCCGAGGCAAACCTGATGGCCGTCGCGCATTATCTCGAGGCCCTCGCCTGGCAGCGCGATGTCGCCAGGCTGCACACGATATTCGGCGGCAAGAACCCGCATCCGCACTTCCTCGTAGGCGGTGTGCCATCACCGATCGACCTCAATTCCGACTCGGCGATCAACTCGGCGCGCCTTGCCACGGTGCAGGACATCATCACGCAGATGCGCGAGTTCGTCGACCAGGTCTACGTGCCCGACACGCTGGCCATCGCCAGTTTCTACAAGGACTGGGGCGCCCAGGGCGAAGGTGTGGGCAACTTCCTGTGCTATGGCGACCTCCCTGCGAACGGCATCGGCGATCCGTCGTCGTACCTGTTCCCGCGCGGCGCGATCCTGAATCGCGACCTGTCGACGATCCACGAAGTCGACCTGCACGACGACAGCCAGATCCAGGAGTTCGTCGCCCATTCGTGGTATGACTACGAAGGCGGCAAGAACGCGGGGCTGCATCCGTACAAGGGCGAGACTGCGCTCAATTACGACGGCCCGGAGCCGCCGTACGACCTGCTCGACGTCGAGAAGAGCTACTCCTGGCTCAAGAGCCCGCGCTGGAAAGGCAACGTCATGGAAGTCGGCTGCCTGTCCCGGGTCCTCATGCTGTATGCCTCGGGCCACGAGCAGACGCAGGAACTCGTCAATTACACCCTGCAGACGCTCGACGTGCCGGTCGCGGCCCTGTTCTCGACGCTTGGCCGCACGGCCGCACGTACGCTCGAAACCAAGGTCGTCGCCGATAACCTGCAAGTCTGGTACGACAAGCTGATCGGCAACATCAAGTCGGGCGATACCAAAACGCACAACGAGGTGCTTTGGGATCCGTCGACCTGGCCGACCACTTGCCAGGGTGCCGGCTTCATGGAAGCGCCGCGTGGCGGACTCGCTCACTGGGTTGTCATCGAGAACGGCAAGATCGCGAACTACCAGGCGGTCGTCCCGAGTACCTGGAACGCAGGCCCGCGCGATGCAGAAGGCCAGGCAGGCCCTTACGAAGCTGCCCTTGCCGGCCACCAGATGCTCGATCCCGAGCAGCCGGTCGAAATCCTGAGAACCATTCACAGCTTCGACCCCTGCATCGCCTGTGCCGTGCATGTCACGGATCCGAATGGCGAAGAGCTCGTCAACGTCAAGATTCGATAACAGGGAGAAATGCCATGAAACGCCTACTTTCAACACTCCTGCTCACTGGCATTGCACCTGTCGCAGGCGCGCACACGCTCGATGTGTCGGGGGGCCTCCTCATGGCGCTCGGTCACGAGCTGCTGGGCGCACACCATCTGCCGTTGACGATCCTGCTGATCGTGATCGGTGTCGTGCTATCCAGGAGCTGGAAGAAAAAGACCGGCTAGCCGAACCCGAGCAAAAGCCAATTCGCCCGCGTGCTACGGGCGAATTTGTATGCGCTATGAAAACCAGGGGTGTTCGCCGAATGCGTTTCGTGGCACAGGCTCGCCTTTCGTCACGTACCACTCGAAGCCGCGAACAACCGACTCGAGGTACCGCCGCAGAAGCGGGCGAACCTTGAAGTGGTGCGGAATCCAGCGAATGACGATGGGAAGATCCTGCAAGGCATGGGGGCATACCGTTATGCCCAGCATGCAATGCTGCTCGTCGATCGGTGTGATTCGCCAGGACACGTGTGACCGGCCGCCTCCTGCCCTGCCGATCTCGAGGTCGTAACCCTCGCCCTCGATCCAGTCTCGAAACTCCCGCTCATAAACCCAGCCACTAAGGTAGTGAACCTCGTCGCGTGACTCGGGCCCCGGCCATTGTTGCACGGGGTTACTTGCGCAGAACGGGTGACATAGCTCCAGGTTACCGGGACGTGACATCGCGGCCCACACCTCACGGGCCGGAGCCGCGATCGTTTTTTCCACCGCGACCGGCCACCTGAACCGCCGTGCCGCCGCATTCACTTTTGACTACCGGCAGCGAGCTGCCGCTGATACTCGTCCTCGTCGTAGTGACCCTGCGAATAGAGGATCAGGCCATCAGCGTTGAGGGTCCATTCCTCGTAGCCTTTCAGATCGACAAAGGCGCCGTTGCCGCCGGGACCGGTATTCGTTCCCGTCCAGTGCCAGTGGAACTGAATTTTGTCCTCGACGCGGCGCAGCTCGACGAGCCTCACAACCATGTCCGGGAATCCGGTCATGAAACTTCGGGCGGTGGCCTCCACCGCCGCGCGCCCCACAGCCGGTTCTCCATCGTTTACGCGGAGGGTCCCGTCCTCGGCATAAAACATCGAATGCGCGATCGGATCCTGTCCACTCCAGGATGCGGCATAGCGGTTGGCAAAATTCGTCAGCTCGTCGATATCCATCGATTCATTGTTCGATTCGCAGGCCGAAATGAAGGACAGGACGAGCAGGGTCACGCACGTTCGGCGCCTCATGACCGGGTCTCCTTGGCCTCGGGATTGACCGCCATACAGTCCGTAGTTTCCACGTATTACAATGTCTCCGGACATTGGTATAAGGGGGCCAATAATGACGTCCGATAACATAAGAATAGCCGATCCGTCAGCACAGACTTTCGCCGGGAATTCGCTGGGGCAGACTGCCAGGCGCCTGTTCGCTGCAACGCGGCCCAAGTTCTTTCCGGCGTCCGTCCTGCCAGTACTTGCGGGCACCGCGTGGGGATTTCATGCTGCTGGCCAATTTGACTGGCTGGTATTCGTCCTGGCGCTGTTTGCGACGGTCTGTGTGCATGCCGCAAGCAATGTACTCAACGACGTTGGCGACGAGTCGGGCGGCACCGACAGGCAGAACGACGACCGGATCTACCCGTATACGGGCGGTTCGCGGTTTATCCAGCAGGGCATCATGTCAGCCGCCGAAATGGCCCGGTGGGGTACTACGTTACTGGCGCTGGCCGCAATCGCAGGGCTCGTACTGATCTACCTCAAGGGCACGATGGTGCTGTACTTCGGCCTGGCCGGCGTGGCGCTCGGCGTGCTGTATTCACTCGGACCCGCCCGCCTCGCCTCGCTGGGAGTTGGTGAAACAGCCGTCGCCATAGGCTTTGGCGTCGTACCGGTTGCCGGTGCAGCCTGGTTGCAGGGCGCCGCACTGGATATGAACCTGTTGTTGTTCTCGTTACCCGTCAGTTTCTGGGT
>JABAOH010011251.1_pt1 | contig 11082 bp, 13 predicted proteins | sample 7062181 | NCBI WGS metagenome assembly JABAOH01 (sample SAMN14538630, study PRJNA623070) | marine sediment metagenome | biome: marine biome [ENVO:00000428]; feature: marine pelagic biome [ENVO:01000023]; material: deep marine sediment [ENVO:00002113]; isolation source: pool of 5 deep marine... | reverse complement strand
CCGCGCCTAGGGCGAGCAGAATGAATCCTATGAAATGTAACATCGCGCAACCTCCGACGGTATACCCTCGCCGAAAGTGTATAAAGGATTTGCTGGGCTAAGACTAAAACTGTAGGCTAAATTGAAATCTATGCTTAATTGGGGTAGGATGCGAGAAACCCAGCGCACGATGCATGAACTCCTCAAAAATCTTCAAGATAAAAATTAAACAGAAACTTAAAAACAGGTATATAATTAGACATTTTCTCCAGAGAATTCCTGAAGCACCTCAACCAACGCAGTGTCGAACCCCTTTTCATCCTTGGGTCTAAACTTCGGTGCGAGCCTCTCCTGCACGCTTTTGACGAGTTCTACAACTTGTTCCTGTTTGTATCCTCCATTCACCACGCGGTTAATCACTGATAGCTCTCCTCCGGCCTCGAGGGCCGCAATCATGCCCTGCAGCGCCAGCAAATAGCCTCGCACGAACTCATCATTGAAGTCAACTCTGCTCCTGATTTGCTCGAGCCATTCCTTAGCCTTTTTTGTATCTTTTTTCCTGAGGGTCTGAACGAAAGATTTCAGATCCAATTCCATGCAATCACCTAGATTTTAACCAAAAATTAAGAAACCCCTAAGGCTATAACGGTTTCCGACAGCACAGAAGCTCATCGTGAAAAAGCACGGGCTAATAACCATTAAGCATACGCCACATAAGGCATTTCTCGTGGCAGAGGCTGTCGAGAGTGTCGCAAGAATGATTTACCTCACTCGCGGATTGTTTCCAAAACGCTGAGGGCGCTCCATATCGTCGTTCGGGTGTGGATGGGCATATTGGGGTCATTGCTTATCTCGTCAAGTATCATCGTCGCAGAAGAAGCTTTGAGCACTGAATCGCCCTCCTTTTTCAACAGGGCATTTTTAGCTTCATTAGCAGCTCTTCGAATATTACGAGGGACTGAAGTGTCCTCCGCCACGCGCGCCATGATTTCCGCTACTTGCCTTAGCTTGACATCCGAGGACACGGTTATCACCCGTTCGCATATCCAATCCACTTAATTTTAAGGAAGGGGCCTCATAAAGAGTTTGGGGTCAAATGCAGGACGAAAGGATAGCTAAAATGACGGAAATGCTCCTCGGCGGGGGGAAAATGCTTTCGGTGCACTGCGGCACCTGCAAGGGGGCCCTCTTCGAGTTTAAGGGGAAAGTCGTCTGCCCTGTTTGTGGCGAAAAAACCGAAGCCCCGAAAGCTGAAGCTAAGCCCAAAGCTGTCCCCATCGAGAAAGTTGAAGATATCCTACGTGCCAAGCTAAATACGCTTGCCACTCAGCTCGAAAAGGAAACTGACCACGTCAAGACCTTAGAGCTGCTCGATCGTATCAAATCTATCCTTGAAGTACTCGAAAAGTTGAAGGAGAGGTGAAAACTTGCGAAAGGATGAAATTCTCACGGCGTTAAGAGAGGCCGGAGTCGCGCTCACCATCGAAGAGCTTTCTCAAAAAACTGGGATCGACATCGCCCACCTACGGGTCGATCTCTTCAGATTGGCTGAGGAGGGAAAGGTCGAGCGCCGACAGCGGGAAAACAAACCCACTTGGACGATAAAGGTGAGTACAGCCATAAATCGGCGATACGAGAAGCTCTCTAAAAAGTATGTTCCGTGATCTGTTGCTATGGCTCGACCTCGTTAGAATCCTCCTGGCCGGCGTCTTGCTTGGTCTCATAGTCGGTAAGCTCGTTGTGTTGAGGCCCTCCTACCTCGAGCGAATACGTCCACGTTATTGGCTACCCATCACGCGTCGAATGCGAAAGCGGGAGTCGATTAGGCTTATCTCAATTGCACTTGCATTTACCGCTGCAGCGCTCATCGTGGCGACCATAGTAGGGAATATCCTTCATGGAGCGGGATTGGAGCTGTACTCGATGGAGGAATATCCCTTCATAGTGCTCCAAGAGCAGTATCCGTTACTGTTACTCATTGTAGTCAATGTGCTGCCGATCTTCGAGGAGTGGATATTCAGGGGGATTCTACTCGAGGAAGTAGCACGGCGGACTCGCTCAAAATGGATCGGGGTGCTGGTCTCGGCCTTCATCTTCGCCGCGTTCCACCTCTCAAATCCCGGTACTTATCCCGCGTTCGCGATACCTTTGGTCGGGGCGGGGCTCCTGCTCGGGATCTGCTATCTGGTAAGCGGACTGGCTGGAGCGATTATAACTCACAACGCTTACAATTCTATTTTAGTGGTCTTCTGGGCCATAGGTGTATGAACTTTTATAGCTGTTTTACTGCGACGATTGCCTGCCCGACAGAGATACCACCATCACCCGAAGGCAGAAGCTCGTGTTGAACAAATCTCAACCCCGCTTTCTCGACTTCCTTGCGCACTGCTGTGGTGATCGCTCTATTGTAGAACACCCCACCTGACCCCCCAACGACTTCAATCCCTTTAGAGGAAGCTGCTTCGATAGCGACTGACGCCAACCCCCGAGCGATAGTTCGTTGGGCCGCAGCCGCGATGTGTCTGCGGGAAACTCGTGCTCGAATGGCATCGAGTACGTCCACAAGCAACCGAGATGTGTTGACGACCACCATCCCGTCGACCTTTTCGATCACGGGTTCTAGCCTTGCTTCACCTGCTTCCCCCTTGTTTGCTGCCGCCTCGAGTTTAATCGCTGGCTCGCCCTCGTAGGTTCGTTCGTTGCAAATCCCGAGCAGGCAGGCGATGGCATCGAGTACTCTGCCGCAACTACTCGTTTGAAACACGTTCAAATCGCGCTCGAGTTGGCGAATAACTATATCTCTCTCTTGCTTCCCGCGTCTGAAGCTACTCGCGCAGAACTCGTCCAGAACCCGCTCAAGCTCCTCACGCTCGATGTGCGGCCAGAGGATGCCTGCAACCATGCGCGCTGGAAATATCGCTGCCAAGTCACCCCCCGGCATACGCTGGCTCATTAGCCCGCCCACACGTTTAAACGAGTTAAGGTCGGCCAACATGACTTCGCCACCCCATATCGTGCCATCTGGACCATATCCAACACCATCGATGGCGATGCCGACAAACTCGCTCAGACCACATTCTGCCATCAGGGCGACAAGGTGAGCGTGATGATGTTGAACAGAAAGGGTTTTTGCTCCGAGCTTCTTTGCCATCCGCGGTGCAATCTTTGTTGTTGTATAGTTGGGGTGTAAATCGTGGACAACTATGTCAACTGAGTCCAATTTTAACAGGCGCATAAGCCGATCAACAGCTGATTGCATGTATTTGAGAGTTTCCACTTTTGTGGTGTCGCCTATATGTTGACTGGGGAAGCACCGGTCGCCCGTCAGAACCGAGCAAGTCACGTTGAGCTCCGCTCCCACTGCGAGCACTTTTCTATCACTCGTGAAAGTGAGCTTCAAGGGCTCCGGCACGTAACCTCGCGAACGCCTCAAAAATGCTGGCTTTCCATCGATCACCTTGATTACCGAGTCATCACATCGGTTGACGATTAGCCGATCATGAAGTAGGAAGTAATCGACGCCCCCGCGCAGCTTCCTGAAGGCTTCATTGTTATCTATCATCATCGGTAACCCAGCGACATTTGCGCTCGTCATGACGTAGGCAGGATCCTTGCCGTAGTTCAGAATGAGGTGATGAATTCCCGAGTAAGGGAGCATCACGCCAACCGAATCCAAATCTGGTGCCACGAGCTCTGAAAGCACGTAATCGCTAGAGCGTTGGAGCACAACTATCGGCCGTCGGAAGGATGTAAGCAATTCAAGTTCGGCTTTACCGACCTCCGCAAAAGTTCGGATTGTCTTAATATCTCTGGACATTACCGCAAATGGTTGCTGAAAGCGGTTGAATGCCCTCCGCATGCGTGCGAGTGCCCCATCCTCGGTCGTTTTAGATGCTATGTGAATTCCTCCTATTCCCTTGATGGCGACTATGCTACCCCCATCAAGCAGACGCGCTACCTCACGCAGCGGTTCGGGCACATCAATGGGATTACCCTCTGCATCGTAGAGCTTCATCCGGGGACCGCAGATGGAGCAACACGTTGGTTCTGCGTGGTATCGTCGGTCTGGGGGGTTCTGATACTCGTGGAGACAATCGGCGCAGAGCGGGAAAGCCTTCATTGAAGTTCGGGGGCGGTCGTAGGGAAGCTTCTCGATGATAGTGAAGCGAGGGCCACAGTTGACGCAGGTGATGAAGGGATAATTATAGCGCCGGTCGCTTGGGTCGAGCATCTCGTGTAGGCAATCTTCACAGAGCGCGAGATCGGGTGGCGCTACTGAAGGAAGCCCCAAACCAGTTATTTCACTCGGCACTACCCTAAAAATAGCGAATTCGTTGGTTGGATTCTTCCACACAACTCGGACGTCATCTATTCGTGCGAGCGGGGGTTGTTCGGGACACAACGAGTTGACAAATTTTTCGATTGCCCTTTTATCACCCTCGACTACCACCTGCACTCCCGCGTCGCCCATGTTCCGGACGAAGCCGGTGAGCCCGTGATGAGTAGCAAGTCGATAGATGAACGGTCTAAATCCTACACCCTGCACTAGGCCAGTGACTGCTATTTCAGCACGAGCGCGCAAATTCCCACCCAATTTTAAACACATCAGACTTCAGTTTTAAAAACCCGTCTAACTGATGCCGAAACGCTTCCACTGTTCATCTACCATCCGCTGGATTTCCGCGATTTCCTCATCATTGAGATGCCTAAATCTCCTTTGCATTTTCAAGTAATCAGCAACCGGCCTTCGCTTGGGCGGCTTAAAAGTGAGCTTAAACACGCCATTCTCGATTTCATAGAGATTCCACATTCCTGTCAACACCGCAAGCTTGGCGATTTCAATCGTCTTGCTAGAATCAAACCTCCACCCCGGACCGCACGGGCAATGGACGTGAATATAAGTTGGTCCTTCAATCGAGGCTGCTTTCTTCACTTTTTTGATGTAATCGAGAGGGTAGCCAACTGAAGCAGTCGCAACATAAGGGGCACTATGAGCCGCGATTATTGCTGGCATATCTTTTTTCGGGAGATCCTCGCCTCGCTTCACCTTGCCTACGGGTGTTGTAGTTGTCCATGCGCTGTAGGGTGTTGCTCCACTTCGCTGTATACCCGTGTTCATGTAAGCTTCGTTGTCAGTACAAATGTAGAGCACGTTATGGTTGCGCTCGACCATCCCAGAAAGAGCTTGAAGCCCGATGTCTACCGTACCCCCATCGCCGCCTATCGCAACGACCTTGATGCCACTTTTACCCAAACTTTTCAAACCAGACTCAACTCCAGAAGCAACTGCGGCGGCATTCTCAAAAGCAACATGTATCCAAGGTACTCGCCAAGCGGTTTCTGGATATGGTGTGGTAACAACCTCCATGCAACCAGTTGGGGCGCAAACGATAGTGTTTTTACCAAGAGCTTTTAGTGCGTACCTTATCGCAAGGATACTGCCGCACCCTGGGCATGCACGGTGTCCAGGTGCGAGCAATTCTTCTTCGGGCACTTGTTTCATGGTCTTAACCCCACCATAGTTTCTCTCAACCCTAGCCATCGGACAGTTTTTTTGACTTCACCAGTTTTCGCTGCTTCCACCGTTGCTTTGGTCGCTTTCCTAATCTGAAGTGATGAAACATCACGTCCCCCAAGACCACAGATGAAATTCAACAAAAGCGGAGCCTTTCTAGAATTTACAAACGCCCCAGAAAGGTCCGAAAAAAGTGCCCCCGTTGAACCAGGTGAGAAATCTTTTTCGAGTACAGCCACGGCTTTGGCATGGCCAAGCGAGTCTACTAACTCTTTCGCTGGGAAAGGTCTGAATGCTCGCACCTTCACAAGTCCAACTCGCTCGCCGTGACCGCGATACTCATCAATCATCTCTTTTACGCTGCCGCTCAACGAGCCCATTGTGAGCAAAATCACGTCGGCATCATCACTTCGATAACATTCAATGAGGCCGCTGTTCCTTCCGAATTGTTTACTGAATGCCTGTCCAACTTCAATTATTTTTTCCTTCGATTTGAGTACAGCTTCTTGCAACATATATCTGAATTCCTCATAGTACTCTGGTACCCCAACTGCACCCATCGTGACGGGCTTCTCTGGATCGAGGGGATAAGGATACTTGTAAGTGGGAAGGAATTTATCGACTTCAGCCTGTTCAGGAATCTCCACTGGCTCGGCCGTGTGTGAGAGGATATATCCATCGAAGCAGACCATTACTGGAAGCAAGGACTCTTCAGCGATGCGAAATGCCTGAATCGTCGAGTCGAGAACCTCCTGATTATTCTCGCAATAAAGCTGTATCCAACCACAATCGCGTACAGCTACTGAGTCTTGTTGGTCACACCAAATGCTGAGAGGTGCAGAAAGCGATCGATTTGCGTTTGCCATGACGATGGGTAGCCGCATACCTGAAACGACGAATAATATCTCGCTCATAAGCATTAATCCCTGAGAGGAAGTCGCAGTAAATGTCCTCGCCCCTACAGCCGCAGAACCTAAACAAGCACTTAGTGCACTGTGTTCTGACTCCACTTTGATGTATTCTGCATCCAGCTCGCCATTAGCCACGAACTCGGCAAGCCTCTCTACGATAATAGTCTGCGGGGTTATTGGGTAAGCTGAGATGACCTTGACGCGCGCGAGCTTTGCAGCGATGGCAGCGGCTTCGTCGCCATTAATAAGTTGTTTCATTTTCGTCCCTCCTCAACCATCACTATCGCTTTGACTGGACACTCGTTGGCACAGATACCACAGCCCTTACAATATCGATAGTCAATAACAACAGGTTTGCCCTTGGTAATTGCTGGTTCAGGACAATAAAGCCAACACAACTCGCATCCATTGCATTTTTCAGCATCGACCACTGGCTTGAGGCTTCGCCAACTGCCGGTTTCATTTTGCTCACTATTCCCTGGTTTAAGGATAATCGTGCTAGGGGGCAATTTCATTTTACCACCTTTGTTTGTTCATAAGCTGCTTTTATCGCGGCGATGTTTTTCTCTGCAAGTTTGCTGGAAAAGTGCCCTTTGATTACATTTATGAGAGAGTCCAACGACACGAGCTTTGTTGCCTTCGCAAAAGCGCCCAGCATGGCCGTGTTTGTTATCGGCACTCCTAGCATCTCCTTCGCTATTGAAGTGGCATCGACAAAAGCGGTTTTAGCATTGGAAAATTGAGCAGTTTTATTAGAGTTGAGCACTATTAGCCCACCATGCTTTATACCAGAAGCGACTTTTACAACTTCTAGCAGTGAAGGGTCTAGTACCACCACGTANNCGCTCCTCTTCTTTCGGCGCCGAAAAATGGAAGAGCTTGGCTATATTTACTTTCCGCAAAAGCCGCCTCGGCAAGCAACCTAGCCGCGGTCACTGCTCCTTGCCCACCGCGACCATGAAATCTTATTTCTATCATGCCATTCATGGAAATTGCACTTCAACCTCTATAAGGATTTTGTGCTATAATTTAGTATTTTCTCCAGATTTCACAGGAGTTTTCACATCCCACCAAACTTTTTACTCGGTTAAGCTCCCGCTGCCAGCGAGAATAACGAGCCAGCAATGAATACCCTAATTAACCACCCAAAATGGTTATAGCCTGCAATTCTGAATAATGTGTGGTCGAGAAAATGGGAAAGAAGTGGGGTCGCTATAAGGCAGGTGGGCGAAGTCAGCCAATTTCCTGCGTCTATTGCGGGCGAATGGTGCCTAGGATAAAAGCCGTAGCAGTGAGGAAGGGTTTCAGAGTCGACCCAAGAATTCCCGGTATCGATCGAAGGCGCGTTTTTACTCCCAGCTTCAAAGGTTACGCTTGCATTTCCTGCGCCAAACACCGCGGCCTAGTTTAATTGCTTTCACAATTTCACGAATTTTTGCTACTCTATCTTTTGCGCGTTCAACGATGGTTCCAGTTACAATAACATCTGCGCCGGCTTTCACGCGTTCAGCTGCCGCTCTTGGTGTTTTTATCCCGCCCCCTACGATGAGTGTCACCTGCGTTGCCTCCCGCACCGCTCGCACCATGTTTGTTGGTACTGGTATAGGTGCCCCTGAACCTGCCTCGAGGTAAACGAACCTCATTCCCAGATATTGCGCCGTGAGCGCGTATGCCGCGGCCAGCTCAGGTTTAGCGCGAGGGAGTAGGTCCGCCTTCCCGACCCGCCCGACCGCCTGACCAGGTTCGACCAATAAATATGCCATGGGCAAGGTTTCCAACTTGAATTGCTTGACGAGCGGCGCCCCGCGCTTTTGAGCACCCGTAATATAATATGGGTCACGGGAGTTGAGCATGCTCATGAAAAAGATTGCATCCGCATGTTGGCTTAATCCTGCCTCGCTTGCAGGAAAAAGAATAACAGGAAGTTTTATGGCTTTTTTTATTTCTACCACAGTTCGGTCGAGGAGACTGCCACCCGCGCGAGTAGAGCCACCAACCATGATGCCGTCACTTCCTGCAAATGCAGCATCGGATGCTATTTGCGCGGCGACTCTCGGTGCCTGTTTTGCTGGGTCTATAAGCGTTAAGTGAGCTGCGCCCTCTCGAGCTATAATCCGTTTCAATCGCTCTTCTACTTTCATCCTCGTGGCTCCCTCGATTTCGACCTCAGCCCGCTGTATCCACATTTTCTGCACTTGGTTGCCTTCCAAGGGTTGCGGGCGTTGCACCGCATACATATCTTCACTTTAAATAGGCGTCGCTCGGCAGCCTCAAACTTCACCACAATCTCATCTCCTCCCCCTAACCTCCTTGAAAACTTCGGGCAACTTTTCAAGCAAGTCTGATGCCAAGAATTCATTACTCTTTTCCCGAAGACACAGATCTCCCGCCCGCCCGCATACCCAAGCTCCAGAGACCGCAGCCTTGAAAGGTTTTACCCCTTGCGCCAAGAAGGTTCCCACGATCCCCGCAAGAACATCACCTGTACCTCCCACTGTCATTCCGGGGTTGCCCGTGTAATTGAGTTTCACTTTCCCAGCAGGTGATGCGATAATGTCTACCCATGCTTTCAACAGCACAGTGCAGCCGAACTGCTTTGCGGCGGCCTTGACCTGTTGGGCCCGTCCGTTTATGTCAGCTGGAAGATCCACGCCAGTTAGTAATTCGAACTCACGCGCATGGGGCGTCAGGACCCAACGCATCCCCTGAAGTAAATCTCGCTCTGATGCCAGCGCTTTCAACCCATCCGCGTCGAAGAGCGCGGGCATGTTTGGTTGTGCCTCCTTGAGCGTGCGTGCTATCTCGATTATGGCGTCACGTGTCTTCGCGAGCGTGCCCAACCCTGGTCCCACGACTACGGCCGTTGAGAGTTTAAATTCGTTCCGTAATTCAGAAAGTGCGGGGGGCTCAAGGTCGCGGCAGGGGAGTTTGATTGTGATAAGATCTGGTGAGAATGAGTTTATCGTCCAAGCTGCTTTTTCAGGCGCAGCAATGATCGCGAGGTCAACACCGGAACGTAACGCGGCTAGGCCAACGAGCGCTGGAGCTCCAACATAACGCAATCCGCCTCCGACAACGAGTAACCTCCCATAGTCACCCTTGTGTGCTCCCCGCCTTCGTTTCGGTAAAACTGCTAACACATCCTTTTTTCCAACACGCATTTTAGGATTTACCACAAGTGCACCTCTGAAGGAAAAGGCGCTGCTGGCTATAAAAAACTTAGTTAGCTCGCTGTGTTGCGCTGCCGTAATTATTTAAATAGATATATTTGAGTAAACCTTTAGGGTGAGAGTTTGCCAAAACCAGCATGGGTAAAAAACGGTCCACGAATTGTCAAACCAATCCCCGGACCGCGGGCAAAAGGGATAGTTACACGTGATGAGCGTGTGATGTCGCCTTCCTACATGCGATCTGAGCCGATAGTGGCGAAGGAAGGTTGGAGTTGTTACGTGCGGGATGTGGACGGAAACGTCTTGCTCGATCTCACATCGGGCATGTTCGTCCTCAACTTTGGTTACTCCCACCCTCAACTCATCCGCGCCGTCGAGCAACAGGCTACGAAGCTCACGCACTTCGCCGGAACCGATTTCTACTACGAGGCGCAGGTGAAGCTCGCTGAAAAACTCGTGAGGATTACTCCTGGAAAGTTTGCCAAGCGCGTTTACTTCGGAAATAGTGGTGCCGAGTCAGTGGAAGCAGCATTCAAGTGCGCTCGCTGGCACACCCGCCGCCCACGCATGATTGCCTTCACAGGAGCATTCCACGGCCGGACTTTCGGAGCGATGAGTCTATCCTCAGTAAACGTCGTGCACCATCGCTACTTTGCCCCGCTAGTGCCGGGCGTGAGCTTCATGCCCTACCCCTACTGCTACCGATGCCCCCTCAACCAGAGTTGTCCAAAGTGCGATTTCGCATGCATTGAGTACATCCGTAAATCAATAAGAAAAGTAATCCCGCCTGAGGAGGTTGCTGCAGTCATCACCGAGCCGATCCAAGGTAGCTCAGGGTACATCATCCCCCCACCTGAGTACTACCCAATGTTGAAGGAGCTGTGCGAGGAGCACGATTGGCTCTTTATAGCCGACGAGATCCAGACAGGCCTCGGGCGAACGGGCAAGATGTTCGCGATGGAGCATTGGGGAGTAACGCCTGACATCGTGTGCGTAGCGAAAGCACTAGCTGGTGGGATGGCTCCAATAGGTGCGACAATAGCCAGCGCGAAGGTCATGGACTGGGAACCTGGAGCGCACGCCTCGACCTTCGGGGGCAACCTAATCGCCTGCGCGGCGGCCCTCGAGGGGTTAGATATCCTAGAAAAACAGAAACTCGTGAAACGAACTGGCAAACTAGGCGAGCTGGCGCTCAAGCGGCTGCACGAATTTGCCGAAGAGTCCCGCTTGATTGGCGAAGTTAGGGGTAAGGGACTGCTGCTAGCTGTGGAATTGGTCAAAGATCGGCGAACAAAGAAGCAAGCAATCAAAGAGCGCAATGCAGTTATACAGAAAGCCTTGAACCGGGGGCTCATCGTCTTCCGGGGGGGACAATCTGTAATTCGAATAGCTCCACCGTTCATCATAAGTCAACGCGAACTCGAACTCGGCCTAGATATCTTCGGGGAAGCTCTTCGCGAGGTTGAGAGTAAATGCTAATGCTGAAACCGCATTTCAACACCAACCC
>JABAOH010120780.1_pt1 | contig 11087 bp, 5 predicted proteins | sample 7062181 | NCBI WGS metagenome assembly JABAOH01 (sample SAMN14538630, study PRJNA623070) | marine sediment metagenome | biome: marine biome [ENVO:00000428]; feature: marine pelagic biome [ENVO:01000023]; material: deep marine sediment [ENVO:00002113]; isolation source: pool of 5 deep marine... | reverse complement strand
GCGCCTGCATCACCGGCTTGGCCTCGCGGTCCACCGTGAACAGTCCCCAGTGGCCCTCGGTCCCGGTTCCTTTCCACGACTCGTCGAACGCCTCGAAGAGGAACACGGTGACACCGGCGTCCCGTGACCACTGCATCAGCTCCTCGTAGTAGCGCTTCTGCTTGACCTCGTCCCCGCCGCGCGGCACGTGGAGGTTGCCCTCGGTGTAGGTGGCCCAGCCCGCCTCGCCGATGACGACGGTCTTGCCGGGGTGGGCGGCGCGGACCTCGTCGTAGTTCTCGACCGTGTAGGACAGGCCCTCGTCGATGTCCCTGCGCTCCCACAGCGGGTAGGTGTGCATCGTGATGAAATCGACCTCGCGCGCCAGCGCGCTCCCGTGGTCGCGCCACCAGACGTAGTTGTCCGCCACCGTCACCGGCTGTTTCACCGCTTCCCTGACCTGGCGCACGTACCGGACGACCTGCCCCTCCTCCACCGGGTGCTCCGTCCACTCGATCAGGACCTCGTTGCCGACGTTCACCGCGACCACGAGGTCCTCGTACGCGTTGGCGAGGCGGATGCCCTCGGCGATCTGCCGCGCGTTGTCCTGCTCGGCTCCCGGCTCGCGATCGAGCCAGATCCCGAGCATCACCTCGAGATCGATTCCCTCGCGCCGGATCACCTCGAGCACGTCCTCGCCGTGCCGGTCGGCGGCGTAGACGCGAATGAGATTCCAGTTCTTCGCCAGGATGCGCAGGTCCTCCGCAACCTGATCCTGCGACGGCAGGACGCCCGTCTTCGGGCTCTGGCCGTCGCGGTAGCCGGAGTAGGCGATCGCCGGGCCGTTCAGGTTCAGCGGTCTCACGTCTACCTCGGCATCTCGACAGCCCGGCGCGACCAGCGCGCCGAGAAACAACAGCAGCAGGGCGTGTCTAAGCAGTCGTCGCATCGGAGCCCAACTTTCCGCGGCGACGTTCGAGCTCCGCGCGGATCTCGTACGCCCGCCGCTCGCTGATCTCGTACGTGAGCATGATGGCGATCGCGATCGCCGAGGTGACCAGCGGCACGCCGACGTCGAACACCCTCAGCAGGAACAGGGTCTTCTCGGGTTGCGCCTCCAGCTCGACGTCGAATCCGGACGCGTTGAGCATGATGCCCGTGAGCAGGCCGGCCAGCGCCATGCCGATCTTCACCATCCACCAGTAGATCGCCCCGAACACGCCCTCGCGGCGCTGGCCGGTCTCCAGCTCGTCGTAGTCGCAGACGTCGGCGATCATCGAGCCCATCAAGGTGAACAGCGAGCCCGTGCCGAAGGCGACGAGGGGGGCGGCGAAGAGCAGCCAGTAGGGGTGTTCCGGGTTGTAACCGACCCACTTGAGGGAATAGCCGACCAGAGAGAGCGAGATCGTGAAGAAGAACGTCCTGCGCTTCCCCAGATGGGTCGCCAGCCAGCCGGTCAGGGGGATCACGACGAGTGTCGCGGCGGCCGTCGTCGTTCCGAACCAGCCGTTCAGCTGCCCCGCCGGCGAGTCGGCGCCGCCGAACAGGTAGTAGATCATCACGTACAGGGAGAACGACATCCCGAGCTGGAACCCGTTGAAGACCAGGAACGTCGCGGCGCAGATCTTCACGAACGGCTTGCACCTGAAGGTGATGCCGATGCCCTTGAGGAACTCGACCGTGTTCGCCAGGACTCCGCTCCCGCCCCGGCCGGGAAGATCCGTGACGCGACGTTCCCTGCAAGCGATGGCCGGGACCACACCCAGGACCGCGACCGCGACGCCGACGGCGATGGCCAGCGTGCGGGCGCCGTGCACCGTGTCCCGGAACAGGGTCTCGTTCGCCATGATGGCGTAGAACCAGGGCACGCCCAGCCACACCAGCTGGCCGGCGGTGTTGGCGAAGGCGTGCAGCCGCGTCCGCTCGTGATAGTCGGCGGTCATCTCGTAGCCGAAGGCCACGAACGGCGTCGCGTAGAGCGTGTAGGTCAGGAAGAACAGGATCGACGCGCCCAGGAAGACCCAGAAGTAGAAGCTCTCGCTGCGTCCCTCGGGCAGCTGCCACATCAGCGCGAAGACGAGGCCCGCCAGGATCGCGCCGACGAGGATGAAAGGCCGGCGGCGGCCCCACCTCGAGCGCGTGTTGTCGGAGATGTACCCGACCATCGGATCGGAGACGGCATCGAAGATACGCGGGATCGCGGCGATCAACCCGACCAGGAACGGGTCCATGCCCAGGCCCAGGTTGAGGATGACGACCATGGCGGGCAGCGCCGCGGCCTGCAGGTTGTTCACGAACATGCCGACGGCGTAGGCCGACTTCTGCCGCAGCGGGATCCGGTCTTCCGCCGCGGTCACGTGATGCTCGGCCCGGCTCACGCGATCTCGTCCGCGGGGAGGTCGACGACCAGCTTCGTGATGCGCCCATCCCGCGTGAAAAGAGATCGGCTCAGCTCCGGCCCGAGGCGCGAGCCGTCCAGGACGGTCGGTGGACTGTCCCGGCCGTGCACCTGCAGGCGAGCCTCGTCCGCCAGCCGGTAAACGACCGGCACGCCGCAGAGCGTGAAGGCGAGGGAGCCGGCCGGCAATTCCTCCGTGAGCTCGCGGCCTCCGGTCGAGTAGTTCCAAGTCGTTTCCTGAGCGAGGAACTCGTCACGGCCGAGCATGACCGGCTCGAACGCCACCTCACCGTCCCTGACCCGCACGCCCAGCTGCCAGAAACGGGTGATCACGTCTTCCTTCACCTGGCCGGTCAGGCCCGGCTGCTGCACACCGGCGAATTCCGGCGTGTGCGAGTAGGGATCGACCGGGAACGCGCCGTACTCGGCGGGAGTCTTGTGCACGCCCAGCCCGGCCTGGATGTCGTCGAAGTGGTCGCTCAGTCGATCGACCACCGCGGCGTCCGCCCCACGATCGACGCTTTCCTCGACCGTCTCGCCGACGGCCAGCAGCAGCTTCGACACCATGTGCCAGTAGATGCAGCCCAGGCCCTCGTACTTGTACATCGAGCCGGAGCGCCCGGTGAACTTCCGGTGCTCGAAGACCGCTTCGTGCACGTCGCAGAGTCGGTCCGCGGTCGCCGAATCCACGGCAGGGTCGCTCTCCAGGGTTTCCCGCAGTTCTTTCGCGTTCCTGAATGCACCGTTGAAGTGCACCGCACCGTCGACGTCNNCGTGAAGCCCTCCACCAGGGCGGGAGGGATCACGTTCTTCTCGAGGAAGGACGGCAGCTTCCGGTCGGGGTAGAGCAGGTAGCTGTTCTGATCCTCCCGGTACAGCCGGCTCGCCTTCAGCGCCTCCAGCAGCGCCAGCGCGGCCTCGCCGTCGAGGTAGCCGGAGCTCAACACCGCGACCTGGCCTTCCAGCATCTCGTCGAGCGGCTCCACATCGAAGCCAGTGGATCCGAAGTGGATGAGGTTGTAGGCGTGGTACAGGCCGTCTTCCCTGCGCCCGTGCTGGAGGCTGTGATCGAGGTATCGGAGGCCCAGCTCGATGAAGTCGAGCAAGTTCGGTTTCCCGAGCGGCGCCTTCCCCCCGCGCAGGCCCCGGTAGATGCGCGCGCGGAAACGGTCGTTCACCGCACCCATGCCGTCGACGAACGATTTTCGGGTGGGAGCGTCGACGCGCCCGGCGAGCAGAGCCGAGTGATCGTTCAAGACCGACCGGAGATCCTCGAGGAACTCGACCAGCTCGCCGGAAACCTCGAAGCCCGTCGAGTCACTGTCCTTCAGCAAGTCACTCAGCCCACACAGATAGCGGCGCAGGTAGCAGAGCGTGACCATCGAGAGCCCGTGGCCGACCAGCGCGTTGTTGGCGTCGTTCCACTCGGGCCGCTGGGTGTTCATCCAGATGCCGCCGCACGGAACCAGGTTGCCCATCCTGGCCAGCGCCGAAACCAGCAGTTTCTCCAGCAGGTTGACCCGGTAGATCGAGCCGTCCTCCAGCGTGACCAGCTTGCCGTCGGCGCCGATGTCGGCGACCCGGGCCGCCGCCGCGCGCGCGCGGTCGGCGTCGTACTCGACCGTGTTCCTGGGGTCCGCCAGCATTTCCCCGTACGTCCTGAGTCGGTAGGGCACGTCGGCGTAGACGAAGATCTCGCGGTCCAGGAGCTCGCCGAGCCGCCCGGGGTGATAGTCGCGCGAGAGCTCGAGCAGCCGGAGCAGGTAGCCGACCTGGTGATCGCCCCAGTAGCCGATGTTCGACCACGGGACGTCCGGCTCGAGCACCTCCCAGTCGATGCCGTCCCGGGAGATGCGGTAGGGGTTGTAGCCGTCGGCGGTCGAGGCGTTGACGAACTTGGCGATGAAGCTCTCGATGTACTCCGGGAAGGAGAGGGCCAGGGCCTCCCAGTTCTGGAAGATGTCCCGCCAGTTGCCCTGGTAGTCCAGGCGCTCCGAACCTGCGGGGCCTTCGAGCCGGATGGAGAAGTGATTCCAGGGCCGGCTGGGGTCGCCGTGCCGGCGGCTGAAGGTCAGCGGCAAATACTCGTAGACGAGCCGTTCGAACGTCTCGTCCCCGCACTCCTCGGCCAGCTTCCGTGCGGATTGCTGCGTCAGATCGCCTTCGAACGCGTCGAGGGCCGCTTCGATCGAGACGCTCTGCGGGCGGTTCCAGTGTCGAACGAAATCCAGGAAGTCGGCTCGACAGAATTCGTAGCCGTGGGGGAACACGCCGCCGCGCATGATGTTGAACAGCGTGTTGGAGAAGTGCCGGCCGGTGACCAGCTCGTCCGCCGACTTCTGAAAGCCATCCGCGCCAGCGGCCAGCCGTCGCAAGCGTGCGGTTCCTTCCGCGACGTCCCGTTCGATTCGTTCCGCCGTGACGCCTTGGCGGATCTCGTGCAGCAGCCCGGCCGTCTTCGACGGACCCTGCTCGACGTCCGCCAGCATGTACCAGTGACGATCCGTTCCGGGCGGCAGCGTGGCGGACGCCTGCACGAAGAACGCTCCACGCTTGCCTCGGCGAGACGTTTCCGTGTCGACCCTCCCGCCGCGGCAGAAGGTCTCGAGCTGGTCCTCCGACAGCAGCACCCGGGGACGCTCGAGGCCTGCACCCCAGACGACCGTGGATTTCAGCGCTTCGGTCGGCTCGGCCCGGTCGGTCAGGATCGAGCTGAGCGAGTAGATTCCGGCGCAAAGATCCGACACGAGCTCGGCCTGCTTGTACGCGTCGACCAGCGTGCTCAGCTCCGACTGTGCCGAGCGATCGACACCGTGGGGAAGCAGGTTCCTCAACCCGTCCAGCAGATCGACCCGAACCTCGGCCGTCCCGGCGTTCACGAGACGCGACTTCCGGATGAACCCGAAGCGGTTGCCCGTGGTCCACGAGTAACTGAAGGAGAGATCGAGGTCTCGGTTGATCTCCTCGAACACCAGTTGGTTGCCTTCGACGTTCTTGTACAGGTTGCGTTCGACGTCGTAGACCAGGTCGCCACGATCGAAGGGGCGCCAGAGACGTGTCCGGCCGTCGCGTTCCACCAGCAGGGCGGTCAGGGGGCCGGTCGTGCCCGCCGCGTCGTGGATCTTGTCGTCCGTGCAGTAAGGGAAGAGCGCGTTTTCCGGATCCCGTCGCCCGCAGGTCAGGCCGCCGGTGCTGGAGACGAACAGCCAGTGATCGTAGCCGCTGACCACCGACATGAAGAAGGGTGGCATCGCGTGGTAATTCGAGATGCGGTTGAAGGGCTCGCCGTCCCGCTCCACGCAATCGCCGCCGCCGGGAGCGCCCGGCAGACGAATGGGCGATTCGCCGAGGAACACGCGTTCTCCAGCGCGGCGGTTCGTCAAGGTTCGGCCCGCTTCGTCGGGACCGGCGAGATACGACGATGTCTTGTCGAACCGGGGATCAGAACTTCAGCCCGACGTGGAATCCGTAGTTCCGCGGCACGCTGAAGCTGCCCTTGGCCACCTGTTCTGCGGCGCCGCCCCACCACTGGACCACCTCGTCCGTGAGGTTGTACCCGTAGAATTCTACCGTCCAGTCCCCACGATAGATGCGGAGCCCCGCGTGGAGCATGGACCACGCTTCACGCCGGTCGTCGGTGAAGCGGAGATCCTGGGGGAAGATGACAAAGTCCATGCAACCGTCCGGGATCTCGTTCGGTTCCTGAACGGGGCACGGTTGGCCGCCGCCCGTGTGCTTGTCGACGTTCCAGACGGTCAGGTAGGAGTCGTCCTCCCAGTGAGCGGTCACCCACGGGACGATCGTCGTCCTTCCCTGCGGCAGGAGGAACGCGTGATCGACGGTCACGTGGAACTTGAACGGCGGCGACACGGCCAGGTCGTTGCCCTTGAGGTTGACCTGCAGAAGCTCGTTCTCCGGGTTGATCGATGATTCGTAGGACAGGTTGAAGTAGGAGACCGGGTCGTAGCTCCACTTGGTGATCCAGTCGTCGGTGATCTCGGTGTCCAGCCAGCTCGCATAGCCCTTGATCCGGCCGCCGGGCCAGGGGCGCCAGTCGTACTCGAACTCGAGCCCCTGGATCCGCGCGCCCGGGACGTTTTGCGTGAAGTAGGCGACGACGGGTGCGGGCACCCAGCCGAAGAGGAATCCGCCGTTGGGGTCGGGGATGGGATTCCCGAAGTCGTCGCGGATGAAATCCAGTCTTTCGGTAAACCCGATCGCACCGACGGAGGCGTACTGCATGTTCTCGTAGTCGGAGTAGAAGTAGTTGGCCTTCAGGTCGAGCTTTCGGTTGAACAGCCGCTGCTTGACCCCGAGCTCGAGGGTCGTGACCTCTTCGGGAACGTACGAGGTCTGGACGCGAGTTTCATCCTGCGTTCTCGGGTTGACGATGTTGAAGACGTCGCCGATGCCGCCCGCCTTGAAGCCGGTGGCCAGGTAGGCGTAGAGCAACGAGTCCTCGTTCCGGTCGTAATCCAGGCCGATGCGGAAATCGTGATGCGACCAGGATCCCTTGTTGTCGTTCTCCTGGCAGCCCAGGGCCGCGTCGCAGCGATCGCAGTTCGGGTCGTCTGGCGGGCACGGCACGTCGCCAGGATAGTTCTGGGGATCCGCAAAGTAGCCGATCGGCACCAGCGTGGGGTCGTTCAAATCGTTGCGCTCGAAAGCGGTGAGGCCGGGGATGATCTGTTCCCGGGAAATCTGCGGCGCGCATCCGTTGCGCACGTGGCAGTCGAGGGTGCGTCCGCCCTTGTCTTCCTTGGTCTCGTCGCTGAACCGGTATCCCAGCGTGAGGTGCCACTTGGGGCTGTACGAATAGGTCCCCTGCGCAAAGGCCGCCCCCGCGTTGGTGGCGCGGTTCGGCTGGTGGAACATCGACTTGATATCGATCGTGTTGTCGAAATAGCCGAGCGTCGAGGTTCTCTCGCGGAAGTAGTTCACGCCGGCGATCCAGTTGAAGTCCTTCTCGCCGTACGACTGAAGCTGGAACTCCTGAGACCAAGACTCCGCCCCCGTACCGGGCAAGAAGTAGAACGCCTGGTCCCACGCGTTCAGACTCTGCTCCATGTCCTGCGCGGATTCGCGGCCCATCTCCTCGCCGCCGCCGATGTAAACCAGGCGCAGGTCCCGGTTGATGTCCCACGTGACGCGCGAGCGCCAGTAGTCGATGCCGAGTTTGAATAGACCCGGCGTGCTGACCACGGCCTGGTAGGTTTCGTCCGCCGGGAACATGTCGCCGCAGTCGTTCGTGCCGCGCTGCTCGAAACCGGTCAGGTCCCCGAACGTCGGTGAGTTCGGATCCTCGTCGTACACGGCCACGTAGTTCGGCCGACCGCGGAGCTTATCGCAGTTGATCAGGTCGATCCCGCCGGCGCTTTCCGTCTTGAAGCGTTGCCACAGGAGATCGACCGACACGTTTCTTACCGGCTGCCACAGTGCGCTCACGCGAGCTCCCCACTCGTCCGCGTTCATGTAGAACTCTTCCGGGTTGGCGGGAATGAGCTCACGGATCGCGTAGCCGGCACCGTTGTTTGCGGTGTTGTTCCACCAGTTGAACTTCTGTGTTCTCGTGTAGCATCTGGGGCTGGTGCAGAGAGTCTCACCGGTGTTCGTGTCGAGGCTTCCGGGCGCGATGACGTCCGCGTCCTGCACCAGGTGGGCGATCCGACGCTGGTCGTACTGGTTCGGATCCCAGTAGCCGTTGAGGTAAGAGTCGCGCTCCAGACTGCGTCCGGCGACACGAAGTGCGAACTTGTCGGATACAGGAACGTTGACCACGCTCGAGAACTCCCGCGAGTTCCAGGTGCCGACTCGCAGGACCGCGTTCGCCTCGTAGCGGTCGAACTTCGGTTTGGCCGTGATGATGTTGATGCTGCCGACCGTCGAGTTCCGCCCGAAGAGCGTCCCCTGCGGCCCACGCAGCACCTCGACCCGCTCGTTGTCGAACATCAGGCCCAGGATGCCCTGCATCCGCGGCGAGTAGATGCCGTCCAGGTGCACGCCGACGGCCGGGTCGCCGAGCTCGGTCTCGTTGGTCGAGCGCACGCCGCGCAGGGAGATGATCGGGGTGGACTGCCCGTTGATGGTGGCGATGTCCATGTTCGGCACCATCTGGGCCATGTCCCGGACGTTCTTGACGCCTTCCCGGTCCAGCTCGTCCTGGTCGAACACCGAAACCGCGACGGGGGTCTTCATCAGCTCGGTCTCGATGTGAAACGCGGTGACCTTGACCCTCTCGGTGAGGCCCTCGGGCTTCTTCGGTTCCTGTTTGTCCTTTTCCTTATCTTCTTTATCTTTGTCGTCTTCTTTCTTAGAGGGCTCTTGGCTCTCGGTTTCGGTCTTGGGCTTCTCTACCGGCTCTTGCGGGTCTTGTGCCCGGGCAAAATTCGCCCCGGAAATCAAAAGAACCACNNCGGACGACCCGCCCTTCCGGCTACCTGCCGGTGGGCGGGACCGCCGCGCCTCGGAAGGGCTCAACGATACCCTCCAGAGGGCTGTCCTTGCCTTTTGTGTTGCATGAACGTACGAAATAAGTGACAGCGCTGTCAAGACTTATTGACAACGCTGTCAGTTTGTCTGGACACGCCCCTTCTTTTCTGCCACCATCGGATCGGTGAGCCGAAAAAGCAGGGACGTCCTGCGGTAGAAGGCTTTGAAAGTTCCCAAAAATCAAACGGATTCTCGCCCGAGTCGGATTCTCGCAGGGGACATCGGCGGGACCTATTCGAGGCTGGCGATCTTCAGCCAACAAGCTGACGGGTACGAGCTGGAGCGACTCGAGACTTACTTGAGCCCGGAGCACAACGGCCTGGCGGAGGTCCTGGCGAGTTTCTTCGAGGAGGGCCGCGAGGAGGTCGATGCAGCCTGTTTCGGCCTGCCTGCGCCGATCCGCGCGGGGGAAGTCCTCCCGCTCACAAACCTCAGTTGGCTGATCGACCTGGAAAAAGTGCTCCGGGAGATCGGGACCGACCGGGTCGCGCTGATCAATGACGCGGAAGCGACGGCCGTGGGGATCGAGGAGCTTTCCGAGAGCGACCTGATCTGCCTCCAGCCGGGGCAGGCCGATCCTGCCGGAAATCGAGTCGTCGTGACCGTGGGCACCGGGCTCGGCGTGAGCGCCCTCTCCCCGGCGGGGCTTACGTTGGCAACGGAAGCCGGCCACACGACGTTTTCGCCTCGCACCAAGTTCGATTTCGAGTTGTACGCGAGCCTGCACTCGATGCACGGGCACGTGAGCTGGGAACGCGTCGCGTCCGGGATGGCCCTTCCGGTCATCCATGCGCTGCTCTCCCCGGGCCAGAGCCTCGACGCCGCCGACATCGTCCGGCGCGCTCCGTCGGACGACCTGTGCGCGCGCGCGGTCGAGATCCTCCGCGGCTACATCGGCGCAGCTGCCGGGAACGTCGCGCTGACGTTGATGGCCAGCGGGGGACTCTATCTCGCCGGGGGCGTCGCGGGGAGAGTTCTCGGCCGGGAAAAAGCAGATCGGTTCCTCTCCGCGTTTTGCGACAAGGGTCGAATGCGCGGCCTGCTCGAGTGCATGCCCGTGTTTCTCGTGAAGAGTGGCAACCTCGCGCTGAGAGGCGCAGCGAAGACCGCGGTCGATCGTTTCTCCACCTGACGAAGACAATCGTGCCAAGCATCATCTGTTCGGTTCCATGATCACGAAACGAACCACCATCAACGACGTCGCGCGGTTGGCGGGGGTGTCGATCAAGACGGTTTCCCGCGTCTTCAACCGCGAGCCGCACGTGCGGCCTTCGACGCGCGACAAGGTCGTCGCGGCCGCCGAGACGTTGAACTACCGGCCGAACCTGTCGGCACGTCAGCTCGCCAGCAAGCTGACGTTCGTGATCGGCATGCTCTACGACAACCCCAACTCCGACTACGTCACCGACGTGCAGTACGGCTCGTTGCAGGTGTGTCGCGAAAACGATTACAACCTGCTCATCCACCCGTGCCGTGCAGACGCTCCGGACCTGATGACGGAAGTCCGCGGTCTGTATCACCAGGTGGACGGCTTCATCCTGCTTCAGCCGGTGTCGGACATCCAGACCCTCTGCGAATCCCTGCTCAAGGGCAGCATCGCCTGCGTCCGCGTTTCGCAACGGCCTTTCGAAGGGTTCCCCTGGATCTCCGTTGGGGATTCGGAGGCCGCGGACGAGATGACCGAGTACCTGCTGGAGCTCGGCCACCGGCGAATCGGTTTCATCATCGGACACCCCGAACACGGATCGAGCCACGATCGACTTTCGGGTTACCGGAGCGCGCTCGAGCGGCACGGCGTCGAGTTCGATGACGCCCTCGTTCGCCAAGGCTTCTTCGACTACGAGTCGGGCTACTCGTGCGCTCGTGAGTTGCTCGCCTTGGACCCGCGCCCGACGGCCATCTTCGCCAGCAACGACCCGATGGCGNNGATCGCCGGCTTCGACGATTCGCCGCTGGCCCGGCACGCGTGGCCCCCGTTGACGACGGTGCGCCAGCCGATCGCGGAGGTCGCTCGGCTCGCGACGGAGACCCTGATGGACGAGCTGCAGGGCCGGTCCGAGATCAAGTTCGATCAGCGTCTGCAGGCCGAGCTCGTGGTTCGGTCGTCGACGGGCGTTCCCGAGTAGGTCGAGCCCCGACAAGATGACAGGTGAGGAAATCCGCAGGATCCTCGGGCTCGAGCCGCATCCCGAGGAGGCCGGTTTCTTTCGAGAGACTTACC
>JABAOH010118518.1_pt1 | contig 11090 bp, 10 predicted proteins | sample 7062181 | NCBI WGS metagenome assembly JABAOH01 (sample SAMN14538630, study PRJNA623070) | marine sediment metagenome | biome: marine biome [ENVO:00000428]; feature: marine pelagic biome [ENVO:01000023]; material: deep marine sediment [ENVO:00002113]; isolation source: pool of 5 deep marine... | reverse complement strand
GCCGACCGTCCCTCTCGACGAACTCGCCTGAGATCGGCGGCGCCAGCGGAACCTTTCGCCGCGCGGCCGCCTAATAGCGACCCGGCAGCGGGATTGCCAAGCGCCTCGGTTCTGCGAACTTTTGCAGCAATGAGCGAACGCGCCGGTTTCGCCGCAGCCGGCCTAAAGTGAGGGATAGGGCCGGGACCGCTGCCGAAGTACCGTTTCATATGAAGAGGGACTACTACGACGTACTAGGCGTAGCACGGGGCGCCGACAGCACGACGATCAAGAAGGCGTACCGCCAGCTCGCGCTGAAGTACCACCCCGACCGCAACCCCGAGGATCCCAACGCGGAGGAGAGGTTCAAGGAGGCCACGGAGGCCTACGAGGTGCTCCGCGACTCCGAGCTGCGCGCGCTCTACGACCGCTACGGCCACGAGGGTATCAAGGCCGGCGTGGGCGGCGGAGGCGCCGGCTTTGGAGGATTCAGAACCTTCGACGAGGCGCTCAGCATCTTCATGCGCGAGTTCGGAGGCTTCGGCTTCGAGGATTTCTTCGGCTCCACACGGCGCGGGCGCGACGTCCGCACGCGCGGCGCCGACCTGAAGATTCGTATCAAGCTGGCCCTCGAGGATGTCATGCGCGGCGTCAAGAAGACGATTCGCGTGCCGATCCTCGATACCTGCGCGGATTGTGAAGGCAGCGGCGTGCGAGGCGGCGGTGCCCCTGGCATCTGTCCGCACTGCGGGGGAACGGGCGAGCTTCAGCAAGTCCAGCGCTCGCTGTTCGGCCAGTTCGTGCGCGTCGGGCCCTGTTCCGCCTGCCGTGGCGAAGGCCAGGTAATCACCGACCCCTGTCCAGCGTGCGGCGGTGAGGGGCGCCAGCGCAAGGAGCGGTCGCTGGAGATAGAGATTCCTCCGGGCGTCGACACCGACGATTACCTGACGTTGCGGGGCCAGGGGAACGTTGGGCCACGTGGCGGGCCGCGCGGCGATCTGCTTGCGGTCATCGAGGTCGAGCCTGACCGGCGGTTCACGCGGCGCGGGGCCGATCTCATCTATGACCTGCCGCTGACCTTTAGCCAGGCGGCGATGGGCGCGACCGTCGATGTGCCGACGGTGGCCAAGACGGTCAAGGTGAAGGTACCGGCAGGTGTGCAGACCGGTCACGTGGTTCAGCTGCGCGGCAAAGGCCTTCCCCATCTGCGCCGTGGAGGGAACGGCGACCTGTTCGTGCGGGTCGTGGTCGTGACGCCGCAGAGTCTGACGTCAGAGCAGCGCAAGCTGTTCGAGGAGCTGGCCAAGGTCGAGCGCCCGGCCGCCGCCAGCGAAGACGGCGCCGGCTTCTGGCAGAAGGTGAAGGAAGCGTTCTTCGATTGATCGTCCCGGCTGTTGAGCCGGCGAAACACCAGCAAGCAATGGAGTGACGCTATGGCGGCCGACTGTCTGTTTTGTAAGATCGCGTCGGGCGAGCTTCCCTCGGAGATCGTCAAAGAGGGTGAAGATTGGGTGGCGTTCCGCGACATCAGCCCCCAGGCGCCGACTCACATTCTCGTCATACCGCGAGAACACATCCCGACGCTCAACGATGTGCCCCCGCAATGGGCCGAGGCTCTGGGTCGGCTGTTCCTGGCGGCAAGAGAGATCGCCGCCGACGAGGGCATCGCCGAGGACGGCTACCGCACGGTCCTCAACTGCAACGCCGGCGCCGGCCAGTCGGTCTTTCACGTCCACCTGCACCTGCTGGGCGGCCGCGCCATGGGCTGGCCTCCCGGCTGAGCGTTGACGCTGCTCTGCGCTGGCGCTTACTATCGATGCGAAGCGCGACGCCTCAAGATCGTCTGCGACGCCCATCCGCTTGGGAGCGGGCGTCGGCGAGCGGTTGGCTGCTGAAGAGGACAGATGGCGGAGAATAGTCTCAAGGGAAAAATCCGGGGTGACATGAACGCCGCGCGGCGCCAGCAGGACAGGGACCGCGCGCGTTTGCTCTCGACACTCCTCGCGGACGTCCACAATCGCGAGATCGAAGTCGGCCATGAGCTGAGCGACCCGGAGGTGATCGAAGTCCTCGCTCGGGCCGTGAAGCTGAGAAACGAGGCGGCGGACCAGATGTCGTCGCGGCCGGAACTAGCGGCCAAGGAGAGGGGCGAGATCGAGACGATCAGGGAATACCTGCCGGCACAGCTGAGCGAGGACGAGATACGGCGGCAAGTGGTGCAGGCGATCGAGGCCGGCGCCGCGGACATCGGCGCCGTCATGGGACGCGTTATGCCCGGCCTCAAGGGCCGCGCCGAGGGCCGCGAGGTCAACCGCATCGCCCGTCAGGAGCTGGAAGCCCGGAGGTCGGGTGACTGAGCTATGACTGCCCTCAATTGGCGCCGGGATGAGCTTAAGACGGGGGGCGCTGGCATACGAACGTCAGCACCCCCCGCCTCTTTCGGACAAAGATGAATCGCCACGCACTCAAGGCACTGGAGTTCGATCGCGTTCTGCAGATCGTTGCCGGTTACGCGACGAGTGAGCCGGGTGCCGAGGCCGTGCTGGAGCTGCGACCCACGGATCGGCGCGAGGCGGTGGCCGCGGCGCTCGACCGGGTGGACGAGATGGTGAGCTGGCTGATCCGCGACGAGAGTTGGGCGCCTCCCCCCATCCCTGACATCCGGCAACCGCTCAACCGCCTCGCGTTCGCGAGCAGCGTCTGGTCGGCGAGCGAGTTGATCGGGGCGCTGCGCCTGTTGAGAGGAGCGCGGGCCGTGCGTCGCGCGATCCTCCCCCAATCGCCACAGTTTCCACGTCTGGCCGACCTGGCGAACGGCCTGCTCAAGGAGGAAGGCCTGCAGAAACGTCTCGAGGCCTCGCTGGATGAAGAGGGCGAGGGCTTGCAGGATGGGGCCTCAGCGGAACTCAAGCGGCTTCGCGGCTCGATTCGGTCGGCGCGGACCGAACTGGTGCGGCTGCTGGAATCGATCATCGCCGACTTGCCCGAGCGCATCGCGGTGCCGAACGCCTCGGTCACGATACGCGCCGGGCGCTACTGCATCCCGATTCGCCGCGAAGGGCGAGCGGAGGTGGGCGGGATCGTGCACGATGAATCCGCCAGCCGCGCCACGCTGTTCGTAGAGCCGCCATCGGCGATCGAGCCGATGAACCGGCTGCGCGAGCTGCATACTTCGGAGGCGCGCGAGGTAGAAAGAATCCTCCGCGAGCTCACCGACGCGCTGCGGCCACATGCGGCCGAGCTGCTCGACACGTTCCTGCGGCTCGTCGAGATCGACTCGTTGTTCGCGCGTGCCCGCTACGCTCTGGCCCGCGGCTGCTCGCGGCCCAAGCTGGTGAGCTGGGAAACCGAGGGCTATCGCGTCGTCCACGGTCGCCACCCCCTGCTCTTAGAAGCCCCGGAGCCGCTGGTCCCCTTCGATCTGCTGCTCTACCCGGGCGAGCACACGCTGCTGGTCACGGGACCGAACGCCGGCGGAAAGACAGTGCTGATCAAGGCGGTGGGTCTGGTTTCGGCCATGGCCCAGGCGGGGATATTGCCGCCGGTGGGCCCGAGCTCGGAGATCCCGGTGTTCAGCGAAGTCTTCGCCGATATCGGCGATGAGCAATCGATCGAAGCGTCGCTGTCGACCTTCACCGGCCACCTGCGCAACCTCACCGAGATTCTCGAGGCCGCGGGGCGCGATTCGCTCTGCTTGATCGATGAGATCGGCGGGGCCACCGACCCTGTGGAAGGCACCGTCCTCGCCCGAGCCGTGCTGCTCGAGCTCGCCGAGCGCCGCTGCATGACTGTCGCGACCAGCCATCTCGGCGCCCTCAACAGCCTTCCCGGCGAGCAGCCCGGCATCGTCGCCGCCGGGCTCGCCTTCGACCCTGAGCGACTGCAACCGCTCTATCGTCTCATCAAGGGGCGGCCGGGACGCAGCTACGCGCTCGCCATCGCGCAGCGGGTGGGCTTCCCGGGCAAGGTCCTGGAAAACGCCCGGGCCGGGCTGAGCCAGGAGGAGCTCGACACGGCTCGGTTGCTGGCCGAGCTCGAAAGCAAGGAGGCAGAGCTGGAGGCGCGCATCGCCGAGCTGGAAGCGCGGGAGCGGGAGCTGTCGAAGCAGTCGGCGGAGCAGGAGCGGGAAGCCGCCGAGCTGGCACGCAGGAAGCGCGAGCTGGAACGCGAGGCCCACCAGCGGGCCCGCGAGTTCCTGCTGGAGGCGCGTCGACAGCTCGACGAGGCGCTGCAAGCCGACCGGCGAGCGGCCCAGGAAGCGCGGCGTGAGCTGGAAGCGAACCTGCGGGCGCATTCGGAAGCGCTGCGCGAGCCGTCCGAGCGGGAGACGGAGGCGGCGGCGGAAGCCGGCCGCTTCGAACCGGGCGATCGCGTGTGGATCACCACGTTGGAACGTGAGGGTCGGGTCGTGGAGCAGCGGGCCCGGGACTTGGTCGTCGAGATGGGCGGGGTGAAGCTGCAATTGTCACCGTCGGTGCTCACGCGCAGAGAGTCGCGAGCACCGGCCGCGCGGGTGGCGACCTACACGGCCCCTGAGCTGGAGGCACGCTCCGAGATCGACTTGCGAGGTATGGTCGCGGAGGAAGCGCGCATCGAGCTGATCCGTGCCATCGACGCGGCGGTGCTTGCCGGCCTCACTGAGCTGCGAGTGATTCACGGTAAGGGCACAGGCGTGTTGCGGGAAGCGGTCGCGGCACACGCCCGCAGCGATCGTCGCATCAAGTCGCACCGGCTCGCCGCTTCATACCAAGGGGGCAGCGGGGTCACCGTTCTCGAACTGGAGTGACGTTGGTTTCCGACGAGCTGATCGAGGAGATTCGGGCGCAGGCCGACATCGTGGAGATCGTCGGCGAATACGTGCCGTTGCGCCGAAGCGGCCGGACCTACCGGGGGCCGTGTCCGCTGCACGGCGGCGAGGGCCCGAATTTCTCGGTCGATCCGGCGCGAGGAATCTTCAAGTGCTTCGTGTGCGGCGAGGGCGGCGATGTCTTCTCCTTCCCGATGAAGCTACTGGGCCTCGATTTCGTGGAAGCGGTCAGGTTCGTCGCTGAGCGATGCGGGATCGTCGTCCCGGAAGCTGAGCCAAAGCAAGCGGAGGATGATCCGTACCGCGACTTGCGCGAGGCGGTCGCGTTCGCGAACGACTGGTACCAGCGTCAGCTGTGGGACGAGCCGCACGGCGAGCGGGCCCGGCGGTACCTGCTGGCGGAGCGGGGGCTGGCGGAGGACGTCGTGCGGCGCTTCGGCTTCGGCTACGCGCCGGAGTCCTGGCGGGGGCTGCGGGAGGCGGCCGCCGTCCACGAGATCGGCGATGACGTGCTGATCAGGGCGGGCCTGATCAAGCAGAGCGAGCGCGCGAAGGAACCGTACGATCTATTTCGTGGCAGGCTAATGATCCCGATCCACAACCTGCGGGGCAAGCCGATCGGGTTTGGCGGGCGCTTGCTAACGGACTCGGAAGAGGCGCCGAAATACATCAACTCTTCCGACAGCCCGATCTTCCATAAGGGGAAGATCATCTACGGGCTGAATTGGAGCCGGCACGCGATCCGGCGGCAAGAGGTAGTACTCGTAGTGGAAGGCTACATGGACCTGGTGTCGCTGATGGCGTGCGGCATCGAGAACGTCGCGGCACCCCTCGGCACCAGCCTGACGGAACCGCAGGCACGGCTGCTCGGCCGCTACGCCAAGAAGGCGCTGCTCCTCTACGACAGCGATCGCGCCGGGCTGGTGGCCACCTTCAAGGCGGCGGATGAGCTGCTGCGCGCGGGGATTCACCCGAGCGTGGCGACGCTGCCGCCGGGGGAGGATCCCGATTCGATCGTGCGCGGTGGCGGGCCGGAGGCGCTTTCCCGTTACACCGAGGCCGCGCTGGATGTTATGGACCGCAAGATCCAGATCCTGCAGAAGCGGGGCTACCTGGACACCATCGAGGGAAAGCGCCGCGCCGTGGACGGTCTGCTGCTCACGGTGCGCGCGGCCAAGGACGAGGCGCTGCGGGACATCTATCTCGACCGCGTGGCCGCCGCGACCGGCGTGCGTCGCTCGACCCTCGACGGAGAGCTTCAGCGCGCGGCCTCTGCTTGGCGCCGGCGGCGCGTCCCCGCGCGCAGGGGGGCCGAGTCGCCTGCCCGGACCCAACTGCCGAAACTGGGGGCTGAGCGAAAGCTTCTGCTCCTCCTGCTTCGCGACCCCACGTTGATACCGAGGGTGGCCGAGCAGGTCGAGCCGGCTAACTTCAGGATAGCCGCGTATCGCGAGATCTATCGCGCCATGATCCGGGCGTACCAGTCACCGGTCGGCGCTGGCGCGAGCGAGTCGGAAAGCGCACTCAGTTGGGCAGACGAGCTGCCGCCGCTTCTGCACGAGCGCGTGATGGAGCTGGCGGCCGATCCCGAGGAGCTCACCAATCCGGAGGCAGTTTTCGAGGACGCTGTGGCGCGACTTCGGGCACGGGCGTTGGAGCAGCGCCTGGCCAGCTTGATGACCGAAGTACTCGTCGCTGACACCGGCGCGGCCGTCGAGCTTGCCGCCGAGATCCAGAAGGTCCGCAAGGAATTAGTGGCATTGGGAGTCCGCGTGCCTGGTCGTGGCTTCTTCAGGGACGAATAGGCAAGGAGATAGCGCTCGGGACAGATGGCACGTACAAGCGAGCAATCGAGTATACTCAGTCAGCTGCTAGACCTTCACGCAATCGATCTAGAGATCGCGGGCTTGGAGCGCGAGGCCGGCGAGCGTAAGAACGAGCAGGTCGCGTTCGAGGAGGGCGTCGCTGGCCTGGAGTCGAGGCTCGAGCGATTGGACGCGGAGTTCGAGCATGCCCGACTCGACGCGCGNNCTGGTGATCGAAAAGCTCCAGGTGGTGGAAGACCTGGAAAGTCGCCGGCGGCAGATTCAGGACGAGCTCGAACAGTCACGCAGGGAAGCCGGCCCGAGGCGCGAGGCGATCAGTGCCGGATTAAGGGAGCTGGAACAACAGCTGGCCATCAAGCGTGATCGCCGCCATAACCTCGCCATCCGAATCGATGAGCGCGCGCTGGGACTGTATGATCGGATCAGGGCCGGGCGATCGCAGGTCGCAATGGCTCCGCTGACCGAAGAGGCCGCCTGCGGCAACTGCTACACCGCCGTCACCATTCAGCAACAGATGCAGATCAAAGGGCTGTCGACCCTGGTCTGCTGTGAAGGCTGCGGGGTCATACTCTACCCGGAGGGGCTGCGGCGCTGAGTGGCGTCGGCGGGCAAGAAGTGCCCGCCGTCGCCCTCGCATCCAGCGTCTGCCGCCGTTGTCGGGTCGCAGGGAGAGGAGTGTGGGGCTGTGAAAGCGGTTATTGGCCTTCCGCCACCGCTCGATAGTGGAGCCGTCAACGCGCTGGTAACCCAGCTCAAGCTACCTGAAGCGATCGCCGGCATTCTGGTTCAGCGCGGCTACGCGGAGCCCGAGTCGGCGAAGGCATTCCTGCGTCCTCGCTTGCAGAACCTGCACGATCCCTGGTCGATGGCCGACATGGCGAAGGCCGTGGACCGTATCTCGGCCGCCATCGATGCCGGCGAGCTGATCCTCGTGCACGGCGACTACGACGTTGACGGAGTGTGCGGATCGGCGATGCTGGCGCGCGCGCTTCGGGAGCTGGGAGCCCGGGTGGAGGTGTTCGTTCCCAACCGCCTGCAGGACGGCTACGACTTCGGGCCGGCCGGCCTCGCCGCCGCCGCAACGCTCGCGAGCCGCTGCGTGCTCACCTGCGACTGCGGCACGATGGCTCATGAGACGATCGTGGCGGCGCGCAGCGAGGGGATCGACGTGGTCGTTTCGGATCACCACACGCCGCCGGACCAGCTGCCACCCGCTGTCGCCGTGCTCAACCCACATCGGCCGGACTGCAACTACCCGGAGCGGGTGCTCTGCGGGAGCGGCGTCGCCTTCAAGCTGCTGCACGCCCTGTTCGAGCGGCGGGGACAAGCGGTTCAGGCGCTCTACAAGTACCTCGACCTCGTCGCCATCCCCACGGTAGCCGACCTCGTGCCGCTCACCGGCGAGAACCGAGTGCTCACGCGTTTCGGGCTCAAGGTGTTGCAGCGCACGCCAAACCCGGGATTGCGGGCCCTGCTGCGTGTGTCGGGCTTGAAGGCGGGCCAGGCGATCGGCGCTGGGCAGATCGCCTTCGTGATCGGGCCGCGCCTGAACGCGGTCGGGCGCATGGGTGATGCTCTGCGTGCGGTGCGGCTTCTGCTGACCGACGATGAGGGTGAGGCCGCGGCGCTGGCCGAGGTGGTGGACTCGGAGAACCGTCTGCGTCAGGAAGAGGATCGCGCTACGCTCGAGCAGGCGAAGGAGATTCTTGAGGCGACCTTCGACCCGGAGGCCGATTGGGCGATCGTTCTGGCATCCGAACGCTGGCATCCGGGCGTGATCGGCATCGTGGCCTCGCGCGTGCTGGAGAGGTACTACCGGCCGACGGTGCTCATCGCCCTCGCGGGCGATGAGGGGCGCGGCTCCGGCCGCTCGATCCCCGGCTTCCATCTGTACGAAGCCCTGAAAGCCTGCGCGCCTCACTTGCAGAGGTTCGGCGGGCACCGGGCCGCCGCCGGTTTACAAATCCGCGCTGCGAACGTTCAAGCCTTTAGGGAGCGCCTGAACGAGGTAGCGCACTCGCGCCTGAGCCGAGACGATCTGCAGCCCAGGCTGCGCGTGGACCTCGAGCTGCCGATGGGCGACGTGACGGCCGCGCTGTGGCGCTTCCTGACGCACTTCCGGCCCTTCGGCCAGGGAAACCCGAAGCCCGTGTTCTTGGCCCGCGATGTGCGACTCAGCGCCGCGCCGCAGGTAGTGGGCGAGGAGCACCTGCGCTTGCGGCTCGACGTGGGGGGTGGGGCGACGCCGCAGGCGATCGGTTTCGGGCTGGCCGGCGAATCGGAGTGGCTGCGCGAGTCATCGCGGGTCGATCTAGCCTTTCAACTCGGGCTCAAGGAATGGCAGGGTATCGAGTACGTTGAGGCCAAAGTGCTGGATATCCGGCCGAGCGAGACGGCGTGGGCGATCTCCGAATCGTAGCCGGGAGCTGGGGGCGGCGCCGGCTGAAGGTGCCGCCGGGCAGCCGCGTGCGGCCCACGCCGGAGCGGGTCCGTGAGGCTTGGATGAACTTGCTGGCGCCCGCGCTGACGGGGGCCGAGGTGCTCGACCTCTTCGCTGGTAGCGGCGCCCTCGGGCTTGAGGCCCTGTCCCGCGGCGCCGCCCGAGCGACCTTCGTGGAGCAGAGCGCCCGCGCCCTGGCTTGCCTACGGTCGAATGTCGAGGCGCTGGGCGCCGAAGAGCGGGCGACGATCGTCCGGGCCGACGTCTTCGCCTACCTGGCGCGTCTGAGTCGAAACGCTTTCGACATCGCGGTGGCCGACCCACCCTACGGACGCGGTATGGCGAGGAAGCTGGCCCAGTGCTATATGCGTCGACCGTTTGCACGGGTATTCAGTGTGGAGCACGGGCCGGGCGAAGAGCTCGGTCTCCCGCCTGGCGCCGTGGAGCGCCGCTACGGGGACACTGTGCTGGCGCTGGTTACCTCCGCTGACCTGGAGGAGGATACCTCATGACCGACCTGAAGGTCGCCATCTATCCCGGCTCGTTCGATCCGCTGACACGGGGCCACGAGGATATCGCGCGGCGCACCCTCAAGTTCGTTGACCGTCTCATCATCGCGGTGGCCCATCAGCCGAGCCAGCAGAAGGGCCGCATGTTCACCGTGGAGGAGCGGGTGGCGATGATCCGGGAGGTGTTCGCCGACGAGCCGCGAGTCGAAGTGGCGGACTTCAGCGGTCTGCTCGTTGATTTCTGTCGTAGCGTGGGGGTGCGCATCGTGATCCGCGGCCTGCGCGCCGTGAGTGACTTCGAGTACGAGTTCCAGATGGCCTTGATGAATCGCGAGCTCTGGCCTGAGCTCGAGATGGTCTTCATGACGCCGGCTGGAAAGTACACATTCCTGAGCGCCTCGCTGGTCCGCGAGATCGCCGCCCTGGGTGGCGATGTCTCCCAGTTCGTCTCTTCGCCGGTGCTTCGACACCTCAAGAATCGGGTTGTCGGCTGATCGCCCATGGTCTTCCTGCAAAAACTCGCCGAGCGCGCCGCACAGGCCGGCCGGCGAATCGTCCTGGTGGAAGGAAGCGATGAGCGGGTTGCCGAGGCCGCGACCCGGTTGCGGGACAGCGGCCGTCTCGATCCCATTCTTCTAGTCCCGGATTCGTCGGTCCCGCTTCCGTCGGGATGGTCGGGTCAGCTGCGCTGCCCCGCCGATGACCCGCAGCTCGATCACTACGCCGAACTCTTCCGGGAGATAAGGGCAAGCGAGGTGAGCGACCTCGCTGCGGCGCGCGCGCAGGTCAAGGACCCGCTCTACTTTGCCGGCCTCATGGTTCGAGCCGGCGAAGCCGACGGCGCGGTCGCCGGCGCCACGCGAGCCACCACCGAGGTGATTCGCGCGGCGCTGCGCTGCATCGGAACCGCAGCGGGAGCGCGAATGGTGACAGGCGCTTTCTACATGGTGGTGCCGTCCTTCCGGGGCACGCCGGAACACGAGGTGCTGACCTTCGCCGACGCCGGTGTCGTTCCCGATCCGGACGCCGAGCAGCTGGTGGAGATCGCCGCGCAGGCGGCCGAGATGCGCCGAGTCATCGTCGGCGACGAGCCGCGCCTCGCCTTTCTGTCCTTTTCAACCCGGGGAAGCGCGGACAGCCCGGCGGTGCAGAAGATGCGCGACGCGCACGATCTCTTCCAGCAACGCCATCCCCACGTGGCCGCCGATGGGGAGTTACAGGCCGATGCGGCGCTGATGCGCCACGTCGCCCAGCGCAAGGTGCCGGACAGTCCTGTCGCCGGTCATGCGAACGTGCTTATCTTTCCAGATCTCGGCGCCGGCAACATCGCGTACAAGCTCGTCGAACGCCTCGCCGGCGCGACGGCCATCGGCCCTATCCTGCACGGACTGGCGAAGCCGTACAACGACCTGTCGCGCGGCGCGGATGTCCCGGCCATCGAGTCGGTCGCCTATGTTACAGCGCTGATGGCTCGTAGGGCTTGATTCGCCGCGCTGGGCGGGTAGAGTAACAAGGATCGATTTGCCTGG
>JABAOH010011903.1_pt1 | contig 11090 bp, 7 predicted proteins | sample 7062181 | NCBI WGS metagenome assembly JABAOH01 (sample SAMN14538630, study PRJNA623070) | marine sediment metagenome | biome: marine biome [ENVO:00000428]; feature: marine pelagic biome [ENVO:01000023]; material: deep marine sediment [ENVO:00002113]; isolation source: pool of 5 deep marine... | reverse complement strand
TAAGTCCTTTATTGCGAGTGACCGGGGTGGGATTCGAACCCAGGGCCTGCGGATTAAAAGGGCACATTCTGGCGCCAGTCAGCGCCGGTGGGCGCTGGCACCACGATCGTCACCGCGAATGCCCGCCCACTGACTCTTTACTACCCACCAAGGCCTGGAAGCTCTGGTACCTTACGCCCAGTCCATCCGCCAGCTCGCGAGTTAGCCTCTACCTGTGATCCCCGGGGCAACCCTGAAGACCTTCCGTGCATCAAAGAGACCAAAAGATCAAAGCCGTGCTTACCGAACCCGCAGGTGCTGCTTCTCCCACCGCATTTGGAGGCTACGACGTTTCGGAGCTAGACAATGTACGCAGGAGTTACCGCAATGGAGTATCGGAAACGACCATCTCCCTCAGTAGCGCCCCCGTACATCCTCAGGGCCGTCGTTCTACTACTCGCGCTCTCCGCCTTCTTCCCCGGATGTGATTCGCAGGGTCCTTCCGAAACGGAAGAAGAGTTCTGGGCGCGCATGGAAGCGTACGTAACGGAACGTATGGATCCCGAAGGATCCGGATTCGGGTTCGTCGTCATCAGCGACGGAGCTGTCGCCTTCGCTCGGGGGTGGGGCATGGCGAACATCGAGACCGGCATCCCCTTCTCTCCAAATACACCCAGCAATGCCGCCAGCCTGACGAAGCAGTTCACCGCGTTGGCGGTGCTCATGCTCTACGAGCGTGAAATGCTCACCCTGGAGACGCCGATCCTTTCGATCCTCCCGGAACTGCCGGCGGCGTGGTCGGATATCACGGTCCATCAGCTCCTGACACATCAATCGGGGATACCCAATTACACCGATATCACAGGGGACGACCCGGCGGCCATCGACGGTTTGACGAACCAGGCTGCCCTGGACCTCGTGCTCGCAGCTCCCGCGCTCGATTTCCCGCCCGGGACGAGTACATCCTACAGCAACACCGGCTACATCATTCTGGCGATGATCGTGGAACGACTCAGCGGCATGAGCTTTGCCGACTTCCTGGATGAGAACATTTTCGAGCCTCTGGGAATGACTGCTACCTTCGTGAGCGATGAGTCGGCGGTCCATCCGGCGAATACGGCGCAGCCGTACGATGAGCACAACCAGTTGTATGAGTACTCCATGTACACCTACGGCCCCGGGGGCATCTACACGACCCTGAACGACTACGTCAAATGGGATCAGGCATTGTACACGGACGCTCTCGTCCAGCAAGCCACTCTAGAGCTCGCGTTCACTGGATATACCGGCGGCCATGACGATTTCGGATACGGCTGGATGGTCGGGCAGTATGATGGCGCGAAGTCTCTGCGACACGGGGGCTTCGGCACCGGCTGGCTGAACTACGTGTATCGCGTACCGGAGAAGCAATTCACCTATCTGTTTCTCTCCAATGGAGGAGTGTTCGCGAATGATGGTTTCGATACGTGGACGAGTGAGTTGATGGACGCGATCTTTTCCTACTATCTCTGATGTCCTGCAGCGACGACACGAAGGAGGGGCGAGCGACCCGGTAGGTCCGGCGCGAGACCCGGCGCCGGAGACGCTTGGCTGTTCCCTGCTCCTCTCAATCAAGCTGGCGTTGAAACGTGTCCGGACCGTCGCCGCGGCAACGCGCTCGTCCATCGTACGCACTTCTGTGACCAGGACGTTTGGATCCATCGAGCTCACCGCCTGCCTGACTGACGTGGCGATGGCTGCCGGATCCCCCTGCACGCGAGCCAAGCGGTGATTACTGGTGGCGACTTGGGCTCCACGACGGCTCAATATTTACACCCGGAAATGCGGTATGGGTTAGCTGCAGCATTCCTGAGCCATCCAAGTTCATTACGCAGATCTCGCGATTCCCATCCCGACCACTCACGAAGGCGATCTGCGTGCCGTCCGGCGACCAGACGGGCCACCAGTCACTACCCGGGTCATTGGTCAGGTTGGTGGGGTTCGAGCCGTCGGCGTTCATGACGTAGACTTCCCCGTTCCCGTCCCGATCGCTCCAAAAAGCGATCTGCGTGCCGTCCGGCGACCAAGCACAAAAGACGTCTCTCGCTGCGTTGTTGGTCAGGTTTGTGGGGTTGGTAACAGGACCTGGCACCGCTTGCGTCACCGCAAGCTATGTGAGTGCTAGAAACGGATGTGAGGGGACGCCAATGGTAAGTATCGCCTGCGGTGAGAGAATGACCGGGCTGGGATTCGAACCCAGGGCCTGCGGATTAAAAGGGTGTATTCCGGCGCCAGCCAGCGCCGGTGGGCGCTGTCACCACAGCCGTCACCGCGCAGGGTGGCCACCCCAAAGAATCACCGGTCACTCGTACTGCAGCGCCACCAACGGATCCACCCGCGTGGCTCGGCGGGCGGGGATGTAGGCTGCGACGAGCCCCACAATAGCCAGAAAGAGGGTGATAACCGCGAATGTTATCGGATCTGTTGGTTCGACACCGAACAGCATACTTCTCAGCATGCGCGTCAGTCCGCACGCGGTGGCCAGACCGATGGCAAGGCCAATTAGTGTCAGGGTTGCCCCTTGGTGGACCACAAGGCTCAACACATTCGCCTGGTCGGCGCCGAGTGCCATACGGATACCGATTTCATGCGTGCGCTGGCTGACCGCGTAAGACACGACGCCATAGATCCCGACAGTGACCAGCACCAGCGCCAGGCCCGCGAAAATCGTAAGTAGTGTCATCGCCAGACGACGAGCCACGACGGTATTCTCCAGAAGTTCATCCATCATCTGGATGTTGTAGAGCGGCAGTGCAGGGTCGATGGCAAGCACTGCATAGCGAACAGCAGGCACCACGTTGCTTGGATCGCCGGTGGTTCGCAGCATCAGGCTGATCGGTGCGTACGCCCCCTGTGTATAAGGCATGTACATCTCGATAGTGGCCTCTTCGGCCACGCCTTTCACTTTGACATGGCCGACCACTCCAACGATTTGACGCCAGGTTGGATTGTCCAGATCACCGAATGCTATCCTCTGACCTATCGGGTCTGCATTCGGAAAATGGCTGCTGGCAAACTTCTCGTCGATGATTACTACCGGCTGAGCATTCTGGTGGTCGAACTCGCTGAACGTCCGTCCTCTGAGCAGTGGGATCTCCATCGTCCGGAAGTACCCCGGGCTTATCTGCATCCATTCCGTGGACGGGAATTCGCCCGGGTCGGGCCGCGGCCGCCCCTCGATCATGAACCGCGTTTGCCATCCGGTGCCGGTGACCGGCAGGGGGTTAATCATGCTGGCCGTTTGCACTCCGGGCACTGACTGAAGCAGCTCTAGGAGCCGGTAGTAGAAACTCCGGCGTGCGTCCGGATCCGCATAGGATGGTCCGGTAAGCACGATCTGGGCGGTCAACACGTTGTCGGGATTGAAGCCGGGACTCTCGGTCTGCAATCGCCAGAAACTTCTGATCAGCAAGCCGGCGCCGATAAGCAGGACGAGTGCAAGTGCCACTTCCGCGACCACCAAGGTGCTGCGGTAACGATTCCGTCCAGCGGTCGACCCTCTACTGCTGTCTTTAAGCGCACTGTGCAAGTCGGGCCTCGAGCTCTGCAGCGCCGGCGCAAGGCCGAAGAGACCACCGGTTAGCAGCGCCAACACGAGGCTGAAGCCGAGGACCGTGCGGTCGACGGCGACTTCGTCAATCCGCGGCAGGTCCGCCTGACTGGCCGCTACCAGCAGGTCGATGCCCCAGTAGGCGAGCAACACCCCGACAATGCCGCCAGTCGACGCGAGGACCACGCATTCGGTCAAGAGTTGCCGGATCAGACGCCAGCGGCCCGCCCCAAGAGCAGTTCGCACGGCGAACTCCTTCGTACGTCCCGTCGCGCGCACCAGCAGCAGATTGGCCACATTCGCACAGGCGATCATCAAGACGAGACCGACCGCACCGAGCAGGATCATCAGAGGTGTCCGTGCATCGCCGACGACGCGCTCGTGGAAGGGCATCATGCGAATGCCGCTCCCAGTATTCGTGCCCGGGTACTGTTCTTCCAGACGCCGGGCAATCGTCGCCAGATCCGCCTCAGCGTCACTGAGCGTCACGTCCTCTTTGAGCCGCGCAATGACATTCATCCCCGACCGATTTCCGCGCTGATTCAGCATGGAGGTATTGGCCCAGAGTCCGATCGGCGTCCAGATCTCCGGCGGCTGATGTTGAAGGAACCACTTGAAATCAGGCGGCAGCACGCCGACTACGGTGTAGTACGTGCCGTTGAGCATCAGCGTCTGCCCAAGGATCGAGGAATCACCACCAAAACGGCGCTGCCAGAGACCATAGTTCAGCACCGCGACAGGAGTGGCGCCAGGGCGATCGTCCTGCTGCTCGAACGTCCGTCCCAGCAGCGGTTGCACGCCTAACATCGTGAACAAGTTCGCCGACACGTGGGCACCCATCAGTCGTTCAGGGTCTTGATCGCCGGTCAAGTTGTAGGTCTCGCCTCTAACGATTGCCATCTCCTCGAATGATTGATTCTGCTCCTTCCAGTCTAGGTAGTTGAGATACGCCACTGATATGACGGGAATATTGAGGCGGCTCTCCATGACGAACGTGAGGCGATCAGCGTCCTCGTACGGCAGCGGCTTCAGTATGATCGCATTCACCACGCTGAAGATCGCGGCATTCACCCCGATTCCCAGCGCCAGCGTAACGAGCGCAACAGCGGTGAAAGCAGGAGCCTTGCAAAGCCTGCGGAAAGCGTAACGGACATCCTGAAGAACTGTTCTCATCACGCACCTCTTCCCGGCGGGCGGAGTGTTTCCTGAGCACGGCAGCCAAGACGAGGCGAGTGCAAGTCGGATGCCACCGAGGTCTGTCGCCTCAACTCCTATGAAATAGCAAGGGATCAGCCAGCTCGAATCCCCCAGGCCTGGGCAAGTGACGCGTGCGGTTTCGGAACAGCTGTGTCCGAATTCGAACGGCCCCGCGAGCGCTAGGGCTCTAGGCCCACCGCCCGGAAGCGGACGTCGGGGTAGGGCCGCCCCTGGAGGAGAATGACCGGGGTGGGGCTCGCGTTGAAGGCGCCGGAAACGGCGCCTTCATACCGAACACCGCGAGCCGTGCGAGCGGTGTGAGACCACCCACGACCTGCGGATTAAAAGGGCACGAACTGGCGCCAGCCAGCGCCAGTGAGCGCCAGGTCCGGTATCCAAACACGATTTCCGCCGCGCCATTCTAATGCTTGTCCTGCCGTAGCTCCTCCGGATTGAACACCGAACCACCCTTGATCACCCTCCAGATGCTCTGCGTGTTGCGGATATCCTCCAAGGGGCTGGCATCGAGGAGAACGATGTCCGCCAGCTTGCCGACCTCGAGTGTACCGAGGTCGGCCTCGGCACCGACGGCTGCCGCCGCGTCCAACGTGGCAATCCGTAGTACTTCGAGCGGTGTGAGCCCCGCCCGGACCAACAACTCGAGCTCCCAATGGAGGGCAACACCTGTAAAACACTCCGGACACGCAGGAATGTCGGTCCCTGCCAGGAGTCTGACACCGCGCTCATGGGCCGCGCCGACCCCGTCGAGCAGCTCTGCTACCAGCCCGTGCAACAACTTATCTGGAACAGAACGTACCCATGAAGCGCCCTGGGCGGCGCCGATCCGCTGCTCGGAATTGAGGGCTCGCAGCTTCCAGTCCGCAAGGCGTTCAGGTTCGAAGCGGAACAGCATTGCGTTTCCGCCTCTTGCGCCAAGAGTGGGAGTCCAGCGTGTGCCGGTCGCGGCCAGGAGGCCAAAAACGTCGTCGTAGAAACGACTCGACAGCGCCGTGTGCTCCAAGGAGAAGTATCCGGCGTTCACTCCCCTGACGATCTCGCCGATATTCGTGCCATGGGCGACTACTGGAAGTCCATGAAGCCGAGCTTCCTCGGCCGCCGCGTGCTGGAGCGGTTGGGACAACGTGCGGTAGACCTTGATGAACCGGGCCCCGCCTCGCTTCCAGCGCCGCACGCAATCGCGAGCTTCGGCCTCGGTTTCGATGTACTCTCCACCCAAAACGTCTCCCGAATAGAACAAACGAGGTAGAGGACCACTTGCAGACTCGCTGCGATCCGCCAGCGTGCTCAAGAAACGCACATCACCGCCCACGTCGCGCAGCGATGTAACGCCATACGCCATGAGACCAACGAGATCCGCGCCGCCCGCGTGCACATGCATGTCGAACAGACCGGGAATGGCGAAACGGCCAGCGGCGTTGAGGATCACAGCATCGTCGGGCAGCTCTGTGCCCGCTTCGGTGCCAATGCGGCTGATTCGTCCTTCCGTTATGAGGAGATCAGTTTCCGAGCCGAACGTTCCGGAGTCGAAGTCGAGCAGGCGAATTCCTTGGAGCAGCACCGGCTGCGGTACGGTTTGTCGTAGTGTCAGGCCGACAGGAATCTCGTGGCGAGCGCCACCATCCACCGGCTGCCGCCACACGCGGTTGCCGACGGCATAGACCACCGCCATGCCGTCACCTGACAGCGAGAAGTCTCCCTCGCCCTCCGCGGTCAACCGGCGGATGACGGCCTCGTTGACAGGCTCGGTGCCGAGCTGTGCGATCCAAATACCGAGGTCGCGGCCAAAGACCAACCACCTGCCGTTCGGAGACACGATCGCCTCGGTTACCGATCCCGTGAGTTGTGTCAACGGTTCCGGTTGGCTGCCTCCGTCGAGCAGCACGCGGTAGACGACGTCACCTGCGGTGCCGTACAAGAATCGACCGTCGCCCGAGAAGTGCGGCCTGGCCAGGAACATATCGGTAAGCTGCTCCGTCCCACCGTCCTGGATACGCACCGCCGTCACACCTCCGGGTCCGCTGAAGATCACGCGGCGGCCATCCGGGCTCCATGCCGGGTACACGAACTCACCTCCCGACAGGAGCGTCCGAGCTTCGCCTGTTTCGCGGTCAAACGCCATGAGGCTCTGTTGTCCGTGTACCCCCTGGACGAACGCCACCCACCGGCCGTCCGATGAGAACGAGGCCAGCCACTCGAGGCCGGGACCTTCGAGCAGTCGGCGAGCCGGTTCTGCCGCGTTGTCTTGTATCCAGAGGTCTCCGGTCGCCTCGAACACGAGACTGCTGCCATCCGGTGCCAGGATGGGATCGAGCACGTTGCGGGGCGGTCGTGAGACGTCGCGCGGTGGTGGTTCGAAGGGGACAGGGACGACGGAGTTCCGAACCGCCATCTGGATGGGAGCAGTGAACTCGACCGGCATCCGGGTGCCGGCAAAGGCAGAGATTGCCCACAGGCGCCCCGCATCGGCGAGAAAGACCCTGCCGCCCGCGCCATCGACGGCAAACCGGGGACGACCGAACCAGTAGAAGCGGCTGGTCTCAGACACGGGTAGAATCGACCGGACGTCCCCTTCCGGCAGGGGCGCGAAAGCCAAATGGGCTGGTTGGGTAACCGCCAGCAGGTCCGGATATACCTCCTGCACCCGGTGGCAATAGAGTCCCTCACTGTTGGGAGCCGGGACAACCCGATCCACCAATCCTTCAACTGTTCGGAGCACTGACACGGTGCCGTCTGAGTTTAGGCATTCGATGCGTGAGCTTCTTCGCCCGGACGCGGGGTCCTGTTCGATCACCGACCATCCAATTCTGCCGTCCGACAGGAAGAACGTTGATCGAAACTGACGCGCGGGTCCGTCCAATGTTCGAGCGCCACCATCTTCCAGTCCGATCCATCGCACTCGAGAGGGGATAACGGCGGGCCAGCTACCATCGGTCGAATCAGGCAGGACCTGAAGGTACGCTATCGTTCGGGCGTCTGGTGACCAGCTCGGACGCGCCGCCCAGCGCTCACGCGAGATCTGATTGATCTCCCGCGTTTCGATGGTGAAGACAAAGACATTTCCATCGCTACCGTCGCGATCGGAGACGAAAGCAACCATCCGCCCATCCGGTGAGAAGACCGGATCAGCGTCGAAGTGAGGCCCAAACGTGAGCTGCTCGGCAGCACCACCTTCTGCAGGGAGTCGATACAGATGGCCAAGAACCGAAAACACGAGCCAGCGGCCGTCCGGAGAGACGGTCACGTCTGCCTCGGTCACCTGCGAAGTCTCGAACTCTATCGTGCGCCACACACCCTCTTGGGCGGCGGCATTAGACCCAGGTGATGCGAGGAATGCAATAACTGTGATCGCGGGAATCGAGACGCGCATTAGCCCTCCTGGCCATTACGCTGTACTTGCGCTTGGCCTCGTCGTCCTCGTCGTCGGGCGGGCGTCTACTGCGGCGTCACAATTCGGCGTCTACTACGGCGTCAGTCAGGCAACGGGGCCGAGAGGCCACCGGCCAACTTCAAGGTGGATGGTGAGAAGATGGGGCTGCATCCTGAGTGCTGCAAGAGGAACCGAGGATTACAAATCGACTCGTGGCCCTGCCGATTTTCATCAGAAAGCCAATCACCACGGGGGTCGTCACCGCATCCTGCGGTACGGCCCCCGACCCATATCCGCATCCTGATGGGCCAGATCTCGCCCAACATCTCGCCCAGCCAATAGGTCGGGCAAAAGGCTGCCTAGATAATCCACCATTGAGGAGAATGTGAATGCCGTAAGCCGACTGCGACCGCCCCCTATTGATGGGTTCCCCCTGACGACGACGGCTAGACCACCTGAAGTTGTCGAGATTCGTTGTCAGTTCACCTTGCTTCTTGAGGTTGGGCCTGTATCATGAGAATAGCGGGAGGCGACTGAGGAAGTAGCGCAGTAGAGTTCCAGCTGGTTAAGGGGCCTCAGTTCGTGGCAGTACATGTCGTATCCAAGCGCCTGCAGCTTAGGGCCTGCCACCCCAGAGACAGCCCACAGACAGTCACGTGCCCGTGCCGGGCCCGCCTTCGGCTTCCCCACATTGCTGGACGTTGACTATGGAGGCAGCCCAAATGGCCAGAGTCCATTACTACACCTTTGCGCTGTTGTAGGCGTCGGTGATATCGGCATGTCTCAACGAGGACGAGATAGAGTGAGCACGGAGCAATGACCGGGTACTTGCGGAAGGGCATCGCGCTTCTTGCCCTGACGGCGACAGCGACCGTCGGCGTTACCTGTGGTGAGCCCTTGGCATCGAGTTCAGTCGACGAGACCCTGCTGGTGGGCCCGTACGAATCCGGTCGGTTCTACCTGGTCGACGCCCGCCGAGGTCGGGTGATACGGACTTCCGGTAGTGTAGGTCCCTTCGTAGATGCTCTCGCGCTTTCACCCGATAGCACGACTCTATACTTGACGGCGTTCGAGTGGCTTCCCGACGAAGAGCTAATCGAGATAGACACACGGTCGCTTGAAATCCTCTCTCGCGATAGCCTCGCGGAGATAGCTGGCCGCAGCACAATAGGACCTGTCGAGATCTATGGGAACTATGCCCTTGCGGTATCTCCCGACGGCACGAGGTTGCTCGTAAACGGCGAACGGCGCGACACTGTCGGCTTGGTGGTCCTAGACATCGACTCGCGTGAGCCTGTAGGCTTCCTCGGGCCCCTTGCCAATGGGCGTGACGCGATCGCTGCCCTGCCACCCAGATCGGCCGGGGACCCAGGTTCTGTCCTTGTTGCGGGGAGCCGCGACGTGAGGCCGCCGCATGCCGGGCAGCTCTACGTTCTGGATGGGAGCACCTTCGAAGTCCGCCACGTAGCAACACTGGTTGCCGCTACGGACGATGAGTGGGGAGGACTGCGTCAGGTTCTACCGGCTCCGGATGCCCACAACGTCTACGTCTTAGGACTCGACAGCATATACAAGTACGATCTCGATGCACAGCAGGTGATAGCTCGCGCACGTCGACCAATCCCTTCGCCAGGTGCCGTGCTCTCAGTCGCCCCCGACGGCACTCGCCTCTATCTCACCGATCCTGGTGACTTCTTCGACTATGCTGGCTCGGGGTCGCTTTTCGTGTTCGACGCGATGCTTGAAACCCAAGAACCGATAGACTCGCGTGCCGCTGCTATAAACGGGAAGGGACCAGTTACGCACAGGTCAGTGGTGAGCCGGGATGGCGGCACGATTTTCGTGACCGCGGGAACCGCGTCGGCGGGGCCACTGTTCGGGCCCCGGCCGTCTCGCGTGCTTGTCGCCGATGCGCGTTCTCGGACTATCGTAAACGTCATATCGTTGGGGGATTGGGGGGGAGGGCCGATCTATCTGTTGCACTGAGGTGTGGGGTAGGCAGCGGCTTGGGGATTTACCTCGACAACCCGCGAGAGTCAGGACCAGTGCTCAAGAGCGTGTACATTGCGTCATCTATTGTATTCCACCGAGTGACCGGAGGTGTCTCCCATGTTCATGCGTGAAGTGCCATACGTGCCACAGCCACCGCGAGGGCGACAAAGGTCTTACCCATGCCCACTTCGTCGGCGAGTACGAGACCTGGCTGGCGCTCCAAACGCCGCAGAATCTCCTTCACTGTTGCAGATTGTCTGTCCGCATCCTCGCGCGAAATGCGCTTGGAGTCCTTCGGCCGTAGCGAGATACGCCGTGCACGAAACGGGACGGGCCACGTCATGAGTTCACAACCGCAAGCGTTTCCTTCACGTAGGCCTCGAGGTTCGCTGGGGCCGGCTGCTGTGCTGCCAGTTCCGACAACTCCTTGAGGACAGAGGCTACCTCGCTGCTAACGACCTCCGCGCCGAGCCGGCGGTTGGATGCGGACCAATCAGCTTGGTGGACAGCAAGGGCTACTTCAGCAATCATGAACGCTGCACCCTCGCCTTCCTGCTCGGCAAGCTTACGCGCAAGCGCTACGGGGCCAACAGGTCCGTGCAATCGCCAGCTGAGCGCTTCCCGGTGATACGCTGGTCGCTCAAGCCGTGCCCGCAGGCCTTCTACGGCGCCTGCGATCCGGCGAACGCGCCGCAGTAGAAAGTTGGTCGTATCGACCTTACTGTGAGGATCCCTTGTCCCATCCTTCCCCTGCCCCGTGTCTTGTGCCTTCGAACGGCACGACGCCATGCCTCGTGAAGCGGAAGTGCGGACGTCAGGATCTCAACAAAGACCTCCAGGGGCAATTCGCGGAGTTCATCTGGTGGCGGCAACTTCGAACCGTCGGTTACGTTGACAACCCAGATTGACGATCGCTCCGTCCCGGCAGTGCTTGCCCTTCCCGCA
>JABAOH010130333.1_pt1 | contig 11091 bp, 10 predicted proteins | sample 7062181 | NCBI WGS metagenome assembly JABAOH01 (sample SAMN14538630, study PRJNA623070) | marine sediment metagenome | biome: marine biome [ENVO:00000428]; feature: marine pelagic biome [ENVO:01000023]; material: deep marine sediment [ENVO:00002113]; isolation source: pool of 5 deep marine... | reverse complement strand
GGAGTGCACGAGCGCATGCACCGCACGCTGAAGCAGGAGGCAACGATTCCCCCGGCAAGCAGTCTGCGGGCGCAGCAGAGAAAGTTTGATTGTTTTCGAGAAGATTTCAATCAGGTGCGACCGCATGAAGCGATAGGCATGAAACGGCCTGGCCAGATCTACCATCCTTGCAACAGGAGGATGCCACGGCGCATCGAGGCGTACGACTATCCGTCCCATTTCATAGTGCGCCGAGTTAGCCGAGCTGGAACGATACGCGTGTTTGGCAAGCAATTCTTCGTAAGCAACACCCTGCATGAAGACGATGTAGGATTAGAGGAGGTGGATGACGGTGTCTATGATATATTCTTTGGCTTTTATCAGATTGGGAGGTATGATTTGAGCAACAATAAGATACAAGATACTGTGTCGAGGGTGCCAATGACAAGGGCGTGGGCTGATCATCCGAGCAAACTGTAACCTATGTCCTGAGAATAAAGTGTTACCTATGTCCTGAACCTATACCAGTGGGCGGCCTAACCATTCGCTGGAGCAGACCCGAGATTCAGGGAAATTTGCCCAGAGATGGTTTATGATCGAGGGTGAAAGCGGGCTGCTCAGCTCAAAGCCGTTGGGCGGCCAGAGCTATTTCTTCATGGCCATGCAGCCAAGAAGGAGGACGATCTGAGTGAATGCCGTACCAGTGGTTCCGCCACCTCGCCAGCAATTGGCGCGGCAAGATGTCAGCGTGCCCATGCCCTACGCACCGAGCTTCATTGACCGGCTAACGCATTCCATCCAGCGAATGCCGATCCCCTATGGAATCACGTACTTCCTATTCTTTATCCTTGAGAGCGCAATACTCCTTATCCTCTCCTGGATTGACGGGTGGCTGCCTGCCTACGACTTCGACTCCATTGTTCTTGGGTTCCCCTTGTGGCTCTGGGGCCCGCTCGCGATCCTTACGTATCTCGACGCCCTGTCGCTTCGGGCGCTTTCCGAATTCGGACCGCTACTGGATGTTTCGAACGAGACGAAGCGGCGTTTGGAGCATGAATTCACAACGATGCCGGCCAGGGGCGTGCTTATCAACGGTCTCTTTTGGTTGGTCGTCTTCTTATTATCTTGGTATCTGGCCTTTCGCCCTGCCGCTATCGGCGTCTATGGTTTCGGATTTCTCGCTGAGATGGCCTTTTTTGCAGCGGGATTTGTTTCATTCTTTGCAGGCAGCGTTATCTACTACCATTCCTTTCGACAGCTGCGTCTTGTGAGTCGCACGGTGGGGATGGTCGACCAGTTTGATCTGTTCTGGCTTGACCCGGTCTATGCCTTCTCCGTCTTGACCTCCCGCACCGGGGTAGGCTGGGTCCTACTGTTCACCGGGTCGCTGCTCACAGTACCCTTGGAAATAGGAAAGGTCCCTGAACTGGCATTGCTGATCTCGCAGATCGCCCTGGCGATGGGTGCCCTTTTCTTGCCGTTGCGAATCGTCAACCGGCGCCTGGTCTCGGAGAAGCGAGGCCAGATGGCAGAACTCGACCAGCGAGTGAAGGCTACGCTGGCGCGCCTGCACCAATATGTTGACGAGAACTCCCTTCAAGAGGTCTCTATGCTCAACGAGGCCCTGAAGGGACTTACCGCCGAACGCGAGATCCTGGAGAGGATCCCCACCTGGCCCTGGCGCCGAGGCCTGTTTGCCGGCTTTATCTCGATCATCGTGCTCCCGGTGGTTCTCTATCTGATTCAATTCGCTCTGGGAAGGTGGCTCGGACCCTAGCATCCTAATCGGCCGAGGAAGCAGGCGAGTCCGACCCTCAGCCGCCCAACCACTCGCTGGAGCGGACCGGGGTCTCAGAGGACGCAAACTGTGAGTGCTGATTGGCCGGGCCGCTCAGCTCGAGGCCGTTAGGCGTCAACGCGTATCCTTATCCGTGTGAAATTAGGTGGGCAAATGGAAGAAGCTTCTATACTAGACCTTCAGTCGAAAATGACCTCTGGGGAAATAACTGCTCACTCACTCACTGAATACTACCTGCATCGGATCGAGACAATTGACCGATCAGGTCCCTCCATCAACTCAGTTATCGAGCTCAATCCCGATGCGCTCTCGATCGCTAGCAAGAGAGATCAGGAACGGGCAGCCGGAAAGGTAAGAGGCCCTCTTCATGGCATCCCTATCCTCATAAAAGATAATATCGATACAAGAGATCGTATGCAAACAACAGCCGGATCACTTGCCCTTGAGGGTTCTCATGCGCGTCGAGACGCTTTTATCGTAAAGCGTCTTCGAACCTCAGGTGCCGTCATCCTTGGCAAGGCTAATTTGAGTGAATGGGCCAACTTCCGTGGTAAGCGGTCAACCAGTGGCTGGTCAAGCCGTGGAGGTCTTACAAAAAATCCATACGTACTAGATCGTTCTGCTTGTGGTTCCTCATCTGGATCCGCTGCCGCAGTATCTGCAAACCTCTGCTCTGCCGCTATCGGTACTGAGACAGATGGGTCGTTAATCTGTCCATCCCAAACCTGTGGCGTGGTCGGTCTTAAGCCCACCCTGGGCCTACTCAGCCGAAGTGGCATCATCCCTATTGCTAAGAGTCAAGATACTGCTGGTCCAATCGGTAGGACTGTACAGGACGTCGCCCTGCTGTTGGGTGCTTTAGTGGGGGTTGATGAGCGGGATCAGTCCACGCAATTAAAGAGAAGGCGTGCATTCAGGGACTATGCCAAGTTCCTCTCCGAGGAAGGGCTGAAGAGAGCTCGTATTGGCGTCGCAAGAAACATGCTCGGCTCAGACGAGAGGATCACCCACATCCTGGAATCTTGCCTCGATATCATGAAACAAATGGGCGCAGAAATAATTGACCCAGCAAATTTGCCAAACAGTGACACATTCGGTGAGACGGAATTCGAGGTCCTTCTCTACGAGTTCAAGTATGGGCTAAACTCTTACCTCTCGTCTCTCGGCCCGCGCTCGCGAGTTCATTCACTTGAAGAGGTTATCAAGTTTAATGAGGAGAACAAGGATCGAGTTATGCCGTTCTTCGGTCAAGAGCGGATGATAGCCGCGCATGAGAAAGGCTCACTTTCGAGCAAGAAATATCGACAGGCATTATCACGTAACAGGCGCCTTACACGGAGGGAAGGTATTGATGCCTTAATCAAGAGAAAACGTCTTGATGCCATCGTCGTAACATCCGGAGGCCCGGCTTGGTTGATTGACTTGGCCAACGGCGATCCCCGTAGCTGGGATATGAAGAGTACATCACCGGCTGCGGTTGCAGGCTACCCCCATATTACCGTTCCAGGAGGCCATCTCTTCAACCTTCCCATCGGCATTTCCTTCTTCTCCAAAGCATGGAGTGAGTCCACTCTTCTACGGATAGCGTATTCGTTCGAACAGGCACTGATGGCTCGTAAACCACCTAAGTTCCTGTCGAAATTAGAGATTAATGTCGGGTGAGTGCCTCTGCGTTGTCGCCTAACGTCTCGCCGGAGCGGACCCCGTGCGAGGCGCGAAATGAATAATGAGTTAGCTTTGCCGGGCCGCTCAGCTCGAGGCTGTTAGGCAGCATAGTCGGTTTGGAACTTGAGAATTGAAAAGGGGATATGGTCATGATAGCGCGACTATGGCACGGCGCAGTACCTGCAGATAAGGCAGTTGAATACGCCCAGTATCTGCGCGCAACAGGCATACCTGATTTAGAGAGTACAAGCGGAAATCAAGGCGTGTATGTGCTTCGCAACGTAGCGGACCATATTGCGCACTTTGTGCTGATTTCCCTGTGGGAATCGCTAGATTCAATTCGCGCCTTCGCAGGTGACGAAATTGAGCGAGCGAGATACTACCCAAAGGATGCGGATTTCCTTCTCGAGCTAGCACCCACAGTCACACATTATGAAGTGCTCAATTCACCGATGCATCTCGATCGTGGTGATGCTGCCTAACAACTCGCTGGAACGGACCCGGCCTGAGCTGGCTATCATTATGAGTGTTGATCAGCCGAGCCGCTCAGCTCGCAGTCGTTATACAGATCAACCAATTTTCGGCAAATTACCTGACAAATGGAAATTAGCTAATGGATAAGAACGAACTTGACCATGAGCGAATTTTACAAAATCATACAGATTGCCTAAATCTTTTGAAGGGTTCAATTGATGGTTTGAAAGAATCCGATTTAGATGTTTCGATTGAGCAAGATGAGTGGACAATCAGGGAGATCATTCACCATATAACTGATGGTGACTATATTTGGAAAATTTGTATCCAACATGCGTTGGGTGAGAGTGAACGTCCTTTCCATGTGAAATGGTATTGGGAAAAGGAGCAAGTCGAATGGTCTCATAGCTGGAAATATTCGGCTCGAGAGATCGAACCCTCCTTATCCTTACTTGAGGCAAACAGAAATCATGTCCATGAGCTACTGAGGAAAATCCCTAGATCATTATCGAAAACAGTCATAATTGAGTGGCCAGATGGAGATCAGCAGGAAGTCAATATAGGGTGGGTACTTGAAATGCAAACTAACCACGTTGAGCGTCATGTTGAGGAAATCCAAAGAATAAGAGAAACTAACAATCTTTAGTGGATTAGATCTGCATAACAACTCGCTGCATCTGGCGGCTACACGGTTGTATTTTGTATCTTTCAAATAACCGTTTCAGTTTCATCACCTATCCGATCCAAGAGATATCCCCCGCAGATAAGCTCGAGGCCGTTAGGCCGCACTCAAGAAAGGAGGACTAAACAAAATGTTGCATTTCCTTCATCGTGCATAAAATCATCGATCTTATCTGCACGGCGAAGCTAATCTCCGATTTATTTATCATTTGAGTGGAGGAGCCGATGAAGACTCTGTTTAATGTAAATATTGTAATCGCTATCCTTTTTGGGCTTGGATTTGTCCTCTTGCCAGCCACGTTACTAGACATCTACGGGGTATCTCTCAGTGAGCAAGGGATAACAGTTGCTCGCCTTTTCGGAGCAGCCATACTAAGTTATCCGGTTTTGCTTTGGTATGCAGGAAGGTCAAATGATCCAGGATTTATGATGGGGACCAGTAGAACGTTGTTCACATATTGGTTGATCGGGACAGTAGTTCTCGTAATTGCACAATTAGATGGACAATTGGACACATTATTTGGCTGGGGAACGATTGGTCTACATGTCGTATTACTTCTTTGGCATGGGTACTACATATTTGTAAAGAGATAAACCACTGTATATTGGTAAAGTGCGGCCTAACAACTCGCTGGAGCCGACCTGGCCAGCCCGGGTGTTGAGTTCGGCGCGATACTAGCCTTGGGCTGACCAGGCGGCTCAGCTCGAAGCCGTTAGGCCGCGCCATTGAGATGAGTTCTCTCACTGAGGGAAGGCGAAACAGCGATGAGTGAAATACTGCAGGATCTATCGGTACCAGCGTTAGTCACAGCCATCGAGGAGAACTGGTTCGAGCACTTCCGACTCTTCCGCTATTGGTCGCAAGCCGAAGTGCATGATGGACCAGATCTGCTTTGGACGATCTCTGACATTCCCTTCATCTATTTCAACGGCGTCCTTCGCGCGCAACTGGTGCCGGAAGACGTGGACGCTACCATCGAAGCAGCTACAACCCGCTGCAGGTCAAGGAATGTGCCTCTCCTTTGGCTGATCGGTCCAGCCACAAGACCCGCCAATCTAGGGGAATATCTGGAAGCACACGGGGTCACTTATGCTTGGGATAGCATAGGTATGGCGGCGGATTTGCTGGAACTGAATGAAGACTTGCCAGCACCGACCGGCTTGACCATCGAGCTGGCCAGCGATGTTGAGACACTGAGAGAGTGGAGCCACGTGGTGTGTGGCGTGTTCGAATGGCCAAAGTTTGTGGAAGATGCTTGGGTGGACTTCTTTGTGAGCGTGAGCCTCGAAGCACGACTTCCGGTACACTGCTATCTTGGCTGGCTGGATGGGGAAGCTGTAGCTACGTCATATGTGATTCTAGCGGCAGGCGTCGCTGGCATCTACGGTGTCGTCACCGTTCCAGAGGCGCGGAGGCATGGGATTGGAGCGGCGATAGTATTAGCCCCTTTGCGTGAGGCTCGGGCGCTTGGATACCGCGTTGGTATTCTGCACGCCAGCGAGATGGGGTTCAGTGTTTACCACAGGATCGGCTTTCGCGAGTACTGCAAAATTGGCAATTACATTATGGAGAAGTAATACAGAACAGAGCAGAGAAAGAAGTGCTGCCGCGTAGCGGTCGCGTGAGGGCACGGCCTAACCACTCAATAGAGCAGACGCCGAGGGCAGGCGAAAACGAAGATTCGAATCAAGCTTGAGAATCGCGAAAATTGTCGGTAATCATTATCAGCGCTGCTCATCTCGAAACTGTTAGGCAGAGACTTTATTGAAGGATGATCTGGGGTGATCGACGGGATTTCATACAGGACCATACATAAATCCAAAATTTCCAGACTCGCAGAAATCGATCGTACCGAAGTGATCCGTATTGGCTATGAGGTTCGCGATGGAGAACTCGTCGAGAAAGACGTGATGTGGGATACACCTAACTTCCTGCTGGGTGGAGAAGGTGAACACACCGTTGCTGCGCAGATAGCGTTCTGTAGAAGTCACATGGTAAGAGATGCGATAGCTATCGGAGCTTTCGAGGGGGAAGCACTTGTGGCTATAGGAGTTCTCACTCCCAACATCCGCCCCGAAATGGCCCAGTTTTCCTATCTGCACGTTAGCGCATCCCATCGACGAAGGGGCATTGCCTCAGCGATCGCACGGCAGCTATTTGAGCATGCGCGCACCCATGGATTTAAACGAGTATATGTCTCGGCTACGCCCTCTGAATCGGCAGTTGGCTTCTACAAGTCCTTCGGGTTCGACCTCGTGGAAAAGCCGTTACCAGAGTTGTATGAACTTGAGCCCGACGACATACACATGATCCTGGAATTAAAAGAGGAGAAGGCAGTTGGCTCTGCATAACAACTTGCTGGAGCGGACGGCTAACTGGCTCTGCCAGTTAGCTTGGCAGAATTCTGAAGGAATTCTGCACGCGTAAGGATAAAATGGTAAACGCCGCCGCTCAGCTCGCAACCGTTAGGTTTTGCAGGATAGCAGGATGAATTTTCGTAAGCCGCTCAGAAAATGGTAGGATCAAAGGAACCTTGAGTGAGGAGAATATCTAGATGAACATAGACATGAATACCATCAGGCTTTTGGGTGCAGCGCAATTGACTATTTTTGTAAGCGCCATGCTTAGTGAACGCCTGCTCGCTTCGGTAGTTGGATCTGGCGGCATATCCGACAAGCTTGTCAATATATCTAGCAACCTCACTCGGATGCGGATCAGTAATCTCCTTGCACTCGTTGATAGCCTTGGAATCATTGTCCTTGGTGTTCTGTTCTATATCGTCTTTAACAATGAGCACAAGATCATCGCGCTTGCGGCCCTGGGATTTTTCTTGGCAGAAGCAATTACTTTAGCTGCAAGCAAGATAGGGGCCTATGCTCTGATACCTCTAAGCCAGGAATTCGTTGAGGCGGGCTCTCCGGAACCCTCCTACTTTCAAACACTGGGTGACTTTTTGTATCACGGCGTCGATAGACAGGGATACCACATACACAATTTATTCTTCTGCTTGGGCGGAATACTGTGGTATTACCTGTTTCTCAAATCAGGATATATCCCACAGGCATTATCTATCTGGGGCCTTATAGCGGTAAGCCTGCTTCTGATACCTGTCCTGTTACAGGTCTATGATCGTGATTTCACTCACCCCATAATGGCGGTTGGAATTTTCTACCTTCCATTTGAACTAGTTCTAGGGGTATGGCTAATAGTCAAAGGTTTCAATTAGTCTGCGATCGCTACCGAGTCTGTAAAGACAGGTATAGACGAAGTCTAGATGAGCACATAAAGAATGAGGGAGGGTTTTTGCAAATGAAAGTGAGTGTGTTCAAAGAATACGGACCACCGGATGTTCTTCAACTCGAAGATGTGGATAAACCTACACCCAGAGATGATGAGGTATTGATAAAGATATTTGCGACAGTTGTAACGACATTGGACTGCGACACTCGAAAGGGTGGCCAATTCTTTTCAAGATTTATCAAGCCAAAGGATACGGTATTAGGATTTGAGCTTGCCGGTGAAATTGACGCAGTAGGCAAAGATGTAACACGGTTTAAGAAAGGTGATCAAGTTTATGGAGCTACAACCACCAGTCTTGGTGGTCATGCCGAGTACATATGTCTGTCTGAAGACGGACCGGTGGTAAGTAAACCGGCAAATATGACCTATGAGGAAGCTGCCGCCATTGTTGAAGGGGGATTAACTGCGCTGCCTTTCCTTCGAGACAAAGCAAACATTCAGAGCGAACAACAAGTCCTTATCATTGGCGCTTCTGGAAGCATAGGTACTGCTGCGGTCCAGCTAGCCAAGTACTTTGGGGCGGAAGTTACCGGGGTTTGCAGCACCACGAAAGTAGAATTGGTGAAATCTCTAGGGGCCGATAAGGTCATTGATTACACCAGAGAGGACTTTACCAAGAGCGGCCAGACCTTTGACATTGTTTTTGACACGGCAGGTAATAGTTCATTTTCACGTTGTAAAGGTTCGCTAAAGCAAGGAGGAGTCTATCTTACAGCTGCTGCTTCATTAGCAATTATCCCCCAAATGCTATGGACCTCGATAATGGGTAGCAAAAAGGCCAGGATTGCGTTCACAGGTTTAAGGTCAGCAAGCGATAAGACTAAAGATTTAGTCTTCCTCAATGAGCTTTTCGAGGCGGGAAAGATAAAAGTGGTCATTGATAGAAGCTATCCGTTGGAGCAAATTGCCGAGGCTCATAAGTATGTCGAATCAGGGCACAAAAAAGGAAATGTAGTCATAACTATGGAACATGGCAGCAAAACCTAACAACTCGCTGCACTGGACCGGGGATGCGGCGCCAATTGCTTACCAGGTTTTCTTTCTGGGATGATAAAGAAGCCGGAGAAGGCGATTGCCCCGGCCAGTGAGCTCGCAGCCGTTATTCGCAATCTTATCTATGAGGAGATGATGAATGATAAAAACTGGTGGAGATTTGTTTCCCTATTACCCATCCTTTTAATATCAGGATGTATCACTTCTGAACCTTCACCGTCTGACTTGCTTACTGAGACAATTTCTCCTTCTGTAACGACAACTCTTATCCCAACGACAACATCAACACAAACACCATCACCCACGATTACACCTACGATTACGCCCACACCTACGCGGAATCCATTTATTACACCTGCGTCTTTGTCTATATTATCCGCGCCTGTTGAGATTTCTCTTCCTGCTGAACCAACCATTGATGAGTATGGGTTAGCCATGCGGCCGGGAAACGAGGGAGATGTTCGGGCAATGGATAAAATGCCTCGATATCGAATTGCCTTTCGCTTCGTTGATTCTGAGGAGCCTATTCTTGAGGGACGAGAGGAAATTCTGTACATCAATCAGGAACAGGCTGGGCTAAAGGAACTCGTTCTTCGTCTGTATCCTAATTACCTATTTCTGGTGGGGGGATGTGATCATCACATGGAAGTGGGAGATGTTCGGGTTAATAGTGAGCCAGCTGACTTCAAATACATTATCTCGAACACTGGCATTCTCATTCGTTTACCCCAAACCTTACTTCAAAATGAAACGGTTCAGATCGAAATGAGTTTTGCCATGTTGCTAGAGCCATACGCTCAGGGGATTTGGAAGGTGCCTCATTCTTACCTTCTACTTGCAGTACGTGATGAAAACGGCTGGAGAACAGATTTGCCAACCAACGGCGATCTCGTCTACAGCGAGAGTGGGCTCCATGTTATTGACTTGATGGTTCCCAAGAGGATGAATATTGCTGCAACAGGGACTGAGACTAATCGGAAAGATCTTGGCGAAGACATGAGAATCTACACATTTACAGCTCCTGGCATGAGGGATTTTACCTTCTTTCTTGGGGAAGAACTTCAGAGAGCGCAAACCACGGTTGATGGAACCACGATTTACCTTTGGCATGTGTCAGACGACCCTTTGGTCAACGATAAGTTGGAGATCGTAGCAGATGCTGTGAGCTTTTTCGATAATACGTTTGGATCATACCCCTATGCCGACATGGATATAGTGACAAGGTACGATCCTGAATGGTGGGGACCTGGGGGTTCGGGTATGGAGTATCCTGGTCTCAGCACCTACACCCACCATACAGAGAATTGGCAATGGAACCTGGTGCATGAGGTGGTTCACCAATGGTGGTTCGGTGTTGTGGGGAACGACGTTCTCATGGAACCATGGCTAGACGAGGCTTTGGCTGAATATTCTACGTATCTTTATTTTCGTGAAGCGTATGACGAGGAATATGCGAGCGAGGTCTTCTACGAAAACGTCCTAAAGGACTACATTGAGATAGGTAAGGAGTACGGCAGAGTAAGCGGGGGAGAACCAGTTGGTTTATCTGTATATGACTTTCCAACCTTTGATGCCATGTACTCATGGATCGTGTATGGAAAGGGTGCTCTCTTTTTAGACAAGCTTCGAGAAGAACTTGGGCATAATGTGTTTCTAAGGTTCCTTCAGGAATACTACCGTCAGCATAAGTACCAAGTTGCGACAGGAGAGAGTTTCAAGGAAACAGCTGAGCAAGTTTCGGGTGTGGATCTGGATGAGTTATTTGATAGATGGGTTTGGAAATGACCGAAGATGACATATTGTCTCCCCTAAATGAGGTGTGATTGCGAATAACAACTCACTTGAGCGGTCGCAGAGGTCGGTCCAAGTTTACGATTGATCTTGACCGTGGGATACGCGAGAATGGAAGGGTGGAGCGGGGAGCGCCGCTCACTTCGAGGACGTTAGGCATCCGTATTGAGTCAGATAAATCCTAAACCTATGGAGGTGTCACTTGCAGATAAAACGAGCTTTCAGCATCTTTTTGGTTTTGGCCTGGATATTAGCCGCATGCAGCACATCAGTTGCTAGCAGCACACAATCAGAAGAACCGCCCACAGAGCAGCTCATATCATCGACAACGCAGACAACTCAGGTGCCTCCACCCCCTGAAGATTCTTTAGGAATAATGAAACAATCTGTTCCACCGATTGCGTCCGAT
>JABAOH010000196.1_pt1 | contig 11093 bp, 9 predicted proteins | sample 7062181 | NCBI WGS metagenome assembly JABAOH01 (sample SAMN14538630, study PRJNA623070) | marine sediment metagenome | biome: marine biome [ENVO:00000428]; feature: marine pelagic biome [ENVO:01000023]; material: deep marine sediment [ENVO:00002113]; isolation source: pool of 5 deep marine... | reverse complement strand
TAGATCGTTCTCATGGTATATATGTGAAAGTGCTTCATCGATACTTTCCGCGTCCATCCCATGCCCCTCAATACCTAAATACTTTGCAGGGCCGAATTCGAGATGTTCGATGAACGAGGTTCGAAACTCCTCGGGATCAACAGCGAATAGTTCCGCTGACCACAAAAGGGCAATCGTGGTCACGATAGACCTGAAAACTGAAAACCCTCGGTTCCTAGTGAACATGGCAAATCCTCTCTTTTTTCCCTTCCGGCATTCGCCGGAAAGACCGCTTTTTTGGAGCCTGGGGTCACATCTTAATTGTTTAAAATCCGTTTAGTGATTCTCCCCAGATACCCCGTCAGTGGTTTACGTGAATGAGGAAATAAATCAGATAAAAAAAGTTAATATTTAAGATGTGACCCCATCCGATGTCAAGGGAAGGGCCGGCGGAGGCCGGCCCCTCAGCAGCCTCGCTGGTCTATCTGCCACCCCTTATCATTTCTGTTTGCGCCAATCCTGGTCCCACAGATTGTACTTGTCCGCGAAATCATCAAGCATCTTCTTCTGGGCATCGCTGATATCCCAGCGCCCGTCAAGAATCCACTTGGAATATGGATTCGGTCGGCCCTTTTCAGGCGGCGGTTGCACCGCTTCACCGGGCACTGCCCACGCCTCATCAGTGGACACAGCCATGCGCTCGGTGATTTCATCCTTTGTAATATTCCACACCATCATGTCCGTTGCCATGGACAGCGGCCCATCGTAGGTTTCGCGAATCTGATCGTGGAGCACATACCGAGTCGCCTCTTCGTTGAAGAAGTGATAGGCCACGGCATGGCGGGGTTTGACAGTGCTCATGATCTTGCCAAAGGCCTGTCCGGACGTGTGAAAGGCGCAGCATGCACGCCAGGCGAGCTCTGGCGGCTGGTTATACAACTTCACGAACAGCTCAGGTGCCATGAAGGCCTCGTGAATGGCCAGATCCGCTCCCTTGGCATATTCTATATACCACTTGTTAGGGAAGGTATCTCCCCCAATGACGATTCTCATTCCCTTGTATTCCAGTGAATAGGTCACCGGACCGTCGCCGGTGTGTACGGCTGGCCAGGAACGGATTGTCACCCCGTTCTCTTGGTAGACGACCTGGTTCTCGCCTTTGTAGTCAAACTCATGCACCTCAATGGTGCCGGGGACGGCACTGATGTTGAATGCACGCGTCTGGAAGTCCCAATTGGCGTGCTTCATGAAATGCTCCATCGCATACTTGGTACCCATCTCCGGCGTCTGCCCGCTGGGCCCCCAGACCCTCAGAGACTTTGACCGACCTGCGGTCCAGCCCCCGGCCCACAGGGCATCGATGTCACCCATGTGGTCTGTATGAAGATGGGTGAGGAACACCTTGTCGAGCCAGTCGTAGGGGATCATCAGGGCAGCCACATTGGCCATGGAGCCAGTGCCAATATCGAACAAGAACTTGTCGCCGTTGCCGGCCTCGACCATGAAGCAGGTTGCGGCCTGGCCGCGCCGTGCGGCCGGCATGCCTGATCCGCACACAACCACACGAATCTCATTTTCGGCCAGTTCCTCAGTACCGGGATAATAGGCGTAGCGGTCCGGCGCCGTACCCCTGGGGTCTTTTACCATGCCGCCGGCTGCCTCAGCCTGGTTAATAAGCTCGAGTCCTTTTCCTTTTGAGGCGTTGTGCTGCCCTTTCATGTACACGGCTACAAAGGCCACTGCTAGAAAAACCGTAATTCCAATGAGTTTTACTTTTCGATTCATTGTGATTCACCTCCTATTATTCGTTAAGGCGTATGTTTGTCTCATTACTCATTCTTTTCTATTCGTTATCTTATTCTCTTCGGTCCTGTCTGTTCCACCCTTTTTTGTTTCGGCTCCTCGGGGGGTTCAGAGGCAACGGTTCTGTTACAAATAGATCGCCTGGCCCATCCTCTTTCGAGAACACCCCTCCGCGGCTATGGGCTGGCTTATCCCCTGAAACCCTTTGGGCAACGGGACCGGATGAATCGCTACAACCCTCGGATCAGAAGAACCACCGGAAGCCGACCTCGAAAGTCACTTTCCGTTCGGCGCCCTCCGGATCGATTCCCCATCCTGGCTTGACGTAAAGGATGCGGCCAGGCGCGAGCGTCTTGCCGAGCTCGGGCCCAATCCACAGGGAGAATTCGCTGTTCTCAAAGTCGTACATGGGCTGAAACTCGGGCAGCAGATAGATAGCGCCGTACCCGGGACCCGGCTTCGTGAGCGGCTGCATCAGGAACCAGCGGCCGCGGTACTGTGAGGTGTCCGGGCGTTGATCTTCCTTGAACGCGTCGAAATCGTAGAAGTTCATCGCGGCGAGGAACCCGAAGGTCGGCGTATCGATGACAAAGGTGAAGAGCAGCGAGATGATCCAGGCATCGTTGCCCAACACGTCCTCGGTAGCCGTGGGCAGGGTCGTCTCTGCACCGAAGATAAAGTTGATGTTACCGTCTTTCCCCTTGTTCGGTCCAAACGGCTGGGTAAAAGTTGTATCGGGCGCCTTGGGCATCCAGAGGAACCGGAGGTTCAGGTCGCCCATGCCGACCACGTCGCAGTCGGGGTCCAGATCGTCGCGGGGAGGGGACGTCGGTAGGAATTGAAGGTTTTGTGGTAAGGTGCCCCTTGCCTCACGCCTTTGCGTCCAACTTCACCTCACTCATCGTTCCTTGTTACCCGCTGGATTCGGGTCAGACCGACATCGAATTTGACCAGACCGAACCCGAAAGACCTGCGGGACATCGAACCAGAACTACCGAAAAAAAGCGGGATAGCACTCGCTATCCCGCTTTTTCATCGTAAGCAGTCCCGAGAAAGTCCTACGGCGTGTACCAAATCGGTGAGGTGTAGGCCCGCTCCTGGGTGATCATGGGCACCTCCGGAGGCATCGTGATACCATACCGCTTTGCGTCGTATGCGGTCCATCGCGGCGTCGGAATCTCGATCACGCGAGCGTAGTAGAAGGCGCGCAGCGATGGATCAAAGTCCGGGTCCTTCCACACGGTTATCAACTCGGGCGCACCGATCGTGTTGTACCAGATGGCGTTGGCAACGTCCACCGTGTTACCCACCGGCGGCAGCTTTCCGTTCGCGTCCGGCTCGCGATCACCTGACCAAACCACGTCGTAGACTTTCTCGTGACGCTCACCGCCGGCATCCAGCCATCCCTTTACGATCTGGATTCGATCGAGATTGCCGCTTAGAGGATCCTTGAGCGCCGCAATGAGGAAGGTCGGTGCTTTGCCATCAGAAACCGGGGGCAAATCGCCGCCCATTGGCACGCCCTTTGTGTAGCCAATTTGAGCCGGAAGTCGGTTCTGCGCGTCCTTATCGGTGAAGTCCCAGCCCCCGAAAAAACGGACGATCATCCGCGGTCCGGTGGTGGCATAGGTCTCCTTGCGGTTCATCGCGTCGAAGATCGCGGCTCGGGTATTCTCCCTGGCCCACACAGCGGCATAGCCCGATGAGACCATAGACCAGCCCTCGTATTTCTTGTCACCGACCTGGGCCATGGGATGCTCCCAGCGCTTTGGTCCGGGTTCCGCACCCGAGTGCTTGCCGAAGAAGTTGTCCTCGCCAGCCGTCGCCAGCCCCGTGTGGCTGTCTGTTGATCCGATCATTCCGAACTTGTACGGGTTGGCTCCGAGCTCCTTTTCGAGCTGCAGGCCAATCTGCAGGGCGCTTCGGGCATACTCGTATTGGAGCATGTCCTGCTCCTTCGGAACGCTGAGGTCTAGGTTGCCCTGGTCCCAAGTCTCGTAGTTGGCGAATTCGTCGTTGGGCGACAAAAACGGATGGGCCTCCCCGTCACCTTTGATTTGCGTGACCTCGTAAAGCGGTTCCCATTTTGCCCGGGTTCGGGCGTACTCGAGATCCACGGGCTTGCCGGTAAACGACTCCACGATTGGGAACATGATCCCGTTGCTCAAGTTGCCATTGTGGGCAATGGCGAGTACACGGCCGCCGGTCTTGTCTTGGTAGTCGTGCAGCCACTTCCAGAGATCGCGCGGATTGTCGCTACCCAGGGGTTTGAGGGTCGTATAAGGTTCCACGCGTCCGGCCTTGTTGGCGCTGTCACGGAAAATCACCACCCGGTGCAGGTTGTTTCCGCCGGTGTTGGACGTCCATTCGTAGCCGATGAATGCGGTAAAACGGCCAGGATCGTTATACTTTTCGGCCGCCTCGATGGTTTCCTCCCAGGCGGAGCGGTAGGTAGGGCTTCCGGGAAGCGACTGGAGTTTCTCGGGGAAGGTACCCTGGGAGAAGGCGATGATGATCTCGATGGCGGCTTTGACACCCTCCTGTCCACCGGCCTGGACCATCTTGTACCACTTCTTGCCTGTCGGATCGGCGAGGAACTCTGGATCGCCCGCATACAGACGCGGGAAAAATCCCATGTTATCGGAGTGGTCGGCAACCACGAGAAAGTCGAGCGGCCGGTCGAGCTTAACCCTCAGGCCTGTCGACGAGGTGAGTTCTTCGCCACGGGCGAAGCGGTAAGCGTCTTCCGGACTCAGCCGAGCGCCGAAGGCGCCCGCATCCATCGACATCCCGGTGTGTAGGTGGGTGTCGCCCCAAAAGACCTGGGTTGGGAAGTTGCGTCCCGCATAGGGCGAGTAGTGCTTCTGAGCAGGGAATGCGCCTTCCGCTGCCGAGGTCGGGGCGGGTAGCCCCACGGTATCACCCGCGAAAGCCGGGAAAGCCATGCCGAGGGCTACGATTGCGCATAAGGTTCCCGTTGCCAGCTGTAGTCGTTTTGTTAATTTCATTTTTTGTCGCATGATCTGTCTCCTTTTCTAAAGAAATAAATTCGAAGCACGAAGCACTAAACCCGAAACAAATTCGAATTACCTAAATTCAAATGTAAGAAAATAGTGACACATCGTTTGGAGTTATGGAATGTTGGAGTAATGGGAAAAAAACATTACACCAGTACTCCAATACTCCAATGTTGTTCCCTCACGGTGTATACCAGATCGGCGAGGTGTAGGCGCGGTCCTGAGTAGTCATCTCGACGTGGTCGGGCATCTCGATGCCGAAGCGCTTGGCGTCATAGGCCGTCCAGCGTGGCGTGGGGATCTCTATTACTCGGACGTAATAGAGGGCACGCTCGTTTGGATCGAAGTCCGGGTCCTTCCAATAGGCCATCAGCAGCGCGCTCCCAATGGAGTTGGTGTAGGACGCATTGGCGACATCCACCGTATTGCCCACAGGCGTCTTGCAACGACCGTCGGAACCGATCTCGCGCCCGTCTGAAACAGCCACATCGTAGATTCTCTCCTGCAGATCGCCATCCTTGTCGAGCCAGCCCTTGATGATCTGAATACGGTCCAAGTTCGCGCCGTCAGCGTCCCTTAGGGCGCGGACCATGAAGGCCGGCGATTTGCCTTTTGGAGCGTTCGCGAGGCCACCTCCCATCGGCACGCCGCGCCGATAGCCCTGGTCGGCGAAGTCGGGACGCTCAACCTCATCGGCCTCAAAATCCCAGCCGGCAAAGACGCGAACAAGAATCCGGGTCCCGGTTGTCGCGTAGACCTCCTTGCGCTTCATGGCGTCGAAGATCGACTCGCGGGTGTTTTCCCGCGCCCATACTGCCGCAAGCCCAGAGGCCACCTCCTCCGCGCTGAAGGTCGTGAGATTGGGATCAACCTGCGATCGGACGACTTCGTGCTTATAACGCTCCGCCTCGGGTTCCGACTTTGCGAACTTGCCGAAATAATTCTCCTCCCGGGTGGTGGAAAGTGATGTGTGGGAGTCGGTACTGCCAACCATACCGAACTTGTAGGGATTGGTACCTGTCTTGTCTTCAAGTTTGAGCCCTAGCTTGAGTGCCGAGCGGGCATATTCATACTGAAGCATCCAGTTTTCCTTGGCGACCGAGCCGTCCAGGTTCCCCTTGTCCCAGTTCTCGTAGTCGGCGAACTCGTCCTCCGGCGAAAGGAAGGGATGGGCTTCACCGTCGCCCTTGATCTGCGTGACCTCATAGAGCGGTTCCCAGCGAATCCGCGTCTCGGCGTAGGCCTGGTCGATGGGTTTACCGGTGAAGGTCTTCTCCGCAAACATCAGGCCGTTGCTCCAGTTGCCGTTGTGAGCGAGGGCCAGCATCTGTCCCCCGGTCTTTTCCTCATAGGCAGCCATGTACCGCCAGAGGTCCTCCGGATCGAAGCTGTCAAACTGGGAATAGGGTACCACCTGATTCGCCCGGTCGGCGTCGTCCCGAAAGATGACCACACGATGGAGGTTATTCCCCTTAGGTACTGAGCTCCACTCGAATCCGATGAATGCCGTGAATTTTCCGGGATCGTTGTACTCGTCAGCGATCTTCGTGAATCCCTCCCACACGGAACGCTTGACTTGCGGGTTCTGGATTTGCTCCTCGCCCCCCTGTGTGACACTACTCACGATCTCGATGAAGGCATCATATCCCCTTCCCTGTTGGAACATGTCGTGCCAGCGTTTCCCGGTCGGATCCGAGAGCAGGATCGGATCTGAGTTCCGAAGCATGGGCGCCAGGCCGATATACTCGGCATGGTCGGAGACTACCAGGAAATCCAGAGGTCTGATTAACTTGGCCCGTAGACCGGTGCTGGTAGTGACCTCTTCGCCGCGGGCAAAGCGGTATGCCTCCTCAGGCCCCAGGGTGTTACCGATCATCCCCGCATCGGGCGAGTACGAGGTGTGGAGATGGGTGTCACCCCAAAATACTTGAGTGGGGATATTCCGGTCCACGTACGGCGAGTAGTCTGGCTCGTCGCCCTTCACGTCTTCCTTCTCGATCGTATACTCCTGAGCGAGCGCGGTGCCGCCCAGGACCACCGCGAGAACCACCGCCATGAGAATGAAGACTATCGAATTTCGGTTCATGAACTTTCTCCTTTCCATTTTGTGTCGTTGTTTATCAAATAACCCGAGCTTCTTGGTTAGGCATGCAGCCTGATCACTGTCCTTACATTTGGCCTTTTGGGCCCCTCCAGGCCGCCTGCGACCAAAAACCAAATTCGAATATCGAAATTCGAAATACGAAACAAATCCAAATGATCAAAATTCAAATGTCTAAAACCAAAAAACCAGACAAATAGTCTCGAGAATTGAAAGATTCGAAATTCGAATTTGTTTCTAATTTAGAATTGATCCCTCTGGGGACGCTTCTCTCGTGCTTCGGATTTTTCAATATCTGGGCTTTTAGTAAATCCAAAACCCCAAATCTCCAATCTAAAATCCCAAATCCAAAATCCAAAGTGCTATCCCTCCATTCGGTTCCATTCTTGTAACTTCACATAATCCTTTCCTCCTCCAGCAGTTGCACATGGGCGATCTTCCAGTAGTGTTGCGTGGGTAAAATGGTCACCTGGGCTTTGTAGGCATTACAACGGTAGTGTACATGGCCCCAGTGGCGCACAGACCCGTAAACATCCCAGCTCGCCACAATGGCAACGCCCCCTTCTTCGACCCGTTCAACCGACTCGATTGATTTGATGTCCAGACGGTCGATGATCCCGGTAGCTCCGTCCGCTTCGTCAATTTTCATGACGTTTTGGTTTTGCAGGTACACGTCGGCGAGAAGGTCGCCGGTCACGCTCCTTGCCAATTGATCGTAGATCGCCTCTTCTTCTTCCAATGAGAAAGCCCTGTAGGTGTTCAACAGCAGTCCTTGCAGGATGCGTGAGCCTTCTTGCTTTGACGGGGAACTCCTTGAAACGAGTTTTTCGGAGACAGGAATACGCGGAACGCTGTACCCGACTAAGGCACCGGCGAGCAGGGCCACGGTGCAGATCAGGATACCCCGACGCCTGGCCGCGGGAAGGAGACTCAGTAAGATGGCTGAAACAAGCAGTATCACCAAACGAAACCGGTCGAATTGGCTCAACAAACGCATGGTGAGCCCGTTGCTACCTTGTGATCGGTTTTCGGCTAGGGGCACGACTGTCGAGGCCTCGGTTGGCCGCAGCACTACCCTGTGGATGTTCCCATCCGCAAGCTTCACACGGACGAGCACATCGGTCATGGTTCCGACCAAGCCTTCTATACTAAGTTGCTTGCCGGGTAAACCGCCATTTTCGGAAACCATCGCCCATCGCTCAACCACGGCGCCAGCCGTCCGCATCCGGGCCCGAGGCGAAGCCAGTTTGAACTCGGCAGGGAAGGAAGGCGTAATCAAAAGAGGCGAACCTTTGACCATCGGCACCTTCCACGTAACATCGAGGCGGCCGCTTTCCTGTTCTTCAATCTCCAGGTAGGCCGGTTGGACATTGTGGGCCCGGGCCCCAGCCGTCATACTGAGCGCCAGCAAAACGAACACGCTGAAAATCACCCCTGGTTTTCTCATGATCTTTCCTCGTCAGCCCGCCCGATTGTCTTGTAGGGAAGGTTTTCCACCAGGACCTCATAGCGAGAGCGGATCTCGTCGTAGGCGGCCTGATTTACCTTGCGTCTTCGACTTTCGAGCAGATCAGTCTCTACTTTTGCACGCACTTCCTCCAACTGAGGCAGACGGGATTCGATCCGATCGTGAACAAAGACGAGATGGAGACCATAGGCCGATGCCACCGGGCCGTGCCAGCGGCCTACTTCCAACTCAAAAAGTCGCCTGGCAAAGGCTGTCCCGAACTCACGGGCAGCATCTTCTGTTGCCTGCCGGGAATAATGAGTTTGCAACATGAACCGGTCTCCCAGCAATGACGCCTCCAAAGGCTCCAGACCCCGAGCCTCTAATGATTGAAGCACCTTACGGGCATCCGACACGGCTCGCTCTCCTCGCCGATCCGGGCTGAAATACACGTGGGTAAAGCTGACTCGCGCCGGGAAGCGGTATCTATCGGGATGGTCCTCAAGGTAGCCTCGGAGTTCCGCTTCGGTCGGCTGAGCCATCTCCGCCAAATCCTTGAACAGAAACTCCATCTTCTGGGCCAGCCGACGGCGAACAATAGAATCATGTTGATCCAGGCCCATGGAAACGGCTTCCCGATAGAGAATCTCCTCGCGGATGAAACTATCAATCATGTGCTCCAGTTCTGTGGGAGTCGGCTCCCGCCACATGCGCTTGTTCCAGTTGGTCCGCAACCATTCGATATCGGCCGAAGTGATCTCAACTAACCGCTGGTTCTTTGGGGGAGGGGGTTTCGCCCCTGTGGTCAATACCGCATGCAAGCCAAAAATGACCGCCCCCAAAAGAAAGAAATGAAGCAACGGTTCTCGCAACCATCGTATCGCCCTTCCAACTGACTTTTTTCGCGTTTGACTTTTCATCGTTTCAATCCTTTATGAAGATTTTGTCCTTACATCGTCTTACTCTAAGGCTACCTCGTTCTGCCAAGAGGCCGACGTCTTGCGCATTATTTTTTCGCTTTTGTTTTGGAAAATATTAGGTTTCTCGGCGGATCGACCACGTTGCGATCGGTATACAGAGTGGGGTATTAGAGCGACACACCATATTCCACCGGAATTCTTAGTCAAGGATCATATCCAATTAACGAAAAGTCTTGCAAGGGTTGGTTCATGAAAATTCTGATTTCATCGATTGCACTGATGTGAATCGTGATTCTTCCCTTTACTTGATAAAAGGCAGCTCGGAAGCAATCTGAAGATCCATCAGCAAAAGGATCTGGTTTTCAAGCTGAAAGAACTTTGCGACGGTTTTTGAAGGCAAGACCCTGTCGAATCTGTTGAAGTACTTTTTCTTCAAGCTCGTTCTCTTTCTCTCCAAATCGAGTACCTTCTTGACTAATTCTCTGGCTTTCGCATCCGTCATGGTTTCGTAGTGTTGAACATAATCTTTGATCAGTCCGATTCTGACATCGCCTAATTTGGTGAGCTCCAACTCGTATTCCCTGTACACCGGCCAAAAAGCATCCGCCTCCTCAGCTGTGAACTGCATGACCTGTGTGATAATTCCCACTTTTTCAGTTCTCAGGTCTGATCTGAGCAGCTCGATGTAAGCGTCTTGCGCGTACACCACAGTGGCGACCAAAACGAAAGCACCAACCATTAGCAGTTTTTTCATTTTTCTTTCTCCTTTCTGTGACCTGGTGATCTCAATTTGTTTAGAAGACCCGTGCGCGAAATAGATACCCCGGTATCCATAACCTATAACACTCGCTTCATTATTGACAACCCCACAAAAAAAAGGTTCTCTGAAATGTTAATCGAGCCAATGGGGCAGGAACCTTGCATCTTGATTTCATGGAGAAGTGGCGATCTGCTTGGGGCGGTGTTTGAGAAGTGACAGGTTTGGACGAATAGATGAACAGAGATGAACGAGTACATTTCGGCGGGCTATTCTGCCAATTTCTTTTCAACCATTTTGACATACCTTACAGGAAAGTTAAGGGCCTGGCGAGCCTCGGCCTGAGATACGAGTCCCGAGACGTCATAAATGACGCGATGCCTCTTGCTCCTCATTTTGTCGAAAATATGTATCTCGTTCTGAAATTCATCCCCCAGCGCGATTTCTGCAAAATGAACAGCGGCTTTATGCTGTCCCTCACCCGCAGCTGCTCGAAACCCCTCAGCAAACATCAAGGCTCGTGTAGCTTGTAAAATTGCGTTGTAAGCGATACTAAAGGCCCAATCTCTATCGTGAGTCATAGTTTCTCTTGCCACTTTGATATCCCTTTTGGCCAGCCGAAGCCTACTTCTTATCTGAGATGGAGATGCCTTAAATGGCTTTATTAATCCGTCATCTAGCAGTTTTTCGTAGTTCCCCTTCATCGCCTACCAGCAAAATTATGGAACCCTTCAGCACCTGGGTGATAAATGGGTCATTTTCTTTTAACCGCTTCTTTATTTCGGACAAATCATAAAGCGAAGGATTTATGTCTCGTGCGAGGATACGTTCCGGTTCCCTCAATAAAGTCAAAAGGTGCTCAAGCGGAATCTTTCCTATGACCATCAAATCAATGTCACTTTTTGCCGTATTTTCTCCTGAGGCAACTGAGCCATATAGAAATGCAAAGTCTATATCCTTCTGTTTTGAGAGAATTTTTTCAAGAGTTGGGGCAGCGCCTTTTGTTTTGGCAATAATTGATTTCAACTCCTGATACAACAAAAAATCCTTATTTAAACTATAGTATTTT
>JABAOH010009313.1_pt1 | contig 11094 bp, 10 predicted proteins | sample 7062181 | NCBI WGS metagenome assembly JABAOH01 (sample SAMN14538630, study PRJNA623070) | marine sediment metagenome | biome: marine biome [ENVO:00000428]; feature: marine pelagic biome [ENVO:01000023]; material: deep marine sediment [ENVO:00002113]; isolation source: pool of 5 deep marine... | reverse complement strand
TTGATATGATAGGTAATTCAACCTTATAGACTGGATTCAACGGGGATAGTCTCATGGGCGAAGATCATGTGTTTTTGAGGGCCTGTCGCAGGGAACCGACGGAATATACCCCCGTGTGGTTAATGCGCCAGGCCGGGCGGTACATGGAGGAATACCGGGACATCCGGCGCAAGGTGGGCTTCCTCGACCTGTGTAAGTCCCCTGATTTGGCAGCCGAGGTTACCCTCCTTCCCGTCCGGAAACTGGGGGTCGATGCCGCCATCATCTTTGGTGACATCCTCCTCCCCCTGGAGGGAATGGGAATCCAGCTAGAGTTCGTCAAGGATGGTGGCCCTATGATTCGAAACCCCATCAGGGATAGAGGGGATATCGAAAGACTTAACGTCATTGAGCCCGAGGAGCACGTTCCTTTCCTGCTAAAGGCCATTGAAATCGTCCGGCGAGAGCTCGAGGGAAGGATTCCGCTTATCGGATTCTCAGGGGCCCCTTTCACCTTGGCCAGTTATCTCATTGAGGGGGGGCGTTCCAAGGATTATTTGAAGACGAAAGGGTTGATGTTGGGAACCCCCTCCTTATGGCATGTTCTCATGGAAAAACTGGCGGAAGTAACCATCCGATATTTGAGGGCCCAGGTCCAGAGTGGGGCCCAGGCGCTTCAGCTATTCGATTCATGGGTGGGTTGCCTAAGTCCCTGGGACTACGAGGCGCATGTCCTTCCCTATTCCAGAAGGGTGATCCAGGAGGTGGGGGAAAAGGCTCCCCTCATCCATTTCTCCGTAGGGACCAGCGGTTTTCTCCATCTCATCAAGGAGGCGGGAGGGGATGTGATAAGCATCGACTGGCGTACGGATTTGGGGGGGACATGGGAACGTTTGGGCTATGATGTGGGAATTCAGGGGAACTTGGACCCTTCAGTGCTCTTGGCCTCATGCCAGGTGATCGAGGGACACGTCCGAAAGATTTTGGAATCGGCGGAAAATCGCCCAGGTCATATCTTTAACCTGGGGCATGGAGTCCTCCCGGAAACCCCTGTGGAAAATGTCATCTTCATGGTGGAAACCGTTCATCGGTTCAGTAAGAGATAAGGGGAAATGGATCAATCTTACTCCTCGATCGGAGTCCTCCTTATGGCCTTTGGCGGGCCCAGTTCGGCGAAGGAAGTGGAGCCTTTCCTTCAAAAAGTTTTGGGTCGAGGGGTTCCCACCCAAAGGCTCCGGGAGGCGAAGCGGCGATACCGGCTCATTGGGGGATGTTCCCCCCTTTTGGAGATCACCCTTCGACAGGCCAGTGCCCTTGAGAATAACCTGAACGCGCAAGATCCGAGGTTCAAAGTTTATGTGGGAATGAGACATTGGCATCCCTTCATCGCTGAGACCCTCGGGGAAATCCTCCGAGATGGGATCCGTCGCGTTGTTGCTCTCAGCCTCAGCCCTTACCAGTCCAAAATGAGCACCGAGCCATACGTGGTTGATTTGCAAAGGGCAATCGCCGATTCGAAGGCGGAAATAGAAGTTTCTATAGTGAAGGGATGGAATACCCATCCCCTTTTCCTTCAAGCCCTGGCAGAAAAGCTTAAAGAGGGGCTTCTTCAATTCCCCGGTGAAATACGCCAAAGGGTCTCTATCATCTTCAGTGCCCATAGCCTCCCTAAGAAAGGCATCATCGGGGATCCTTATGTGGAGCAGATCGAGGCAACAATCAGGGGAATCCTAGGGGTTACGGGTCCTTTCCCTTGGCGACTGGCTTTTCAGAGCAGAGAAGGTAAACCGGGGGATTGGCTGGATCCGGAGGTGAGCGCTGTCCTACGAGAGCTGATGGGAGAGGGCCATCGGGACGTCCTGATAGCGCCAGTGGGGTTTGTGAGCGACAATGTGGAAACCTGTTATGATATCGATATCCTCTATAGGCAGCAGGCCGAATCGATGGGGATGTCATTCCGGCGGTCTCCATCCCTGAATGTATCTGACAAATTCATCGAGGCCCTTTCCCACATTGTGCATGAGCACCTTGCGAACGTAACTTGGAGCGCTCATGATCAGACGGAGGTGAAGAATTGAAACGAGTGGTCGTTATGGGAGGGGGGATTTCAGGGCTCAGCGCTGCTTATTATCTTCAAGAGGAAGTCGCCCGGTCAGAGCTCGATATCGAGGTAATTCTGATCGAGAAGGAGAAGCGGTTCGGGGGATGCATCGTCACGGAAAAGATGGATGGTTTCATCATTGAAGGCGGCCCGGACTGTTTTCTTTCCGAAAAGCCGTGGACCATAAAGCTCTGTGAGGAACTCGGCCTGGGCGATCGCCTCCTCTGCACCAATGAGGGGAACCGAAGGGTCTTCATCCTCTCGAGGGGGAAGCTACACGAACTGCCGGAGGGCTTCATGCTCATGATTCCAACGAGCCTAACCCCCTTTCTCAAAAGCACCCTCATCTCCCTTCCGGGGAAGTTCCGTATGGCCATGGACCTTTTTCTCCCCAGGAATCGTTCCGTTGAAGAAGAGAGCCTCGCCCAGTTCGTCAAGCGAAGGCTGGGAAACGAGGCCCTCGAAAAAATAGCTGAGCCCCTCGTCGCCGGGATTCATGCCGGCACCCCCGAGACCATGAGCCTCAGCAGTACATTCCCGCGTTTTATCCAGTTGGAAGAGGAGTATAGGAGTCTCATACTGGGGATGTTGGCCAGAAGGAAGATGGCCGCGGAATTCGCTCAAAAGGGTTCCGGCCGGAAAAGGACGATGTTCATGACCCTTATGGATGGAATGATGGAATTAACCGATACTCTAAAAACTCGGCTGGATAAGCGGTCGCTTCTATCCGATAAAAAAGTGATCCGTTTAAGTCGTCTCAACGATACCGCCTTCCTCAACAATCCCACCTATGAGGTCAACCTGGAGAGTGGCGAGACACTGGGAGCTGATTGTGTCGTTTTGGCTACCCCAACTTATATCACGGCAGAGCTTCTCCAGGGTTTGGCCGGAACCCTATCAAAGGTGCTCCTTTCCATACCCTATGTCTCGACGGCTACTATCTCGCTGGCCTACCGTCAGGCTGACATCCATCACCCCTTAGATGGGTTCGGGTTCGTGATCCCCCGAGCTGAGAAGCGGAAGATCATGGCCTCCACCTGGACATCGGTAAAGTTCTCCCATCGATCCCCGCCTGATTCCGTTCTCTTGAGGGCTTTTGTGGGAGGCGCGCAAAACGAGGATTTGGTGGGAATAGATGATGAGGTGATAATCGATATGGTCCGGAAGGAATTGCTGGATATCATGGGGATAACGGCTCATCCCATCCTAACTCGGATATACCGTTGGGATAAGTCAATGCCCCAGTATACGCTCGGGCATGCCCAAAGGTTGAGCCACCTGGAAAAGGAGCTTCTCCGCTATCCAGGCCTTTACCTAACGGGGTGCGGCTACCGCGGCATAGGTATCAGCGATTGTATCAATGATGGGAAGCTGACAGCGGAAAGAGTCTTGAAATTTCTGGAAAGGCTCGAAACTAAATATGAGAAGGGAGGGAGAACGAATCACCGATAAAGGCCAAACCCTCCGGAAAGCTACGATAAGACAGAGTCTTAGGCGGGATTCCCCCTCCCCCAGTAAAATTCCCCTCTTATCGATTTATAAAATCATTATATCACCAAATTTACTCTATTTGTCAATAATTGATGGTCTGGAGTTTCCTGAGTTTTGTGGGAAATATTCTTGTAACCGGAGACTGTTTTCTTGACTTACCAAAGAATATGGTGTAAAAGTATCCGGTATCATTAACGTTTTCAATTTGGAGGACGAACCGAATATTTTTTTCATGAAGAAGGGGGGGAAATATGGGACATTTTGGATATGTGATCGCCATTACATCGATGATCGTGGTTTTATTTATCGTGACTAATGTCTACTGGGATTCCAAGAGCAATAAGGTCTTCAGACGGTTTGAAAGGCTTCTGGAGGTGGCAGAAATCTCCCACAGGACCTTCATAGAGGGGAGATTGAGGGAAATAGAGAGGACAATAGATCACATGAGGAGGGAGATGGAATCGGCCAAGATCAAAGGAAGCCCACCGAAGTCCTTGGAAGAGGGGCCTCAGGCGAGCCTAGATTCCACGAAAAGAAACGGGGATAGGGAAACCATGGTCGTATTCAGGAGGAAGCCAAAAGACGACCCGTCACCGATCACAAAGTAAGACCCTCTCTCTCAGAATCCTTTGTTTGTAACCTCTTGACTGAAATGCCTTCTTGCCTGACCCATTGGGCTTCGGCAATCCGGGAAACGATAGCCGATAGATTTCACGTTCAATTAATGCGCAACAGAACAGTTGAGAATGGTATAGATTCCACCCGCAAATAAATAAGTTTTCCCTAACGGTTTATCCTCCAATTAGAAATCTGGGCCGAGAAAAAAACAGCAATTACTCGAAAATCCGGGTGATTTCATCCTTCTCAGACCATTTGAGATTCCCCTTCTTGCCATCTTTGAGGAACTTTGTCCCAAAACTCCTTTCCTCTATCCTTCCTATCACCGATGCCCTTATCCCGGAGTTGAGATATACCTCCAATACCTTTTTGGAATTCTCGGGGTCGGCGGCCAAGATGAGGGATCCCGAGGTAATGGTTCCTAAGGGATCGAGGCCGTATTCGGCACAAAGCCGTTTGGAATCGGGAAGGAAATCGATATTATCCCCATAAATAAGCATTCCAACGGCGGAGGCTCTGGCCATCTCGTAAAGACCTGTTGCCAACCCTCCCTCCGTGGGGTCGTGCATGGAGTGAATTTCGAATTGATTGGCCAAGAGGGCATCATTTACCACAGAAATCCCCGGCTTGTACAGGTAGTCCAAGCACCTTCGGATGAATCCCTCATCGTACCCCTTTTTTCGCAGATCTTCGCGTTTTTCCCTCGCAATAAGGGCAGTGCCCTCTATGACAATCCCCTTGGTGAGGAGAATATCATCCCCCGGCCTTGCCCCTGAGGTTGTTACCAGTTTTCCCTTCTCCACTTCCCCGAACATAGATCCCACTACGATGGGGCGGTCCAGCGAGTGGGTGATCTCCGTATGTCCACCCACGATGGCAACTTCCAAATCCCGACACGCTCGGGATATTTGGCGAAAGATTTCCTCCACTAGGCCTTCCGTTGAACGTCCCTCGGGCAGAAGAATGGCTGGCTGAAACCACTTCGGCTTTGCCCCTCTGATGGCGACATCATTGGCATTGATGTGGACCGCATACCAGCCGATTTCATCCATGGCGAAGGTGATGGGGTCGGTTTTCACTATCAGATAGCGATCGGGGAAATCGATAACCGCCGCATCCTCGCCAACCTTTGGTCCCACAACCAAGCGTTCATCGAGGACTCCGGGGTATTTCTCCAATAGTTTCTCGAGGATATCAAAGTTCAATTTGCCAAGGGGAAGTCTCTTGTCCATCGATCTGCTCCCTTCGCCGGGATTATACGGGATTTCAACGGTAATTGGAAACGGAAATTTCGAGTCCATTTCTCATTTGCAGATAGCAAACCTCCATGGTAATGAAAGCGATGAAGATCAGTAAGGTGAACAGTAACTATAGGGTTTTGTGAGCGAGGAAGCAGGGGTCGCTCATCGCTCACAATGTAGGCCATTAAAAGGACGCAAAGGGGGAAGGTGCAATGGAAATCGAGAAAAAGATAAAAAGTCTAGGGTTGGAGCTGCCCGAGGCTCCAAGGCCGGTAGCTTCATATGTTCCCGCGGTACACTCGGGGAATTTCGTCTTTACGTCAGGACAATTCCCGTAAGTAAGGGGGAGTTGAAGGCGAGGGGTAAGATAGAGAGGGAGCTTACCCTTGAAGGAGGGTATGAATGGGTAAAAGTTGCGGCATTGAACTGCTTGGCGGCCCTTAAATCCGTGGTGGGAGGGCTGGATCGAGTTCGTAGGATTGTCCGGGTGACCGGTTTCATCAATAGTGCCCCTGGGTTTGAGGACCAATCCAAGGTGATGAACTGGGCATCGGACCTGTTGGTTGAGATCTTCGGGAATGAGGGGAAAGATTCAAGGCTTGCCGCAGGGACGAGCGAGCTTACCCTGGGATCGCCTGTGGAGGTCGAGATGATCGTGGAGGTTCAAGAATCACATAATTCTTGAGTTCCCTTATTTGAGGATTCCTCCATCGGTCATCCTCCTTGGGTCAAGGAGGGAATCGAGCTTTTCCTCGGAGAAGAGGCCCTCTTCTTTTGTAACCTCTTTGACAGTCTTATTGGATGTGTAGGCCTTTTTGGCGATTTCAGCNNCATTTCCCCACAGCGCTGTTTATTAGCCCTGAGGCCCTCGATACACCTTTTACGAAAATTGTCGCCTCCCGCGGCCAAGATCTGGATGGACTGAATCAAGTTGTGCGCCATTACTGGCATCATGGCGTTGAGCTCGAAATTTCCCCCCTGTCCCCCGAGGGTGATGACGAGGTCATTTCCAATAACCTGGGCTCCGATCTGGATTAAGGATTCGGCGATGACCGGGTTTACCTTGCCCGGCATCATTGAGGAACCGGGTTGGATCTCGGGCAAATGAATCTCCCCTATGCCACAGCGAGGTCCCGATCCCAGCCATCGAATATCGTTAGCTATTTTGATGAACCCTACTGCAATGGTTTTCAGGGCGCCACTTGTCTCTACCAGCCCATCCTTTGCCCCCTGAGCTTCGAAGTGGTTGACCGTTTCCCCCCTGAAGGGTAACCCGGTCTTCCTGCTCATATGGCCTATAGCCCGCCCTGGGAAACCGGGATGAACATTGAGTCCCGTTCCCACGGCCGTCCCTCCCAGGGTTAATTCCAAGAGGGTATCCAGGGAACGCTCAATCCTTTGTATCCCCAATTCGACCTGACGGGCATACCCACTAAATTCCTGCCCCAACCGTATGGGGAGGGCATCTTGAAGGTGAGTCCGTCCAATTTTTATGATGTCATTGAAGGCCTTGGATTTGTCGGTGAGGGCCCTGTGCAATTCCCGCAGAACGGGAAGCAGTTCCTTGTTCAAGAGCTCTGTTGCCGCCACATGGATGGCCGTCGGGATCACGTCATTGCTTGATTGACAGAGATTGACATGATCGTTGGGATGAACCGGGGATTGAGTCCCGAGTGCGCTGCCCAATAGTTCATTGGCCCTATTGGCGATCACTTCATTGGCGTTCATGTTGGTGGATGTCCCGGACCCCGTCTGGAAGACATCCACCACGAATTGGTCGTCCCATCTCCCCTCAATCACCTCCTGGGATGCCTCCTGAATCGCCCTTGCCAGATTTGCCTCCAAGAGTCCCAATTCCCCATTTGCCCGGGCCGAGACCCACTTAACGAGCCCCAGGGCTCGGACAAAGGCCCGGGGAAAGCGGAGGCCGCTTAGAGGGAAATTCTCGGCGGCTCGCTGGGTCTGGGCTCCGAAATATGCTCCTTTGGGAACCCTGACTTCTCCCATGGAATCCCTTTCGATCCTAAAGTTCCCATTATTACCTTTCATCGTGCGCTACTCCTTTTTATAATGATGATTGACGTGATTGTAAAAAGTCGAAATCAGACGGCAAAGAAAAAAGATCCAGATGCAAGGCGCGCAAATCCTGAGGAATGAGGCGTACAGAGAAGTACGCTGCAGTGACGAAGGATGAAGCGCAACGCAGCCCTTCGACTCTGCTCAGGGCCGTGAGCATGTCGAACGGCCCTTCGGCTTTGCACAGGGCCATGAGTCCTTCGACCTTGCTCAGGACCGTGAGCTTGTCGAACGGCTTGTCGAACGGCCTGTCGAACGGCAGACGGACTTTTTGCGAAGCCGTCATGATTAGATTACATTATATCGATGATGACAAGGAGCCACAATAGAAAAAGCTGAGGAAGAACGAGGGCAAAAGGGTCTTGACATAGGAGGGTAAAACTGGTAACTTCAATAAGTTTTACCCAAGGGTATTGAAGAAGGGAAAGAAATAGAGTAGCATATAAAATTCAACAAATGGCTAATGGGAGGAGGAGATGCCCACAATAAGCCAATTAATCAGGAGGGGACGAACCGCTCTCAAGAACAAGACGACTGCTCCGGCCTTGAAAGGATCTCCTCAAAAAAGGGGCGTATGTATCCGAGTCTATACCTCAACGCCTAAGAAACCCAACTCCGCCCTGCGAAAAGTAGCTCGGGTGAGGTTAACAAACGGCTTGGAGGTGACTACTTATATCCCAGGAATGGGACACAACCTTCAGGAGCATTCCGTCATATTGATAAGGGGTGGGAGGGTAAAGGATCTTCCCGGGGTCCGATATCACATCATCAGGGGAACCTTGGATTCAGTTGGAGTTGAGGACAGGAAACAGAGTCGTTCCAAGTATGGCACGAAGAAACCCAAATAGGAGATGAACTTCCATGCCGAGGAGAAGAGAAGTTCCCAAGAGGAAAATTTTACCCGATCCCAAATACCACGATCTATTGGTTGCCAAATTCACCAATGCCATCATGCGCAGCGGGAAAAAGAGCGTGGCCGAAAAGCTCCTCTACCGTTCATTCGATATCATTAGGGAAAAGACCAAGGGGGATCCCATAAAGATATTCAAGCAAGCCCTCGATAACGTTAAACCCATGATCGAGGTTAAACCACGGCGGGTTGGAGGAGCAACCTACCAGGTTCCCGTTGAAGTCAGGTCTGGGAGGAAGACGGCATTGGCCATCAGATGGATCATCACGTATGCTCGACAACGGCCCGAAAAGAGAATGGAAGAAGCGTTGTCTGCTGAGTTTATCGATGCGGCTAACCACCGTGGTGCAGCGATAAAGAAGAGGGAAGATACCCATAAAATGGCGGAAGCGAATAAGGCCTTTGCTCATTACCGATGGTAAGGGGATAGGGCGACATGCTGAAAACCCCTCTTATCACCCAAAGACGTTGGCTTTTAGCCTATCTCTCAATGGGGATGTGGAACTTGGCACGTACCATTGCTTTACATCGAATCAGAAACATCGGGATCATGGCCCACATCGATGCCGGGAAGACTACTACCACCGAGAGGATGCTTTACTACACCGGGGTCATCCATAGAATGGGCGAAGTTCACGAAGGCTCTGCGTCCATGGACTGGATGGAGTTGGAGCAGGAGAAGGGAATTACCATAACCTCCGCTGCAACCACCTGTTTTTGGAAGGATCACCGCATAAACATCATTGATACCCCCGGCCATGTGGACTTCACCATGGAAGTTGAAAGGTCCCTCCGGGTTTTGGATGGGGTCATTGCCATCTTCGATTCCGTTGAAGGAGTAGAGCCTCAATCGGAGACGGTTTGGAGGCAGGCCGATAAATTCGCCATCCCCCGTATCGCATTTATGAATAAGATGGATCGGGTCGGGGCCGATTTCCCCAGGTGTATCCGGATGATCAAGGAGAAACTCGGCGCTTCACCCTTGATACTGCAAATTCCCGTGGGGCACGAAGAAGGTTTCGAGGGGGTTATCGACCTGATCACTCAAAGGGCGATCCTCTATGATGAGTCCACCCTGGGCTCAGAATTCAAGGAGGTGGATATCCCGGACGCCCTCATGGATTCAGTCCAAAAACAGAGAGCGAAGATGCTGGAGCAACTCGCTGACCTGGATGAATCCCTCATAGAGAAATATGTTGAGGGGGAGGAAATTGGGCAAGAGGAGATAAAAAGCGCCATAAGGAAGGCCACGTTAGAGAGGAAGATCGTTCCCGTATTATGTGGGTCAGCGTTTAAGAATAAAGGGGTGCAGCCACTGCTCGATGCGGTGGTGGATTACCTCCCATCTCCCCTTGACGTCCCTCCTGTAAAGGGGGTCGATCTAGATGGAAAGGAGCAGTGGAGGAAGCCTGATGACAGCCTTCCCCTCTCCGCTCTAGCCTTTAAGATCGTGAACGATTCCTTTGTCGGGCAACTCTCCTTTTTCAGGGTCTATTCAGGAGTATTGAAGGCGGGTTCAACCGTTTACAATGCGACTCAAGGGCATAATGAAAGAATTGGCCGCCTTCTCAAGATGCACGCCAATGAAAGGGAGGAGATAAAGGAGGTTTATGCGGGGGATATCTTCGCCGCCGTGGGGTCAAGGCGGATAATGACGGGAGACACCATCTGTGATGAGGAGGATTCCATTATTCTGGAGTCCATCCAACACCCCGATACCGTTATCTCCATCGCCATTGAACCAAAGACTAAAAGGGACCAGGAAAGACTGGCCGTCTCTTTGAATAGACTGACTTTAGAAGATCCTTCATTCCGGGTAAAGCACGATGAAGAGACGGGGCAGACCATCATTTCCGGAATGGGGGAACTCCACCTGGAAATCATTGTCGACAGGTTATTGAGGGAATTTCAGGTTGAGGCCAGGGTTGGGAAACCCCAGGTCGCTTACCGGGAGAGCATCATCAAGGCGGCTGAATCGGAGGGGAAATTCGTACGACAAAGCGGTGGGCGGGGTCAGTATGGCCGTGTTTTTTTGAGGCTGGAGCCCCAAAAACCGGGAGGGGGATTCGAATTCTCTAATCAGATTACGGGGGGCGTAGTCCCAAGGGAATACATCCCCGCCGTGGAGAAAGGCGTGATCGAAGCAATGGAAAGGGGAGTGCTGGCGGGGTATCAAATGGTCGATGTCAAGGTGATATTGCTCGATGGATCTTATCACCAAGTGGACTCTTCGGAGCACGCTTTCAGGATCGCCGGTTCAATCGGGTTTAAGGAGGCGGCGAGGAAGGCAAGTCCGATCCTTTTGGAGCCGGTAATGTCAATTCAAATCATCGTCCCAGAGGCTTTTCTGGGAAAAGTCGTTGGTGATATGAACGCGAGAAGGGGGAGGATTATTAAAATCGAGTCAAGACCTGAAAGCCATCTCATTCTGGCCGAGGTTCCGCTGGCCGAGACCTTCGGTTACGCGACGGACTTGAGGTCATCAACTCAGGGAAGGGCCACTTTTACCATGCAGTTTTCCCGTTATGATAGGGTACCGACTCCCTTAGCCGAGGGGATAATCTCCGAAGACAAGAAGGCAGTTTCTCATTGACTGATGAAAATATAAGATAAAACGGAGGGGGTAGCGATGTCGAAGCCGAAGTTTGAGAGGACGAAGCCGCATGTAAATGTGGGGA
>JABAOH010000145.1_pt2 | contig 11095 bp, 10 predicted proteins | sample 7062181 | NCBI WGS metagenome assembly JABAOH01 (sample SAMN14538630, study PRJNA623070) | marine sediment metagenome | biome: marine biome [ENVO:00000428]; feature: marine pelagic biome [ENVO:01000023]; material: deep marine sediment [ENVO:00002113]; isolation source: pool of 5 deep marine... | reverse complement strand
CGTCTGCCGAGCGCGTCGAGACGCACCACCCGCGACTGAATCTCGCCCATTCTGAGCGCCAGCGCGTCGAGATTCTGCTCGGCGTCCTTGATAGCGCCCTGGACCTCGTCGCGCTGCTGCAAGACCTCCGCCTTCCAGGCGGCTGCGTAAAGCTCCGGACCGGGATCGCCCGCGACGGGCATCGAGCGGGATCCCAGAAAATAGGCCCCCGTGCACAGGGCAACGACGGCGACTATCAGCGATAATAGGGCGCCATTGCCAAGGTGCGCGCGGCGCCGACGCCGGTTGCTCGAGATGACGATAATTTCCATACGGGCTAACTATGTATTTCGCCGGGAGCGCCCGTCCGTCGGCGCGTTCTCGCCCCCCTTCCCGCAGGTAGCGAACCCGGTCGTTTTGTTCTCTGCCAGGTGTCGGACATGAGCGGCGTTCCCTACATATCGGTACGCCAGCTCCTCGGCAACGCCCTGTCGCCTCTCGGGCGGCTCACGGCCGCGTCGCGCCGCCTGGGACTCGCTAACCAGGCCCTGGATGAGATTCTCGACGAACCCCTCAAAGGCCGCGTCTGCGTCGCCCGGGCAAGCGCAGGGACCGTGACCCTGGTGGCGGAGTCTCCCGCCTGGTCATCCCGTATCCGCTACCTGACCCCTCAAATACTAGACCATCTGCGCAGGCGCCTGGAAAACCCGCGCCTGAGCAAAGTGCAAATCGTGACCCGGCCCACGATTTTGCCAAGCGAGCCGCCGGTAAGGCCGCGCCCGCGCCTCTCGGGCCGCTCCGCCGGCCTCATTGAGAGCGTCGCCCGCAGCACGGACAACCCGGCGCTCGCGCGCGCGTTGATGCGCCTCTCCGGCAGGGTCTCCGACCAGGACCGGGACTGAGTCCCGGCCGCCGAGCTGCAGGGTCTACGAAGTGGATGCCTCTGCGGGCCCTCTCCCCTCGCGCCCCGTCGTTCTCCTTTAGTCTCTAATCTTGTCGCGCAAGCCCGCCTGCCGGGCGCTTCAACCGGCGGACACCGGTTGCATGAAGATGATCGGTGCCTCGACACCTTCGTCGAAGGTGACCATCTCCCACGCGGTCTCGTCTGCGAGCAGGGTGCGCAGCAACTTGTTGTTCAACGCGTGCCCGGATTTGTATCCGCTGAAGGCGCCAATGAGGCTGTGCCCGAGAAGATACAGATCGCCGATTGCGTCGAGCACCTTATGCTTCACGAACTCGTCGTCGTAGCGCAGACCGTCATCGTTGAGAACCCGGTAATCGTCGACGACGATTGCGTTGTCGACGCTCGCGCCGAGCGCGCGGTTGCTGGCGTGCAGCGCTTCCAGGTCACAGCGGAAACCGAATGTGCGCGCGCGGCTGACTTCCTTGACGAAGGAGATTGTGGAGAAGTCCACCGATGCTTCGTTGCGGCACTCACTGAAAACGGGATGATTGAACTCGATGGCAAAGGACACCTTGAAACCATCGAATGGCTCGACCTGCGCCCATTTGTCGGCCTCTTCGACCCTTATCGGGCGCTTGATTCGAATGAACCGCTTGGCGGCATTCTGCTCTTCGACGCCGGCCGACTGGATGAGGAACACGAAAGGACCGGCGCTGCCATCCATGATCGGGACTTCTTCAGCGCTCAAATCGACGTACGCGTTGTCGATGCCGAGTCCTGCCATCGCAGAGAGCAGATGCTCGACGGTCGATACGTGCACGTCGCCGGCGCTCAAGCTCGTCGACAGGGCCGTGCTGCCGACGTTCTCGGAGCTTGCCTTTATCTCGACGACGGGATCGAGATCGACGCGCCGAAAGCGTATGCCGCTGTTGGCAGGCGCGGGTCTCAGAGTGAGGTAGACTTTTTCGCCGGTATGTAATCCGACTCCGGTGGCACGAATAACGTTTTTCAGCGTTCGCTGCCTAATCATTACTGTCGTGCCCCCCCGGACCGGCGCGGAATGCGTATTCGGTGTCTGTATCGATTGTTGCTCTCGGCGGCTGGTTCGAGACCGCCGGTTCGCTTGCGCGAAGCGGCAAAAATGCTAGCACAGAATTCCGCAACGCGCGAACCCGTGCGCCCCGCGGTGACCATTGAGCACCCATGGCAACAACTATAGACCTTCCCGGCAAAAGCGGCGCTGCCGACACACGATCAGCTTCCCGTCCCATGGGGCCGCTCGGCCGATTCGGCGGCCACCAGCCCGCGCGACGGCGCCGAAGAACCAATCGAAGGTTCCGCCGGCCGCGAAGCCACGGGGCCAATGACCGCCGGGCGGCCGCCAGCCGCCGCGGTGGGGGACGCCCCGGGGCGCCCTCCACGGGGCCCGCTCCCGCCGCGCCTAGTCGGCCTGCCTGCGTAGAAACGCCGGTATGTCCAGATACTCCGAATCGGCATCCACCGCGGTCACCGGCTCCTTCTCCCTCGGCGGCTGCTTGCGCATCACCGTCGGCATGTCAAAACGCTTGTAGTCCACGTCGCTGCCGGCGGCCTGGGCTACCAGGCGCATGTCGCGCTCCATGCGCGCCGTGTCCTGCCCCAGGCCGGTGGCCACCACGGTCACGCGCAGCTCGTCCCTGACCTCCTCGTCGAGGGTCGTGCCGATAACCACCAGGGCGTTCTCCGAGGCAAACTCGCCAATGGCCTCGCCGACCTCGGCAAACTCGTCCATGCCGAGATCCGGACCGGCGGTGACGTTGACCAGAATGCCGCGGGCACCGCTGAGATCGACGTCCTCGAGCAGCGGGCAGGCGATAGCGGCCTCCGCCGCCTTGCGCGCGCGCTCCTCGCCGACGGCCCGGCCCGAGCCCATCATGGCGCGACCCTTCTCCGACATGACCGTGCGCACGTCGGCAAAGTCGACGTTGATCATGCCCGGTCGCGTGATCAGCTCTGCGATACCCTGCACCGCCCCGTGCAGCACCTCGTTGGCCGCTTTGAAAGCGTCCTGGAGCGTGATGCTGCCGTCGAGCACGCTCAGCAGCTTCTCGTTCGGCACCGTGATGAGCGAGTCCACGTGTTGGCTCAGCTCGGCGATGCCGTCCTCCGCGATCTTCATGCGCCGCTTGAGCTCGAACGGAAACGGCTTGGTCACCACGGCCACGGTCAGGACGCCGAGCTCCTTGGCGAGCTGCGCGACAATCGGCGAGGCCCCTGTGCCGGTTCCACCGCCCATGCCGGCGGTGATGAACACCATGTCCGAACCCTCGAGGAGATCGACGATTCGGTCGCGATCCTCGAGTGCCGCCTGTCGGCCGACATCGGGATTGGCGCCGGCACCGAGGCCCTTGGTCACATTGCTCCCGAGCTGCAACGCGGTGCGCACGGCGGACTTGTTGAGCGCCTGCGCGTCGGTATTCGCACACACGAATTCGACGCCTTCGATATTCGAGCTCAACATGTGCTCGACGGCGTTGCCGCCACCGCCACCAATACCGATGACACGTATGACAGCGCTGCTTTGACTATATGCATCTACCAGTTCAAACATTGCTTCCCCTCCGACATCGAGGTCAGTTACACCTTCAAAAATTTCCCTGGAACCAACTCTTCATGCGTTCCCACACAGCTTTGAAACCACCGCCCGACACGCTCTCCGCGCCGCGTTCGTGCATATGTCTGTAGCCGAACAGCAGAAGGCCGACGCCGGTGGCATAAATAGGGTTTCTTACTACGTCCGCGAGTCCGGACACGGTTTGCGGAGCGCCGATGCGCACCGGCATGTGCAGAATCTCCTCGGCAAGCTCCATCAAGCCTTCCATCTTGGAGCTGCCTCCGGTGAGCACCACACCGGCGGCGATCAGGTCCTCGAAGCCGCTTCTGCGAAGCTCCGCCTGCACGAGCGTCAGGAGCTCCTCGTAGCGGGGCTCGACGACCTCAGCCAGTGTCTGACGCGCGAGCCTGCGCGGCGGTCGGTCGCCGACGCTCGGAACTTCGATGCTCTCGTCGGCGGTCGCGAGCTGGGCAAGCGCACAGGCGTATTTGATCTTTATCTCCTCGGCGTTCTGAGTCGGCGTCCTGAGCGCCACGGCGATGTCGTTGGTGACCTGATCGCCTGCGATGGGAATCACCGCCGTGTGCCGAATGGCGCCCTCGGTGAATACCGCGATGTCGGTGGTGCCGCCGCCGATATCGACGAGACACACACCGAGCTCCTTCTCGTCGTCGAGCAGAACCGAGTAGCTGGATGCCAGCTGTTGCAGGATGATGTCGTCGACCTCCAGCCCGCAGCGGCGCACGCATTTGATGATGTTTTGCGCCGCGCTCACGGCGCCGGTCACCATGTGCACCTTCGATTCCAGGCGCACACCGGACATTCCGATCGGCTCCTTGATCCCTTCCTGGTTATCGATAATGAACTCCTGAGGAAGGATGTGGATGATCTTCTGATCGGCGGGAATCGCCACCGCGCGCGCCGCGTCGATGACCCGGTCCACGTCACCGGCGGTAACTTCCTTGTCGCGGATGGCAACGATGCCGTGAGAATTGAGGCTGCGGATGTGATTTCCCGCAATGCCCGCGTAGACCGAGTTGATCTGACAGCCTGCCATCAGCTCCGCCTCTTCGACGGCACGCTGTATCGACTGGACAGTGGACTCGATGTTGACCACCACGCCTTTCTTCAAGCCCCGCGACGGATGAATACCGATGCCTATGACCTCGATTCCGTCGTCCTCCGACACCTCGCCGACAACCGCGCACACCTTGGAAGTGCCGATATCGAGACCCACGATCAGTTTTTTGTCGGTCTTCTTCACCGCACTCAACCCTCGTTACCCTTCTCCGAAGCCTGTCGTAAACGCACGGCGAAGCCGCCCGCATAACGGAGATCCACCTGTTCGATCCGATCCAGGTGCTCGGCGATCTCCTTGGCCGCGGCGCGCGCGAATCGCTTCAGCGTCGCCGCGTCCTGCCCCTCGGCCAACACCAATGCCGTGCCGTTGGCGAGCATCAGGCGCCAGCCCCCGCGCTCGTGCAGACGCAGGCTCTCGATACCGCCCCCGAGCGGGCCGAGCACGGTGCGAAACCGCCCGAACGCCGCGAGCACTTCGCGTTCGCTTTGCTGCGGTCCGAACAGCTGCGGCAGAGCGAGCTTGGAGGCCTTGCCATGCGACTCGAAGAGCGTCCCATCCGCCTCCAGCAGGTGATCGCCGTTCCAGCGGGCCACCGGCTCGCGCTCGACGATGGCCACGTGCAGGCTGTCCGGCCACACCCGGCGCACCGACGCCTCGCGTACCCATGGAAGCGCGCGCGAGGCGCTGCGTACGGCTTCCACGTCGACCTCGAAGAAGCCTTTGGTGATCTGATCGGCGACCACCTGCTCGAGCAGGTCGCGTGATACGTACCTGAACTCGCCGGCAATGCGCACCGAGTTGACGGTGTGGCGCTGCAGCCGCTCGATCGCCGGCCAGGCGGCCGCGGCGAGGCCGAGCAGCAGAGCCGCAACGACGGCCTTTCTGCGTGTCGCGAGAGTCATTTCTGCGCTCCCTCTGCGAGCGCACGGCCGACGATCTGCACCTCGCGCTCGAGACGCACGCCGCTCGTCTCGGCGACGCGCTCGGCGACCCGTGCGATCAGCGACTCCACGTCGGCAGCCGTTGCGCCGCCGGTGTTGATAATGAAATTGGCGTGCTTTTCCGAAACCACCGCGGCGCCTTCGCGCGCGCCCTTCAGGCCGCTGGCCTCGATGAGGCGTGCAGCGAAGTCTCCCGGCGGATTGCGAAACACCGAGCCGCAGTTGCGCGTTCCGAGCGGCTGGGTTTGCGCGCGCCGGCGCAGCAGCTCCTTGATGCGCACCGCGGCGCTGCCGCCGGCATCGGGCGACAGCCGCAGCTCCGCCAGGGTGAACCACTCGTCGGCGGGTCCGGTGACGCTGCGATAAGCGACGCTGTACTCGCCCGCAGCCCTGCGGTGGCGGCTGCCGTCACGTGCAACGGTCTCCACAGACTCCACCAGATCCCAGGTCTCACCGCCGAAAGCGCCGGCATTCATGGCGAGCGCGCCGCCGACGCTTCCGGGGATGCCGGCGAAGAATTCGCAACCGCCGAGGGCGCGCGCGGCACAGAACTTGGCCACCTTGGGACAGGCGACACCGGCCTCGACCCGTACCCGATCATCGCCGGCGAGGGCGATCGCATCGAGCGCATCGGGGGCGATGACCGTGCCTTCGAAGCCGCCGTCGCGCACCAGAACGTTGCTGCCGAGTCCCAGCCAGAAGATGCTCTCGTTGGCGGGCAGGCCGGCGAGAAAAAACGCGAGATCGTCGACATCCGCCGGCCGATAGAAGCGCTTCGCCGGCCCGCCGATGCCCCACGCGGTGTGGCGCGAGAGTGGCTCGTCGATGCGCAGGTCGCCGCGAGGTCGATTCATGATCGCTGCCGGCGCGCTCATGACGCGCCACCGCCCTCCTGTGCGCGCTCCGGCGCCGCCCACATCTCGGCGAGCTCCGGGGGCAGGCGCCCGACATCACCCGCGCCGAGCACCAGCAGCACGTCGCCGGCAGCGAGCAGGCCCGGGAGCATCCCGGCGACGCCATCGAGCTCGTCTACGAACACCGGGTCGACCCGCCCGCGGGCGCGGATCGCGCGACACAGGGCGCGCCCGTCGGCGCCGCCGATGGGGCTCTCTCCGGCGGGGTAGACCTCCAGCACCGCAAGCGCGTCGACCTCGCAAAGCACCCGGCTGAAATCGTCGAGCAGGTCGCGCGTGCGTGTGTAACGGTGCGGTTGAAAGACCACCACCAGGCGCCGTCCCGGCCACGTGGAGCGAACCGCCTGGACGGTCGCGGCGATTTCGTTGGGATGATGGGCGTAGTCGTCGACCAGCGTGATCGATCCTGCCGGGCTCGCCAGCGTTCCGTAGTCCTGAAGACGCCGTGCGATCCCCTCGAAGCCGGCCAGGGCGCGAGCGATAGCGGCATCGTCGACATTGAGCTCGCGCGCGACGGCAACGGCGGCGAGCGCATTCAGAACGTTGTGCCTTCCCGGCAGGTTGAGCACCAGCTCACGCGCGCCGCGGACACCGCGCAGATGCAAACGGAAGTGACTGCGTCTGCCCTGCTGGCGGATGTCGGTGGCGTACACGTCGGCTTCGTCGCTGAATCCGTAAGTGGTCACCGGTTTCGCGATCTCCGCAAGCAGCTCGCGGATAACCGGATCCTCCAAACAGAGAACCGCCTGACCGTAAAAAGGCAGCCGCTGGATGAAATCGACGAAGGTCTGCCTGAGGCGCTTGAAGTCGCCGCCGTAGGTTTCCAGATGATCGGCATCGATGTTCGTGACCACCGCCATCATCGGTTGCAGATACAGGAACGAGGCGTCGCTCTCGTCGGCCTCGGCAACCAGATAGCGGCTCGCACCCAGGCGGGCGTTGACACCGCTGCCGATGAGCCGCCCGCCGATGACATAGGTGGGATCGAGCCCGCCCTCGGCGAGCAGGCTCGCGACCAGACTCGTCGTGGTGGTCTTGCCATGGGTGCCGGCGACGGCGATGCCGTGGCGGAAACGCATCAGCTCGGCGAGCATCTGCGCCCGCGGCACCACCGGGATGTGCCGATCCCGGGCGCGCACGAGCTCCGGGTTGTGCGCATCGATGGCCGTCGTAACGACGACCACCTCGCAGTCCTCGACGTGCTCGGGATCGTGACCGATGTCGACGCGCACACCGAGGTTCTGCAGACGCCGGGTCATGGCGTTGGCGGCGAGATCCGAGCCCGACACCTGAAAACCGAGCGTGTGCAGCACCTCGGCGATGCCGCCCATGCCGGCGCCGCCGATNNNCCGGCGTCATCGGCGCTCGCTCGAAGGGCTCTGCCGATGGTGCGCAGACGCTCAGACATGGACGAGCTCCAAGCAGCACGCGCACACCTGCCGGGTGGCGCCGGGGAGTCCCAGGCGCCGCGCGGCCACGGCCATCGCGAGCAGCCGATGCCGCGCGCCGTGGAACTCGGCGAGCAGCCCGCCGAGGCGCCCCGCATCGAAGTCGCTCTGGTCGATGAGCACCGCCGCGTGCGCCTCGGCGAGATGGCGCCCGTTGCGGGTCTGGTGATCGTCGACAGCGAACGGATAAGGCACGAGCACCGAGGCGACGCCGGCGACCGCCAGCTCCGAGACCGTCAGCGCGCCGGCGCGGCACACCACCAGATCGGCCCAGGCGTAAGCGCCGGCCACGTCGTCGATGAAGCTCACCAGATCGGCATCGATGCCGGCTTCGCGGTAATGCCGGCGGGTATCCTCCAGGTGGCCGTCGCCGGTTTGATGGCGCACCTCGACGATACCCGGGTCGGCAAGATCGGCGATCGCCCGCGGCACCACCTCGTTCAGCACCCTGGCGCCCTGGCTGCCGCCGAGCACCAGCACGCGCAGCGGTCCGCTGCGCCCGGCGAGACGCTGCTCGGGCGCTGCCAGCCGCGCCACCTCCTCGCGCACCGGATTACCCGTGTGCAGGGCCCGGCGGGAAGCCGGAAAGCTGCCGGGGAACGCTTCCAGCACACGGCTGGCGATGTGCGCCAGCAGCCGGTTGGTCAGACCCGGCACGGCGTTCTGCTCGTGAATCACGAGCGGCTTGCCGAGCAGCCTCGCGGCCACCCCGCCGGGCCCGGTGGCGTAACCGCCCATGCCGAGGACCACGTCGGGCGACAGACCCTTGAGCGCGCGCAGCGCGAGCAGCAGCGCGCGCGAGAGCGCGAAGGGCGCCTTCAGCCAACCGAGCAGACCCTTGCCGCGCAGGCCGCTGACCGGCACCGGGTGGAACGGGATACCGGTGCCGGCGATGAGCCGCGACTCGAAGCTTCCCGGGGTTCCCAGCCAGATCACCCGCACGCTCTCGGCGGCCAGACGCTTTGCCACGGCGAGCGCGGGAAAGACGTGCCCGCCGGTGCCGCCGGCCATGATCACGACCGACACGTCGCCCGCCGCGCCATGCGCCGGCGACGCGCTCACGATCGCCTCCTCAGCTCGTGATCGACGCGCATGACCAGCCCCAGGGCGAAGCAGTTCACGACGAGGCTCGAACCGCCGTAGCTCATCAGCGGCAGGGTCAGGCCCTTGGTCGGCAGAATGCCCATGTTGACGCCGATGTTGATGAAAGCCTGCAGGCCGATGAGAAGGCCGACGCCGTAGGCGAGGTGCGCGCCGTAGCCGTGGCCGGCGCGCTCGGCACGGCTGCCGATGGCGATGGCGCGCCAAACCAGGAAAACGAAAAGACCGATCACCGCGAGCACGCCGACCATACCGAGCTCCTCTGCGAGCACCGCGAAGAGAAAATCGGTGTGCGCCTCGGGCAGATAGAAAAGCTTCTGCACGCTGGAGCCGAGGCCGACGCCGAGCCACTCGCCGCTGCCGATGGCGATCAGCGCCTGGGTGAGCTGGAAGCCGCTGCCGAACGGGTCCGCCCACGGGTTGAGAAACGTCAGCATGCGCTCGACCCGGTAGGGTGCCGCCATCACCACGGCACCCATGCTGAGGGCGATGAACGCCGCCCAGCCGATAAAGCTCCAGAACGGCACGCCGCCTAGAAACAACATGCCGAGCGCGGTGGCGAACAGCACCACCGTAGCGCCGTAGTCCGGCTCGAGCAGAAGCAGCACGCCGATCACCGTGAGTATCGACATCGGCCGGATGAATCCGCCGACGGTGTTGCGCACAAGCTCCGCGCGGCGCACCAGGTACCCGGCGAGAAAGAGGACCGTGGCGAGCTTCATCGGTTCCGACGGCTGCAGGTTGAGAGGCCCGAGGCTCACCCAGCGCATGCTGCCGTTGACCTCCCTGCCGATGCCGGGAACGAATACCAGCACGAGCAGCAGCGCGCCGATGCCGAGCAGCACCGGGCTCGATCGATGCCACACTTCGAGAGGAATGCGCGTCGCCGCCAGCATGAGGCCAAGGCCAATGGCGGCGTAGACGCTTTGGCGCCAGAAGTAGTGCAGCGGATCGCCGAGCTCGCGGGCCGCGATCGAGATGGACGCCGACGCCACCATGACCAGGCCGAGCCCGACCAGAGCGAGCACGGCGATCATCAGCTGAGCATCGTAGCGCTGCCACAGGCCGCGAATCTCCTCGACCTGCTCGTGCGACCATGCCTGCCCGGTGTTCACGCTGCTCACGCTTCCAGCACCCGTCGCACTTCGGCGGCGAAAGCGTCGCCGCGCGCCTCGTAGCTGGCGTACATGTCGAAGCTCGCGCAGGCGGGCGCCAGCAGCACGCTGTCGCCGGGCCGGGCCGCGCGACGCGCTATGCCGACGGCGTCGGCCATGCCCTCGGCGCGGACGGTCTCGACAACCCCCCGGGAGACCTCGGCGATGCGCGCCGCGTCGCGTCCGATGAGGATCGCGAGCCGCACGTGCTCGCGCAGCGGCGCCTCGAGCGCGGTGAAGTCGGCACCCTTTGCGTCGCCGCCGGCAATCAGAACGAGCCGACGCGCGCCGCCGAGACCGCGTATGGCGGCCACCGTGGCGCCCACGTTGGTGGCCTTGGAGTCGTCGTACCAGCGAACCCCGTCGGCCTCGGCGATCAGCTGGCAGCGGTGCGCAAGACCGCGGAACGCTTCGAGCGCGCGCGCCATCGAGGCGTGGCGAACGCCGAGCACGCTGGCGACGGCCATGGCTGCGAGCGCGTTGGCGACGTTGTGACGCCCGGCGACCGCGAGCGCGTCGCTGGCGATGACGGGCGTCTTGCCGGCACACAGGTGCTCGCGGCCGTCGCAGTGCCTGAGACCGAAATCATCATCCTCGGGCGTCTCCAGCGTATAGAAGACGACCCTTCGATCGGCTCTTGCCATGGCCGCGACCCGTGGATCGTCGCGGTTGAGAACCATGGCGCCGCGACCGGAGAAAATACGCTCCTTGGTGCGCGCGTACTCCTCGACGTCGGCGTAACGATCCATGTGATCGGCACTCACGTTGAGCAGCGCGGCGACGCACGGCTCGAGCGAGTCGGTGGTCTCGAGCTGAAAGCTCGAGAGCTCGAGCACGTACACTTCCGGGCGCTCGCCGTCGAGCAGCGAGAGCGCCGGCAGGCCCAGGTTGCCGCCGACCTTCACGCGCCGGCCGTCGGCGCGCAGCATGTCGGCGACCAGTGTCGTCACCGTGCTCTTGCCGTTGGAGCCGGTGATGGC
>JABAOH010118764.1_pt2 | contig 11096 bp, 9 predicted proteins | sample 7062181 | NCBI WGS metagenome assembly JABAOH01 (sample SAMN14538630, study PRJNA623070) | marine sediment metagenome | biome: marine biome [ENVO:00000428]; feature: marine pelagic biome [ENVO:01000023]; material: deep marine sediment [ENVO:00002113]; isolation source: pool of 5 deep marine... | reverse complement strand
GAGCACCTCGAGCGCGACCAGCGGCTCATCCTACCCATCGGCACCTGCGAGCAGCACGGCCGGCACCTGCCGTTGGGCACCGACTCGCTGATCGCCGAGCGCATCGCTTACGACCTCTCGGCCGAGTTCGGCGTGCTGGTCGCCCCCACGCTCGCCTACGGTGTGAACGTCGACACCGAGCAGGAGTACGCCGGCACCGGCTCGTTTCGGCGGAAAACGCTGCACCGCGCGCTCAACGATCTGCTGGCGGCGTGGGAGGGGCATGGCTTCGAAGAGTTCATCCTGATCACCGCCCACTTCCACGACCCGCACCTGGACGCCGTCACCACCGTGGTGACCGAGCACGCCCGGGCGCGCGTCGTGGACGTGCACAGCGTGGACATCTCCCAGTTCCTCGAGCAGGAGAGTGGGCCCGAGCACGCAGGCGAGGCCGAGACGTCGCTGATGCTTTATCTCGAACCCGACCTGGTGCGCCGAGATGAGATTCACGACTACCCGCTCGACCCGGCGCAGGTCAGACGTTACCTTCGTGGCCGGATGCCGCGGCCGCCCGCCGGGTGCGAGGGCGCGATCGGCTATCCCTCGGCTGCGACGCCCGAAAAAGGTGAGAAGATCTATCGACACATCCTGGAGCGGATCCGGGCGCGCCTGTTCCCGCGGCCCGAGCCCGAGTAGCGCGATGCTTCGAAGCGCCAGGCGCCGGTTCCCGGCCCTCGGTCCGCGACTGGTCCAGTTGGCGCTGGCCTCGGCGCCGCTCCTGCCGCTGGCGCCGCTGCGGGCCCAGCAGCAGCTCGTCGATCGCGGCTCCTTCACCCTCTACGATCGCGGGACGCCGATCGGCGAGGAGCGCTTCTTCATCCGCTCGGAGCGGGGAGGATCCGCTGGGATCCGCTACCTGGCCGGCGCCGAGCTGAATCTGAAGGTCGATGGCCGCACCCAGCGGGTGAGCGTGGGGCTGGAGGCGATGGGCCCGCGGGCACGGGTACGGCGCTACGAGACGGAGATCAACGGCACCGAGGCGGAGACGATCGTCGCCACGGTGACTCGCGATCGCTTGCGCGTCGACATCCGCGGTCCCCGCGGCGATGAGATGAAGGAGTTCCTGGTGCGCGATCAGGCTGTGGTGCTCGACCGGCACGTGGCACACCTCTACTTCTTCGCCTGGAAGCAACTGGGCGGCGAGCGCTCGACACCCGCTCAGATCCTGATGCCGCGGCAGCGAGCGCAGGGCTTCGTCACGATCAACGACCTCGGCGACGAGAGGGTCCGCGTCAATCGGCGCGAGCGCCAGCTCCGCCACATCACGCTCGTCGGCGAGGGCGGCAAGACCCACCACGTCTGGCTGGACGGCGACCGGGTGATGCTGATCGAGGTGCCCGTGGACGGGTTCCGCGCCGTTCGGTCGGAGGAGCAATCCACAAACTGAGTCCGGGAGGAACGAGATGACCAATGAAGCGAGGTCCGCCAGCGCTCCCAGCGGCGCGGCGGCTCAGCCCAATCTCATCCAGCGGGTCGTCATGGTGTTCGGTTCGCCCACCAAGCTGGGCGAGAGCTTGCGACGCCAGTCGCCCTGGTTCTGGACGCTGGCGATCGTCGCCGTCATCAGCCTCATCATCTTCTTCTTCCTGCCCGAGGACCTTCTGCGTCAGGCGATCGAGTCCCAGGCGGCGCGACGCCCTCAGGGTCAGGGCCCGACCCAGGATCCGGCGGCGCAGATCCAGATGGCACGCATCGCCGGCGCCGCCGGTGCCCTGATCGGCACCTTCATCGCCGCGGCGGTCATCGCCGGCGCGCTCTACCTGGTGTTCAACGTGCTGCAGGGGGGAGAGACCGCCTATCGGCAGCACATGAGCGCCGTGGCCCACATCTTCTGGATCACTCTGCTCGGCTCGATCTTGCTGCTACCCATCTGGATCTCCAAAGGCGACATGCAGATCAAGCTGGGGCTGGGTCTGCTGCTGGCCGAGGCGCCATCGTCGTTTGTCGGCCACTTCCTGAACGGCATCACGATCTTCGGACTGTGGGGGTCCGCGGCGTTGGGCGCCGTCGAGTCGGGCCTCTCGGGCGGCCGCATCAGCGTCGGCAAGTCAGTGGGGACGGTCTTGGGTCTGTATCTGGTCTGGGTGATCGTGCAGGCGGCCTGGGGCACGATTACGGGCGGCGCCCTCGGCTAGTTCCCCAAGAGAAATCACTTGAACATTCAACATTGAACATTCAACATTGAATATTGAATCCTCAATACTGAACATCGAATGTCGAATGTTGAAGTGCATCTGATCACCGAACGTTGAACGTCCAACTTCCAACGCCGAAGCGGCGCGCGGGCACTCACGCCCCCGGCGTTGGGAGTTCGACGTTCAAGTTCACCGTTCAAACAGACTTCGAAGTTGGATGTTCGATGTTGGATGTTGGCTGTTCAATCCCACCACTCCTCGCCCTGCGCAAAGGTCCGCCCGCCGAAACTCTTGACGAACCCGCCCCGTACGGCTAAGCGAAAGCGCTATGCCCGGGTGGGGCCTGGCCCCACGCCCCTCCGACCGGCCGATCCGGCGGGTCGAAGGCGACCGCCGAACGCCTCGCTCAGCGAACTGAAGCTGTAAGCTGTTATCGGTGCCGAAGACTCAAGATAGACAGACAACCCCAAGCCTGGAGACTTGCCCATGACTTGGAGAGCGGTTCTCTGCGTTCTGCTCGCTCCGCTTATCGTTCCGGCCGGCGACCTCGCCGCCCAAGAGCGGGCGCCCCTAACTCTGGAGGAGGCGATCGACCTCGCTCGGCGCAACAACCCGACGTTTCTGCAGGCGGTCAACGATCTGGGGCCCGCCAACTGGGGCGTGCGGTCGGCCAACGCCAATCTGTACCTCCCCAGCGCCGACCTCTCGTTCTTCACCGCCTGGCAGGACGCGGGCCAGCAGCGATTTGGCGCGGCCACCTTCCCGCAGCCGGCGGTGCGGCTTTCGCAGTATCAGTTCTCGGTCTCCTACTCGCTGAACGGGACCACGCTGTTCCAGCCCGGACAGCGCAAGGCCGAGCGCACGGCAGCGCAGCGCCGCGTGGATGACGCCGAGCTGGCGCTGGAGAGCCAGGTGACCAGCGCCTACATCGAGGTGCTGCGGTTGCAGGAACGGGCCACGCAGGCCGAGCGCGAGCTGCGCCGCTCCGAGGAGCACCTGCGCCTCGCCGAGGCGCGCGAGGAGGTGGGCGCGGGCACCCGGCTAGAGACGATGCAGGCTGACGTGGCGCGGGGGCGCGCCGAGATCGACCTGATCCAGGCGCGGAACGCCGCCCGTGTGTCCAAGCTCCGGTTGGTCCAGGCGCTGGGCGTGCAAGTACCGGCAGAGCAGATCGAGCTGGTAAGCCAGTTCGAGATCTTCCAGCCGGACTTCCAGGTCGACCCGCTGATCAGCGACGCCATGACCCGGCACCCCACGCTGGTGGCGGCGCGTGCCGACCGCAGCGCGGCTCACTCGACGGTGAAGGTGGCGAAGTCCGCCTACTTCCCGTCCCTTTCGCTACGGGCGAGCTGGAGCGGGTTCGCTCGGGAGGAGACCGACCCCGAGGTGTCGATCTCGCAGCAGGTCTCGAGCGCCCGTGGGCAGGCCGATGCAACGGTGCTGGCCTGTGATCAGTTCGCCAACCTTTACGACGCGACGGGCACGCCGCCGCCGGCGCCGTTCAACAACTGCTCGGCCTTCGGGTTTTCGGCGCAGGACTCGATCGCCATCGACAACGACTTCCGGGCGACGAACGATGTCTTCCCGTTCGATTTCGAGAACGAGCCGGTGACGCTGAGCGCCTTCTTCTCGATCCCGATCTTCAACGGATTCCAGCGCCAGCTTCAGGTCGAGCAGGCGATCGCCCGGCGCAACGACCTGGATCACCAGGTCCGCGCCTTCGAGTTGCAGGTCCGCACCGACGTCACCGAGGCGGTGCACAACTTGGAGACAGCATACCAGACCGTGCGCCTGCAGGAAGAGAATACGCAGCGGGCGCGGGAGGAGCTGCGCCTGGCCCGGGAGCGTTATCAGCTGGGGGCGGGCACGTTCCTCGAGTTGTTGGACTCGGAGACCCTGGCCGCCCAGGCGGAGGTGGACCAGATTGAGTCGGTTTTCGCCTTCCACCAGGCGCTGACGTCGCTGGAGGCGGCGGTGGGCCGCAAGGTCCAGGCCGCGGGCCAGTAAATAAACGGGACCGCGGGGGGTATTCATCATAAAGAAGAAGATCCTCCGCGGGTCGACATAAAACCGGGAGCGGAGCAGTGAATCGACGTAAGATATTGATCGCCGTCGGCATCGCCGTGATCATCCTAGTCTTCGTGGCGCTGGCGCTGCGCCAGGGCCGGCGCGGCGGCGTCGAGGTGCGGGCCCAAGAGGTGACGCGGCGCGACCTGGTGTCCGTGGTGACCGCCAGCGGCCGCATCAGGCCGAAGCGCAGCGTGGACATCCAGGCCGACGTCTCGGGCCGCATCGTCGACCTCCGGGTCGAAGAGGGCGACCGCGTCGCGGAGGGCGACACGCTGCTGATCATCGACCCCACCACCTTCCAAGCCGCACTGCAGCGGTCCGAGGCGGCGCTCAGCTCTGCCCAGGCCGCCGCGGCGCAGGCACGTGCCAGTCGGGACCAGGCCGAGCGGCTGCAGCGGCGCACCCGGCAGATCCGCCAGCAAAACCCGGAACTGATCTCGGAACAGGAGCTGGAGGACGCCGAGACCAACTACGAGGTGCAGCAGGCGCTGTTCGAGGCCGCCGAGTACCAGGTCGCCCAGGCGCGGGCCAACGTGCGTGAGGCGCGCGATCGGCTGGCCAAGACGGTGATCACCGCGCCGATGAGCGGGCTCATCACCCGGCTCAACGTCGAGCGAGGCGAGACGGCGATCGTCGGGACGATGAACAACCCCGGCACCGTGCTCCTCACCGTGGCCGACCTAGCCGAGATGGAGGCGGTGCTCGAGGTGGATGAGACGGATATCCCCCAGATCGCGATGGGCGACAGCGCCGGCATCGAGATCGACGCCTTCCCCGACAGTGTGTTCGCCGGCCGGGTGACCGAGATCGCTCACAGCTCGATCCAGGGCGGTACCCTCGGTCTAAGCGGCTCGACCTCCGCCCAGTCGGTGGACTTCGAGGTGGTCGTCCGTCTCGAAGCGCCGCCGCAAGGGCTGCGTACCGACCTCTCCGCCACCGCCGACATCGTGGCGGCGATGCGGGACAGCGTGCTCAGCATCCCGATCATCGCGCTCACCCTGCGGCCGCCCGAGGAGGAGGAGAAGCCAGAGCCGGCCGGCGACCAGGCGGGTGAGGAGATCGAGCTGTTGGCGGAGGCGGACGAGCCAGAGGAGGTCGAGGGCGTCTTCGTCGTGAACGACGACAACACCGTGGCCTTCCGGCCCGTCAAGGTCGGCATCGCCGGCCGTGAGCACTTCGAGGTGCTCGAGGGTCTGGAGGAGGGCGAAGTCATCGTCGCCGGCAGCTACCAGGCGATACGGCAGCTCAAGGACGGCGATCTGATCAAACGGCAGAGAACCTCCGGTCGAACCGGACAAGGATAAACGGCATGAAACCACCGGACAACGCGGTCATCCTGACGAAGGACCTCAAGAAAGACTACGAGCTTGGCGCCGAGACCGTTCGTGCGCTGCGCGGCGTCGACCTGCAGATCAACAAGAACGAGATCGTCGCTATCATGGGCCCGTCGGGCTCCGGCAAATCGACGCTGCTCAACTTGATCGGCTGCCTGGACACACCCAGCTCGGGCCAATACTGGCTCGGCGGCCAGGAAGTCTCGCAACTCGATGACAACGACCTGGCGCGCATCCGCAACCGTCAGATCGGCTTCGTCTTTCAGACGTTCAACCTGCTGCCACGCACCACGGCGCTGCACAATGTCGAGCTGCCGCTGATCTACGCCGGCGTGCCGGCGCGCCAGCGGCACGAGCGGGCCAAGGCGACGCTAGAAGCCGTGGGACTGGGCGACCGTATGGCGCATCAGCCCAACGAGCTGTCGGGCGGTGAGCGGCAACGCGTGGCGATCGCCAGAGCGCTGGTCAACCAGCCGTCGCTCTTGCTGGCGGACGAGCCGACGGGGAACCTGGACTCCTCGACCTCGAAAGAGATCATGGAGATCCTGGTCAGCCTGCACGAGCGAGGCGAGACGATCCTGTTGGTTACGCACGAGCGTGACATCGCCGCTTACTCCCAGCGGTTGGTCACGCTGCGCGACGGGATGGTCGAGAGCGACGAGCGCCACGCCATCGGGACGCCGGTGAATTGAACGTATTCGACTCGATCCTGCTGGCCCTGCGACAGGTCTGGGCCCAGAAGCTCAAGTCGTTCTTCACGCTTCTGGGCGTGATCGTGGGGGTCACCTTCCTCATCTCGGTCTTCGCCGTGGTTGAAGGGATGAACCGCTACATGCAGGACGACTTCGCCGGCTCGATCTTCGGTATCAACACGCTGACCATCGAGCGTGTTTACTCTCGGCGCGGCGGTCGCGAGGACGCGCGCACGCGCCGGCGCCAGGCGCGCAACCCCGACATCACGGTCTCGGACGCCAACGTCCTCCGCGAGACGGTCCCTGACATCTGGTACATGGCTTTCAGCGCCGACCGTTACCTCCCCGAGGTCCGGAGCGGCCAGAATCGCCGGAAGAACGTGCGGCTGATCGGCGTGACCGATGAGTATCTGGGGCTGCAGGGCTGGGATATCGATCAGGGTCGCGGCATCACGCGGATCGACAATTCCCGGGCCATTCGGGTCGCCGTGATCGGCGATGCCATCGCCGAGAAGCTCTTTCCAGATGTGGATCCGCTGGGCAAGGACGTCCGGCTGGGCCCCTTCCGCTACCGGGTGATCGGCGTGCTGGAGCGCCAGGGCGGCTTCATCGGGGTGATTCGCGACGCGTCGGTGGTCGTCCCCTGGGGCGCGTACGAGGCCGACTTCTCGCAGGAGCGCAACGTCGTCGAGGACATCCAGATCAAGTTCCGCACGGAAGAGGCGATGCTCGCCGGTCAATCTTCAGTGGAGGAGATCTTGCGCACGCGCCACCGCCTGCGGCCGGGCGAGGAGAACGACTTCGACATCGAGACGGCCAGCGAGGTGCTCGACGCCTGGAACACGATCAAGAACGTGCTGCTGGTGGCGGGACCGGGCCTGGTGGCGGTGGCCCTGGTCGTCGGCGGCATCGTCATCATGAACATCATGCTCATGTCGGTGCTCGAGCGGACGCGCGAGATCGGTGTGCGCAAGGCGCTGGGCGCGCGGCGCCTCGACATCACCCGCCAGTTCCTGGCCGAGTCGGCCACGATCTCGACGCTCGGCGCCGCGATCGGCCTGGCGCTGGGCTTCGGGCTGGCGAAGCTGGTGGTCGTGGCCACCCCGCTGCCGGCCTCGATCCCGGCCTGGGCGCCGGTAGCCGGCGTCGCGCTCGGCCTGGTCGTGGGCATCGCGTTCGGCGTCTACCCCGCGTTGCGCGCCTCGCGGCTCGATCCGATCGTCGCTCTGAGATACGAGTGATGGAGAGGCCGGTATGACGATCCGCGGGCTACACGAAGGCGTGACCATCGCACTGCACGCCCTCAGACAGAGCAAGGTGCGAACCGGCTTGACGATCCTGGGCGTCGGGATCGGCGTGCTGGTCGTGGTGGCGATGGCCTCGGTTATCCAGGGGATCAACCGCAGCTTCGACACGCTGGTCGAGGCCTCGGGCGCCAACACCTTTTACGTCGTTCGCTCCTACGGTGTGGAGATGAGCACCGGCCTCGAGGAGGAAGATCCCACCTGGCGGCGCAGGCCACCCATCCCGGCCCGCTTCGCGCGCTCGCTCGAAGCGCTCTCGACCGTGGCGAACTCCTTCGAGTCGGCCGACCTTTCCTGGTTCCCCTCCACCCTGCGCGCCGAGGGGAACGAGATGCAGGCGCGGATCCTGGCGGTTCCCTCCGACTACATGCAGACCGACGCCGGCGACATCGTGGCCGGGCGCTTCTACACCCGGACCGAGGAGGAGGCCGGGCGGCCCGTCGCGGTGATCGACAGCGCGGCGGCGCGGGACCTGTTCGCGCCCCTCGACGCCGTCGGCCGCAGCTTTCGGATCGGAGACACGAGCTTTGAGGTGGTGGGCGTCTACAAGCACCCGCCGAACTTGTTCGCCTCGCTCGGCGATAGCCGGCTGTTCATACCCTTCAACACGGCGCGCAAGTATCTGATGAAGGATATCCGCTGGATCTCCTTCGAGGACTTGATCTGGCTGACGATCGTCGCGAAGCCGGCGATCCGGTTGACGGAAGCCATCGACCAGGTGACCGGCCGCATGCGCGCCCTGCGCGGCCTGGGGCCGGGAGATGAGAGCGATTTCGACGTCGTGACGCAGGAATCGATGGTCGAGCTTTGGAATCAGCTCACCGCCGTGCTGTTCGCCGTTATGTTCGCGCTGTCGTCGGTGGGTTTGATGGTGGGTGGCATCGGCGTCATCGCCGTCATGGTCGTCTCGGTGACCGAACGCACGCGTGAGATTGGCGTGCGCAAGGCGCTAGGCGCGTCGCGCCGCGACATCCTCTGGCAGTTCCTGGTCGAAGCGGTGACGCTCACGACCATCGGCGGGGTCTTCGGCCTCGCCGTCGGCGGCATCGCCGCCTTCCTGGTCAACCGCTTCACCCCGCTGCCCGCGGTCATCCCGCTCTGGTCGGTCTTCGCATCGATCGCCGTCGCCGCGTTCACCGGAATCGTCTTCGGGCTCTTCCCTGCCGTGCGCGCCGCGCGTCTCGACCCGGTGGCCTCGCTTCGCTACGAATGATCGATCTCCTCGCCATCGCGCCCCACCCCGACGACGCGGAGTTGCTGTGCGGCGGCACGCTCCTGCGCGCCGCCGACTTGGGCCGCAAGACCGCCATCCTCGACCTCACGGCCGGCGAGCTGGGCTCCCGGGGCACGCCAGAGACCCGGCGCGCCGAGGCGGAACAGGCGGCGGCGCTGCTAGGGCTGCGCGAGCGACGCAACCTCGCTCTGCCGGACGCGCGGATTCAGAACGATGAAGCGACCCGCGTGCTGCTGGTGGAAGCGCTGCGCGAGCTTCGCCCGCGTACCGTCATCCTCCCCTACTTCGAGGGCCGCCACCCCGACCACCGGATCGCCGCGCAGCTCGGCTACGACGCTTGCTACCTGGCGGGGCTCAAAAACTACCCGGCCGCCGGCGTGCCTCACCGGCCGGCCAAGGTTCTCTCGGCGCTCGCCTACCGCGAGCACGCCCACAAGCCGACCTTCGTGGTCGACACGAGCGCCGTCTTCGAGCGCAAGCTGGAGGCGATCCGCTGCTACGCGTCGCAGTTCGATAACGTCAAGGCGATGGGCGAGCTGTTCCCGGCCGAGGTGTCGCTGTACGAGCTGGTCCGCGTCCAGGACGCGCACTACGGATCGCTGATCCGTACCGCCTACGGCGAACCGTTCCACACGCGAGAGACGATGCGGGTCGACGACGTCACCGAGCTGCCGGTCAGCACCTTCTGAGACGCCGGCCCTCTCGACCTCGGCGGGCGCCCTGACGCACCTCAAATACCGGCGCCGCTTCCCCGGTGGCGTCACGCCGCTAGTTTACGTGCACATGGGCCAATGCCACGCCGCAGCGTTGCGGGACCGCATTCGCGACGGTGTCACACGGGGATTTCATGACGGAACTGAAGGCTTATCTGGATTATTCGGCGACGACGCCGCTGCGGCCCGAAGTGCGGCAGGCGATGGAGCCTTACCTGGATTGGCGATTCGGCAACCCGTCCAGCATCCATGCCCAGGGGCGTGAGGCCCGGGCGGCAGTGGAGGAAGCACGCCGCCGCGTGCTCGAGTCGCTGGGGCTGGCGCGGCGCCGGGTCATCTTCACCGGCTCGGGCAGCGAGGCGGACAACCTGGCCGTGCTGGGCTTCGCGCGCCGGCACCCGGGCGGTTGCGTCGTACGGACGAGCATCGAGCACAAGGCGGTGATCGAGTCGAGCCGGGCTCTGGAGGCGGCGGCGTACGAGGTGCGCGTCGCCCCGGTGGATGCGCGCGGCGTGACCGACCTGGAGGCGCTGGCCGAGATCGTGCCGGCGGACGGCCGGCCGACGCTGGTCTCGGTGATGTGGGCGAACAACGAGACGGGTGTCGTGCAGCCGCTGGGCCCGGTGGCGGAACTCTGCCGCGAGCGTGGCGCCGTTCTGCACAGTGACGCGGTCCAGGCATTCGGAAAGGTGCCGCTGGACGCCGAGCTGGAGGGGGTGGACCTGCTGGCCCTCTCGGCTCATAAGATCGGCGGCCCCAAGGGGATCGGCGCGCTGATCGTTCGCGGCACCGTCGAGCTGGAGCCGCTGATCTACGGCGGCGGCCAGGAGGGCGGCCTGCGCTCGGGAACCGAGAGCGTGGCCAACATCGTGGGGTTCGCCGAGGCGGCGCGCATCGCGGCGGCCGAGCTGGCGGCGGACTCGCCCCGGCTGCGCGAGCTGCGCGACCGGCTGCAGGCGGGCCTCGTGCAGGCGCTGCCCGAGATCGTCGTCAACGGCGGAGACGCGCCGGCGCGCCTCCCCCATCTGCTCAACATCTCGGTGCCGGAGATCGACATCGAGGGAACGCTCACCGCCCTCGATCTCGAGGGCGTCTGTGTGTCGTCGGGTTCGGCCTGCACCACGGGGAGCGTCGAGCCGTCCCACGTCATGCGGGCGATGGGACGCGAAGGCGATCTGGCCGCCAACACCATCCGCCTGAGCCTGGGCTGGGGAACCCGGGAAGAGGAGATCGAGTACGTGCTCGAGACGTTGCCTCGAGTGGTGCGGCGCGTCCGCGAGTTCGCGGGCCTCGACTGATCGAGGGCCGAGCGAAGGGAATCATTCGGAGTCGAGCGCTCTTAGAGATGACGCGCACCCACGAGGTTCGCCCCCGCGTCCTGGCCGCGATGAGCGGCGGCGTCGACTCATCGCTGGCGGCGGCGCTGCTGCTCGAGCAGGGCTACGAGGTCATCGGAGCGACGATCAAGACTTTCTGCTACGGCGCCTTTCCAGGCTCGTCGAAGACTTGCTGCGGCCTCGAAGGGATCGCCGACGCCCGGGCGGTGGCGCACCGGTTGGGCATCCCGCACTACGT
>JABAOH010060040.1_pt5 | contig 11096 bp, 9 predicted proteins | sample 7062181 | NCBI WGS metagenome assembly JABAOH01 (sample SAMN14538630, study PRJNA623070) | marine sediment metagenome | biome: marine biome [ENVO:00000428]; feature: marine pelagic biome [ENVO:01000023]; material: deep marine sediment [ENVO:00002113]; isolation source: pool of 5 deep marine... | reverse complement strand
TTGCTGGGCAAGCCGAAGGCGCACCCGGAGAAGATGTTGCCGGAGCCAGGTGTCGGTGTGGCCACGGGCATGACCTACACGCAGGTGGGTGGGGACATCATCTTCGTCGAGGCGAGCATCATGCCGGGCAGTGGGCAACTGGTGCTTACGGGTCAGCTGGGCGATGTGATGAAAGAGAGCGCTCGGGCCGGACTGACCTACGCCACGACGCACCACACCGACCTGGGGATACACGAGACTCGCTTCAAGGACATCGACGTGCACGTGCACGTGCCCGCCGGCGCCATCCCGAAGGAAGGCCCCTCGGCCGGGATCACGATGGCCACGGCGCTGGTCAGCGCGTTGTCGAAGCGCCCGGTGCGACACGACGTGGCGATGACCGGCGAGCTCACGCTCACCGGCCGCGTGTTACCCATCGGCGGGGTCAAGGAGAAGCTGCTGGGCGCCTGCCGGGCCGGAATCCGCGAAGCGATTCTGCCGAAGGAGAATCAGGCGGACCTGGACGATTTGCCGGAAGAGGTGCGCTGCAAGCTGACGGTCCACCCGGTGGAGACGCTGGAGGAGGTTCTGGCCATCGCCCTCACCGGGGTTCATCTGGAGGACGGAAAGCTCGTGTTCGACGCGCCCGCCAAGCCGGGCGCGGCCGGACGGGGCGTAGTGGTCAGTCAGGACCGGGTGATGTAGGGGCGCCCGGCCGGTCGCCGGCAGATGAAACAGGGCCGAACCGCGAGTCGCGGTTCGGCCCTGCCGCTTTGTGGGGGTCGGAATCCGTGCCGATCCGCCCCCGCTCAGCTCGCCCGTGCCTGACTTACGCCCAGATCGCCCTCCACGGTGACGATCGTGGCGCCGTCGGCCGGGTCGTGGCTCACATCTATGGTGCGAACCATCTCCAACTCGAAACGGAACGTGGTCGTACCGTCTTCGTTGACGATCGCCTCCACGTCCTTAGTAATCTCCACCGGATCGCTGCTCGGCGGCCGGATCTGCGCATGCACCTGCTGGCCGTTCGAGTCCACGGTTACCTCGATCAGCGCATCGGTCGCGGTGAGTCGCGCCAGGCTGTACATCCCCGCCGGAATCTGGTCCACCGCCATCAGCGTCGCGTCCACCGTATTATCGGCGAGGGCGACGGTCGCCGAGCCCTCGTCCTGGGCCACGATCAGCCAGGTCTGGGTCGCGTCGTCGAACAGCTCGATCGTGAGCCCGGTGAAGGTCACTTCGCCGCTCACGTTCGCGCTCGGCGGCGCGCTCCCGTCGCTGGCGGCCACGGCGGCAGCCATGCTGGCGGGCGCCGCCGCGCTGCCCATGTCGCCGTTGATCACCAGCTCCATGCCGCCGGCGCCCCGACGCAGCTCGATGGTCCGGACCATCTCCAACTCGAAACGGAACGTGGTCGTGCCGTCGTCGTTGACGATCGCTTCCACGTCCTTGGTGATCTCGACCGGGTCGGTCGTGGGCGGCTTGAACTGAGCGGCGAACTGCTGGTTGTTGATCATCGCGGTCAGGTCCACCGTGACATCGGTGGCGGTCAGGCGCGCCATCGTGTAGAGACCGGCCGGAATCTGATCGACCGGCACCAGCGTCGCTTCCACGCTGCCATCACCGAGCGCCACCGTCGCCGTCCCCTGGTTCTCGGCCACCTTCAGCCAGGTGGTGCCGCCGTCATCGGAAAGCTCGATCCTCAGATTGGTGAAGGTCACCTCGCCGCTCACGTCGACGCCGGCGGGGCCGCTCACGTCCGCCGCGGCCACCGAGGCTGACATCGCCGCCGCCGCTGCGATTGCCCCGACGTCACCTCCGATCTCGATCGTGATGCCGGCCCCGGGGTTCACCCGCAGCGCGAACGTCTGGACCGTCACCAGCTCGACGCTGATCGTGCGGGTGCCGTCGCCGTTGTCGATCACCTGGATGTCCTTCTCGATCACGATCGGCTGGTCTGACGGCGGCTTGAGCTGCGCCGCGAAACTCTGGCCGTTCAGCGTGGCCGAGATGTCGACCTGCGCGTCTGTCGCCGTGAGGCGCGCCTTGGAGTAGTCGCCGGCTGGAATATCCGTCGCGGGTACCAGCGTCGCCTGGGCGGCGCCGTCGCCAAGCGTGAGCGTCGCGGTGGTTGGCTGATCGGTGAGGGTGAGCCAGCTCGCGCCGTCTTCCGAGATCTCCACCGTGAGGCCGCTGAAGCTGACCTCGCCGTCGACGGCGTCCACCCCCGGCCAACCGATCGTCTGGCTCACGTCGGCGACGACGACGCTGGCGGTGACGGTGGGGTTCGGACCGTCGGGCCCCTGGCCATCGTCGGGGCCGGCGGCGTCATCGCTGGACGAGCAGGCCAACGGCAGGGTAACGGCCAGCGCCAGAGCCATGAAGCTGACCGAAAAACGCTTGACGGATAACGTATCGCGGCTCATCTCCCACTCCTCGTTAGTCTGGATGTCGGCGGTAAGAGGGGCCTTCCGCATACTAGGCTTTCGGGGGATCTTCGCGCAACGTCTTTGCCGTCCAGTTGTGATCAGGCGCAAGCGGCGTACCGTGCTCAAGGCCGCGGGCCCCCGGCGGACCGGGAATCTAGACACACTAAGGCGTTAGGCGGTCTCCCTCGAAAGAATAGACGAGGCAGCAGCGGCTGAGGTCACAGGCGCCAGGGGCCCCACTGTGAAAAGTTTGCCTCTTCCCCGGCTGTCCGGCGGTCGCTGGCTGGCGCTGATTGCGCCCGCTGAACGCTGGTCCTAGGCTGGAGGGGTGGAGTTGGATTCGGCTGACAAGGTGCTGACCTGGGCGGTGAGAACGGGGCCGGGGCGCTGATGACGGTTTCCGCAGAACGGAGTCGTTATTCCGGCCGGCGTGGCGTCGCGCTGATGCTGGTCCTGTGGCTGATCATCGTACTGGGCGTCATCGCGGCCGGCGTCGTGGCCGTATCACGGTCGCAGATAAACCTGGTGCAGACGGCGCGGTCGCGCACGGTGGCACGCTACGCGGCCGAGAGCGGTGTCGTGGCCGCCACGGAACGGCTGCGAGAGCTGCTGCGCGCTGCCGGGACACCGGAAGAACAGATTCGCGCCTTCGGCTCGTTTGAAGAAGAGCTGATCAGCGCCGGTGAGCAGCGACTGGGACAAGCCAGGTACCAGGTAGCTGTCGTTGATCTCAACGCCCGAGTCGATCTGAACGAATCTCCGGAGCGGGTGCTGCTGGGCTTTTTCGCGCAGTTCGTCGGCGAGGATCAAGCGACGGCTCTGGTCGAAGCGCTGGGTGACTGGGTGGATGACGACGACGAACCGCTGCCCAACGGAGCGGAAGCGGCCGATTACGCCCGCGCCGGCTCGCCGTTCCGGCCGCCCAACCGGCCGATCCAGCGGCTGGAGGAGCTGACGCGCGTTCGCGGGTTCACCGACTCGATCGCCGGTCTGATCGCTCCCTACGTCACCGTCTGGGGCGATGGCCGCATCAACGTCAACTCGGCCCCGCTGCCGGTGCTGGCGGCGCTGCCCGAGCTGGGTCAAAGCGGTGCCGAGCGGCTGATCGCGGCGCGCGAGAGTGACGGCGTGATGGGAACGAAGGTGATCGTGCTCAGTCGGCTGCGGGAGTCGGGTTTGGGCGGTGGGCAACTGGGCGATTTCACGACGATTCCGAGCCGCATCCTGTTCGTGAGCCGGGGGTGGGAAGAAGGCCACCCGCTCACGCACGAGATCCAGGTGGTGTTCCAGGTGCACGGCCTGCAACTGGAGGACGGGCCTTACTTCAGGGTGCGACACTGGACGGAACGCGATCTTTGATCGTCCCCTTGGCCAATCGCCGTGGCGAGATTGCGCGAGTGAAGTCGCCAGGCTTCTTGGGCGTATAGAGAAGACGAGGGCCGCCGATTAGGCGGCCCTCGCTGTTAGAGGGTGAAGATTTTGAAGTCGCGGATCGCGCCTGCTTACTGGGCCGGCGCGCCCGGCGGTATGGGCCCGATGTGGTACGGCCTCATCATCTCGTTGTCCTCGTGCTCGACGATGTGGCAGTGCCAGACGTAGAAGCCCGCCAGGTCGTAGTTGGCCTTGATTCGCGTGATCTCTCCCGGGTAGGCGATCACGGTGTCCTTGAATCCTGTTTCCCAGGCCTCCGGCGGCTGCGTGCCGTCAGCGCCTCGGCCCAGGACCTTGAACTTCACCAGGTGGACGTGGATCGGGTGGGCATCCGCGGTGAAGTTGTGGATTTCCCACTCCTCGGTGGCACCGACCGCCGGGTTCTCGGTGATCAAGTCGCTCCAGAGCAGCGGATTGCCGGTGCCGTCCGGATTGAGCGTCCCTAGCATTGCCGCTGTCGGACCGAAGACCTCGCCGGTGGCGCAATCCAGGACGATATTGCCGGCCGCATCCTCCGAGACGCGCACGCTCTTCGACTCCTCCTCGTTGAGCGACAGCTGCCGGGTCACATTGGTCGCGGGGAGAACCGGCTGCGCCGGGAGCTCCAACTGGTCGGGCGGGGTCGTCGTATCGACGCTAGTGGCTGCCTTCACGATGAACTGCATCACCTGTCCAGTCGACTCCCAATCTGAGAGGTCTTCCAGCGTGATCCCGCCAAACGGCGCGTCGGGGCCGTCGTTCACCAAGTAGATCTCCGTGCCGACGGGGATGTTGGTGAAGTCGACGATGACGTCGGCGCGCTCCGCTGGCGCCATCAGCAGAAAGTCCAGCTCCACCGGGTTGGGCAGGAAGCCCTGCGATGCGCCGATCTGCCAGAACGAGAACTCCCGCGTGTTGAACCCGTCGTTCGTCATCCTGGGGGTGGTCGTCATCTTGAGAACCAGGAAGCGCGAGTTGCAGCCGTTCAGGAAACGGAAACGGTAGCGCCGCTGCTCCACCTCCAGGAACGGCCAGGTGAACCCGTTCACCACCTGCATGTTGCCGAAGAACTCGGGGTTCCAGATCGGCGACACGTCACTGGGCAGGCCGTCGCAGGCTTCGTCCGGGATGAACGGGATCTGCAGCTGCGCCGGATCGAGTCCCTCGAAGAAGGCCCGATTGTCTGGGTAGAACAGCGAGCCGTCGGCGTTGAATGAGCGATCCTGGATGACGATGGGGATCTCGGTGTACTCGCCCAGCGGGTCGTCGCCGACGCCCGGCGCCACGTAGCCCAGGTCCATGTCATACGGGCCGCCGCGGATCAGCCAGTAGCCCGCGGGCCCGGCGTACACGTTCGCACGGGTCATCCCCAGCGAGTGGTCGTGGTACCAGAGCGTGGTGGCCGGCTGGTCGTTGGGATACTCGAAACGCGCCGAACCGGGCCCCCACTGCCTATTGTATTTAGCGTTGAAGTAGTCGAAGAAAGTGCCGGTTCTGGCGTAGCCGGCGGGGATGTTCACGGCGTCGGGTAGATACCAAGCCTCTGCGTACCCGTCGCTGTCCTCGGTCGTGTGCGCGCCATGAACGTGCGTGACGATGGGCACGGGGCCCATATAGGGCGTCTGATCGAAACCGCGCTTGTCGCGGCCGTCCACGCCTCCCGGCGGGTTGGCCCAGTGCAGGGTCTGGTCGACCGGTAGCAGATGCGGCAAGTAGTTGCCGAAGGCGTCGAGGAGCCCGTTGATCCAGTTGACGCGAACGGGCTGATTGTACTGGGCCTCGATCGTAAAGGCGGGATAGTTGAACGTCCCGCCCTCTGCCACCGTTCCGGGGTGAGCCTGTGATCCGTAGCTCCAGACGGTGGTCATCGGGTGAGGCGGGGATAGGATTCGCTGCTGGAACTGCCAAACAGCAATATTGTAGAAGTCTGCCTTTTTCGGACCGCGCCCCCTGGCGGCCGTCGGCATGGCCGGCGGCTTCACCAGTGGCAGCACGTACTTCGCCACACCACCCGGGGGCAGCGTGCCGCCGGGTATCTGGGCATAAAGCTTCTGGCGGATGTGCCAGGGGATCATCAACGCCCCGCCGGCCAGCGCCGTCAGCTTTGCGAATTCTCGCCTCGTGAGTCTCACGTTTCACCTCCAACGAAACGAATGAGCGGTAGGGTGCATCGGGTCGGTTGACGCACTTCAGGTGTCCGGCGGTGGGCGCGCCCACCCTGTAAGCCAGAGCAGGCGGTCGGGACACCGGCGGCCTCGCGGACCGAAGGCCGAGGTGGACAACGACGCGCGCCGCGTACGGCGGGGGTCGGACATACCCTTCTGCGCGATTTGTATTCTGTGGCTGCGCTGGCGTGGCGGGACGCCTGCGGTGGCACAAGCGCAAGCGCTTGCTCGATCGATAAAGCACGAGGCTGCGGGTCAGCCGCACGCGGGGTTGGGGCGTTTCGCCGTGTATAGGGCTAGGTGTCAGAGTGAGGTTGCGAGCAATTCTTGCTGCAATTGTCGTGCACCGCTCAGCGAATAACCGGGGCGGGAGCGCGCTGAGCTTGGGTCTTGCAATTCGTTATTTCACAACCACTTATGGTGCTCGCCGCGCCCGTGCAACGCGTTAACCGGGTTGAGGTTCTCGCGCAATATGTGACCGACCGGCCCAGCGACGGGCTTCGCCTGGGGCGCGAAGTCCCGCTCCTTCAGCGCGACGTGTCGGTGAAGTCCGCTCAGCGGGGGGGTGGGGATCCGTCCGGTGGGGGCGGGAGCGCCTCGTCCAGCTCGTCCCGCTGCTGCAGACGCTGGCGTTCGCGCTCCAGAAGATCGGCGGCGTCTTCGTCGTTAAACACGACGTACGGCGTGACGAAGATCGCCAGTTCGGTGCGAAGCCGGCGCGTCGATTCGCTCTTGAACAGATAACCGAGCAGCGGGATGTCCTTCAGCACCGGCACGCCGCTCTCCACCCGATCGCGGGTTTCATCGATCAGGCCGCCGATGACGATGGTCTGGCCGTTCGGCACGATGGCGCTGGTTTCCGCCTCGCGCACGGTGATGATGGGCGCGCCGAGCGCGGCGGCGAGCGTCAGCTCGGTCAGTGAGCTGACCTCCTGAAGGATTCGAAACGTGACGTAACCATCGCTGTTGATGGTGGGGATGATGGTGAGCTGCGTCCCCACGTCGCGGTACTGGATCACCCGGTCGAAGCCGCCGACGACGGGGCTGATGGTCGATTGGGTGAACGGGACCTCGCTCCCCACCAGGATGCGCGCCTCTTCGTTGTTGAGGGCCAGGATATGGGGTGTTGAGAGCACCCGAATGTCGGCGCGGGAGGCGAGGGCTCGCAGCACGGCGCGGTAGTCCACCTGACCCAGCCGCACGACGCGGGCGACGAAGTCCTGCACCCCGGCCAGCGCGCTGTCGCTGAACTGCTGTGGCCCCAGGCGGCCGGTGATGTCGATGTCCTCACCGGTCACGCCCTCGGTGAAGATCGACCAGTCGATGCCGTACTCGGTGGCCTTGTCGAGGGTGATCTCGGTGATGAGCACCTCGAGCAGCACCTGCGCCGGTCGGATGTCCAGTGCCTCGATGGTCTCCTCGAGCACGGGGTAGTTCGGTGGTGCGGTGCGAATGACCAACGAGTTGGTCGCGACGTCGGGCACGATCATCGTCTGCCCGACCAGGCCGGTGACTTCCTCCGGAGGGACGGCCCCCGTGTCGGCGCCGGTTTGGAGCGGCAGCGGCAGCGGCATGGTGCGCCGCTGCTCGAGCGACTCGAGCTGACGCTGACGAAACGACTCCAGCGTGCCGGACAGGCTCCGATCCTGCAGTGAGGCCACGCGCCCGGGCGCTTCGGCCGCAGGCACGACAGCGCCGAAGGTCTGGCCGAGCGTTTGGGCGAGCACCTGAGCGTTCGCGTGCTTGAGCCTGTAGACGTAGGTGCGGAAACCGCCTTCGCCGTCCGACTTCGCGTCGAGCTGGACGAGCAGTTCCAGGTAGCGAGCTACGTTGATCGCCCGGTCGGTGATCAGCAGCGAGTTGGAGCGCGGCACGGTCTCGATCCGAGCCGTGGGGCTGGCGAGCTGTTGCAGCACGGCCAACCCTTCGTCGGCGCGTATGAACTGTAGGGGAACGATCTGGGTGATCAGTCCGAGCGGCGGCGGCGTCGGCAGCTGCTTCCCGAAATAGATGGGTCCCGTGGCCGGAGCGTTTACCGCTAACATGACCTCCGCCACCGGCCCTCGCTGCACCAGCACCAGCCCCTCGCTCTCGAGGATCGCCTCGAGCACGGCGCCCACCTGGTCGATGGGAACCGGCGCCGGCGTCGTGTAGGTCACGCGCTTGGCCGGGACTTCCTCGCTCAACAGGACGTTCACACCCATCACCGTGGCCAGCGAGCGGACGACGTCACGGATGTCGGCGTTGACGTAGTTGAGTCGCATGGCCTGCTGCGCGGAGGCCGGCGGAGCGACGGCGTGGCCCAGAGCCACGAAGCAGAGCAGCGCCGCGGCGTGCCGGGTGTATCGTTGCAGGGTCGGCGAACTCACGGGGACCTCCGGCTCGATGTCGGTAGGGTGAGAATGGTGCGGCCGGCGGGACCCTCCAGCACCACGGCGGTGTCGGCGATGGACACCAGACGCGCGTCGCCCACGCGGTCGCCGGGGCGGTAGACCTCAGCCCCCGGAATGGCGGGATCGGCATCGATCAGTGCCACGGCGCCCGTCGGGCCGACCGCCACCCCGTAGAGGCGAAGCGCCGGCACGGTACGCGCGGGAGTTCTGACCGGGGCGACGACCTCAGCCAGCTCCGGCGGGACGTAGCGCGTAGGCGGCGGCCTGCGGTCGCGGCTGAACACGTTGGCGCGCACGATACCCTGGTAGGAGAGCAGCGCTTCCGCCCGCTCGCTGCCGCTGGGCTCGGCCGCGGGCTCGTTCACCGTGACCGGCGGAGCCGGTACCGGAGCCACGCTGGCTGGTGCTAACCGGAGTACGAGCCCGCTCAGAGCCAGGAGCCCGGCCAGAGCATAAAGCACTCGAACCGAGTCGGCCCTCACGCCGCGTCCTCCTCGGTCGCATGGAAGGCGTAAAGCCGCACCGACCAGCTCAGTAGCTGCGATTCGGTGCGCGCTCGGGTAATAGCGCCGCCGGCGCTCGCGCTCACTCGCAGCTCATCGAGGACCAAAAGCTTCTCGCCGTTCTGCAGGTAGAACAGAAAGTCGACCAGCCCGTATACGTCACCCCGCACGGTCAGCCGCAAGCCGACCGTGGTGAGGCCCGACGACTCCGCCTCCAGCTCGCGAACCACATCGACCCGTTCGAGCCGAACCCGGCTGCGGTCCGCGTAGCCTTTGACCAGAGACTGAAGGCTCGAGGCCGCGAGGTCCGGGGTCTGACCGACCAATAGGCGGCGGGCGCGGTGCTCTCGGCTGCTCTCCAGCTCGGCGACGACCCGATCGAGCGCCGCCTCGCTCTCGACTACCGCTTCCAGACGGCCCGCCTGCTCGGCCAGCGCCGCGATGCGCGACTCGCGCTCCGACCAGCGGCGGGCGAAGGGGAGGACGCCGTAGACCGTGATCAGCGCGACGGCGCTCAGGATGGCGCCGCCCGCGACCACCCGGCGCTCGCGCCGGTCAAGACGCGCGTACCACCCGAAGAGCCAGTGAGAAGTTCTCATACGTCTCGCTTCCGATCCGTGCGCGGCTCGTCGCCGCACGAAAACGCACGTCCTGGAACCGTGGATCGTTCTCGAACAGCGGGATGAGCATGGCCGCGTCCCGGGCGTATCCGTCGATCTCCCAGTCGTCTCCCGAAGCCCGAATCGAGCGGATCCAGGCGCCCTCCGGCAGTCGGCCGCTCAGCTCGAGCAGCGCCCCTAGCAGGTCAGGCCTCGCGGCCTCGATCTCCGAAACCGCCTGGCTTAGCTGGCTCAGCGCCCGCGCGCGTTCCTGCAGGGCGAGGGCCGGGGCCGCCTGGCTTCGCAGCTCGGCGACGCGTCCCTCCTGCGTGGATTCGGCGCGCGAGCGGTAGGCGTCCAGAGAGGTGAGCGCGAAGAGAGTCGCGGCGGCGCAAACGAGAGCCGACGTCGCCAGCCGTGTGCGCCGGCGACGAACGATCCGGCGCTCCAGATCGGGGACGAGCAACGACTCGCGCCAACCGCGACCGGCGTCCAGCGCCGCCCCGTAGGCGGTGAGGTAGGCCGGGTCCAGCTCGGGGAGGCCGGGCGCGGGTCCCACGTCGCCGTTGGGCAACCGGGCGGCCAGCTCGCGGCCGGTTTCCTCGTCCCAGGGGGTCAGATAGATGGCTCCCGTTTCCGCGCCCTCGGCGTCACGAACCAGTTCCTGCGCCAGCGCCTCCACCGCCTCGGGCAGCCGGCCGTAGAGCCGCCGCGCCCAGCGCAGGCGACCCTCCTGTAGCTGCAGCGCTTCCACGCCGTTGCCGCGCCCGTCGCGCAGGACCAGAGCGGTCCCCATCCGAACCCGGCTGATGGCGCGAGCGAGCGCCACGGGCGCCGCCTCGATCCGCTCGAGACGGCCCAGCGACCCCAGCGCGTCGACCCAGGCTGCCATCAGCGGCTCGCGCACGGCGAAGACCAGGTCGTCATCCTCGCGCACAGAGAACGCCAACTCGGCGCCGCGCACCGCGAAGAAACGGTCGGGCTCCAGGGTCAAGATGCGGCGCTTCTCTTCCAGCGGCAGCGGCGGTAGCCGCACGCGCTTCACATGCAGCAACGCCAAGTCAACGGCCGCCGTCACGTGACGCGCTGGTCCCAGGTGCTCGCGCAGGGCGGCCGCTGCCTCGGCGGGGCTCTCCGGGTCCCAGGAGACCTCCAGCGTCCGGATCCGCGTCCGCGGAAAACCGCTCAGGCGGACGGCGCGAACGACTCGCGGCCCCAGCTCCAGACCCAGCCAGGAGCTCACCGGTGCGGCTCCTCTCGGCCACGAGCGTGCGGGTCTTTCGCGGTTCGATTCAGCCAGGAGGGGCGACGTGCGCTCATTCGCAGTCCTGCACCTCTTTCTCTTCGATGAATGTCACCGGGGCGTCGCGGGCCTGCACGCGCACCGCGGTGACCGGCGCGGTGAACGCCTGCGTGAGAAAGCAACCGCTGCCTGGCGCGGTCTCACGCACGACCACGACGAGGCCGTCGTTCTCTTGCCGCACTTCATCGATGGCGATCGCATAGCCGCCGGTACCGCGTTGTCCCATGGCGGCGACGATGACCATCTCGCGGCCGAAATCCACCGCCGGCGCATCGGGAGGCGGCGTGCGCGCGCCGACGATCTCGTCCCAGAGGA
>JABAOH010007759.1_pt1 | contig 11096 bp, 11 predicted proteins | sample 7062181 | NCBI WGS metagenome assembly JABAOH01 (sample SAMN14538630, study PRJNA623070) | marine sediment metagenome | biome: marine biome [ENVO:00000428]; feature: marine pelagic biome [ENVO:01000023]; material: deep marine sediment [ENVO:00002113]; isolation source: pool of 5 deep marine... | reverse complement strand
TTCAGAAGTTCATTCTGTAGTTCTTTGCTCACCATGTTGGACCTCCTTCTTGTTGAGTAGGCAGTCAAGTACGTCACCGAGGTTGGCCGCTACGTCCGCGGCGCTCACGGGGTGCTTCTGACGCGATTCCACGGCCGCAGCCGCATGGAGCTTCTGCGAGATGTTCACCGGCTCGGACTTCGCCGCGCACCACATCCGCACGGCCTTCAGGGTGTCCTCGACCTGCCAGTAGAGCGTGCGGGGATTGACAAGCTCGCGCCAGAGCATCAGCTCGTGGCACACGTACTTCGTGCCGTCGACGTCGAAGACGACGCCGGAGTCCGTGACCGTGACGATCGTCATACTCAGCTTCTCCTTTCCAACCGCGCCGTGAGCCTTCTCGGCCCCGACGCTGAATTTGGCCTAAAAATAGCGACAAAAAAAGCCGGATCCATGCTGCTCATGATGCCCCACAGCACGCACTGCCTGTCGTGCCAGCGCGAGGTGTCCGGCTTGATCCCGGCCTTGACCCAGACCTTGAGCGCGAGGGCCAACTCATGAAGTAATCGCCTCACGCCGTCCATGGCCTCGGGGGTCTCGGCCTCCTTGAACCAGTCGAGAAGGACCTTGCGCACCTCGGTGCGCGCCTCGGCAACTGTCATTCGCGTCTCCTAAAAAGCCCGGCCGCATTGTGAAAAAGCTTGTGGCGCGAAGGGCATCTACTTCCACAAGCTCGTTGAGAAAAGCTTTCCTGACTGATGGCTTATTCCTCCTCCTCCTTTCGTTGCGAATACGCGTCATCGCCCTCGACCATGAGGGTCCCTTCGGGCGTGTGGAACGTGATCCTGAGATTAGACTGCCACTCGTTACGCCGGCGCTCCATCTCGGCGTCACCCAGCTCGGCGATCGACTTCCAAGTAGGATCCTTCACGAAGTGACCGCTCTTCTGAGCTTCGCGGGCCATGGCCAGGAGATCCTTCCGGCGAGGTTCACAGATACCGTGCTTGATGAAGTTTTCCTGCGCGTCGCGGATGGACACGTAGTTGGGGCCGGACGCATCGTGGGTATCCCCGAGCTGCTGGAGGTTGTTCTGCTCCCACCAACAGACCTGGCAGATCTCGTACGTCTCACCGGTGGGTTCGTCGAGGGTCTTGTAGCCGCAGCAAGCGCAGGTATAGAGCTGCTTGGGAGTACCGCACTTGGGGCACTTCTTGAGATCATGGTCGTGCGAGTAGAAGTTGCAGTTGGAGCAGAACATGAGATTCTCCTTCGAAGAAATAGGTTTGAGGTTGAAGTCCGGGCCATCGGGGGCGCCCTTACAAGCGCGCCCCCTCAGGTTCGGGCTTAGGCGTTGACGCGGCCCTTGCCATCGCAAGTGGCGCAGAACCGGGTCGGACGGTTCTGCTCGACGAGCTGCTTGGCCTCCTTGAGGCCCATGCCCGTCCGCTCGCGTACCAACTGGATGGCCACGATGATCTTCTTGGCCGCGACTAGCGCCTTCTCTTCGAGCGTCAGCTCGTCGTCAGGCGCCGGCACGTCGCGGTGACAGATCCCGAGGCGGATGTTCACGCCGTGGACTTCGAAGTGTCCCTGCGTGGCCTCGAACAGCAGCTCGAGCCAGTCCTTCGCCTGGGCCTCGCTCGTGAGCTTCTGGGCCTCGTACACGTGCGGGATGAGGTCGGCGATGACACCCGCGAGGAAGAGACGCGGGTTCATACCCTTCGTGAGGCCGAGGATGGCGGCCTCGCCCATGACGGAGGTCGAGGTCTGCATGATCGCGTCCATGAGTGCGTCACTGCCCGGGTTGCCTTTGCCGAAGCTGTTCAGCATAACGGTTCTCCAAACGCCGCGTTTGTTTCCCGCAGGTAAGGCGGCTGTTCCCTGCTGGGTTGTGGGCGAAGCGCCCGGGAATATTTCTCGACAGGAACTACTGGCGATCGGGAGGAGGCGCCGCGACCATGTAGCCGAGCTCGAGATCGTCGGCCTTGACCTCCTCGACGGTATAGGAGCAGTGGGCGATGTCCTCGAGCATGTCGCCCACGACGGACGCGACCTCCTTGTCCTTCGCCGACAGCTTGGACGAGGGATCATCGGCGAGCTTCCAGAGCTTGCTGAGCGCCTCGTTGAAAACAGCGACGAGAACCGGATCCATTCGAATCTCCTTTCTGGGCTCACAGGCCCTTTCGTCCCTCGGCGCACGAGAAGCGAAAGGGCCGGGCGCTTGCGCGCCCGAAACCCCGGCTGATCCCGCCAGACCCGAAGGTCGATGACAGGGGACAGACGTTCGGCTCCTTTACCCGTAGTAGCTCCCCGCTAACAGACGGGGTCGGTAGTTACGGGCTGGAACCGGGAACCTCCGTGTGGTGCCTTCACCTTCATCGTGCGTATTGCTCGATGAACCGATCTCCATACAGCGGAGATCGACAGCCTCCCTTCCCTTGGTTCGTCGGGAAGGTCCTTTGACCGACCGTAGCCGGCATAGTTCGACCTCTGGCATCCGACGCCCGGTAAGACCCGGAGCTGAGGGACGCGTTTGCGAGGCGGCTGGCAGGCAGGCGCACATTTGGCGCCGGGCATCACGGCGTGCCCAGGGAGGGTCGTCCGCGAGAATGTTATGTTCGGAAAGACTTCCGTCATTCCGCATTCGTCGCAGCACCGTTCCTTTCCAAGCTTGCGTCACACTCGCGCACCGGGAAAGTACTAGGCTGGCAATGCGCGCTCGGTCCCTCGCCGCCGGAGGTTTACCTCCAGCGATGCGAGTCTGGTAAGTGACCGAGCGTCCCGCTCGCCTCCCACGAATAACCCGGACTTGCAGACCCAGCGTTGCACGTGATGCAGCGATGGAGATCCCCCACGCGGATACGCAGGGCCTTCCACGCGGGACTCCCCGAAGGGAATCCCGAATCGGGCATTAATGGCTAAGCGAATGGCAATCGCCCGCCAATACAGCCGCCCGTCGCTGGGTCTGGGTTTACCGGCTGGCGGTCTTGCGACCAGTCCAGGCGGATGCCCACCCTCCGAAGAAGGTGGGCATGCCGTACGAACTGGTTACTTCCGTCGATCCCACCGCGAGGGCGGTGGAGGAGGGACGTCCTTCTCGAGATACACGACGGTCTCCACACGCGGCTTGTCCTTCACAAGCTTGGGAACATACACGTCGTCGAACTTGTGCATGTTCTCGCGGATGAACTCCTCGGTCTCCTTCAAGGACTTGAGGGCCTTCTCCCTCTTCTCGATGCGTTCGAAGTCCTTCAGGTTCGAACTGGTCTCGAGTTCCTCGAGCTCTTCCGGCGTGAGGTTGAGATCAGGCAGGGCCTTCAGCTTCTTGTACACCTCCATCTTCGACAGCAGCCCCTCGTGAAGCTGGTTACGCTCCCATGCCCATTCCCGGACCAACCGGTTGACCTCGACCGGGTCCGTGACCTCGGGACGCTCGGGCGGCTCAGGACGTCTCGTTCGAGTCGGAGCCGGTGGCTCGTCGTCGACGACAGGCGGTTCGGGAAGCGTCGCGGCAAGCTCGGCGATCTCCGCCGTGAGCCTGTCGTGTGCGGTCTGCTTTCCCGGGAAGAGCTCCCGCCAGCGGTCCTTGAGATTCTCGAGGTAGTAGTCGGGATCGACGTCCTTTGCTTCGAGAGAGGCCAAGAACGCCTCGACGGTCATCGGCCCGCGAGCCCACTCGAGGAAGACCTTGTGCTCGTCCTCCTTGGCCTTCCTCCTCGCCAGCCTCTCGTCGGCGACCTTCGCGATCTCGCGGAAGGTCTTGAGGCTCCACTTCCGGCCCTTACCCTGCAAGAACGGGATCTGGTCCTCGAGTCTCCAGTTCTTGCACTTGAGGCACACGAAGTGGTACTGGTACCGGCTGATCTGCGTGATGATCGGATCACCCGGCTGCCTCATCTCGGTGTTGTGGAACCTGCGCCGGTAGAGCTTGTTCGTTTCTTCGGAACAGCGCTCGCACACGATCCGCTCGGGTTCGTTATGAACCGGCCGGTTGTCGGTGTTGCAATCCGGACAGATCCACTTGCCGCGAGCCGGGATCGTCAGGTTCGTAACCGGGCTCACCCTCACCGGGCTGGTCGCCCGGGCGTTGAACTGGCCGAAGCAGTTCTTGCACGTGATGATCTCCGGCTTGCCTTCGTAGATAGGCGTCGAGCGCGGATCCCAGATCGAGTAGTGCTTGAGCTCCACGATCCGGTGGAGGAGGTTCCCGAGGTCGGTGCCGATCTTCCGGTAGCGGAGGTAGACTTCCTTGTCCGCATCCCAGCGCGTCTCGGCCCGCTCGATCTCCTTCTTGAAGAGCTGGATCCTGACCCGTTCCTCGCCGGTCGATCCCTCTTCGATGACTTCCTCGAGATCGTTGATCCGGGCTTCGATCGGCTCGATATCAGGATGACCGTCCTGGAGATCGAAGAGTCGCCAGCGCAGATCAGTGATTGCGCGGTACTCGTCCTCGAACTTCTGCTCGCGATACTCCGCAAGGCGCGCCTTTGCCTTCGCCATGATCTTGTAGTTCTTGGCCGCGCGCTTCTTGGCACCCTCGGCGCGGCGCGTCATGGCGATGATCGTCCGGTGGGTCGTTTCCTCGGCCACGATCATCTGGAACTGCGGACCGATCTTGGCCTTCTTGGATCCGCGGAAGACCTCGCCGGCACCGCCATCCATGCGTCCCCCGAGGCCCTTGGCCTTCTGGTGGAGGAGACAGAAGATCGAGTCCTCGACGGGCTTCTCGAGGCATTCGTCCGTCGCGCACTGGGCGTGTGCCGAGCAGAAGCCGATCTCGTCGATCCTGAGGCGCCTGCCGCAGGTCCGGCACAGGTGTAGGTTCGTGTGCTTCCAGCAGCTCTGCTTGTCGCCGTTCTTGGACAGGAGGGTCTGGCAGAGGATCGGCTTGCCTTCCTCGTCCTTGCCGATCGGGGCCAGACACCGGTGTTCCTGATCGGGCTTGTTCGGATCCGGCTCCCGATACTTCGTGAAGTCGATATCGGGATTGGCGCACTTGAAGCACACGTAGGATCCGATCCAAGGCCGGAGCTCATCCCGGTACTGGGGTTCGATATCCGTGAGGTACACGCGACCGACCTTCCAGCGCATACTCGAGGCGTAGCAGACGCCGGTCTCGTCGCAGACCTCGCAGGCCACGTAGTCGGGCGAGAGCTGGGTGCCGACGCCCTTGCAGGTCGAGCACACGAGCTTGACGCGTCCAATGCCGCTGCAATTGTGACAGGCGCCTCCGTCTGACTCTTCCTTGAAACACTTGCCCTTGCACTTGCCGCAGAGGTCGACACCGCCCGGCGCGCGGCCGAATCCCTTGCACTCGGCGCAGGGCGTGATGTGCCGGATGCCTTCGCCCATGCAGACGCCGCAGACGGCGCTCTCGGCCAGGTATCCCAGCCCGAAGCAGTCGCCGCACTTCTTGAGCTCGCGGACCCGCTTGTTGCCAGCGCACGCGTGACACGCGTGGCCTTCGCGGTACTCCACGATCTTGTACAGGTCGTTGATCGTCGGCGCGTTGCACTTCCGGCAGAGGTCGGGCCGGACGAAGTTACAGCGGCTGATGTGACCCGGGCTCCCGGCCCCGCCGCAGGTCTGCGCGAGACCGTAGTGCTCGAGGCCGCACTCGCACTTCCAGTACGTCAACTCCCGGTAGTGTTCCTTGCACAGGTGCTTCTCGCCCGTGTACAGGAACTCGACCCGCCACTTCGCGGGCTCGGTACAGATCTGGCACGTGCCACTCGTGGCACGCGATTGAGCACGGATGATCATATCCATTCTTGATCTCCGAAAGCAGTTAGGTTGTTGTCGGGCATCCGAGGCTCATCCTCGTCGGTAACGCACCCAGCGAAGGGGCGCGTCGCGCTGCACCTCCTTGTCGACCAGCCGCTGGGCAGGAACGTAGCCCTTGCAGACCCGGCAGGTGACGTGCGCGCCCAGCTCGTCCTCGATCGCCGCCTTGGCCTGCTTGAGCGTGAGACCGAGGCGTCGCCTGATGGACTGGATGGCGGCCATCATCTGGCGGTTGCGAGCCCAGTCGATCTCGTCCGAAGTGGGCTTGTTCGGGTTCCGCCGCGTGGGAGGCACGAAGACCGTCGTGGCTCCCTTGCATTCGACGCAGGCCTCCTCGTCGGGGAAGAACCGCCATGCCGTCTCCTTGGCGTCCTTGAGCCCGAGACCGCGCTCCGTCCGAAGGAAGCGTGCGAACCCGAAGCGGCCGCCCTCGGCCTTGAACTGCTCGATCACCTCGTCGGGGACTTGAACCTCTACGTGGTCATAGCTGAGGAATCTCATCGGGCTCCTTTCGTGGATCGTGTTGAGATGAAGCATCAGGGCCCAGTCCAATGAGTCCCTCCGCGTAGGAAGGACTTATGGACCGGGGTCCGCGGGACACCCGACCGACGGGGTCGGGTGTCCCCCTCTCGCCCGAGGGCCTACAGGGTGCAGGCCTCGACGAACGTGGTCGCGTCCGCCTTGGCCTTGTCGTGGCAGGCCCCGCAGAAGCGGGCGATATTCTCGCCCTTGCGCTCGACGAGGAACTTGGCGTTGTCCTCGTGGCAGCCCTCGCAGTCGCCCTCGCGCTTGGGCTTCGCGGGCGCGGCCTCGACCTTGGCCTCGGGCTTCGCCTTGGGCTTGGCCTTGGGAGCCGGCTTGTCCTCGGCCTTCAGGATTGGCCAATCCCAGCGGATGGTCCGCTTGGAGATCCGGGCCTCGACCTCGGTCCGGATCTCGCCCTGCGGGTTCTCGCTCCAGACGACGACCCGGGTGACGCTCGAGACCGGGAACCCGAGCTTGGCCATGACCGTCGCGGCCTTGTGGACGGCCCCGAAGGTCGCCATGGACTTGACCGACCCGTCGCCCTTGAGGGCCTGCTCGAGCCAGCCCCGCTCGACGAGGAGCTTGTCGAGGGCCTTGAGGGTGTCCGCGATCCCGACCGAGGTCAGGTTCGCCATCATGGACCGGCGCGCGCGCTTCTGTCCGTGCTTCATAGCACGATCCTCCATTGGCCGCATTTGTTTCCCGCAGGTAAGGCGGCTATTCCCTGCTGGGTTTGGGCACATGCCCCTGAGGCTCTCCTTGGGGAGAGCCTTAGGGGCACGGGTGGCTGAGGCTGGAGGGGTGAAATGGAAATTAAATAATGGCCAATTATTTGTTCGAATTTCGGTTCAACGACCCCCCCCGGCCGAAATCCGACCCCCCACCCCGTACCCCCCCCCACGACGGAAAAGGGGCCCCTAGGGGGGGGTAGGGGGCCTGATATTCAATTAATTAATTCGAATTAATTAATTAATTATTTTAGGCCTCAAAGGGGCCTTCTGGAGGGGGCCTCTGGAGAGGGGTCCTCAGAGGGGGCCTAGCCGACCCTCTTGGAGCGGCTGATCCATCGGCGGTCCATCCCCAGACCGAAGAGGGCATGGCCAGAGACGTGGAGGCTCAGGCTGAGTAGCGTCGGCCACCAGCCTCGCTCCCAGGTGGCCATGATCAAGACCCGGTCGGACCCGAGACCGAGACTGAAGACACCGACGTGGAGGTGCTGGCCGAGGCCGAGGCGGAAGGCTCGGTGGGGCTGGCCAAGGTCGAAGGCCCACTGGCCATCGGGATAGCGTGTGAAAACCAAGGGGGGCTCCTTAAGCTATGGGATAAAGTTCATGGCTATCGGCTATAGGCGGAGGCCTTCGGAGGCTTTTGTCTCCATTTCTGATCCCAAGGGGTTTCCAGATTTTTTCGATTTTTCTGGATTTCACCAAATTGAATGCTAGGATATCCGCATGGCAGGACGACCCCCGCACATTACGGACAACGAGCACTTCGCCAACTTCAGCGAATCGATTCCCGAGGACGCGCGCGCTCAGGGTTATTGGCGTGTCCGGCAGGAGAAATTCGGCAAGTCAGGCGGAGGTGTTATTCAGGCGATCCTTGGATTCTTGCCCTACGAGATGGGCGAAACCTATGACGACCTGAGGGAAAGGATCCAGAAGAACTTCGCCGCCCATCGTGGGCCGGGCACTTATTACGCCTATGCCTGCGACTCGAAGAGAAAAGAAATAAAATCCATCGGGGTAGCGAAATTCGAATTTACGGAGAAAGAGGTACCTATGCCCGAGCCTCCTCAGGATACGACTGCTCCGATCCGGGAAACGATCGCTACCGTGAAAAAGGTGCAGAAGGATATGGCTGATATCGAGAACATCAAGCTCCAGAAGGAGCTCTTCCAGAACCTCCTCGGCAAGACGGAGAAGAAGGAGGAAGAGTCAGTGAAAGACACGTCGGCGGCCGGCGGTATGAATGATTTCTTCATGTGGAAAATGTTCATGGACGACTCCAAGAAAAAAGAGCCGCCGGCCGAGCCTGGCCTCTCGGGCCAGTCGGCTGCCGTCCAGCAGCAGATCCTGGACGCGAAGCTCCAGGCCCAGATGGCCGAGGTCAAGGGGCTTGTCAGCCAGATGCAGCAGCCGAAATCTGATGATCGGCTCGAGCGCATGATCGAGAAGTCGTCGGAGGAGAACCGGCGGCTGATCGAGAAGATGGCCGAGATGCAGGCCCAGGCCCAGCGGGATGCCCAGGCCAAGCCTCCCGATGATCGCCTCGAGCGCCTGATCGAGAAGAGCCAGGACGAGAACCGGCGCCTGATGGAGAAGATCGTCGAGCTCCAGGCGGCCCCCAAGGAGAGCCGGACCGAGATGCTCCTCCAGAAGATGATCGAGGCCAACTCCAACAAGAAAGAGGAGAACGCCATCCAGTCGATGATGGCCCTGATGGCCAAGGAGCAGAACGACCGCGAGAAGCTCCGGGTCGAGGAGCAGAAGGAGCGCGAGAGGCTCAAGGCTGAGGAAGACCGCCGGCGCTACGACGAGCAGAAGGAGCGTGAGAAGCTCAAGGCGGAGGATGAGAAGCGGCGCGAGGCCCAGGCTCTCGATGAGCGGCGCCGGGTCGAGGACGAGCGTAAGGAAGAGCGGCGCCGGTCCGACGACGCCATCAAGCTCGAGAAACAGAAGTACGAGTCCGAGCTCAACGAGCAGCGCCGGCGCTTCGACGAGGAGGTCAAGCTTCGCCGCGAGGAGATGAAGCGCGACGAGGAGCGGAGCAGGATGTCCTCGAGCGAGTCTCAGAAGTTCCAGCTCGAGCTCCTGAACATCTTCAAGAACAACAAGGACAACAATCTCGAGCACATGTCCAAGGTGGTCGAGGCCGTGACCAGCGCTGGTCTCAATTCCATGAACACGGCCAAGGACGCCGCTGAGGCCATCATGGACATCGCGAAGAACGCGGGTCCGAAGGAGAAGAAGGAAAAAGAGGGCGGCTTCATGGACACGGTGAAAGACGTGGCGTCCATGGCCGCGCCGTTCATCGGCCCTTACCTTAGTGCAGACGCGCAGGCCAAGGCGCTGGCCCAGGCGGCCGGGATGGCAGGCATGCCCGGCGCAGGCGCTGCACCGCCCCCGGTACGCCGGATCCCGCGCCCGCCTCAGGCTCCGCCCCAGCAGAGACCCCCTCAGGGTCAGAGGCCGCCCCAGGCAAGGCCGATGCCTCAGAGGCCCCCGGGCGCCAGACCCCAGGGACAGCCTCAGGCCCGGCCGATGCCCAAGGCAGCCGCCAGGCCGGCAGGCGCTCAGCCGACTGCCGAGCGTCCGAAGCCGGCTCCGGCTAGGCCCGAGCAGCCCCAACCGCAACAGGCCCCTCCGTCTGAGGCCGGCCTTTCAGGCGAGTCCGCGAACGAGGAAATGGTCACGAGAATGGAGGGTTCTGGAATGATTGCTCAGTACCTCAAGGCGTACCCCATCGTCAAGAAGGCCTTGATCGGAAACATCCGGGGTAAGAAGGGCGTGAAGACTTTCCTTCCGCTCGTCGCGAGCCAGCCGGCTCTCGTCAGCCTCCTGGCATGCCTTGAGCCCTCGGACGTCATCGACGAGGTGAAACAGGCGTGCAACGAAGACGACAAGAAGATCATCGACAGCGACCCGGCGTGGTTCGTCGCGCTTCAGGACGAGATGGTCAAGGAAGCGCAGGCGATCGTCGACGGCGGCGACGATGACGATGACGGCGATGATGATGCCGACGATGGCGATGACGGCGACGAGGAAGAGACGCCGGCTTCGGCCGCGACGCCTCCGGCCCAGACGCCTGCAAACTAGAACCGCAAGCCTTGCCAATCAGCCTTCCCTCTGCTAAGGTAGGGGGAAGGCTTTTTTATTTTACGGAGATATCTTGTGGCGAGATTTTTCAGAATACCACCGAGCCTTAGGGATTACATGCAATTGCAGGGGCTCGGCATGGGCAAGGTGCCTGCGCCCATGCAGGTATCCGTCACAACCATTCCGGGTGGCGACAAGGGAACACGCGCGACCCTCGACCGCATGCGGCATATCGTGATCGAGTCCCTGAAGAGCAAGAAGCACGGTGCGTTCCTCCGCGGTCTCGCCATCAAGATCACGAACGACGCGGGATGCAAGACGAAAGAATTCCGGTGCGAAGCCAAGGCGCTTTTCGAATGGGTACGCGACAAGGTCAAGTGGATCCGCGACACTCGCGGGTTCGAAACTCTTCAGTGGCCGCACCGGACGATCGCGTTCGGGGCCGGCGACTGCGATGACTTGACCATTCTTCTGTGCGCGCTCGGAACCAGCGTGGGAATCCCGTGCGCGATGAAGGCTATCGCTGCCAACCCGTCGCGTAAGAATCAGTACTCGCACGTGTACGTGATCATGGACCCGTTCGGAAACGGCAAGTGGATCCCGGCAGACCCGACTGTGAAGAGCGCGCCGTTCGGCTGGGAAAGCCCGGTGTCGTACAAGCAGATGATCGTGGAGATCTAGGCCGGAACTATTTGAGAAAATTCTACGGAAAGATATTGACAAAGATCTTGGCAACGCCAATAATTGGACTAACGGACTCAGTGTCCATTTTAGAACGGCCCACGCGGCCATGAGGAACGACGCAGTGAACGCGTCTGATGCGGGAAAAACGGAAGTTCCTGGTCCGGAGCCGACGCCTGCCAAGGCGAAAGATAGCTCCGGCGCCGAATCAAGCTCTTCCGTGAAGGTGCCCCGCAAGCGGTTCAATGTGACCATCAAAGGGTCACGCGAACTACGCTGCATGGGATGTGACGGATTCATCGGCGAGGTGAA
>JABAOH010015046.1_pt2 | contig 11100 bp, 16 predicted proteins | sample 7062181 | NCBI WGS metagenome assembly JABAOH01 (sample SAMN14538630, study PRJNA623070) | marine sediment metagenome | biome: marine biome [ENVO:00000428]; feature: marine pelagic biome [ENVO:01000023]; material: deep marine sediment [ENVO:00002113]; isolation source: pool of 5 deep marine... | reverse complement strand
TGAATCCATACGACCACTTCAAGGGGCTAAATACAAAACTCTTCAGGTTTTTTATATGCCTTCAGCTGGTTGCACCCCTTCTTATACAAGAAAACGCAGTATATAAATATGACGTATGTCATAACTTATCTCTCGGATCGTAAAGCCGAACAGTGGGCTGTCACGTCATTACAGAATTCTTTTCACTTTTGTTTTGATTTTTGAGTAATTCTTATAAATACGCTGGTTCAATACGAGAAACCATACGGTGATGAATCATGTCTGAGAAAGTTGTGATGCCCCCACACATGTTTGCTTGCCTCGATGCTAAGGGTGAGAACTACATTGTCGAGGTTGATCTGCCAGGAGTGAAAAAGAAGGATATAAACCTAACCATGCACGAGGATATCATTCACGTCTTGGGTGAAAGAGAAGACATAGAATTTCACGGTCATCTACACTTTCCTATAAAGGTCAATCCCAAGAAAGCCAAGGCCAAATTCAGCAACGGCTTACTCATGGTGGAGGTGCCGCTGAAGGAGAAACGGGCCCCTCCAACAAAGATCGAAGTGAAATGAAAAGATACCCCGCAAATTCCTCTCTTCCCACTTTTTTATGCACATAACTAGGGTTCCTGACGCAAAGATTCTTAGAGAATTGAGGGCGTCCGAGAGTGTTTAGCTCAGCTTCTTCTTCTGGTTGAAATGCTCGCTAAAAACCTGATTGATTTCTTCCGGTTCTTCCAGTATAAACACGTTGTCAATTCCAGCCAGCTTTCTAACATGTGCCACATCTTCCTTTCTCATCCTCAGTTTCAAATCCCGTCCGTTAGGGAGTTTCGTTACAATAACTCCTTCTCGGTAGTCAGAGGGCATTATATAGGTCGGAACAAAAGCTTTCAGACCCATGATGGCTGCGTTTGAAAGAAGACTGTCTGCTATTCCCATAGAAATCTTCGCAGCAGTATTTGATGTTGCTGGCGCAATCAACAAAAATTCAAACTTTCCTGTCTGTAATTCACCGGCGAGGAAAGGCGAATTCGGATTGATCTCGACAAAGATCTTGTCAAAGCTCTTCTTCAGATCATTGTCCAGCCTGTACCATTTTACGACTTGATCGCCTGCTTTGGACAGATAGACTACGATATCAACCTCACTTTGATACTGCTTTCTTATTGTCGTCATAATCTCAATTGTTTCGGCTAATCTGTCTCCGCTACCTGTAATTCCCCAAGCAACTTTCCTCTTCTTCGTTCTTCCTTCCACAGCCAAGGTTCCGCACCTTGATTTTATTTCTTAATCTCAGATTTCTTCAAGAACTCGGCAAACTTCTTGATGGTTTTCCTCAGACTTCTAAATCCTTCGTCATCTTTTTTTACGCCTTCTAGGGTGTCTTTTGACCAGAATGTTGCTCCCAAGTTTGCGCCAAAGGAGCCGCCGCTGATTGGTATGATTTCGTTTAGGATGTAGAATGTTATGATTTGCTGTGTTGCCAGTTCCTGTCCGCCGATTCGGTCTCCTCCAACGGCGATGGTCATGCCAACTTTATTCTTGAAGAAGTTGCGGTCTGCAGCGACTAAGGCTCTACATCTGTCCATAATGGCCTTTGTTTGGGCACTGATTCCAGCATTGTAAACAGGTGTTGCGATTATTATTCCACGCGCATCGTTGAGGAGCGAGTAGAGCTCGTCCATGTCGTCCCTGATTATGCACTCTTTATTGTCAATGCAATAGTCACAGTGTGTACAGAACCCGATGTTTTTGCCTCTGACCGTGAAAAGCTTTGTTTCGAAGCCTTTCTTTTCCAGTAGGTTCAATGCTTCTCTCAGAACATATTCCGTTGCTTGTTTTCTTGGGCTTCCACATATAGCAACGATCATAGTAGTTCCATCGGAATCCTATAATTATTGGAATCAATAAAAGGTTGCTGAAGCGTATCACAGGAAAGGGGTGGCTTTAGATGTCGTTTCGGTTTCTACGTTTTAGATGACATTTGGGTCGCTAGTGTTCGCCAACCGCCTTGGGATAGCCTTCGTCTTCCAGCTGAATAGTTGTGTGGTCGATCCCAAACCCTTCTCTCAACATATTAATCAAAGTTGCGATGAGCTTCTTTCTGTTTGTCCCCTCTTCCACCACTACGTGACAGCTCATGCAGCACATCTTCGTGGGAGTCATACACCATACATGAAGATCGTGGACGTCCTTCACATCTTTGACTTCGAGTATCTTGCGTTCCACTTCACTTAGATCTATGTGGGAAGGAACTCCCTCGAGGAGAACATTCATGGAATCTCGGATAAGCTTTCCAGAGCTATAGAAGATCAGCACACCTATCATCATGCTGATCAAAGGATCCGCTGAGAACCATCCAGTGAAGAACATGATCAGTCCAGCGAAAATTGCCCCTATGGAGCCTAGAGTGTCTGCGATTACGTGTAGAAAGGCGCCTTTGATGTTTAGACTTTCTTCTTTTGATCTAGAAAGAATGCCAGCAGTGAGGCCGTTGGCTATTAGACCCAAAACCGCGATGATCAGCATGTTTAAGCTTTCTACTTCGCGTGGTTGTTGAATCCTTATTACTGCCTCATAGAAGATGTAAACGGCGACCACCCACAAGAAGATTCCATTCAAGAAGGCTGCTAGAATTTCTGCACGATAGTAGCCATATGTTCTTGTCACCGATATGGGGCGTAGAGCAAGCCATGCTGCTATGATGGCGAAGACTAGGGCAAAGATGTGGTTTAGCATGTGCCAAGCGTCTGTCAACAGAGCTAGGCTGTTTGTTAGGATTCCTCCAATCAATTCAATAATGAAGAAAGCTATAGTGATGCCGAGGCCAATTCCAAGATATCGTATACCTTTTGGTGGATGAGGGTGTTCGTGCATTGGAATCTCGCTCTGGTTAGAATAATTATCGATCCTCCACTATTAAATCTGAGTTCTTGTATGTACAAAAGTTAATAGTAAGGAGGTAACTACCAAGAAGAAAAGTGAAAACAGATTGTCCAATTTTGTTAATACCATTGTCGCAACTGTTGTCATCAGTCTCTTTTCATTAGTTGGAATATACGCCTTATCTCTAAAAGAGAAGACATTGGACAAAATCCTGCTAATCCTTGTGGCGTTTTCCGCGGGGTCAATCCTGGGAGCTTCATACTTTGATCTTCTCCCTGAAGCCATAGAGCTTTTCACGATGGAATCGGTTGTGGAGTCTGTTGTGGAACGAGTCTTGAACCCTGTTGTGTTTATCTACATCACCTTGGGGTTCATCTTGTTCTTTTTCCTAGAGCGGTTCATCTACTGGTACCATGGCCATCCTCACGAATCTGATATATCTGCCGAAGCTGTCGATCGAGTTGCCACCAAAGGTTTTGCGTACCTAAACCTCATCGGTGACGGAATCCACAATTTCGTTGATGGAATGGTTATTGCTGCCAGTTTCCTGATCGGGTTCTCTGTAGGCTTAGCTACAACCATTGCTGTAATCTTCCATGAACTCCCTCAGGAGATGGGGGACTATGGAATTCTAATATACGGTGGGGTCAAGCGGCATAGAGCTCTTTTGCTCAATTTTGTGGTCTCCTTTACAGTTGTTGTGGGCGGAATCTCTGCAATCCTTTTCATAGAAACGGTTGAAGCGTTAAGCGGATTGCTGATAGCCTTCGCAGCAGGTGGCTTCATCTATCTGGCGGCTTCAGAGCTGATTCCTGAGCTGCATAAGGAGAAGAGCTTCAAAAAATCTGCCGTCCAGTTTGTGGTATTTATTCTTGGGATTACCCTCATATGGTCTTTGGGCATTATCTTTCCCGAATAGAGGGATTCTGTGACTGACATATGGCTGAATAGTCTAGTGAGCGTCGCTATCGTTAGTTTGATCTCTCTAATCGGTGTGTTGACTTTTTCCTTGAAAGCGGAGCGTTTGAAGAAGGCACTCCTGTATCTCGTCAGTTTTTCCGCGGGAGGGCTCTTTGGAGATGCCTTTATTCACCTGATCCCTGAGGCCGTGGAGGAAAGCGGCTTTGCGGTGCATGTTTCTTTATTTATCCTCTTTGGCATCGCTGTTTCCTTTATTCTCGAGAAGTTCCTGCGATGGAGACACTGCCACATACCAACGTCAGAAGAACATCCGCATTCCTTTGCCTACATGAATCTCTTTGGTGACGCGGTTCACAATTTCATAGACGGCCTAGTAATAGGCGGAAGCTACTTAGCAAGCATACCCCTCGGAGTAGCTACCACATTAGCCGTCATTTTCCACGAGGTTCCCCAAGAAATTGGAGATTTTGGCGTTCTGCTCTACGGCGGGTTCAGCAAATCCAAGGTTGTTCTGCTCAACTTTTCAACCGCCCTGACCGCAATAGTCGGAGCCGTTGTAGCCCTCAGCCTCGCTTCTCCAATCCAGTTTTTTCTTCCGTTTTTGATACCTTTCGCTGCAGGCCACTTCATTTACATAGCGGGCTCGGATCTGATCCCAGAACTCCATAAAGAAGAACCTGGGCTTTTGAAATCGGTGTTTCAACTAGCAGCTTTTGTCCTCGGAGTTCTCATCTTGCTCTCACTAGTCTTCGTAGAATGAGCTATCTATCTAGTAGAGAGGAAGTAGTCGTCCTCTATCTGCTACTCGAAGGGTACACATTCCTAACCTTTATATCTGGAAAATCCTTTTGTGGGGATAGTTGAGAAAACAGGAGAATTACATCATTGAGCGAAATGTGGGTCGACGTCTCCAAGAAGATTCTGGATCAGATAAGACGTTTAGAAAAAGGCAAAGGAAGGGACCGCTTAGAGTTAGTAAGGGGCCTACGCTTCATGCTGAACTCTCTGCAGAGAAGCCTGCTAGGCTGGATGCAATGGGTGAACAACCCCGACATCATGACCAGATTCACCCAAGAAGACCTAGAAGAAATGAACAAAAAGCTGGCCCAGTTCACCCATTCCTTCATAGAATACGACTTAGAAGCCACCAAGCTAGGCGCTCTCAAGGGACTAAAAGAAAAGAAGAAGGTCAAAAGGAAGAAAAAAGAGGAAAGAGATGAAGTATTCTACGTCTAACAAGGAAACCGGTTTGAAACACGTCAAAGTTACTGAAACTCTTCATCCTGCGTGCGGACGCGCAAATCTAGGCTCATAATCCATTTCGATGCTGTTTNNAAATATGACGTATGTCATAACCCCTTCATTTCCCTCCAGGTGAACTATACATGCCACCTACCAAAGTTTTAGAAAACATCTTCTGGGTTGGAGCCGTGGACTGGAATATCAGGCACTTCCACGGCTTCAGCTACTCAACCCACCACGGAACTACGTACAACGCCTACCTAATCCTCGACGAAAAAACAGCCCTAGTCGATACAGTCTATGGTCCCTTCGCGGGAGAGATGATACGAAGAATCGGCGAAATCATTGACCCCTCTGAGATAGACTATGTCGTGGCTAATCACGTTGAAACCGATCATTCCGGCTCTATCTCAAAGATTTTGAAACTCGCTCCTCAAGCAAAGTTGGTAGGCACCGCCCAGTGCAAGGAGGGATTGCAGAAACACTATTTTGGCAACTGGAATTTCCAAGTTGTAGAAACCGGCGACGAGATAAGTCTAGGGGGAAGAAGTCTCAGATTCATCAAAGCTCCCATGCTCCACTGGCCGGACAGCATGTTCACCTACGTGGAGAAAGATGCCCTACTTCTACCCAACGACGCCTTCGGACAGCACTGGGCCACTTCTCAAAGATTTAACGACGAAGTTGACGAGAAAACACTAATGGACGAGGCGGCCAAATACTATGCCAACATCTTGTGGCCCTTTAGCCAATTGGTGATAAGGAAGATCGAGGAAATCCAGAAGCTAGGCTTAAAGATCAATGTAATCGCGCCAAGCCACGGCCTTATCTGGCGTGACGACCCGACAAAGATAGTCAAAGCCTATCTCCGATGGGCTAGGGGGGAAGCGCGAGACAAGACTTTGGTTGTGTATGATACTATGTGGGGCAGCACGGAAAAGATGGCCGAGGCGATAGTTGACGGCATCAGCAGTGAAGGCGTCGAGACTGTGCTGTTCAGACTTCCATTTTCCGACAGAGGGGACATCATCAAGGAACTCCTCGAAGCTAAGGGGCTTCTCATCGGCTCCTCAACCATTAACAACGGCGTTCTGTCATCCGTGGCTCCATTTCTGGAAGAAATGCGGGGTCTAAGACCGAGAAATAAGATCGCTGCTGCCTTCGGCTCTTACGGTTGGGGGGGTGGAGCGGTCAAGATTATCGAAGAGACGCTGGAAAAGGCGGGTATGAGAATAGTTGCTCCTGCCCTAACAGTCAAGTGGGTTCCTGACCAAGATGAACTCCAGAAATGCTTCGAGTTTGGAAAAGAATTTGCCAGGAAAGTAGCAAAGACCGAATAATCCCAAAAGCAAGTCAGGCGGACGCTGTGTTCTTCACGACTTCCATCGTCGATCATTCTGATGTTCACAAGTCTTTTAGCATGTATCTCTAAAATTAGGTAGCTGATGCCTATGGCTCAAAAAACCTATGACATAATAATCATAGGAGCTGGCCCGGCTGGATTAGCGGCTGGCATCTACGCAGGAAGAATTGGGCTCAACACCTTAATTCTTGAAAGAGGGTTGCCTGGTGGCAGGGCTGTGGAAGCCACAATGGTGGAGAACTTCCCGGGATTCCCAGAAGGAATAACTGGGATGGAACTGATACAACGGATGATTGATCACACTGAGCGGTTTGGGGTAGAACTAAGACTGTCTGAAGAAGTCGTCGATATAGACTTAAGCAAGGAGACTAAGGTTGTGACTACAAAGAATGAGGCATATCAGACGCGAGCCCTCATCCTTTCTACAGGAACCCAACGGAAAAAGCTTCTAGTCCCCGGAGAGGCCGAATTCCTTGGACGTGGTGTTTCCTACTGTCCCATCTGCGACGGACCCTTCTTCAAGGGCTTGGTAGTGATGGTGATCGGATCGAACGACGAGGCCGCGCATGACGCCTTATATCTGACACAGATCGCGAAGAGAGTTTGCATGATTGGGAGTAGCGAGGAAGCTGAAATGTCAGAGGCGTTAAAAGAAAAACTGGCAGAAGAGAAGAACTTTGAATTTTTGCTCAACACAAAGGTCGAAGCTATTGAAGGCGACACTTCGGTCAAGGCCGTAAAAGTAGTTAACATGAAGACCAACAAGCAAGAGAAGCTCCCGACGGACGCAGTTTTCATTTCTTTAGGAGGGGTGCCCATGACTCAGATAGCGCAGAAGGCTAAAATCGAGCTGGACCAAAGGGGTTGCATAAACGTTGATCGAGGGCAAAGGACAAACATAGAGGGCGTTTTTGCTGCCGGAGACTGCACTTGCGGTGGGATGCAGATGGTCACCGCTGCGGGCGAAGGTGCTACCGCGGCGATTCGAGCCTCAATCTACGTAAGAAGGAAGACAAGGTGAAAGAACAACTCCACTATCTGTTTATATAACTGGGACGTATATGCATCTGATTCTGAAGTGAATAGGAGATCTGGTTTGCCTCAGCAGAAAAGACCTGACCGAGAACTAGACTGCCTTGGGCTCTACTGCCCAGAGCCTGTTTTCAGAACAAGACAAGAAATCGACAAGCTCGCGGCTGGCCAAGTTCTGGAGGTAGTTGCTGATGACCCAGCAGCTGAAGAAGATATAAAACGTCTAGTCAAAAGACTTGGACATGAACTCCTTGAGTTACGCAATGAGCACGGCAGATTACATTTTCTTATCAAGAAGACGAAATAGGAAGTGACCCTAGGAGTTGAGGAAAGTGTATATGGACCATGGAGCTGGGATGCCCCTCGATCCCCGAGTCTTCGAAGCGATGAAGCCCTATTTCACAGAGGACTATGGAAATCCTTCGTCATCCCACTCCTTTGGGTCTCGTGCTAAAACCGCCTTGCAGGAGTCTAGGGAAAAAGTCGCTCGACTAGTAGGCGCCGAGTACCCGGAGGAGGTTATCTTCACTTCCGGAGGCACAGAATCTAACAATCTAGCGATCAAGGGCGTGGCTCACAGGAACAAGGAGAAGGGGAATCACATAATCACAACTACCATCGAACACATCTCGGTGATAAACATCTGTAAACACCTTCAGAAACAAGGCTTCGGAGTCACCTATGTGCCAGTAGACAAATACGGTGTGATTGACCCCCAAAAACTCAAAGACGAACTAACAGACAAAACAATCCTCATATCTGCCATGTACGCTAATGGCGAAATTGGCACAATTCAGCCGATAAGGGAGATAGCAAAAATCGCCCACGAGAACCACATCTATTTGCACGTAGACGCCGTAGCTGCCGCAGGAAAGATACCTTTCAACGTAGGGGACGAAGGCATAGACCTCCTGTCCATCTCTTCCAACGACATGTATGGTCCGAAGGGCATGGGAGCCCTCTACATCAAGAAAGGAACCAGAATGCAACCCGTAATTCAAGGCGGTGGCCAAGAAAAGGGGTTGCGTTCGGGTACAGAAAACATACCAAGCTTGGTAGGCATGGGTAAGGCAGCGGAGATCGCTCAAGACGAGATGCCAGCAGAAGGCAAGCGGTTAGGCCGACTTCGAGATAGACTCATTAAGGCTGTCTTGGATACGATTGATCGTTCCTATCTGAACGGCCACCCGGTCAAGCGACTTCCCAACAACGCCAACCTTCGCTTTAGTTATATAGAGGGGGAGTCTCTCATCTTGGGTCTGGACATGCTCGGCATTCAGGTGTCGTCAGGTTCGGCATGCACTTCAAAAACCCTAGAACCTTCTCACGTACTGCTCGCGATAGGCTTAGCCCACGAAGAGGCCCACGGTTCTCTGGTCTTCTCCATGGGCAAGCAGAATTCGGAGGAGGACGTGGATTACGTGCTGGAAGTGTTGCCGGACGTGGTGAAGAGACTGAGGGCCATGTCCCCCCTGACCCCGAAGGAAATGTTGAGGTGATCCTAATGTACAGCGAAAAGGTCATGGACCATTTCATGAACCCACGAAACGTAGGCGAAATTCCAGACGCAGATGGAGTTGGAACCGTGGGCAACCCTGTGTGCGGCGACCTTATGACCATGTACATCAAAATCAAAGACAGCAAGTTGGAAGAAATCAAGTTCAAGACCTTTGGTTGCGGCGCAGCTATCGCGACAAGCAGCATGGTCACCGAGCTTGCCAAGGGAAAGACGATCGAAGAAGCTCTCAAGATTACGCGAAAAGACGTAGCCGAGAGCCTTGACGGGCTACCTCCCGTCAAGATGCATTGCTCTAATTTAGCAGCAGATGCCCTGCACGCTGCAATAAAAGATTATCTCGACAAAAAGGAGACAGAAAAATGAAACCTTTCGTAAAATGCGAAATGTGTGACGTAGAAATCCCCGTGGATGAGTGCGTGTTCGCCACGCACAAGATCGTTATTGAAGGAAAGGAATGCGCCTGCTGCTGTGCGATTATGCAACGGAAACAAGCGCGCAGAGAGTTCAAAAGACAGTAAATGCTTTTGCACATATTCATTTCTTATCGTGAATACTGATATCTATAGCGACTACGAAGCCTAGGAGTAGCTGTTATCGCATTCTGGATCTAGCGCGCGCCTTAATGCAAGGTATCGGATTCTGGTGCTATATTTTTTCGCAGGTGCAGTCATCGTAGGGTTTACCGCATCCCTCGCAGACCCTGTTGACTATGGGTCTCCCGCACCTACAAGGACTACAACCACAAGTCTTGCACAATTTCCTTGGTCACTCCCTCTTATAGAACAATTAACCTTCCACATTTAAATAATGCGTTCCCCAAAAAACGATCAACCATGGGTGACCCAGAAATCAGGCAGGCAATTTTGATAACCGGCACACCGGGCGTAGGAAAGACCGCGGTCTCCAGTTTGTTAGCCTCCAAGCTAGACGCACTGCACATCGACATTGCCGAACTTGTGAAGGAAGAGAATCTAGTCAGTGGCTTCGACAAGATGAGAGAAACGTTGATTGCGGATGCCCACAGGATTTCCAAACGTGTCAAAGAAATCATTCAACGCTCTGAACGGGATGTTATTGTTGACGGACATTACGCGGTTGATGTTGTGGCAGCCAGCAAGATCTATCGTGTTTTTGTGCTTAGGCGAAATCCAGACGAGTTGAAAAAAATATTGAAAGATTATGGTTTTGAGGGAAGGAAACTCTGGGAGAATCTTTCAGCTGAGATCTTAGACGTTTGCCTTTGGAACGCTGTTTCAGCTTGTGGTTTGGACAAGGTCTGCGAAATTGATGTCAGCGGCAGAAAAATCGGAGAGATAATTGAAGGAATTGTCCAAATCTTGGAAGGAAGAGGAAAGTGCGAGATCGGCGTGGTTGATTGGCTGGGCAAACTGGAGAAAGAGAGACGCCTACAAGATTTTCTTAAACATTTCTAGTTTATCCCAGTCGCCGCATGATCTGACGCTTTGTAATTAGCGTGATGCCTCTACGGTTGGCGTAGGCTTTTGCATGGCCACTGAATTTTTCAGATATCATTATCGGATTTGTAAGACCTACATCCTCGGAGGCCCGATCCATATTTATGACCATGTTGACACCCACTGTTCGCTTCCAATCCTTGATCCAGACTACATGTTTTTCTTTCCCCTTGTGGATAGACAGGTCAAACCTTCGTGAAAGTCCCGAAAAACCTTCCAAAATCGCATCCTCCTCTGTCTTGTAGCCGCCTTGTCGAAAATAAGTAATCGCTAGCTCAGTGAGGGAGACATTGTGCATTTGCTTGGTCCTCTTACAGCAGTTAAACGAGTATTGAGGAAAAGCTTTTCGCTCACGTTGGCCCTAAGAATAACTCCCTCTCTCCAACGAATAGGAAAGCTATCAGTAAATGTGGAGTCAAGGCAATGTATGTGGTAATCACTTGTTACAAATGCGGACAATTTTTGCTCGCAAGGACTGGACAGAAGACGAAACGGTGTCCCTACTGCGAGACCAGACTGGCTTTAGAAAAAACGAAAAAAGTCGCCTCTGCAAAGAACGCTCAACAAGCCTTAGATCTTGTTCAAGCCCTAAAACAAACAAGAGCGAGCGCACACGATCAATGAGTGTCATGGTTGATGTGCGAATCTTTCTGACAATGCTCATACTTGTTCTTG
>JABAOH010003290.1_pt2 | contig 11100 bp, 19 predicted proteins | sample 7062181 | NCBI WGS metagenome assembly JABAOH01 (sample SAMN14538630, study PRJNA623070) | marine sediment metagenome | biome: marine biome [ENVO:00000428]; feature: marine pelagic biome [ENVO:01000023]; material: deep marine sediment [ENVO:00002113]; isolation source: pool of 5 deep marine... | reverse complement strand
AGGTAGGATTGATACGCATGCACGAACATCCTTCTGAACTTTTTCGGGATCTTCCTCAAGGCTCCCGCATAATCGTTCGGTTTTGCTGTCAGATGGTTCATCAGAACGATCTCGTTCCTCAGATTTTTGGGACAGTCCTTTAAACCCCTTTTGAAATCCTTTGTTCTCCTCAGGTTCGCCCGGAATTTCCTCGCTTCCTCATTCTCCTCCCCTCCCTTCGTTAGGTATACCCAAACAGCTTCCTTCAGGCGGTTTCGAAGGATCGCCTTCCCCACGAGATGCGTGTTTTTTCGTAAGCCAAACCTTTGCTCACCGAAGTAGTTCACGAAACCCTCCTTCCCTATCCTCTCGAGGTTTTTCTCAATCTTTTCCTTCTCCCTGTTCCCGATATCCCTTATAACCACTTCGAACCTGTTAGCCCTCAGATCCCCCAGATTGATCCTTTCCCTTTTTATTTCAAAATCAGAGAGCTCAAGATCCCTGATTTTCAAACCCTTTAATCTTTCGACAGGGACGTTCCATACCGAAATTCGCTGGTACGTGATCGCCCTCTTGTCCTTAACGCCCGCGTAACCGAACCTCTTGATGGAAACTCCGAGCTTTTTAGAAAGGATGTTCAGCGCCCGAAACAGATCCCAGTTCTTCTTCCTGAGCGTGAACCATACGTAGAAAACCTTCTCCTCTTCCTTGGTTTTTTGCTTCTCGAATACTTCCTTCACGATGAAGTCCTCTGGCAGTTGTTTGATCCTTGGCATACACAGTTTTTATTTTTAATATTTTTAATTTAATTTATGGAATTTGAGAAGGATTTTGATTTGGAGATTTCGGACTTCGGAGTCCAGAAAATTTATTCTCTTACTTGGGATCACGAATATGGAGGAACGATTGCATGCGTTCCGGCGATCGATCAAGGAATTGCGTACTTCGGCTGTGACAACTATTTTTTCTACGCCCTGGATATAGAAACTGGTAAAGAAATCTGGAATTTCAAATCCGGTGGATGTGCTGGAAACCATCCTCCTACCATTGTTGGAGAAATAGTATTTTTCGGGTCTTATGATGGGTATCTATATGCATTGAATAAAAGAACAGGCGAATTTGTATGGAAATTTAAAACAGGGGGGAAGGTTGTATCAGGAGTTTCTTCTTCCAAAGACAGGATAGTTTTCGGTTCAAGGGATTCTTATGTTTATTGTTTGGATTTTCAAGGGAATGAAATATGGAGGTTCAACACAGGAGGGGAAATAATATCAACCCCAAGCATAATTGAAGAGAGGATATACATCGGGAGCTATGATGGCTGCATGTATTGCATAGACTTGGGGACGGGTAAAGAGATGTGGAGATTTCGGACAGGAGGAGCGATCGGGAATTTCGCTCCTGTTAACATTCATGAGGATAAGATATTTTTCGGCTCCTGGGATTTCAACATGTATTGTCTGGACAGGCACACAGGTAGAGAAATATGGAAGTTTAGAACGGGAAGGGGGATATTGACAAACGGAAAGGTTCATGATGGTATCTTGTATTTCGGAGCGAAGGACGGATTTCATGCCATAGATATTTCGAATGGAAAAGAGAAGTGGATAATAAAACTAGGATATCTACCCCACGCTTCCAACGTTTGTATCCATAAGAACAGGATATATTTTGGCGGAGGGGAGAATGATTACGAAAGAGGTATTTTAATGTGTGTTAACCAGGAAAGGAAAGTATTGTGGGAATTCGTTACTAACGGTCCTTCCTGGGCAGGTCCGCAGATAAAGGAAGGGAAACTTGTCATAGGGTCTTGGAATTGTTATTTCTATCGGCTAGATCCAGAAACTGGTAAAGAAATTTGGAAGTTTCGAACGGGAGGAAATCCGTCCAAGGAGAAAGTGATAGATCACAGCGAGATCGCGCTTGTAACGATCATCACGGGGGAAGGTATTTTCAAGGAGGAGGGAAGGGAGGAAAAATATTCGCCTGTTCCTGAGGTCCAAGTTTCCGAAGATGTTTACGATGTGAAAAGCGAGTATTCTGCAGGATCGAAAACGTACAAGGTGGAAACAGGTTACAGATGATCACACAAATCCGAGGGTTTCCGAGATCAAGCCAAGTTCCGGCCCGCTGGTCTGGTCTCCAGCAAGGAAGCCGTTCGAGTTCACGATCAGGCCTGACTTGATCCAGGGGTTCCCGAAATTCACGGATCCGGGGGAAACGTTGACGTCAAGGGTCTTTTCAATAAGTTCCTTTTCCTTCTCGGTCACCCATTTGTGAACCAGACAACCATTCGAATTGCAGATCCCCAGCGAACCCACAAGATCTATCCCTCCGATCGTTCCTATCCTCGTGTCAACCCCTAAGAAGTCGCGGATGTCCTTCCTATGGAATTTCAGGTCCTTTGAGATTATACATCCTTTATCGTTAGAAAGGATAAGATTTCCGAAGGCCGTGTGTTTGGTTTCGAGAACGAGGACGTCGAAGTTCCTCTGCATCTCCTCGATCTCCTCGTTGTATATTCTGTCGGAAATCACGATTCCTTTCGAATTACCCGAGGTGAAGATCCCGATGAGACCGGTTCCCAGTACGCTTGTTTTGTAAACCTTGACTTTGAGAACGTTTTTTATCAGGTCAACGTCTCCCTTTCGGATGAACCTGTTGGCAAGACAGAAACTGTCGCTGGCGAAAGAGAACAATCCTATGTTGGGGTTTTTCTGAAAATTGAGTTTAGCTATCTTCATTTTATTTCTTTTTCTTTTCTTCCTTAAATTCTTTCTTCCTTTGCTCTTTTTTCTCCTCTTCCCTCTGAACTTTCGCAACGGTTTCCTTTATCTTCTCTTCAGAAGTCGCTTCCTTTATCTTCTCTTCAACCTTCTTTTTGAGTTCCTCTTTCTTTTTCTCTTCCTCAGTTTTAACGAATCTTTCCTTCAGGCCCGCAACTCTTGTTTTCTTCTCCTCTTTCTTTTCTATGGCCTCTCCCGGGAGCTTCGCTTGAACGGTTTCGAAATCCCCCCTGACTTCGACCTTTATCTTTCCGGGAGGTTTTTTGAATCCCCTGGAAAAAACCATTTCGTTCAATCCTTTCGAGATCTTTATCTTATTCGCTTTCGTGTGTTTCTTCAGGAATATCTCTATCTCCCTGAGCGCACGGTTGGACCTTTTCGATCTCGGCTCCTTCAACCATCCCCTCCTTAGGGGGATTATGTATATCCTTTCCACGCCTTTTGTTTCGCTGGTTTTTTCCGCCATTCTATCACTAGACCTTTAACTTGGAACCTCTCCTCCAGTCCTTCGTTCGGACGCGAACTCTCCTTGTGCGAGCTCGCTTTAAACCGAACTTCTTTATGTCCGCCCAGCGGGGAGCGCTCCTTAACTTCCCCTTGGCGGAGATTCTCAGCTTCTTTCCCGGAGATTTGTTCCTCGACATCCATAAACCTCATTTTTTCATGATTTTGAAATCCCTCTTTTCCGAGAGCAATCGGAGGATTTCCTTCATCTGCTGATCCGAAACCGTATCCTTCAGTTTCCCGGACTGGTAGATCTGCAAAAGATACAGCTCGGCCTGCGAGGCCAGCTCGGGATTTACCGAGCGCACCCTTCCTAGCCTTTCGAAGGCTTCCTTTGAAAGCATCTTGTTCAGCAATTGCTTCTTCACGGCCTCGATCTGTTCGAGCTGCCTCAATTGATTCGGATCAGCATAATCCATTCTAACCCCCAAGGGTTTTCACGATCTCGTTCAGGAAGACTTTTCCTTTGGCTGTTATGCTCCTTCCTTTACCCTTCTCGGTTTTCACGAATCCTGCCTTTTCGAGCTGCTGGAGGATCTTACGGGTTACCGCTCCGGAAGCAGGATATTTGTGCTCGGGCTTGTGGCCCCTTCTTTTTCTTCCTCCATAGACCTTCCTGAGTTTCGAGATACCGAAAGATTCGTTCGAGGAGAGTTTCCGGAGGATGGAGGCCGACCTGACAAACCACCAGTCATCGCGCGAGGGGATTCTTTCCATGCAAACGCCTGTCTTGACGAATTTCGCCCACTCTGGTGGTTTCATCTCTTCCATCTTCCCGAGTTTTTTCGCGGTCTCCTCTATCAGCCTGTCAGCACTTACGCTTTTCATTATCCAAACACCTTTACCTAATGTATTATGAATTATCTATTTATATTTTTCTTTTTTAAGTTTTGCGCAAAATATCTAAATATGGTGAGCGACTGGGAGAGAAATGAGGACGTGATCGCGGAGAGGTTCAAGAGGGAGGAGATAGAAGGCATATTCAAAAAGAAGTTCCGCGCGAAAGAGAACGAAAATCTGGTTATAGAGAAGCACGGGGAGATATACAGGGAGCTGGGTTCCGGGGAGTTCACGGTGAGCGGGCTGCTCGATAAGGATTTCACGGATGTTTTGATAATGGACAAGTCCGAAAAAACCCTGGAAAGGACGTTGAAGAACGTGTGCATGAGGGATGAAAAGAGGATGGATATAGACTTTGAGATAAAGTTCAAGGTCTCCCACTCCGACAGGTTTTCAGTCAACCTCGTAAGGAACAGGAAAAGGCTTTTCATGGAGGACGTCTGGTACGATATATTATCCAACCTGATATACAAAAAGTCCCTTCCCGAAATCAAGAAACACGGGGTAAGGGATTTCCTGAAGGCGGATTTCTGCAAGGAAACGAAAGAGGGGATTGAGAACGACCTGAAAAAGGTGTTCAGGGAATGGGGCCTCACGCTGAAGTATTTCTCGGTCGATTTCAAAGTACCTGAAGAGGAGAGGTCGGCTGAAGAGAAGGAAGTTGGAAAGGCAGAGGAAAGCGAGGGGATCGTGAAGGAGGCGGAATCAAAAATTGAAAAATCCTCCAGGGAAGAGACGATCGCTGGTCTCGAGAAGGAACGCCTTAAAAAGGAAGTTAGAATGGAACTGGAAAAGAAGGAGACGCAGAAGGACACGGAGGAAGCGATGGAAGCGATGGACCTGAAGGAACTGAAAGACAAGCAGGAACTTCTGAAAAAGACCGAGGAGAGGGAACTTGGTGCTGAAGAGAAAAAGGAAACCCCAGAGGACCTCGAAAAGAAGCTTGAAGAACTGAAAAGGGCGAAGGAGATAACGGAGAGGAAGTTCTACAAGAAGGAGCTCGGGGAGGAAGCTTTCCAGAGGATGATGGAGGATTTCGAGAAGAAAATAATAGAGATAGAGACCAAGCTGAAATCCAAAAAGGATTAATCAGCTGCCTCTATTGCGACCGCCATGAATGCCAGAACGAATCCCAGGGCTATTGACAGAATGAAATTGAACGTGGAAATCTCCGGGTTCAGTATGATTTCTGAGGCGTTGTAGATAACGAGCGTGGCTGCCAGACCGAACAGGGGGACGGAGGCTATCCTGGATGTTTTTCTCTTTTTAATCGATATGCTCTTCCCGAGCCAGGCAATCGTTCCCGCTATCCAGAAGAAATAAACAGAGGCTATGAGGAAAGCGGATGTCGCTTCGAACAGTCCTATGTTAATGAAATCTATTACAGAGTTGTAGCCCCTGTAGACAGCGAGGGCTGTGACAGCGATCGCTACGATGTACATGAAGAAGGCGAATCTCCTCTTGGTGAAGGATTCCTTGAATTCATTGAACACACCGAATATGTAACCCTCGAGTTTGAATCCTCTTATGAAAAGATAGGCTCCAACAACACCCACAATAACCCTCCATCCAGTTTCTCCCAGCAGTGCGTACAGCAGCAAAGCGATCGCGGGCAGCCCGAAAACAAGCCTCGCGAACTTCGGGTTTTCCAGGGTTTCCTTTATGAAATCCCTTATCTTGTAGTAACCTGATTCGAGCCTTTCCGATTGCTTCACGATTATTCTCTTTACGGAGAGTATGGGGATGTGCGATTGGACAATGGGAATGATGTGTTCATCATCCGCCCCGTCCGTAACCAGAACGACAAAATCGCTTGGCTTCTTGTCAAGGACCTTTTTAAGCTGTTTCGCGATCTCCCTGTCCGCGTCTATTCCCCTGTTCATGTGACCCGTGAGAACCGCGATCTCCGCCTGGTACTTCCCCTTGAGCTCCTCGAAGAGCTTGATCGTCCCGAATAAAGCGTTTGAATCCGAATCTTCCGGGTCTTTTAGGCTCAGGTTCGTGGCGACCTTCAAAACACTCTCTCTTCCCATTAAAGGGCCTCTGATATTCAGCTTCCTGCCTATATCATCGTCCCTGTCTACGCTCATCACGAGTATTTTGTCCTTTGCCATGTTATCCTCCTGCCGTGAATACTATATGTTAAAAATATATATAATGCTTTTATAATAGACATATAAAATTAAGGCGATCGACGTGAAGGAAGCGATCGGTATAATAGGCGGGACGGGGGTTTATTCACAGGAGATGCTGGAGGGCCAGAAAGAGATCGAAATGAAAACGCCGTATGGGGAACCTTCCGATAAAATAAAGGTCTGCGAATACAAAGGGGGGAAGATCGCTTTACTGCAAAGGCATGGCCCCAAACACGACATTCCCCCGCACGGCATTAATAACAGAGCGAACATCTTCGCTCTGAAGAGGCTTGGCGTGGAGAGGATAATAGGAACGGCAGCTGTGGGTTCGCTAAAAAAAGAGTATGAAAGAGGGGATGTGGTCTTTCCTGATCAGCTCATAGATTTCGGGAAAGAGGTGATAACCTACTATGACGGGCCCGAAGTCCGTCATATCGCCTTTGCCGATCCGTTCTGCCAGGAGATTAGAGCTAAACTGATGGAAACGGCGAAAGCCCTCGGGATCAAATTCCATGATAAGGGGACTTACATTCGCGTATCAGGTCCGAGGTTCTCCACAAGGGCGGAATCACGAATGTTTCGGGAGTTCGGGGACATAATAGGGATGACGTGCATTCCAGAAGCGGTTCTTTCTCGCGAACTCGGAATATGCTATGCCGTGATCGCTACTGTCACGGACTACGATGTCTGGGCGGATGAAACCGTGAACGCGGAGAAAGTGGTGAAAACCATGAAGGAGAACGTGAAAAAAACGGAAATGATAATAAAGGGTGTTCTGCCCATAATACCCAAAGAGAGGGCATGCGAATGCAGGGAAGCGCCTGAAAAGGGGAAGTTCTGATTTCGGGCTCTAATATATTTATATATTTATTCTATTAAGAACAATAATAATCGCAAGGTGTTGGAATGAAAACAAGGGAAAAGAGCGAGGTTACGAAAGGAATGATAGAGGATATTCGAACCAAGAGTTTCGAGAACAAGTCGAAGTTTTGGGGAGCGGTAGCTGAAAATCTTAACAGGTCCAGGAGAAAGAGGTTCGAAGTTAACCTGAACAGGCTGGAGAAGCATGCGAAAGCGAATGAAACGATCGTTGTTCCCGGAGTTGTTTTGGGGGCAGGGGAGATAAAGAAAAGGCTTACGATCGCTGCCTTCAGGTTTTCGGGGAAGTCGAAGGAAAAGATCGAGAAATCCGGAGGCAAATGCCTGAGTATTGAGGAGATGTTTGAAAGGAACCCGAAAGGTAAGGGCATAAGGATTATGGGATGATGACCGTGATAAACGCCGAGGATTGCATCGCAGGGAGGCTGGCTTCGCACGTGGCCAAGCGTTTGCTCGAGGGGGAGGAAATCGTTGTGGTTAACGCGGAGAAAGCGGTAGTCTCGGGGAATCCGAAAGCTGTTGAGGAATTTTTCGGGGAAAAGATTAAGAGAGGCGACCCCTACCACGGGCCCTTCTACCCCAGGCATCCCGAAAGGATAATGAGAAGGATTGTGAGGGGCATGCTCCCCTTCCACAAATCAAGGGGGAGGGAAGCGTACAGGCGTTTGAAGGTCTACAGGTCTGTTCCCGAGGAGCTTAAGGGAGAGAAGATGGAGACCATAGGGAAGGCGAAGAGCAAGCTCGAACACAAATTTGTTTACCTGGGAAAGATATCTGAAAAATTCGGTGGTTAGATGGAGAAAAAGAAGAAGTTAAAGAAAATAATCGAGAAGGCAAAGGAAAAGAAAAAGAAGGAAATGATATTCACAGTCGGTAAAAGGAAGAAAGCGGTCGCGAGGTGCACGGTGAAAAAGGGATCCGGCCTTGTTCTGATAAATTCCAAACCCCTGGAACACATGAAGAGCGAGGTTCTCAGGTTAAGGCTGTCCGAGCCCTTGATAATGGCCGGTGAGGGGTGGAAATCATATGATTTCATGGTTAACGTTAAGGGCGGAGGAGTCTCAGGACAGGCTGATGCAGCGAGACAATCGATAGCGAGGGGTCTGGTTGAAATATTTGGAACCGGCCTGAAGGAGAGGTTCATGAATTACGACAGGAATCTGCTCGTATACGACCCCAGGAGAACGGAACCACACAAGCCTCCGAGGAGCTCGCAGGGGCCACGAAGGGCAAAACAGAAATCCAAACGTTAAATAATGTTAATTTTGAACGACTTGGTGTTTCACTCAAATGGGATTGAATTTTATTTATAAAGATTGGGAAGGAATTATAATTATGAATGAGGGCCTAAAGGATATAATAGATGGAACATTACTGGGGGATGCCTGCATTTCAATAAGTTCAGGAAAATATTATAACTATAAGCACGTTGCAAAGGACAGGTTATATCTGGAATGGCAGTCCAGATTTCTACAAGAACATGGGATAAAATGTCATATAGGTATAGATAATAAAACTACTGAAGTTCATCGTTTGGGTTTTTATATAAATTCTATAAAAAATGAATATCTGAATTCTTTACATGGTATATGGTACAGAAAAGAAAATGAGAGAAATATCAAAGTTGTACCAAACAATATTAAAATTACATCAACTGTTTTACTACATTGGTATCTCGGCGATGGTTGTTTAATTAGGGCCAAGGAAAATAGAATACCAAGAATCGTTTTAGCTACAAACAATTTCTCAAAGAAAAATATAGACTTTTTGATAGAAAAATTAAAAAATATTGGATTGACTTTTTATTCCAATTCAAGTATTAGTGGTTTTAAGAAGGGTGCTAAATGCGGGTATGTTTTAATTTCAAAGACAAATGATGGAACACCGTTCAGATTCTTCAAACTAATAGGGATGCAATGCCCCGAAAAAATTAAGGAGTGTTTTACAGGTAATAAAGGGAGAGGCTCTAAAAGGCACTATTTTAAAGATAAATGGCCTACAGAAGAGGATTGGGTAAGAATTCTATCAAATGTTATGGGTATCGGTAAAATTGTAAAGGAGAGGAGAAACTCGTATAAGTTGAGTCAGGAAAAGTTAGCTAGAAAGGCTGGTTGTAGAAAAAGACATATAAGGCGTATAGAGAAGGGTAGAAGATTTCCAAGTGTTCCATTGTTCAAAAAACTTTTAAATATATTAGAGATAAATGGTTTATACTTACTAAAAGAACTTTGTAAGTGATTAACATGGAATACGCAAGGATCAAACTCGCCGGAAGGGATCAGAGGCAGCTGGAAGAGATATGCAGCCAGATCAAGGATATCGCCCACAAGTACGGAACTTCGACACGCGGTCCCATACCCCTTCCAACCAAGAAGTTGAAGGTAACAACGTTAAAAACCCCCTGCGGGGACGGGACAGGTCACGGGAACGCCACATACGATCGCTGGGAGATGAGGATACACAAAAGGATCATAGACATCGGGGCGAACGAGCGCGCTCTCCGCCAGGTAGTTCGCATACCCATCCCCGAGGGCGTCAAGATAGATATAGAATTGAAGTAAATTTTTTCTGGATTAACTCACTTATTTTTTGAAATTTTCCATGCAAACCAAGTGACCAAAAGTGCTAGTCCCAGAGAACCGTATTCGGCGTAATCTTGTGGTACCCCTAAAGAATGGAGAGCACAGTATGAGAGAATACCACTACCAGCAAGAGCTTCGCCTGCGTTAAATACCGCGTCAAATTTGGTATACTTCTTAGAAACCGGAGATTCTTTGGGCTCCATGTTTTTTATTTGGAAAAAATCTTTAAATTACTTATTTCTCCGCTTTCATCAGGACCGCATTAACTATACCGTCCTGACCTGGTTTCGAGGTTACCTTTGCGAGACCGATCTCGGTCTTTACGATCGCTCCCTTCGTCAGGATGTTTCTCCTGACGAAATGGGGATTCGCGGGATTCTTTTCCACTGAAACTATTTTCACCCTTTTCACTTTCTTGGTTTCCGGATCCGCGACGTTTATCTTCTCCACGGACAGGAGCTTTAATTTGAAACCCCCTCCCTTCGATTTCTTTACCTTAACCTTCCTCTTTCCTATCCTGGTTTCCAGAAATTCGCTCCCCTTTTCGAACTTCTTCTTCTTTCTGAGTCTTCTCAGCCTGCTCCCAGTCAACGTTCTTTTCGAACGCAGATGCCATTTGACCATGTGGACACCGATTCTATATATTGGAAAACTTTATATTTAAATAGATAGCAACACTTTTAAATCAGTGAATTTAAATAAGATTATCAATTTTACCCGATCTTAAATTGGGTATAAAAGGAGGTATGGAAATGCAGCAAAGACCGTTGGATGTTCTTGGAAGTTCAGAAAACAAGAGGATCATCATCCAGGTAAAGAACCGCGATAAAATAACAGGAACTCTGAAGGCTTTTGATTCCCATCTTAACATCTGGCTGGACGACGCGGATGTTTCGAGCGCTGACGGCGAGAATTCGGTGAAACTGGGGACCGTTCTCGTGAGAGGGGATAACATAGTCTTGATTTCTCCCGGAAAATAGGGGATAAAACTTTTAAATAAATAATAACAAATCTGATACTATGCCAAAGGGGACGCCATCGTTCGGTAAGAAGCAGAAGAAGACGCACGTTCTGTGCAGGCGTTGCGGTAGGCATAGCTATCACGCGAGCAAGGGCGAATGCTCGGCCTGCGGATTTGGGCAATCAAAAAGAATGAGAAAATTCGATTGGCAGTGGAAAACCGTGAACCGGAAAAAAAGGACGAAATGATCTAATTTTAATGGGCCCGACGGGAATTTCGAATTGGTTGCTGGATGCATAGAAACCCGCTGGAGGTTTCTATTTTCGAACCCGCGACACCCAGGTATCTTCCCGAACACCTTTTTCTGTCACTGGCCGAAAAGGCCTCAGCATGCTTTTACCGAACAGATAAAAGCCTGGTGCTCTCTGCAGACC
>JABAOH010012028.1_pt7 | contig 11102 bp, 11 predicted proteins | sample 7062181 | NCBI WGS metagenome assembly JABAOH01 (sample SAMN14538630, study PRJNA623070) | marine sediment metagenome | biome: marine biome [ENVO:00000428]; feature: marine pelagic biome [ENVO:01000023]; material: deep marine sediment [ENVO:00002113]; isolation source: pool of 5 deep marine... | reverse complement strand
CCGATTTATGCTGAATTAAAGAAAGAAAAGAAAAAAGAAGAAAAGAAGCCAGAACCTCCAGAACCAGAAGAGTCTAAAGAAGAAATAAAACCAGAAAAACCAAAAGTAGAAGAACCCAAAGTCGAAGAAAAGCCAAAAGAACAGAAATCTGAAGAACCAAAAGAACAGAAAAAACCTGAAGAAAAGAGAGAAGAACAACCAAAACAAGAAGAGAAAAAAGAGTGATTAAATGGGTAAAAAGAAAAGAACAAAAGAAAGAAAAGGAAAAAGACCACACAGTAAATCTAAACATAAAAATATTCAAGTTTGGAAAAAATACAAAGATGGAAAAGTACAAGGAAAATGGTGTCCTAGATGTGGTCCAGGAGTACTTCTTGCACAACATAAAGATAGAGTTACATGTGGTAAATGTGGTTATTCTGAGACAAAAATTGAAAAGAAATAAATCATTTTCTGTGATTATGTGATCTGTTTAGGTATTGAATCAACTGCTCATACATTTGGGATTGGAATTATAGATAATAAAAAAACACTTGCTAATGAAAAAACTGTTTACATTCCAAAAAAAGGCTTTGGTATAATTCCAAGAGATGCTGCTCAACATCATTCTGAAAATTGTTCTGAAGTTTTGAAAAGTGCTTTAACAAAAGCCAATTTGAAAATGGATGATATAGATATTATTTCTTTTTCTCAAGGGCCAGGATTACCTCAATGTCTAAGAATAGGAGCAGTGTTTGCAAGAACACTAGCTTTGAAATACAAAAAACCTTTGATTCCGGTTAACCATTGTGTTGCTCATATTGAAGTTGGTAAGTTTGCTACACAATCAAAAGATCCTGTTGTTCTTTATCTTTCAGGTGGAAATACTCAAGTAATTGCTTTTGCTGGAAACAGATATAGAGTTTTTGGAGAAACTCAAGATATTCCAATTGGAAATGCTTTGGATATGTTAGCTAGAAAAATGGATTTACCAATGCCAGGAGGGCCCCAGATAGACAAGTTAGCATTAAAAGGAAAATATGTTGAATTGCCTTATGTTGTTAAAGGAATGGATTTGTCTTTTACAGGATTATTAACAGAAGCAGTTAAAAAATATAAACAAGGCATTAAACCTGAAGATATAGCTTATTCTTTTGAAGAAACATGTTTTGCTATGCTTACTGAAGTTACAGAACGTGCAATAGCTCATACTGATAAAGAAGAAGTTCTATTAACAGGAGGAGTTGCTGCTTGCAAAAGACTTCAAGAAATGATAAAGACAATGTGTGAAGAAAGAGGAGCAAAGTTTTTTGTTGTTCCCCACGAATATTCAGGAGACAATGGATTAATGATAGCTGCTACTGGAATTGTTTTTTCCAAACAGCCTATAGACATAGAAAAAAGTAAAATCAGACAAAAATGGAGAGTTGATGAGGTTGATTTTTCATGGTTAAAACAATCATAGCAAAGGCAAATAGAAATAATATTAAAAAAGCTGTAAGAATTCTAAGAAAAGGTGGATTAGTTATATACCCAACCGAGACATGTTATGGGCTTGGAGCTGATGCAACAAACATTAAAGCAATTAGAAGAGTGTATAAAATTAAGAAAAGGCCATACTCAAAGCCAATTCATATTATAGTTTCTAGTTTGAAAATGATGGAAAGATATGGAGAAATTACAAAAGAGATAAGGTTCTTAGTAAAAAAATTCATGCCGGGTCCATTAAGCATAGTCACAAGAAAAAAGAAAACCATACCAAAAATCTTAAATCCTAAAGAGATAACCTTCAGAATACCTGGTCATCTGATCGCTTTAAATTTAGTCAAAGAGTTTAAGAGACCAATAACAACTACAAGTGCAAATATTTCTGGACAACCACCTCTTTATAAAATAAAAGACGTGATAAAAACCTTTGAAAATAAAGTTGAAATTATATTTGATTATGGAAATCTTAAGAAAACCAAACCATCAACTTTTATTAATATGAAATCAAAACCAAAAATTCTGAGAGAGGGTCCCATAAAAAGAAAAGTAATATTAAGAGAACTAAAAACATTATCTTAATTATGGAAACACTAAAAGTGATAATAAGCATACTTTTTATAACAGCAATTTTAATCGTTGGATTAACAGCAACCCTTAATTCATTTAAAAAAAATTCTAAGACAGATTATTTAAAAGAAATTTTAGTTAATCCAAAAAATTACCTAAAAAAAGAAGTACTTATAATTGGAAATGTTTATGAACCAACAGACCTTTTTGATTACAGAGAAAACGGAATAAGATATGCTATCTCACAAGAGGATAAGCAGGGTTTTTACTCAATTGGTTTTAAATCTTATAAAGACGAATGGATATATCCAGGAAAATACAGAGTTAAAGGAATTATAGATTATCTTGATCTTTGTTTTTGTGAATATAAATGCGTAGATTACAGAGGAATCTGTATTTTTATTTATACAAGCCTTTATGACCCACACCTCAACATAAGAAATTTCAAGACCAATTTAACTTCAGATCCTATCAAAGATTCTTGGTCTATGAATTACAATTTCTATTCCAAAACCATTGATTATTTATGTTCCACAGAAAGAAGGGATTATTTTAATTGTAGTTACGAAATGAAAAAAGATTTTGATGCATTTAATTACATTTGGCAAAAACATGATGGCATTTTTTACAAAGAGTATAGATGCAAACCCAATAGCCTAGAAAGAGTTTACTATTTTGAAGCCACTGAACCCATGGTAAAACTTTAATTCTGAAAAATAATTATATTATTATGAGAGGAGTTTCAGAATTTGTATTAGTATTGCTTTTTATAATCATTGTTCTATTTTCTATTACTGTTCTGTGGCTGTATTATTATGGTTATTTTAGACATATCACTTTTTCAGGAGAAAGTCCTAGTTTAGGCGAAGCTTTATCTTCTTGTATGAAAATTGATTCTGTTAGAGATAAAAGAGTTTATCTAATGAATTGTGGTTCAGGAGTAATAAAAAATAATAAAATAAATGTTTATTTTGATGATGATGTTGTTAGTTTTTCAATGAATCCGGAAACTATAAAAAAAGGAGAAGTTGGAATTATAGATATATATAATTTAAGTTTGTGGGATAAGCAAATAGGAGAAAACCATAAAATAAAAATTGCTAGTTCAGCTGGAGAAACTGAAAGATATGTAAAAACTGCTCTTCCAGATTCTTGTGTTTTGGCTCTAGATTTTGATGAGGATTCAGGAACAATTGCTTATGACTCTTCTGAATATGGAAATGATGGAACATTATTGCCCGTTGGTTCAGAACCCCAATGGGTTAATGGTAAATTTGGAAAAGCTTTAGAGTTTGATGGTATAGATGATTTTGTTAATGTGCTTAATAGCGAAAGCTTAGAGTTAACTAATCAATTTACTGTTTCAGCATGGTTCAAGTCAGCAAGAGACTTAATAAATCCACCTGAAGGCAGTGGGTATTATGGAGGCGTTGGAAAAAAATCCGGAGGCAGTGTAGATTATGGAATATTCTGGTGTGGTGGTACTGATGGCTGGAAAGTAGAATTTTATGATACTGGTGGTGGTAGACATCATATGAATATTACTGGTGGTTTTCCTGTTTATGCTAATAATTGGTATCATGTTGTTGGAACATATAATGGAACCCATTTAAAAATATATGTTGACGGTGTTGAAAGAAATGTTCAAAATGAAGGCGCTTTCACAATTAGAACATCAGGAGAACCATTTGAAGTTGGACATTATAAAACAGCTCCAAAACCTTATTGGAATGGAACAATAGATTCTGTAAGAGTTTGTAATGGACCATTAACTCCAGATGAAACAATTTCATTAACTTTAGGAGAACTAAGTTAGTTACTTCAATCTAATAGTTTCTAATAATTTAGGAGCTAAAGTTTCGCATCTAAAAATTCTATGCAAAGTTCTTGCAAATTCCACACACTTGCTGTTTTCTCCATGATTAACTATTATTCTTTCAGGTCTTTGTTTTAATCTAGAAAGATAATTTACTAATTGTTTTTGGTCAGAATGTCCAGACAATCCTTGAATAGTTACTATTTCTAAATTCACAGGAACAGCCATTGTTTTTCCGTTTTTATTTTCCATTGGAATTTCTTTCCAACCTTTTTGTATTCTTCTTCCTAAGCTTCCTTCAGCCTGATAACCAACAAATATCAAACTATTCTTTTTTTCTTCTGCTAAATTCTTTAACCACCAAACACTTGGTCCTCCAACTAACATACCAGAGGTTGATAACACAACACAAGGTTCTTTTGATTCTAAAATCTTTTTCCTCTCGTCTTCAGATCCTATTCTCTTAAATATCTCGCTTGTAAATGGGTTTTCACCTTGTTGTAAAATCAGTTTTTGCAATTCTCTATTAAAATATTCTGGATACGCTGTGTGAATTGCGGTGGCATCCCAGATCATTCCATCTATATAAACCGGATGTTCAAAACCAGCTCTTGATAAAATTGTCATTACATCTTGAGAACGCTCAACAGCAAAGCTAGGTATTAATGCAATGCCTCCTCCTTCAACAGTTTTCTTGCAAATTTCTACAAGTTGTGATTCTGCTTCTTGTCTTTTTGGCATTAAATCTTCTTTTGAACCATAAGTACTTTCAGTTATTATAGTTTCTGCTCTTTGGAAATTGTTACTAGCAGGTTCGAACAAAGCTGTTCTATCGAATTTATAATCAGATGTGTACAATACATTGTGCATACCATTTCCGATGTGAACGTGAACAATAGCACCACCAAGAACATGTCCAGAATTCAATAATGTTAATCTCATGTCAGGTGTTATGTCTGATACTTCATCATAATCTAAACATATAGCATGTTTAACAGCTTCTTTAATTTCTTTGGTTGAGTATGGAGGTGTTGAACCTTCTCTTTGTGCTAATTCAATATAATCCATACATAATAAAACCATTAGGTCTCGTGTCGGAGCTGTTAAATAAAGTGGACCATCATAACCAATTTTATAAAGATAAGGAACCATTCCACAGTGATCAAGATGCGCATGAGAAACAACAACTGCATTTAATTTTTTAATATCAAACTCAGGAACATTCAAATAAGGATATTCGTTTGTTCCAGGCTTTATACCACAATCTAATAAAACTCTGCTTTCAGGAGTTTGCAATAATAAGGCTGATCTCCCAACCTCTCTGAATCCTCCTAATGTTGTTAATCTAATCCATTCTGTGGGTTTCCATCCACTATGAATATCTTTACCAACTTTGTCTAAGANNTATCACAGGCGCTCTTTTAACTACTGGTAGACATAAAGTTTTTTTCTTGATTTCCTTTAAGGTTTCTCCACCTTTTCCTATAACTAATCCGGGTTTTTCAGCTTCTATTATTACAGTTCCAAACTCAGGTTCAAAAACTATATTTTTTACTCCAGCTTCTTTAGGAACAATTTCTTTAATTAATTTTTCAGCTTCCTCTGGTTCAATACAAATAGAAGGGTCAGGCCTTAGAATTATTCTTTTCTTTAATTTTGAAACAAGTTCTTTTATTTCTGAAGCGTCTGAGACAAAGAATTTTTTGTCTTCTGTGTACAAAACTATTTCACAACCCTCAAATCTTATGTCTGATATACTTAGATTTGGCAAACTATTTTTTACTTTTTCAAATAAATCACTAGTTTTTTCTTCAACCATAAAAAATCATCTAAATTAGAACTTTTAATTCAAATGCAAATCATAAAAAAATCATTAATATTTTTTCAATTCTTGTGGAGCCAATTCTTTGAAACCGTTTTTATCAATAACAGCAACTTGTATTTTCTTTCCCCCTGATCCAATATCTCTTTCAATTGCAGCTTTAATAGCTTTAATAATTAATGCAGTTGCCTCTTCGATTGTCATGTTTTCCTTAAATTCAGCTTCTAAAACACCATAAGCAAAGGGAGAACCAGAACCTGTTGAGTAATATTTATCCTTTACATCGAATCCTCCTAAAGGATCAAATGAATATACACCTGGTTGTGTATCATAACCTGCCAAAATAAATTGGTTAATATACGGAAAATACTTAGAGCCATGCAATATGTTTGATAGTAAAGTAGCAGCAGCCTTAAGAGTTATAGGTCCTCTTTCAAGTTTATAGATTTTAAATTGAGCTTTCAACAGTCTTATCATTGCTAATGCATCACCAACTGATCCTGCTATTGTTAGACCTATATGATCGTCTAACGGATATATTTTTTGTGCTACTTTTGAGTCTACCATATAACCCATAGTAGATTTTTGTTCTGCAGCTATCACAACAGCATCTTTTGCAATTATTCCAACTGTTGTTGTTCCTTTTTTTACATCCATTATTTCACCAGAAACTGTACAATTATGATAATTTACTATGAATATATATAAAGCTTACGGTCATTTAATAAGACTTGGCAAAATTAGCAATAAATTTGGCTTTTTTTCCACAAATAATACAATTACAAAATATTTTTTCTTGTTTAAATGGAATATTTATAATTTTAGCTCCAGTATCATTCTTTACTTTATCTTCGCACTTTCTGTTGCCACACCAACATGTCTGAATTATGCCACCCTTTTTTAGAGTTTTTTTGAATTCATTATAATTTTTTACTTTATGTATATTTTTCTTTAGAAGTTTCAATGCTTTGTTAAACATGTTTTTTTGTATTTCATTAAGTAGGTTTTTTACTCTTAGAATAATCTTTTTGGTTTTTACTGCCTCTTTTTTGCTTGTATCCCTCCTAACAACTGTCACTTGTTTGTTCTTTATGTCTTTCGGTCCGATTTCTATTCTTATTGGAACACCTTTTAGTTCCCATTCATTGTATTTAAAACCAGGAGAAAATTCGTCTCTGTCATCTATTTTTGTTCTAAATTTTGTTTTTAGTTTTTTCCCTAATTTTTTTGCTTCTTTCAAAACACTTTTTTTTGTTTTAGAATTGTATATAGGAATTATGATTATTTGGGTTGGAGCAATTTTTGGAGGTAAAACTAAACCTTTATCATCTCCATGAACGGCAATCATAACACCAATTTCTCTTGTTGTAATTGCCCATGTATTTTGCCACACATATTGTTTTTTCTTGTTTCTATCTAAGAAAGTTATTTTAAATGCTTTTGAAAAATTCTGACCATCATAATGAAAGTCAGGACCCTGTATAGCTTTTCCATCAGGTAATAAGTGTTCTATACTAGAACTGAAAACCGCTCCTGCAAATTTTTCCTTATCTGTTTTTCTTCCCATGATTCCTGGTAAAGCTAACAAATTTTCTGTAGTTTTTTTGTATATTCCCAGAATCTCTTTTTCTTCTGATAAGGCTTCTTTCTCAGTTGCAAAAGCAGTATGACCTTCATTCCATAGAAATTCTCTTGACCTTAAAAACGGAATAGGGTGTTTGAATTCCCATCTAACCACATTGTTCCATAGATTATATCTCTTAGGCAAATCTCTCCAAGATCTTATCCACTTGGAAAAGCTAGGATATATTATTGTTTCTGAAGTTGGTCTTATGGCTAATCTTTCATCCAATTTTTTATTACCAGCTTGAGTTACCCATGCAACCTCAGGAGAAAAACCTTCAACATGTTCCTTTTCTTTTGCTAAGAATTTCTCAGGAATAAATAAAGGAAAGTATACATTTTCTATTCCTACTTTTTTAAATTCATTATCTGTGAATTTTTGTATTTCTTCCCAAATAAAATAAGCATCAGGTCTTAAAATTATACAACCTGAAACAACACTATAATCAGTTAGTTCAGCTTTTTGAATAACATCTAAATACCACTTTCCAAAATTCTTGGATTTTTTAACCGATAAACCAAGCTCTTTACTCATATAATCAGTTTTTATGTTTTAGTCCATTTAAATTTANNACAATCTCTAGATACCACTTTCCAAAATTCTCAGATTTCTTAACCGATAAACCTAGTTCTTCAGACATATAATCAGTTTTTATGTTTTACTCCATTTAAATTTAATCTAAAAGCTTATTAATTTTTCCCCACATAATCTATTATCCAGTGATTTAATGTTAATTGGTATTTTTTCTGATTGCCATTGTGGTTATAAATACGGTGAAGAGAGGTGGAAAGACAGTTTCATTGCTTTAAATGATGCTATAGACAAAACCTTAGATTGTGATCTAATCATAATAGCAGGAGATCTGTTTAATACAAGAGTCCCAAGACCAGAGGTGTTTGCTAAAACTGCAAAAATATTAAGTAAAACACAAACAATACCATCAAGAACCAAATTCTTAGAAATATTAAACAAAGAAAAAATAGAGATGTCTCCTCTAGCTTTAAGAGGAGTACCAATAGTTGCAATTCATGGGACACATGAAAAAAGGAGTAAGCATTTAATAAATCCTATACAATCCTTAGAACATTCTGGTTTGTTAATTCATCTTCATTGTGCAACAGCTGTTTTTGAGATTGAGGGAAGAAAGATTGCTGTTCATGGAATGAGTGGAGTTTCTGACAAATATGCTAAAGATGTTTTTGACCAATGGAATCCTAAACCAATTCCAGATGCTTTGAATATTTTAATGATACATCAAAGTATTGAACCTTATATTTATTCGCCTTTGGATCCAATTTCTATGAAAATTGATGAGCTACCAAAAGGTTTTGATTTATATGTGTTAGGTCACATGCATTGGCACGAAGTTAAAATGTTTAAAGACGGTCAATTACTTGTTTGTGGAAGCATAACTCCAACAACCATACATAAGATAGAATCAGAACAAGAAAAAAGCATTCACAAATTTGATGGTCAAAACATAAATACCATACCACTAAAGGAACAAAGAAAAATATTTTGGAAAGAATTTGAATTCCAACCGAATATAAAAGAAAATATTGAAACTTTTATTTCTACTATTTCTCCATTCAAACCCAAACCAATTATTAATGTAAAAGTAAAAGGTATAATAAAAAGAGATCAATTAGCTCCAAGCTTTTCTAAAATTGAAGAGAAATTCAATAATAAAGCAATTGTTAATATAAACAAAAATTTGGAATTTGAGGGATTCAAGGAACAGATTGAAATGCTCAAATTGTTAAAAGAGCAGAGACTCCCTCCTGAAGAGCACGGACTAAAAATCCTTCAAGAAAATTTAAGACAAAATAATTGTGGTATAAGGGTTGATGAGATTTTTGAGTACTTGGTTGATGGAAATGTTGATGTTATATTTAACATTTTAACTGGAAAACAAACAACATTAAAACCTGGATTAGAGAAGTGGGCATCATGATAACAAAAATTAAATTAAAAAACTGGAGATCGCATTTAGATACTGAGATAAGTTTTTCGGATGGTACTAACTGNNGTACTAACTGTTTTGTTGGTCCCATGGGTTCTGGAAAAACTTCTATAATGGATGCAATAAGTTTTGCTCTTTTTGGAACATTTTTACAATTACAACAAAAAAAATTGAAATTAGAAGATATAATAATGAAAAAACCATCTAATAGGGATAAAGCACAGGTGACCGTTTTCTTTGATATTGGAGACAATAGTGAGTGGAGTGTTAAAAGAACAATTACAAAAGGAAGATCAACAGCAGAATTGAGAAAAAACGGAGAACTAATAGAAGGCCCACAGTCAACAAAAGTAACTAAAGAGACTGAAAGAATATTGAAGATGAATTATGATTTATTTTCAAGGGCTGTTTATTCTGAACAAAACCAACTTGACATGTTTTTAACCATACCAAGGGGCAAGAGAATGAAAAAAATCGATGAATTACTATCAATTGATAGATTTGAAAAGGCACGGGCTAATACAAAAACTTTAGTAAACAAATGTTTGATAGTTTCAAATGAAAAAGAAATAATAATTCAGAAACTTGAAGTCGATGAAAATTTGAAAAAGCTCGATAACATTAAAAGAGATTTCTTTGAATTAAAGGAAAAAGAAGAAAAAATGAAAAAACAGTTGAATGATGCACTTAGGAGAAAGAATAATTTAGTAAAAGATATAAATAAACTAAAAAAAGATCAAAAAAGACTGCAAACTATAGACGAAGAGATCAAAAAGTTTACAGCATTACTAGAATTAACAGAATCTGACATAGAAAAAATCAAAGAAGATTTAGTAGAATTTGCTGAAAGGACTGATGAAGAACTAAAAGAAGAGTCAAGAAGAATCGAAGAAGAAATAAAAAGACTTAACGAAAGTTTATTACAAGAAAAAAACAATTTAGATATTTTAAGAGAAAAATACGCCGAGGATAATGCTAAAATAAATTTAATAGAAAAGGAAAAAATTCCAGAATTAGAAAAACTTGTAAAAGAAATCGAAGAATTTTCTGAAAAAATTAAAAAAAATCCAATTAAGAAGCTCAATTCAGAGCTCAATAATAATAAAAAAGATTTAGAAAAGAATCAAATCAAATTACAAAAGTCAATAGCAAAACTCTCAGAACTAGAAGATGGTATAAATGAATTAAAATCAGCTGGAAGCAAATGTCCTGTTTGTGACTCCAAATTAACTAAAGACAAAAAACTAAAAATTATCGAGAAAAAAAAGAAACTAAGAAAAGATCTGAAAAAAGAAATGGAAAAATATAATTTGGTAATAAAGAAAATAGAAATTAAATTGCCTGAATTAGAAAATAAAAGAAAAGAAATAGAGAGGTTGCAAGAAAGATTTGAACAAATCAAAGAAAGTAAAAAAGAATTAAGATTACTAGAGAATGAATTGAAAAAATTAAGATCAAAGACATTTGTTTTTGACAATCAAAAGAAAATGTTTGAGAAAAATATTAAAATGATTGAAGAAAATTCTGATAAATTAAAAAATAATCAAGAAAAAATAAAACAAATCATATCTAAAAAAGAAGAGGCTGACAGCAAACTCCAAAGATTAAAGGAGTATAGACAAAAATTATCAAATCTTAGGGCAGAAAAAGAATTCTTGTTATCCTCGTTTTCATTTTCAATTCTTGAAAAATTTGAGTCAGATTATCGATCGTTCATACGTTTGGAAAGTGAGTTACAAACCAATTTAAAGAATTTATCTGATATGAAAAGTGATAAACAAAAACTTTTAGAAGAAATAGAAAACAAGAGAAAGATGTTAGAAAATTATAAACTTGAAATAAG
>JABAOH010048008.1_pt2 | contig 11106 bp, 18 predicted proteins | sample 7062181 | NCBI WGS metagenome assembly JABAOH01 (sample SAMN14538630, study PRJNA623070) | marine sediment metagenome | biome: marine biome [ENVO:00000428]; feature: marine pelagic biome [ENVO:01000023]; material: deep marine sediment [ENVO:00002113]; isolation source: pool of 5 deep marine... | reverse complement strand
ATGCCCTCTAATTGTTTGATTTGTTTTGATCATATTTTAGGATCATTTCCAAACTCAAAAAAATAACACAGCCTGAATTTCTCATTGAATCTCTTCAACAAAGTGTTTTCCATCAGCTGTTCTACATTGTCGAGGATATGATTCCATTACAGGATTTCCAGCAGCTACACACTCTACAAACGAATCAATGGAACCGTCTTGAGGATAGTAGGGATTTGCCCAACCTCGCTCAACAAGTCTTGCAACACTGTCTGGTTTCACACATGCAGCAGTGCCATCAACTTTTCCAATCAAAACAAGCTCAGACTTGCAAATCACATCACCATGGTATACTCCTTGTTTTAGTTGTTTGAGTGGAGCAGGTTTATTCTCCATTAGAACAAGCTCTATCATCATCATGTTGTGTTTTGCATAATCATGTTCTCCTTGATGTTCAGTTGGAACTGGGGGTACAGGACCACTTCGTGTACAAAGACCAGTTTTGATAAAATCTCCATCATGATCCCCAAATATTACATAGCTCCAGTCTTTGTTTAGATGAATTCCCCAAAAGCTTTGATCAGATTGAATTTGTACCGTATCATCAACTGTTCCCTTGAGAGTTTCATTTACTTGCAAAGTATAAACTGCAATGTCTTTGGTTTTCTGCTCTGTTTCTGTTACTTTTCCAATAAAGACAACATCAACTTGATTAAATTCATCATGATAAGTTGGTCCAGCACAAGACAGACCATATGCAGGGTTTGATGAAAGAACGTATACTATTCCTATAACAAATATTACAAAAATGTAGATTTTCAGTGCAAGTTAATTTTGAAAATACTAGCAATTAAGCTGATCTTGCCTTTTCTAAGTAAGCGTTAATTATTTGCCTAATCTCATCGCGTCTGCTCTCAAAAATCGCTTCTGATACACTTGACATGTCAATTGCGTTTTTGCGTTTTGTTTGCGAATCAAGCGCTTGCACATACTTTACATTATAGTCTACACATTTTTTAAAAAAAGACTGATAAACCATCCCAAAAACAAACTCTTCTAAATCTTGTATCCCATAGGTATCCTTTCTAGAGTTTGAATGAGCCGCATAAGCTGAGACTTTTTTTAATGTAATGTCTAGATTGCGGTTTAGTGCTTGCTTTACCTCGTCAGGCGCCTCCATGATTTGAAGAATTTGTTCTAGAACATTAAGCTATGCTAAAAAAAGAAAAAAGATGTGGACTATCGTCCAGGAGGAGTTATTCCTCCACCAGTGCATGCAATTGCGTATTCAACATCAATTATTTCGACGTTAAAGTCTCTGATGGGTTTTGGACCCTGAATAGTAAATTTCTGGTATCCAATATCATTTAGTTTGTCTGCAGTTTTTTGTTTAAGATCTGCAACCTCGTTGGGATCATCAAGAACCTTGATGTCATATTCCTTTTCTACTTCTAATTCAGTTTCACCATCAGGCGATATCAAACTAAGTTCACCGCCTCCCAAGACCACTTCAAAGATAATCTTGTCCCAATGCTGAATAGAACCAGCTGGACAAACTGAATTTACAGAACCTGTAACTGGAACTGGATTGGTTGCTTCGTTTGTTACTGTAGTTGGAACTGGATCAGTTACATCGTTTGTTACTGAGGTTGGAACTGGATTAGTTGCTTCGTTTGTTACAAACACTTCGGTAATTGGCTTTGCAGCTGATGCCAAGTCGGCACTAAACACAGTTCCGCCAACAAAAGCAGCTGCTACAATAATTGCCCAAATGCCCTTATTCATTGAAAATTACGATCTTCACATTCTAGTTAAAGATGATCAAATAGTATGAAGTTATTCAAAAAAAGAAAAAAGGAGAATTAAATTCTCTTATGTATGTCGGGGACCAATTGGAGTGTCTCTAGGATCGTTAGGATTTGATCCTTGTTTTTTCTCAAATGCGTCTGTAAATCCGTCACCATCGCTATCATCGTTGTTTGGATCTGTTGGATTAATTGGCTCACCAGTTCGAGGATCTAGTCCTTCACCAACTAGTTCTGATGAATCTGATTCGCCATCACCGTCACTGTCAGGTAGTGTTGGACTNNTGAAGTTAATCTGAATTTTGTATTAATTCAAGAATTTTATCAATCGCTCCATTATGATCGATTGAAGTTTCAGCTGTAAGCATTAGTAGATGGGTTTCATCTATTGGAATTGAAATTCGTTTTAGCTTGTCGTATTCGGCCATTGCGTATTTTGTTTTGCCAATTTTGTGCTCTATGTTTTTTCTAGTTGCCCACCTTTGGCTTGCATAAGAATGCATCATACGAAGCTCATCCTCGCTAAGAAGCGGACTAATACCATCTCTAAATCCACCACAAATTTTTTTGCCAGAACTGTCTTGGATTGCAGCATAACGAATGCCAGAATCCACCTCCATTACTTTGGAATAGAGATTATCAAAATCCAATAATCCTTAGAGTTTGTGCTTTTAGATAAATCAGATCACAGAATTACTGACACCATTCAGCATCAACCATGCCATTTCGAACTTCTTGCATACAAATTGCAAGCTCATACCCATAACATTCTCCAGACTCTTCTGAACCTATTTGGGCTCCCTCATTTGCTTGGCAAAAGCTTTTACATTGAGATGAATCAGTGCACTCTAATCCTGCATCACTTGTTGCAGGGTTACATGTTGCAGCTTGTCCTACCATGTTTCCCCAAATTCCCCACAATCCTCCTACCATTTCACATTCTTCTTTTTCTGAAAGTGTTTCAACAAAATGATTTCCATGAACTGATCTGCATTGTCTTGGGTATGACTCCATTACAGGATTTCCTGCTGCAACACAGAATTCAAATGAATTAATGTATGCAGTTTCAGGTAGTTTACCCCAGCTTCGCTCAAAAAGTTTGAGAACAGTTGTTTGTTTTACACATGCAGGAGAGCCATCATATTTTATCATCAAAAATAATCCTTCAGTACAAACAATAGATTCAGGTTCAATTCCTTGTGCAACTTGTTTTAGTGGAGCATCAACTCCAACATATACTGGAACAGAGACTTGTTCTACTTCTGAGCACAATTTATCTCCACAAACAATGTCTTCAGTTGCAGAACCATACTGCCAGATTGGTTTTCCTGCAGCTTTGTCTGCAAATGTATCATCAATTACAAAAAACGATATAACAAGAATACTTAGTATAACTAGCAGTCCTAGCATTTTGTTTCTAATGAAATGTTTTATCCAAACAATATGAATGCTGCAAATGCACCAACAGATAACAAACCAATTCCTGGCTTTGTTATCATCATCTCGATGAATTTATCCACTGCTTTACTATTTCCGTATTCGACTCGGCTCATGTCATTTTTACGAGTAATTTGGTATTATCCACAAGCTTGTACCACACAAGACAGACTGGTAATTTGAGGCTATAAAATATCTTAATTTTTTAAATAATATACAATCTTACTCTTCAAAATGTTTCAAAACATTCTAGTTGTTTTCATAACACTTGATCACACAGATCACACCTACGAGGCAGCATTTGAGCTGGCAAAAAAATTCAATTCAAAAATTACTTTTCTAAAATGCATTGTAGAGCCTGCCCCAACATTTGGCTTCTTTCACACAAAAAAAGAAACAAAAGATCATGAAAAACAACTCAAAGAAGCAGAACAGTCGTTTCATGAGATTGGAGATTTGGCACTAAAGTATGGCGTATCAATTAAAACCAAAGTAGAATCAGTGGAATCTTTTCCAGAGTTTCTAGTGTCTTACATTGAAGAAAATCATGTTGATCTTTTGCTAATTGATTCCCATTCACTTGATGAAGCAGAACACCAAGATCATAAATCAACAATAAATAAAATATTTGGAGAAATTTCCTGTCCGTTACTTACTTTGAAATAAAAAAAATTGTCATATGATTTTGTGACAATTGCATAGTTATTTTACTGAATAATCTAGTAATAGTTTGATTATGGTAAAACAAAAACCTGTTAACATTAAAGCGCAAACAATTTTTGCATTAATTCCTTCAATTGATGCATGGGCCTTTTACAGAATTCAAAAACTACGAAAATTCATTCTAATTGTGCTTTCGTTAGGATTTGCGTTTGCACCAATTTCGCTTTCAGTTTCAGCCAGTATTGATATGGATAGTGTTGAGAGTCCCTTAGAGCTTTACACAAATCCAATTTTTGTGTCATACATTGTTGGTTCCATTGGAACTTTGCATGCTGTGTTGGTGTATTTTATTCGAAAATGGTCAAAGGAATGGAATGCAAGATTTGAAAACAAAGCTGAAACCAAACTATGATTCGCAACCAATTCCGTTACTATCAGGATCAAGATCATGCGGATCTACTCCTGTAACTCTAAAGTCAGTGTAAGGAATTTCATCGCAATCTAAATCTGGTGGAAATGAACGAATGCATACATCAGGATATGATGGGTCACAGCTTTGAGATTTTGGTTGGGCGGTTTTTTCTTCAGGTCCTGTACTAGTTATGGTGTCGACTGACTCGAAAATTTTTTCTTGAGCAGTTTCAGAAGAACGTGGCTGTAAAAACCATGCAACAGCAACGACTACTACAACTACAATAATTATAGCAGCAACCTTGTCTGCTTTTCCCATTCTTTACAATATGTGAAAGTAATAGATTAAGTTATTCAAAAAATTGAAAATCAAATCATCACTATATACTACAGAACAGCGAAAATTATTTCATGAAAGAAATAAAAAAAATTCTTGTACCAATTGATGGTTCAAAAAATTCACTTCGTGGATTAGAAAGAGCAATTTATCTTGCTTTAGCATGTCAAGCAAGAATTACAGGAGTTACAGTTGTAGGAAATCTTCCAGTAACTGGATTACATAACGTTGCAGCTTGGAGAAAAAACTGGATAAAGCAGGCAAAACAGGATCTTTCAAAAGCTAAAAAGAGAGCAACAAGAGATGGAATAGATTTTCGAGAAAAAATTTGTTATGGCAATCCAGGAAGCGAGATTGTTTCATTAGCGCAAAAAGGAAAATTCGATCTTATAGTGATTGGAGCCAGAGGAATGGGTGGAATAAAAGAAACATTTCTTGGTAGTACATCACAGTATGTAGCTCACAAAGCTAAAGCACCAGTAGTAATTGTTAAGTGACTTAGTTATTTTTCCAGAGCAGCAGGCCTTTGATTACTAAAGCAACTCCAACAGCTTCAGCTACAAGCCAAATTACTGCAAGTAAACCACATTCAGAAAACCATCCAAAATAACTACAAGCAAAAGGCATTCCAAGTGATTGATAGTACGAAATAAACGCATAGAACGGATATGCAGGAATTAACGCTCCTACAATAATGTAGATTAGTTCCTTTTTAGAGGAAAATCGAATGGATGTTTTTGATTTTAAATCATTCATAGTTAATCTTTAGAATGTAGATGGAATCTTTGCTAGGAATTTTCTTCCTTCAACCTCGCCATACACTTCTTTCACATATTTTGTGAATTTGTTATAGCTTGAAACAATCTCTAATCGTGGTTTTGCAAGCGTAGTAGCCAAGTGAGCAAGTACTGCATCTGCAGCTAAATCACCATATGCTATCACCATGTTTTTGAAAACAAAGGTATCTCTATAGTTGTCAAATTTTAGAAAAGACTCTTTTCTAGCAAGTGGTGTATCATTACTATAATTCCCTTGAAAGTTTACCTTAGCCTTTAGGTATGGCGATTCATGCATGCCCTTCAATAAAATTACATGTTTACAATATTTAATGAGATCTAATTGTCATATTGTTTTGTGACAAACTTGAATTCAAAATAATTTTTTGTGAAGCTACAAAATCAGCACATACTCTGCCTTTAGTAGATTTTCTTCTAACCGGTTCTTAGATTAGCTATCTCGTAAGTGCGGAAGCTAACGTTTGGGCATTGGCTGTAACCAATGAACTGACAACTTCCTTGATCGGGTGGAATATTGACAGAGCTGCGCTAGCTCCCGCAGAAATAAACTAATTTTTTGATATAAAACACGAATCGTGTATCAAATGTCTGAACAACATATTTTCAATGATGAAAATTTCACTTTAGTTTAATTATCCTGAATGGATATGGATACGCATGCGAGATGATCCATTCTGTCATTGTGGTTCTTGTGGCCATGAAAGAGTAGAAGAATGCTACAAAAAAGAATGCCAATGTTGTCTTCCTGATCATCAAGGTGCTTTTGGAAAAAACAGATAATTCATAGAAATTTTCATGAAATAACATGTCAGAAGAAACAGAAAAAGAAAAGACTGAAGTGATTTACATAAAGTATGTTGATCACCATTGGTATGATGATGAGCTAACAAAAGGCGAAGTTATTCGAAGGACAAAAGGTAGTGGATTCATTGTAGAGGAGGCAGGTTTGCTGCTTTTAGAGAGTGACAAGTATGTGGTGTTTTCTCACATTAAAAATCATGAAATTGAAAGAGAGCCATATGCAATTACATATGATAGCACGACTAGAATTCTAAAATCAGACATTCTCAAAATGGAAAAGTTTGAAATTAAAAATAACTAGGNNGAAATTAAAAATAACTAGATATCACTCAATCATACCATGACTGAACTACATCGCCACATGGGATTGTTCCAGCTCACAATGTATGGAGTTGGACTAATTTTAGGTGCAGGAATTTACGTTTTAATTGGCGAAGCAACTGGCTTTGCAGGAAATTCTGTTTGGATTTCATTTCTCTTAGGAGCTATTGTTGCGGTGTTTGCAGGATTAAGCTATGCAGAATTGGCAGCATTATTTCCAAAAGCAGCTGCAGAATACGTCTTTGTAAAAAATGCATTCAAAAGTAATTTTATTGGATTTTTGATTGGTTGGTTGACTGCATTAACGTCAATGATTGTTGCAGCAACAGTTGCACTAGGATTTGGTGGTTACATTACAGAGTTTATCGAGATTCCGATTGTGATCTCAGCAATTGCACTTTTGGGAATACTTTCTTTTGTTAATTTTATTGGAATTCGAGAATCTGCTTGGATGAACACAGTTTTTGCTCTTGTAACAATTGGTGGTCTTGCATTAATTATGGTTCTAGGATTTACATATGATACATCAGAGCCTATTGATTATTTTGAAGCACCAAATGGAATGACTGGAATAATTTTGGCATTTGTTTTGATATTTTTTGCATTCATTGGTTTTGAAGACATGGCAAATGTTGCTGAAGAAGTAAGAAGGCCGCAAAAAACAATTCCAAGAGCAATTATGCTTTCTATTTTAATTACAGCAGTAATCTATGTTCTAGTATCTCTAGCTGCAGTACGTGTAGTAAACTGGGAAATTTTGGGACAGTCAGCAGCTCCACTAGCTGATATTGCACGAACATCAGTTGGTCAGATTGGTGGAGTTACACTATCTCTAATTGCATTGTTTGCAACAGCAAGTACTGTTCTTATTACACTTGTAGCAGGAGCTAGAATTTTTTATGGAATGGCAAGGGATCGTTCTTTACCATCAATTCTAGGTAAAGTTCATTCTAAAACAAAGACTCCCTGGATTGCAGTAATTGCCATTCTAGTTACAGGAGTTGGCTTTGCCTTTATTGGAGATATTGTAATTGTTGCAAACATTGTGGTTTTTGCAGTTGTGATTACATTTGCAATGATCAATCTTGCAGTAATTTTGCTTAGATATGTACAACCAGACACAGAAAGGCCATTTAGAGTTCCTGTAAATGTTGGCAAATTTCCAATTCTTCCACTATTTGGTCTTTTAACAACAATTTACATGGCAGTACAGTTTGACATGGAAATTATTCTAGCTGGGTTAGGAATATTGGGTGCAGGAGTTGTTTTCTATTTACTTTACAATAAACGAAAAAATTTAGAAAATTAGCATTTTGAATTAGCTATTTTGGAAATAATCTAGCTGTTTTGCTAACAGATCGATATGAATTATTTTAGAGTTCTATACTTGTGGCTCAAACTATAATCCATGATGATATCATTTGTGATAATTGTCTTAAAAAAATTGAGTTTTTGCCTGCAAGAATAGTAACCATGAAAAACTGGAAAGGTGAAACCAAGAATTTACACTTTCATTATTTTTTTCCTTGTTGGGATTTTGAGTATTTGTGTCAAAGATTCCCAGAATATGATTTGGTAAACATGGGATTTATCTACGATTCAGATTTTCTTTCAAGTAAAATTATCAAAAATTTAAGAAAAAATGAAGATCTATGGGTTTGAGACATAATCTTAATAGATTTTTATTCATCTTATAGAAAATGGAATCGTTGAGTCGTATCGGTTTAATTGATGGGTATGATGAAAAAAAGGTTCGACAAGCACTAGATTTGTTACTTCGTGATAGAAAAAATGAGTTTAGAGAACTAGCTGGCGCGATTGGAATTCCAACAACAGCTGAAGATTGGGAAGTGATTGTTTTGAAATTTTGTCTTGATTTTGAAGAATGTTTTAAGATTTGGACTGACAGTGAAGAGCCAGACCAAATTAAAAATACAAAGTGCATGACCATAATGAGAGAGATGGCAAAAGGGAAAAAGCAGATTCACGAGCTAATCAATGTAGAAGATATTGCTTTTAATCTCTACACAGAATTTCATCAAACTTACAACAGATTAGAGTAATAATAGAAAAAAGAAGAAGAAAGTAAGCTTCGTTTTATTGTAGGAGGTAAGCGCTTTCTTACTTTCTTCTAACGTGTACTAACTGCTGTACTGCTATACCCCACGATAGTGAGGTCATTGCTACAGGAAATACTCCGCTAGTCAAAGTGGTTATTATTTCGGGGACGTTTCCGCCGTTGACATACAGTGCTAGTACTACTGGCAATAATGCCAGTGCGATTACAGTCTTGTATTTTAGAATACTTGACTGGGTTTTGTTTTGGAGTTGTTGTGCCATGTCTTTTCTGAAAAGGCAGAACCTAAACTTGTATTTGAAAAGGACCTGACTTTATGGGCCATTCTAGTTCAGAAGTTAAACTATTTCACCAGAATAGTTCATCTTTTGAACATTTGCGCATTTTGTCTTATATTGAATGAAAAGTTATGGTTGATGAGCTTGACCGAAAAATTCTGAATATGCTCATTGCAGATGGAAGACAATCAAATAGAATTATGGTAAAAAAGCTTGGAGAGGAAGGAATTAGGATTTCTGAGCGGGGTTTAGGAAAAAGAATTGCTAGACTAGAAAAAGAAAAGATCATCACGGGTTATACGGCAATGGTGGACATGAATAAAGTTAACATGGGTGTTCCAAGATTAATCACAGTGAAATTATCTTCTCCAAAAAACTTTGTACAACGACTAGAAGATATGAAACAGTATCTCAAAGATGCACCGTTTTGTGACTTTTCAGCAAGATCAGATGGTGGTTTTGATTGGATAGAATTGAAATTTTTCAATGATACTCATCAAGCCAACATGGAAGCGGATCTTTACAGAACGTGGTTTGGAGACATTATCGAAGATTATCGCTCATACGACTTGGATGTTTACAAGTTTGGATGGCAGTTATTCCAAGAAAATGATTTTAACGCATTCATGCAAGCAGCACAAAAAAAATCTGAAGAAAGGCCTCTCATTAAGCTAAAACAATAAAACCGAATATATTCCCGACCTAGAGAGTACGCCTGTAAATGGTACGAGATCGAAAAAGAATAGTGGTACTTGGTGGAGGATTTGCCGGAGTAGAATGTGTAAGACATCTTGAAGATTATTTCAGACATGATCCTGACATTGAGATTGTACTAGTTTCTGAAGATAATTTCTTGTTGTTTACTCCGCTTTTGCCACAAGTTGCGTCAGGAATGATAGAAACAAGACACGCAATTACATCATTAAGAACTATAATTCAAAAAACAAAATTCTATGAAGGCAGAATCAAAAACATTGATCCATATGGAAAAATTGTAAATCTTTGGGGAACTGCTGAAAAACGAGGAATATCACTTCATTATGATTTTCTAGTTGTTGCATTAGGTAGTGAAGCAAATTATTTTGGAATGGCTGATGTTGAAAAAAATGCCTATGCTATGAAGACACTAAATGATTCAGTTCTTTTGCGAAACAGAATCATAGATATGTTAGAGCAGGCAGAAAATGAAGAAAACCCAATTCTAAGAAAGGGAATGTTAACTTTTGTTATAGTTGGTGCAGGNNATCAAAGCACTATCCTCACATTAGTGATGATGATGTTAGGGTTGTAATTCTTGAAGCGTTACCAAACATTTTACCTGGTTTTGAAGAAAGCCTAGCTAAATTTTCTCATAAAAAAATGGAAGAAAGGGGAATTGAGATTCAACTAAAAACTGCAGTAACTAGTTTTGATGGAGATGAAGTTAAAACAAAAAAGCTAAACGGAGAAGAAGGAAAAATTGATGCAATTCAAACAAAGACGTTAATTTGGACTGCTGGTGTTACTCCAGTTAATACAATTAAGCGTTCAATGTTCAAAACAGAACGCGGAATGATCGTAGTTGATGATTATCTAGAAGTGTCGGACTTTCCAGGAGTGTTTGCTATTGGAGATTGTGCTTTATTTCTAAATCCTGAAACAAAAAGACCGTTTGCCCCAACTGCACAGTTAGCTGAATCAATGGCAAAAGTTGCAGCTCACAATCTTAAAGCATTAATCACAAACAGTCAGAAACAAAAATTCGTATACAAACCAAGAGGTCAGATGGCAATTATAGGAAAAAGAACAGGGATTGCAACAATTTTTGGTATAAACACAGCAGGTTTTTGGGCATGGTTAATTTGGAGAAATGTTTACCTCAAAAAAATTCCAAGATGGGATAAACGAGTTCGTGTCTTAATTGATTGGACAGTTGATTTGTTTTTTACAAGAGATATTTCGCGATTAAAGTTCTTCAAGAAACCAGTTGATCTAGAATACAAAGTTCTTGATGAAGTAGACGATGTTTGGTAGATTATTTTCTTAATCTATAGATTACAATTGCTGGCGCAACAAAATACATTCCAATGTTCATTAGAATGATTCCAATTCCATAACCAAGCATTTCTTGTTCTGAATCAATATCAACATGATTTAGAATTGAAAGTGTTGCTAAAAGTGGTGTTATTGTAACTTTAACTGCTTCTTTGAATACAGGGTT
>JABAOH010010003.1_pt3 | contig 11108 bp, 15 predicted proteins | sample 7062181 | NCBI WGS metagenome assembly JABAOH01 (sample SAMN14538630, study PRJNA623070) | marine sediment metagenome | biome: marine biome [ENVO:00000428]; feature: marine pelagic biome [ENVO:01000023]; material: deep marine sediment [ENVO:00002113]; isolation source: pool of 5 deep marine... | reverse complement strand
CGCGGGAGCGATCGCCGGGGTCCACAGGCACCCCCCTGAGATGTGGTCCGAGGAGTACCAAGCGGAGCTGATAAAGACATACTGGGAGGTCCTACTCTCCAAAGACTACGTAGCCGGGGGACACATATGGAACTTCGCGGACTTCAGAGTCGGACAAAGCCCCAGAAGAACGACTATAAACCGTAAAGGAATCTTCACAAGAACCAGGGACCCAAAACTCGCCGCAAGAGTCGTCAAAAACTTGTTCACAAACACCCCAACGTACAGATAAGGTTGAACAAGCTTTGCGCGCAGGCGAATTCAACAATTATGTGTAAAATGGTTTTTATTGTTCTCTCGCTTTTTAGTCGGTGAAATGGACTTCTACGATAAGGGTATCATGGTCATTTTGCGCGCGCACAGCCTACGCCAATCAGATCTCGTCAGTACTCTTGGGATGCGCGCGCATAATTTTCTATCGTCTTAGAAGTGCTCCGATTTTTAACGTATTCCACGGGTGCCACGCCTGTGTCTTCGAGCTTGTCTAATCTGATACCCATTCTCGCGCATCCACTTCAGGTTCTCATCCGACTTCTCGTCTGGAGTGAAGCCATACAACTCAACAGATTTTTCAATAACGAGATCCGTAGAACTTTTCTTCCCTTTATCTACATCCAGCCTACTCACACGCGTTGTTACATAAAGCAGGCGTCCTAATAAACACACACTCGTCTCGATCTTGTCTCAAATTGCGCGCTCGATGGTATTACCCTCTCCGAGCCTCTCGTTCACATGCCTCCAGGTGTCCCTCGAGTTCGCCCTTACTTCTCCCACCTCCCGCGCGCGAACTCCTCGTACTCCTTCAACGTCTTCCTCAGACTCGGATGAGAAGGATCGAATTTGAATAACGCCATTACGCGCTCGCAACCAAGTATAAACACTCCCGGACTCCATATGAAATTTCATTTTTTTCATGCGGATGCTTTTTACATTCTCAAGAGGATGGATAATGCAACCAGGACGATGTTTTGATGAGACAACAGTGTCCCATACTTCCCAATTATTATACCGATAATAATGGAAAGTGCGTCAGATACTTCGTCTGCAGCTTGCAGGAGAGGACTAAGAACCCCCGATGCCCGGCGAAAGGGCAGAGATGAAGCACCTGAGATATGGAAAATGAGAGATAGAAGAGAGGGGTTGATTCTAAATTACCGGATTGGCAGGAAAACCCAGTATCCGAAGCAGTGTCTGATAAAGGTCTTGGGTGCAGAGCCATCGGATGCAAAGCGGATGATCGGATTAAAGGTGTGTTGGCCTGTTGAAGATCCCAAGATCTGCGGCAAGATCGTTGATGTTCACGGCAGAAAGGGAGTCCTCAGAGTCAGGTTCAATAGGGGTGTGCCGGGTCAAGCGCTAGGCAGCCGGGTTGTAATTGTCGAGTGAAACTTCGCGCGCTATATGACATAGCGGTAAGATACATAGGTTCCCGCAGTCTCGCTGTGGGCTGATATTTTTAAAATGTCCCCACGCCTGGCTCCGAGGATGATAGATACAGGGTCGGAGGCTTTGATCCAAGGGAACTGGAATGGTTTAGAGTGATAGAACTTGAGAACTCGTTCTCGTTCCTCCTCAGTTAAAATCTCGGTGGGGGAGACCAGTTTGTGCTTGAAGATGTCGAATGTGGGTAGGGTTGGGGGTATGAGCTCAATCCCCATTTTAGGGGCGTTGGCCTTAGCCGAGTAAGTATATTTCCCATCTGTTATGATTGCGCCTTTTTCAGCCCCTTTTTCTTCAACAAGGTCCCTGAGTTCCCGTACATAACTGATCCCAATGGTTCTCTGGCCGGCTACGCAGAGAAAAACGTGGTTCGAAGCGCCTCTAGAAAGGAAGTAGGTGGTTTTATCTCCTTCCTTCTCTTTTCTATTGACCTTCAGCTTTCTGTACTTGATGATGAGCGACGCCCGTTTCTCTACCGCCGTCTTTGACTCCCTCATTTAAAATCCTCTAACTGTGCGCCCGCGATAAGACAAGGAGAGTAGATGTATCTTTTCTGTGCCTTACAGATTTTTTGCAGGTTCACTATTTTTTTAGAACGATTGTTATCGTGCTGACGTTTCTCATCCGTCCTTCCAGAGATTCAAGCTCTTCAGTTCCAATCTCTATGTTCTCAACTGTGAGATTTTCCATAAACCTGTTCTTCGTTACCTCAGCCACATCTACGGCGGTGCTTATTGCACGGCCTCTTGCTTTCAACGCGACCCTGCTCCCTTCGTCCTTTAGTGAGGTAAGGACAGCCAAGCAGTAGTTCATGACCGGCTTGCTTCCTATGTAAACAACGTTTTCGACAGACATTTCAGCGTGTCAATTCGGTTGAATGCTATTAAGTCTTGGGTTTAATGAAGTAGACGTGTGAACACGCAATTCAAAAGGCAGAGTTCGAGCGAGCCTCCTTTTTATAACTTAATCTCAATGGTGAACTTTTGTATCAATTCTTTGTATCGGTTTCGGATGGTGACCTCTGATATTTTTCCTATTTGTGCAAATCCTGTCTGTGTTCGTCTCTCACCCATCAACACACTCGCGATGTACGTAGCTGCCACGGCGATGCCAGCTGGGGCCCGGCCACTGGTCAGCCTCAGCTCTGTGGCCTTATCCAGAATCATCATAGCCATGCGCTCAACGTTCCCTGAGAGTTCAAGCTGGTTCACGAGCTTGGAGACGTATCTCTTGGCCTTGACAGGCGGAACCTTGGTGTCGAGTTTCTTGAGGAGGAACCGGTAGTGCCTGCCGCTCTCCTTCTTCGATATGTTGGCCGCGATCCCGACCTCCTCCAAGGTGCGTATGACGTTGCAGTGGCGGCAAGCCATGTAGATGGAAGCCGCGGCCACGCCCTGCATGGATCTACCCCGTATGAGGCGTTTGCGGACCGATCGGCGGTAGATGACCGAAGCGGTCTCCAGGACATTCTTGGGGAGGTTGAGCTTGTAAGCGACCTTCGTGAGCTCTGAGAGGGCGAAAGCAAGGTTCCTCTCCGTGGAGCCGTAGACCTTCGACCTTCGGTTCCACTTTCTTAGACGATACATCCGAGCTCGTTGGTCGGAGTTTAGGCGTCGACCGTAGCTGTCCTGACCGCGCCAGTCGATTATGGTGGACAGGCCCTTGTCGTGCATGGTCCAAGTGATGGGCGCCCCGACTCTGATCCGCTTTTCCCTCTGCTCTTTGTCGAAGGCCCTCCACTCGGGGCCGAGGTTGAAGAGTGGGGAGGAAATGACAAAGCCGCAGCGCTCACAAACGAGCTCCCCAGCCTCGAAGTCACAGATCAGGTCCGTGTTACCGCACTCGGGACATTTCGTAGTCTTAATACTCTCCAACATATATTCAGTATCTCGCCCCCTCTATCAATGCTTCATCAAGGCGCGCTGAAACGGCGTATGTTTGAAACTCTTTGTATTCCTCACAATGTGCGCGCATGACCTAAGAATAGACATATGAATAAATGTTGTTAAATGGCATAACTCAATGAGTACATACGTAGGAAGAATTAGGGGTCGTTTTACGCCCATTTCGTGTCCTCAAATCGCAAGATATGGATTAAAACCATTTTTAACCTAATTATTAAACTAGCCTGCGCGCGCAGAAGCGTGGTGAATGCGAAAGGATGCTTCCTCCGCCGTTTCTTCTTTCTCCTACGTGAATTCATCCGCTTCCATATTGTTCTATTCTATAGTATAATATAACACTCAAGGGATAATAATGGTAATGGCGGATACATCAGAGCGGATCATCATCCTGTCTGCTCTCATCCTAATTGCGATTATTCTCTGGTCTCCATCACGATTACTGAAAACCGCTTCAATAGGAACATGGGATAGACGTGATCTCCTTGACCCTGAACTGGCTCTTGAACACGGGTTCAAAGGATATGTTAATGTCAGCTACGTATCGGAGACGCCAAGAATAGTGATTGTAAGCCCCGGAAAAACGCTCAACTACACAATCCAACTCAAATTTATACCTCACGTTCCAGAGTTCACGGCGACTTTGGTCGTCCTTGACCCAGAGAATTCTTCCGGATTCGGTGTAGGAGCGGGTGATTTGATATTCAACGATTACATTCGCTATTCGCCAGATGGGACCATTCTCTTACGAGTAGAAGAACCCCGCAACGTCACGATGATCCTCAGTGTTCCTGAAGGCCTACCGGGTATGTCCGCGAACCCTCATCACTTACTCGGTGTCGGGATAATGGCCGACATTCCAGTGGCTTACGAAGGCGACGCTCACTTGGACAGGATAAAGCATACCGAAGGATGAAAACTATTGAAACTCCACGCGAGATTGTTAATCGTCGGTGGAATTGCTATTTTGCTTGTCTCTCTGTCTCCGATTATTACAGGTCCTCTGAATTGTGCTCTAAAAAATCGTGTTTACATTAGGTTAGATGAAGCCAAGTACATTGTTAAAGACAAGCCTGTTTTGATGATAAGTAATTGTGGCCAAAACGAGATCACGTTTGGGTACGCCTACAAGATGGAGAAAATGATAAATGGGGAATGGGTTGAAGTTCCGGCAATCCATAGAGATGTGCCTTCAGCCTGGCCAGCAGGGTTAATCGTTCTTCCACCCAGCAAGGAATTCCGGCAATCAATTGACCTGAGTGGTTTTACCCTTGGAGAATATAGGGTCTGTAAAACTGTAAAAGACGAGGTAACGGAGATATCAAGAACCTTCAAGATAAAATTTAAAATAATTAATTAGAACAAGCATGGGAGTCCATGAAATCTCGGAAAAAGTGTTTTTGAACATTCTTTAAATGAGGATATTTTCTTCGCCGTCCATGCGCGCGCAACCTCCCGGAATAAATTGAACTCTGGTCGTGCGTGCGCAAAGAAAAAAAGGGTCAAATCTCCTTCCGGAACACCTCGACGGTGTGCTCGAGGTCGCTCTCCCCGAGCGCCCTGACGGTTGCGGCGAGGAGCCTCCCGACGTTCTCAAGGTCGCTGAGGCTGACGACCTCGTTCGGGGAGTGTATGTACCTGCTGGGGATCGAGACAAGACCGCAGATCGTGCCGCCCCTCAGGACCTGGAGCGCCCAGGCGTCGGTCCCGCTCCGCTCGGGGACGCCCCTCCTCTGGTACGGGATGTCGTTCTCCTCGGCCTCCCTCTCCATCGTCTCCCAAAGGGCCTTGGTGAAGTTGGCGCCAACGCCTATGATGGGACCCTTGCCGAGCTGTATGCCCCCAACCCGGCTGGCATCGACCCCTGGCTGGACTGCGTTGGTGACGTCAGAGGCTATTGCGCACCACGGCTCCAGGTTGTAGCCCGAGACCATGGCCCCCCTCTCGCCGATCTCCTCTTGGACCGTCGCGACAGCGTGGAGCTTGATCCCCTCCGGCGGCTCCCCGTGGAGCTCGTCGAGTGTCCTCATGAAGGCGGCCACGGCACAAACATCGTCGAACGCAGGCCCCATGACGAGATCCCCGCCCCCCATCCTGGTCAGGGCGGAGTCCGGGGTGACGGGGCAGCCGACCCTGACGCCCATGCCCTTCGCCTCCTCCTCGTCCTTGGCGCCGAAGTCGATGCGCATGTCCTTCACGGGGACGGCCTTCCCCCTCTCAGACGAATCGGTTAGGTGCACCGGCTTGGGGCCTATGACCCCCGTCACGTAGGAGTCAGGCTCTTCCCCGACCCAGATCCTCACCCGGGTGCGCGCGCGCGCACAACTCTCGTGAATGGGATATTAATCATTTCAATGTGCGAATTCAACCTCCAGGAACCCGCCCACTTCAGATTCTACCGTAGTGCTTGAGCATATTTAGTGCGAAGAGGGTGCATTGAGCCTCACCATACTTGCTGCTCCACGCTCCATCTGTTCTTTGAAGTTCTACCAATCTATCCAAGGCATCTCGTACGAGAGTATCTGTCGCGGGCAGGTCTGCGAACTTGCACATGTTTAGAACCCAACCCAGGTGGAAACCGTCATACTTTGATAATCTCTTCATAGTGTATTCGTAGCATGATGAGAAGGCCTGAGAGTCGTACCCCCTTGTCCTGGCGAAGAACGGTATCCCAGCCCAGAAGGGATACCAGGTTATCCGGAAGGTTTTGTGCTCGTCCCACCAGCTAGATATGTATTCTGTGGCTTTTCTAACGGCGGAGTGAGATCCGAAGCCGCAGGCTGTGAGGAAAACAGCAGCTGATATCGTGAACCAGAGTCTGTTATCGATCGAATCTTCTTGAAGCCAGGCCTGTGGGGATCGCTTCAGCTTCTCCTCGAGTTCGTACCACGACCCATCTGGGCACTGGTTTTTAAAGAGGAATCTGGCGGTCCGCTCTACCATCTCCGTGTCTTCGAGCCTGAGCTCTATCAGCACCCTCAGCCATAGGCTGCTAGCGCCGATGGAGAGCACCTTTTTAGGATCATCTTCATAGCACCAGCCCCCATCCTGAAACTGATATTCAGAAAGAATATCGATTGCCTCTTCGTAATTCATCTCTCCCAGGAAGTGTTGGAGTCTAAGAAGCTCCAATCTGTTGGCATGCTCTTTGACATATAAAACGGCTTTCTCAACTTCGATTCCTGTTTGCCTTGAACTAAACTCGCCCCCCTCCGCGTCCGCCCCTTCTCTTCCTCACCATATGATGGGGCGAACCACAGTTTAAGACTTACACGCGCATGCTAATTCAATAATTCTCGAAATTTATTGGGAGCCCCGACCTCCTCATTCTTGATGGGGAAAAAGAAGATCGGTTCTCCCAAGCTACTATTCAAGAACCTGGATCTAACTCCTATCCATTCCATCCTCTGGACGGACATCCACACCGAAGACCCCGGGAGGCCCGTCGAGTACAGCTCGAATGGGACCTCAGAGTCCTCCTACTACTCCACCAGCTGGAGCAGATCCCATACGTCAAGGACCTGGTGAAGCGCCTCAGAAGGAACCCATACCTCAGACAGATCTGCGGATATGGTGACTGGGCTCCGGCCTGTACAAATATTATAGTAACATAGGCGCGCGCCCTCGAGAATCTGGTATTGGTGTTTATCGTCGCTGGTTCATTTGCGCTCGGAATGAACACGGTCGCACAATCTGTAGGCTGGGATAGACTGGATCTCATCTATGATTCCAATGTGGCCTCTACCATCACCCTACCGATATACTTCTTCGGCAAGATCATGGGGCTGGCACCATACTTCCTCGTCAACCTGTTCATATCGATGGCAGTAGCAGCGGCGATAGGCATGCGGCTCCTGCTTCTGCTACCGTTGATGTTCGTCGCTGTCGTGTCCATGATCCTGGGATCATCCCTGTCGCTGTCCATCATATTACGATTGAAGACGCCAACAAACATATCGGCCATCACCAACACGCTACGCACCTTCATGCTTTTTCTACCTCCCGTGTACTATCCTCTTACATTCTTACCCGCCCTGTTGAGGGAAACCAGCCTGGTCATACCAATTGTCTCTTTGATGGAAATGGCACGATGGGTAACCTATACTCCAACCGCGTGCGACCCGATTTTTTCGTTCGTCTCACTGCTTTCTTGGTTATCGGTGAGTGTACTACTAGTTGCCAAGAAGCTGAAATGGGGATCTGAATAGCACGTAATAAAGAAGGCGTATCCGAGCGCGTAAGTTTCATTTAAAATTTATGACTCCTCCCACCCGCGCGCCTTGGTATAAGCGCGCAAAGTAAAATTAATATACATCATTAAATATAATTATGTTTAATAGTGTTTAATGAGGAAGGGTTATGGTAGTAAACTCACCGCTGAGCCAGAGACAGAATCAGGTCTGGTCGATGCTTGGTTCCGGATTAACAGTATCAGAAGTAGCATCGAAACTGAAAAAGACATTTCAATATGTGAACCAGACAAAACGGACGGCCGAAGCTAAACTCTCAGACGCCTTGATTCGGGTAGGTGAGACGAGCAACCTCCAGATAAAGAGGGTCCTTCCCAAGGAGGGTATCTTGTGGGGTTTTCATCCGGGGCTCGGTCTTGATACCTTCGTCACTTACACTTCGAAGCACGGCATGAGAGTGTGGTATTGGTACGATGACCCTGAGGAGGTCACTGATGAGAGGTTCCTCTTCGAGACCAGGAACTATCTCTTGAATCTCGCAGAAGAACGCCGGATTCAACTAGATGAGAACGAGAAACAGCTCCATCCCGCCTTGTTGGCCAAGCACATTTTCAGTAGGTTGATCCCGGAGGCCTCCAATTGACGAATATTACGGCTTATTTTAATCGAGTTCGGGGGTATCTGCCTAAATATCCTGGGCCTTCAAGCAGCATTTCTCAAAAACACATTGTCGGAGGCACGGTTGCAGCGGCGATAATCCTAGCTGCGATCTTCATAGTCCAACCTTGGCATCCTATCCCGCCCTCCATAGGCTACTCCCCCTATATAGCCGAGACTACGGAGTCTTTCACCGGCGCCATGACCGCTAACAGCGTCTACCTGAGTGTGGACAACTTTAACGGGCCTGTGTCAGTGTCGACTTGGGACAGGAGCGAGTACAGCGTTGAGCTCCTCATCAAGGCGAAGGGTACGACAACCAGCGAGGCTGAGAGGAACCTTGAAGATTTCGTGGTCGACTTCGACGAGAGCGTGGTCCAAGGGCAGGGAAGACTAGTGCTAGGGTATGGAATACCTGATATCGCTTATAACAAGTACTCTGTACAGGTCGAAGCGTTTCTGCCCGCAGATGCCATGATCGACCTGGAGCTGGAATCCAGCAATGGCGCGATTTCCCTGAGTGATGTAGCCAGTGGCGAGATGCAGCTGTATACGTCGAACGGAGCGTTCTCATTCGACAATGTCTACGCCGAGAGCATCCACGCCGAGACCAGCAACGGCGCCATCAGCCTCAAGGACATCAACGGGGGCACCATAGAGCTCCAGACCTCCAACGGCGCGATCGACTTCGAAGAAGTGACGGGCAGCAGGATAGACGTCGTCACGAGCAACGGCAAGGTGGAGGGCAGGCTAGAGGCGCCGGATACGAGCGTGATCACGAGCAACGGTGGAATAGACCTAGTCCTTCCCTGCACGGTATCCGGCAGGTACGTGCTGAGGACGAGCAACGCACAGGTCAGACTCAAGGTCTCACCGTCCTCCGGCGTGGGTTACGATCTAGACTCGTCTACGAGCAACGGTGCTATCAACATCGACCTCCCGAACCTCGAGTACAGCGTTGACCGGAGGATGAGCAAGGAGGCCCGAACTTTGGGATTCGAAGGCAAGGAGGTACAGATCACCATAGACGCTAGAAGCAGCAACGGCAACATGGACATCGACGATTAGGTGCTCAGATGCGCGCCCGCGCATGTGGCAGGCTGGACGCTACCTGGGTTTGCAGAGAATCTCCTTGATCCTTCTCCCTTTTTTCTTCCTCTCCAGCTCAGACAGCGTCGTCTCGAAATACTCCTTGCTCTTTACACCCTCGATGACGATCGCGGTGTCAGCTCCGCCACCCTCAGGGAAATCGACCCTCCCCGTTCCAGCCACGGCGATCACCTCTTCCCCCACGGGCAGATAATCCATGTCGGTTGCGATGAGGGTCATCTCTACGCAGACCTTCATCCCCTCGCTGAATCCCCGGAGTATCCTCCACGCGATGTCCGGATAGGAGAAGGAGTAGTCCTCGTCGAAGATGACTCGATGGCCTCTCTCCATCAGTTCCTGATATAAATCGGATGGGAAAACCTTCCTTGGGCCCCCGACTACGATGAACTTGGTGTCCGACCCTTCGAAAAGTTCAAGCGCTCTCTTTATGGTGTGCCCTCGGGTTGAGGCCACGATGATGGTCTCGATGCCGGCCTTGAGGGTCTTATCCTTCGCGATCCTCAGGGTCTCGTCCGTATTCACGATGCCAATGTCGTTGAAATAGGTGATCTCTTCCTTCACTGGAGAAACCTCACGTGCGCGAACTTGTAGCTGATCTGTTATTAATTGAACGCGTACGCTTTTTGATGGCTAGAATGGGTTCCCAGGGATCGTATTCTAGGGTTCAAGTATTCCAATTTAATTTTTGTTTACTAGGGTCTTTATGTCGTATTATACTATAAGAGGGGTAAAATGACATCTTTTCAATATTAAAAAATATATTTTTATAAATTTATTTTGCAACAAAATGACTTCGCGCGCGTTTTGACTTATGTAAGGGTCTAAAGAAACGGGACTTCACATCTAAAGTTGAAGCCGTATCCCGTAATTGTATAAGTAGAAGGGAATATCTTAGTGATGATAAGACTAGTGAGTTTATGGTTTTGCTTGATGACTTCTTAAACTCTGTTGTTGATGTTCCTAGAGTGAAGCATGGGGATAGGCAGTCCATTAATAGTTTGATCAATGAAGAGGTAAAATTACTAGGAAAATATTTTAGAGATGAAATTACTAAGTGGACACCACGAGTTGTTGTAATCTAAGTTCTTTTTCTCATCATCAATAATATTGCTACTACCACAATTAAGCTGATTATTGATGATTCAATGGGGAATCCAGGAACCCCCCTTGATTCTGGCTCTGGTTCGGGTTCTGGTTCAGGTGGTGGTAAGAGAAGTTCTTCTACAGTAAAGCCAGCGGTTAGAGTAGCAATACCTCCTGGAGTAGTCACCGAGACATCTCTTGTCCCAACTGTAGCATCTAAAGTTACACTGATGTTAGCCGTTATCTGGGAAGGGTTGTCTATATTGAAACTGTCAACAATTATTCCTTGGCCGAAATCCACTTCTGTAGCTCCATTGAAGTTACTACCTACTATGCTGATTGACATCGTATCTCCAGGGGCAGCTGAGACCGGGTTAAGCGAGGTAATAGTCGGTACCGGTGCTTCTATTGGTGGACCTAGCACTTTTTCTACAGTAAAGCCATAGGCTAGAGTCGCAATACCTCCTGGGGTGGTAACTGAGACATCTCTTGGCCCATCCATAGCATCATGAGGTATGTTTATAGCAACCGTTATCTGGGTAGGATTGTCTACCGTGAAGTTTTCGATGAGTATTCCAGGGAAGCTCAGTTCCGAGGCCCCGCCAAGATTATCACCGGTTATGATCACTGATATCGTGTCTCCAGGGGCAGCTGAAACCGGGTCAATCGAGGTAATTGTCGGTGCCGG
>JABAOH010040294.1_pt1 | contig 11110 bp, 15 predicted proteins | sample 7062181 | NCBI WGS metagenome assembly JABAOH01 (sample SAMN14538630, study PRJNA623070) | marine sediment metagenome | biome: marine biome [ENVO:00000428]; feature: marine pelagic biome [ENVO:01000023]; material: deep marine sediment [ENVO:00002113]; isolation source: pool of 5 deep marine... | reverse complement strand
GAGGATCTTGATACCTGCGATATGAACGACGAGCTCGCAGCGCGGTCAACATAACATCAATAGAAGGAAGCTGTCGCGGGTCGATCAGCGGACAATCCCGGACCGGGATTTTTTCGTGATTAATGGAATCGGTGGGGCAGACAGCTATACAATGCCCACAAAGGCGGCATGTTTCGGGTCGAACCACGACCGGTCCGTTTTCCTTCATCTCAAAGACATCTCGCGAGTAGCAGACGTCCGAACATGCCCCACACTGCGTGCAGGAATTTCGGTCTATCGTGATCTTTGGCATGAACCCTATTCGCAAGAATGAGTCTTGAAAAATCCCACTGGTCAGGCGACCTACCTTTGATCGTGGGCCGCATCCCGCAGACATCTCGGGGTATGACGCCTCGGATGAGGTGCGTTGTCAATCGTCGCCTGCATCCGCCTGATGGTCGTGCTTCAGGGATTCCTTCAACGCGGCCCTTGCCAACAGACGGGTTGAATCGAGCGTCGGCAGGGGGCAGTCACTCGGGTCAACGATAAGGGGGATCTCTGTGCAGCCGAGCACCACGGCATCGCAACGACGCTCCTTGAATCTCTGGATGACCGAGTTGAAATAGAGCCTGGATTCCTCCCTGAACACACCGTTCACCAGTTCTTTGAAAATGATTGTGTCGATTTTCTCAAGCTCACGCTCATCGGGAATTCGACAGTCAATACTTAGTTTCCCGAGGGCGCGAGGGTACACGGGGCCGGTCATCAAGTACTTCGTCCCTATGATACCCAGACACTTATGACCCTGCGACAGAGCCTGCTGTCCCACGACTTCGGCGATGTGAAGCCACGGAATCGGGGAGTCCGCCGCAACAAGATCAAAGGCCTGATGCAGGGTATTGTCCGGACAGATGGCGAATTCGGCCCCAATGCTGGTCAGTTTCAGGGCGGAAGACAGCATGAGTTTCGCGACTTGGGGCCAATTCCCTGATCGAAGGTGTAGCATGTACTCCCCCAGCGGGTGACTGTGCATAGAGACCTCGGGATGCATGTGTTCTCCCATGAGCGCCGGAGCCTCAGAGCAAAGCGTTCGGTAGCAGAGGGCGGCGCCCTCTGCACTGCAAGCCACGATTCCAATATGTCTTGCCATCTGTCTCCTTTCGCGAGGCCGACCCAATGCGCATCAACTCCGGCAAGGTCTGCCTGCCGGCGGCCCCGCAGCCAGCGCAACAGTCCCAACCGTCGGCTGCATGCGTCTGTTAGACAGCGCACTTCCAAATAACGAGATATTCTCCCTGCTGTTTTATTTCACCCTCGCATCCAGCATTCGAACTACGTTAAATGCTAAGTTCTTAACGGTCTCAAGTCCCCATGTGTCTTTTTCTGCCTCTCCCATGAGTGTCGCCCCAGAATGCGAATAGTCCGGTCCATCACTTATAGTTAGCATATTCATCTGTAAGAGATATGTATGAATATTCTGAAGGGTCAATTCCTGTCCCCCATTCCTTGATGCTCCGCAGGCAATGGCCGCTCCCACCTTTCCTGACATAGGTAATTCATCGCCATAATTGGGTCTCATCACTATGGTTCTGTCCATCATCGTCTTCAGTTGTCCAGTAATCATTCCAAAATATACCGGAGACCCTATTATCAGGCCGTGGCACCACATCATAGCATCCAGAATCTCTTGCATATCGTCGTCTTGCCAACAAGAATATGTCTCTTCGCATTTCCAGCAACCAGTACACGGTTTGATGTCTTTATGAGACAGTGTGACGTACTTCGTTTCCAGCCCTTCCTTCTCGATTATCTCCAGAGCATATCGAATCGCAAAAGCCGTATTGCCATTGACTCGTGGACTACCTGAAATACCTAAAACGTTCATTGGTCCTCCAGAATCCCCAATCTCGCACCCGTGGCGTGTTTACCGGCCGGCTTCAGTCGAGCGCGGAGCGCAGCCGAGCCGTCTTCGGCTGCCAGCCGGGGTTAGGCTCTCGCACTGTGCCCCCGTCTTGATTAACGCAACTCTTCTTTGAGTGTTTCGTGAAACTTGTCCCTCCCCTGTCGTTGGATCCAGGACGGGTTGCCCGGCCTGCTGGCCAGACCGCGTCCACCACATAGCCTCGCGGAGTAGTGTCAAAAGCGCGGGGCTCATCATCTGCTCTTCAGAATAAGAAAGGGACAAACCTCTTGGTCTGCTTCATGTAGCTTTGATATGCAGCACCGAAGAAGCGTATATTCTCGGCTTCTTCTATCTTAGCAGTCATTGTCCAAAAGAAAGTCGTAATCACAGCCAAAGAAACGGCTACCCAGGAAGGGTGCTTGAAAAACACTCCCCAGGCCCCGTATAGTCCTGAACTATAGAGGGGATGCCGAATGTAGCGATAAGCCCCCACTGTCACCAACTCGGTTGTTTTTTCAATGCCTCTCAACGACGGATCATTACGCTCGCTGTCCGGTTTCCCCACCATACGCAACAGTTGAACACCGTGAATCACCAAAAATAACGAGACCATTAGCAGGAGCCAAGAGATGATCTGATGAGGACTGAAAGGTTCGTAAAACCAATAATCGAGGTTTAGCAGGACTAAAGCCAGAATTGATTCAAAAGCGAAGAAGCGGTAAAAGCCGTGGGAGCGGAAATCGCGCAGCGAGGGCCACGACACCCAAGTGAGCCCTGAGGACACAACTATGAAAGCAATTACCTTGAATTGAAAGCTCATATCGCTCACCTCTCATAGTACGTAGAAGATTTCACCTACATTTACTCGTGGACGTGACCAATGGACCACCCAACGATGGGCGTGAGCCGCCGCGCCGGGTGTACAAAGCCACTGTTGTGAACAAGTCTACCATCAAAGCGAAAAACCCGCGATACAACGAGCGCCGATAGGCGCGGTCGGCTCCACACATTGTTAGCCGCCGATTGGAGCCGGATTATCGAAACTTGCATCCAATCATCCTGATGCTCCAGTATCACGCCACTCATCAGCAAGCATTGCATAGACATACCTATCTACCCATTTCCCTCCCTCATAGACTGCACCTCTTAGCAGACCCTCTCGTCTCATCCCGAGGCGTTCCATTATCCTGCAGGAGGCAAGATTGTCAGTACTCGTATCCGCGTGGATGCGATGCAGACCCAGCGAACTAAACCCATAATCCATCAAGGCTCTGATAGCTTCTGTGGCATACCCTTGACCTCGATATTCAACGCCGAGTGCCCACCCCATCTCTCCCTGCCCCTGGTCTTGACATATCACCCCCAATAACCCTATCACCTTGCCATCCTCTTTCCGTTCTATGGCAAGCTCAAAAACCTTATCCTTTTCAAAGGGCTGATAGGAGTTCTGCAAATCGATGTATTTCCTAACTCCCCCTCTGGTGGCTTTTATTCTTTTAGAGGTTACCCTTGCCACCGAGGGTTGGATGGCCAATCTAAGTACATCTCGTATGTCATCGTGCGTGTACCTTCGTAGGACAAGGCGTTCAGTGACAATAGGTAATGTCATAGTGCAGCTCTCCAACTAAACAGGACGATAAAGGCGGCTAACGACTGTTTTTAGGGGCGCAAGGGCTTAGTGCTCAGAAACTTAAAGATCAAACGCAACTTCAAAAGGAGCACAGGAAGTAACTAATTAAAAACACTGCCGTTGCGTCCACTACAAAACTTTGTTGGTGTTCTACAGTTACAAGATTGCACTTTCCACCGTGACACCTTATTAATTTTTCCATACCTGATATTCCAGTTTCGTTGACCGCGACCAGATAACTCAAAAGGGTTTGTAAGAACTCCTATGATGTATCACAGCAACGCCGGCACATGGCCGCCATCAATAACAATGCTTTGGCCAGTGATGTAGCCAGCTTGGCGTGAACATAAGAAGGCACGCAAGGCACCGAACTCCTCGATGGTACCCAGTCGTTTCATTGGGCCTCTCTCGGCATAAAGCTGCACTGCTTCCTCCGGCGAGAGATCTGCTCGCCCCACAGCATGCGCTGCGAATCGCCGCAACAGGTCAGTATCGAACGGCCCTGGCAAGATGCTGTTAACGGTAACCCCCGTCGCACCAACCTCACGCGCGAGTGTTCCAAGTGCACCCAACAGACCAGGCTTTATGCCATTCGTTAGTGGAGTGCCGGGGATGATTTCTTTCGCAGAAGTTGAGCTAATGTTGACAATGCGGCCATATCCCTGCTCAATCATCTCAGGGAGACAACGTTGGATCATGTCCAACGCGGAGAGCATAATCAGCTCGAAGGCCGCTTGCCAATCTTTGTTACTCTTGCTCATGAATGTCCCTGGAGGTGGGCCATCGACGTTTGTTACCAGTATCGATATTGTCCCGAGGTGAGCTCGCGCTTCCTTAAAAAGACGCTCTCTCTCTTCGGGCTGGCTTACGTCAGCCTGCACGAAATGTACTTTTCCAGCCAGTCTAGATACCGCCTCCATCCCTCGTTTCGTGTTGCGACCGTTTATGATGACACGCACTCCTTCAGCAAATAACGCTGAGGCACATCCGAATCCGAGTCCGCGTGTACTAGACGTTAAAAGTGCTGTCTTTCCAGCAATCCCAAAGTCCATCTGTAACCTCCAAAATCTCGACTGAGCTGATGGTCATATCTTACCTCTTGAGTACTAACGCAACCGGGTTGAGCCGCCAGCCAGGTTTGCCGCAGGGCCTTAGCTAGAAGGCACTTCGCATAACCGCGCAGCCTTCGCTCTGTGCCTCGATAGGCTGGGCGGCCATGGGCCACCCACCGTCCTGCTGGCAAGCTTGTGGCTGGACGACTCCGCCGTACCCACTCAGCTCGGTATCGCAAATATCTTCGAGACTATCCTCCATCCCTGTTCGAATCTATACAGCAACATGTAATCCGTAGAAAAATGCGTGCTCCCTTTGTACACTTCAAGTTTCGCGACGGCCGCGTATCCGGCAACATCTACCAATTCAAAAGTGTGTCGCGTTTCTGCCTCCCACAAGTCGGGGTTCTCCGCTTTCATCACCCCGACTCTCGCCAACCATTCATCAACCATCACTCTTCTAAGTGCGTTGTCTTGCATAACCAACATGGCGAAATCGCGATGGAAGCCACTCTTCACTGTTTCTTCGTCCTGATTACCGTGGATTCCCTGAATATAGGCTTTCTCAATCACCTGCTTGATGGCTTCTTTCTCAAGGTTTCCCTTCATTGAAATCCTCCTTTGCTTCAACTGTTCGTTAGAGTGAGAGCGCCTGAACGCGCCGGATAAGTCGTTTCATTCGCCGCCCAACCATTCATCATACGATTTCCGTACAACCTCTCGACTTTTTCGGCTGCACCCGGCACTTAGGCCCGGCGGACCCACCAAAAATAGGCTCTTTCAATCGGCAGCTAGAACTTTTTCGTCCAGCGATAGCTGACGCAAGTCTTCTCGAATCCGATGGCCTCATAGAACCGCTGGCCTGAACCGACCCAGACTTTCTCCGCACCAAGTTTGGCCAGACGCCGGATGCCTTCTAAGACCACCGCCTTACCCAATCCCAGTCCCCTAGAATTGGGATGTGTGCCTACAGGCTCAAAGATACCCATCCGATTGTGGCTATCGTACCAGGCAATGCAGCAGGCGACATACTTGCCGTCAGGGCCTACGATATAGAGATCCAGATCCTTGCGGTAGTCGGGCGCTTTCTGCAGTTCCTCATAAGAGAAAGCGCTGGGCCACTCTGCTGGATCGGTGTGGTTGAACGCTCGCCCTAAGATCTCCCTCTTCAACTCGATGTTATTCTCCTGGGCCATGGATTGCATCACATAGCCTTCCGGGAGTCTCTGTTCCGGCAGGTCCCTGATGACGAACTCAGAATCCCACCTTACGCGTTCTTCGTCTTTCTCATAGTTGCGCTGTCGGGCCAAAGTCTGGAGTTGATCATCATAATCGTAGATGTAAGTGAAAAGCGTGTTCGTTTTCCTGTTGATCAACTTTGCTTCCGCATAATCGAGCATCTCATCAAGTAGAAATGCATATTGCGGATGGCGCTGCAAGAAGGCTTCCCCAAATCCCGGGTGCCAAGCAACAGGGTGTTCCATGTTCACCACACCTACAATTTCATTTTCATCATTTTCCCAGATACCGATAGTATCTTCCCAGAACCGGATAGCCATCAGGCCGTCCTGTGGATTAGGCTCTTTCTGCCCGTAGGTACCCAGGAAAGGCGCAGTAAAGTATCTGGCATAGTTCCACCGCTCAATTCTCCAGTTGAGCGGCTTATCAAAGAGCCGGCAGGTGTCAACTAGAAAGTCACGGATTCTGGTGAAGTCCTGCTCTGGTTCGTATTTCCGGTGTCTCACCTTCATTGTTGCTCCCTTCTTAGGTCGTGACAGTTCCCACTTCATTGCCTCACAGGTTATCGATTCAGGGTGCGAGTCAGTTTCGTCGATTCCTGTTGTCGAGACATTTGAATTGCTTCAGCATCTACTGAATCTTTCCATCCCTGAAAACGAATCGATCTCCCCTCTTCTCCGGACAGACTACCGGGCAGGCAATTCCCAGTTTTTCGATATCCGACGCAAACTGCTTGTACTTTTCTTCCCTTTTCCGGTCATGCATTGGGAATATGACTTTTGGCTTCAGGCTCTTGATTGTCTGCACATAGGGGTCACCGGTCCATGCACCGATGAACATCAAATCAGGGGCATCTGCCTTTGCTTTAAGGTACTCCATATCATCCTTGACATTGGAGGAAGCGCTCCTGCCCATTCTCCCCTGGTAATCACCACCGTGGTATATTGTAAGCCCATCGACTTTGACCAGGTAGGCCACCTCCGGCACAGAAGAGTGATGAGAATTCACGGTATAGATCTCCATATCATCAAGTTTGATTTCCGCTCTCGGCCCTTCCAGATAATGGTATTTCGGGTTATCATTGGCTTTCCACCCGAAGAAATACCTGATGTCCTTAATCTCCTTCTCCCAGCTGAAGATTGCTTGGTCGTAATGATCCACGTGGCTGTGGGTCACGAAAACGTTTACATTAAGATCCCGGATCTCTTCAGGGTTCACAAAACCTTTCGCCAAGGCTCTTTCACCAGGTTCCTCCTCCAGTTCAATATAGTCGAAAATCAGCAAGTGATTTTCAGTCTTCACTGCGTACCCGCAATGGCCGAGATACCACACGGTTGCCTCTAGCGATTTGACTTCTTTGTCCTGGGAATCAGATTCGGATGCTAGAGGAAACATCGGAAGAGTCATAAGAATCGACCAGGCGAGAACTGACCTAAGACCTTTGTCCATCACTGGTGCCTCTTGGAATTATATGTTATTCTGGTTCGGCATCGCTAAACTAATTAGAGTCTTCGGTAATTGATAACTTGAACAGCTTCTGTTTACCTTAGCTCTGCCCGTCCCCGTTCACGTGATGCATCGCCGACTCGGTTCAGGCGGGACCGCGCTCATGCAACGGTCAAGCTTTCTCACTCTCCCCCGCTTTTGCACTAACGCGATTCTTCCTCGAGTGTTTCGTAAGATTTGCCGCTTATCCTGTGATTCGATCCAGAGCTTGTAATCGCATAATCGTCCAGGCCAGCTGCTGATCGTCAAACCGTCAGGTTACACCAGCCGATGGTGGGCAAGACTTGACAGAACCGGAGACAAAGAAAAACAAAATCAATATCCCAAGTTTTCATTCACGATTATTACATGAATCCTATCATCCTTCAATTGTCTCTCAATGATTGATACTTGACCCCAAATCTTTTCTTCCGTTATTTCAATTGTTGAAGCAACAGGCGAAGACCTGCCCAATTCTTTCAGTCTCTTGACATTCAGTGGGCATGCGACCTTCTTTATTCTATCAAGCGCTGCATCCAAATCGCCGGTAATCTTATTCTTTCCAACAACGATAATTACCTTCTTAGGGCCGAATGTTATCATGGCCACTCTATTTCCTCTGCCATCCACATTTACTATCTGCCCTTTTTGAGTAATAGCATTAGAGCTTGATAAAAAGACGTCGCAAGAGAACATCTTAACATACAATTCATGAAGTTCCTCTGAGGATTTCGATTTCGTTCTATCCAGAAGCTCAATGTCTTTTCTTTTCCTCAAGACATCCAGAATGCCTATCTGCTCTAAAGTAACACTACCTCCGAAACCCACCGACGAGTTTTCAGGAATCAGCTCCATCGCTTTATTTAGCGCTTCATCTGTCTTTGAAACGAAGTAGCCGTTAATATTCCTTGTTTTCAGACTGTCTATTAATTCCCGCATATTCCGCCTCTTTCACCATAAAGTGTGCTTGGCTTTGTCAGGCTTCCAGTCATCTTCTATTCATTCACACAGAAAGGTGCCACTTGTGCACGGTTCACATCAATCTTTTTCCACACATCCCCGACGACGTAAGGCTCCGCTTTTAACCATTCTTCGAGCTCGTCCCGAGAGGCAAAATCACAGACTATCATTGAGCCAATCATCTTTCCATCATCATTCAAAATACCGGCCGCATATAACCATTTGCCACCGTCAAACATCTCCTTGGCTGATTTCAGATGAGCGTCCCGTGCGGCCAACCTTCTTTCCAGAGCTCCCTGATCGGTGCCGTCGTAAGCTATAACAATGAACTGCATCTTTATCCTCCATTTGATAAGATTTCATCTTTGTGCGTAGGTTGCAAGACTCGTTCAGCTAACCATCTGGGTCAGTAGCTGGCGTTAGACCGGCGTCCTGGCAGGCATGTTGGGTGATGGTTCCGTCTAGCAGGAGACAACACTTCCGGTTCTATCAGCTACTTCCCTTAACGCAATTCTTGTCTAAGGGTTTCGTAAAACTTGTCTCTCGCTTGCCGTTCGATCCGGGGCTTGTGACTGGGGCGACTGTAGGGGTCGCATTCATGCGACCCTGTCTGCGGTGGGATGTTCCGCCCGCGGGCTCGGTCCTTCGGCTTCGCTCCGTTCGGTCTGAGCCTCAGGGTCGAAGACAGGACGGTGAGCCCGTCGAACCGTGACTCGAGCCCCCACAACCCATTTTGCTACGTTGGCTGCTATCTCGGGTAGCGCAATTCTTGTTTGAGGATCGCGTAGAATTTGTCTCTCGCTTGTCGTTCGATCCAGGGCTTATGTCCGCAGTTCGCAAGCAGGATGAACCTGAAGTTCTTGACGATGGCAGACACGGGTTTCTTTACCCCTCCAGCCGGATGAGGATCGTAGTCGCCATGGATTGCAGTCACCGAGCATTTGATACGTTTTCCCAGTTCCAGAAGTTCCCCGCTTCTTCTCAACTGGGCGGCCTCCTCCCACACGCTCTGAAAGATATCAGGGTCAAAGTCAATTGCTTCCGATTCGTGCTTTATCGGGTCATACGCATCAGCTTTTGAGAACAATGCTCCGAATCGCGCAAAAGCTTGGCTTCTGTTTTTTGCCGCGGGATCATCCATAATCTCATAGAGAGACTCAACCTCTGCTCTCTCCTCCTCACTGAGACGGCTCAACCTGGTCTCCTCAATTACCTCAGCATATTTCTCTTCAAAAGGGCCACTTGCGACAAGTATCAGCTTCTTGACCAGTGACGGATAACGAGCGGCAACCAAGTAGCTGAGCCAAGCTCCCCAGGAGAATCCAATCAGGAAGACGGGGAGGTCCCTATTCTCTTCCAAAGCAGTCTTGAGCTCCTCGATTTGTCCTTCAACCGATGTCGCAGTTTGAAGTGGCTCCAATACACCCCAGCCGGATGCAAGCTCACGCGCGACCGGAGCCATCTCTCCTGCCGCACCTGGCCCACCGTGAATGACGGCTACATGGAAGGGTGCCTTTCCGTATGCTCTCAAGTTTTTCATGAGTGCCCCGGCTCTGCTCAGTCCGCACGTTCCGAGTCGGCTTGCTGAGTAGCCTCTTTCATCTTGATCCCCAACCTCGCGCAGATCCGTCGCGCTGCCTTTTCAGGGCTGAGTTCAGTTATATCGACCACAAGATTGCGCCTTGGCAATGGTGGCGTCTCAAGAGCACCTTGAGCTTCAAGCTCTCTGAGCTTTGCCACTGATGTGAGTTTACGATAGGCTGCGCGAGAGGGATTGGTCAAACGTTTTTCCAAAATATCTGGATCGCACCTGAGCTCAACAAAAAAGACGTTTCCGCCACCACTCTCGATCATCTCCACGGTCGCCGGAACAAAGCAGCTGGTAACGGTGGGTTCGAAGGCAAAGGTGAATATGAGACCGGGCAAACCGGAACCCATCGCTTTTTCGAAGACGGAGAGCCAAATCCACTCCCTGAGTTCCACGAAGGGCTCAGTTCCGAATTCGAATACTGATTCCACAAGGTCCACCGTCAGGTGGTTGTGAAACAGTTTGTGCCCCGTGAGGTCAGACAGCTTGCGGGCGACGGTGAGCTTCCCCACTCCAGGCATTCCGTGCACAAAAAGAAGATTCATGGTGGATGTCCTCAATCCTGTTTTCCTGGACAACCCAGCCTCGTAGGCTAAGTGCCCTGCGCCCAGACGGGCTCGCCTGAGCACCTGTCGAATGAACAGTGTAAGCGGCACGGGGCTCCCGACCTACCGCTCTCCAGACCTACACTTGAAAAGTCACATTGGATAGCGCATGATAATAGTTCCCCCACTCTGCCGTGAAGCGGAGGACCGAGTAATCGGGGTCGGTGACGCCTAAAGGATAATACTTCTCATCCCCCTCTGTCCACAAGCGTTGTCTGGATTCTTCGTCCTGGAGCACCTCCACGGTTCCAACCAGCATTAACCCCTTCCATTGGTCGAAATCCACGAAGTAAACACACGCCTTGGGGTCGCGGAGAAGTTGGGCAACTCTTTTCGATGAAGTATTGGTGCTGAACCAGATCCTTTTCAGACCCTCGTTCTCCACTTTGATCATGGCTTTGATATTGGGATGCCCATCATCTCCGTTTGTCCCCAGCATGGCGATCTTGGCACTATTGACCAGTGCCAGCCCTTCTCCTTTAGCTTCTTCTTTCTGCATCAGGTTACCCTCCTTGTCTGTCATAAACCTTGTTGGTCAGGAGCAGTATCAGCGGCACGGGGCCCCTGACTTTCCATTTCAACTGGCAACATTCTTCTTCACCCACGACGAAAGCCACTTTTGGGCGGCTTTTAGCCTCTTCTTATCATGCTTAACTAAGCAGGTGGCAA
>JABAOH010013428.1_pt5 | contig 11112 bp, 9 predicted proteins | sample 7062181 | NCBI WGS metagenome assembly JABAOH01 (sample SAMN14538630, study PRJNA623070) | marine sediment metagenome | biome: marine biome [ENVO:00000428]; feature: marine pelagic biome [ENVO:01000023]; material: deep marine sediment [ENVO:00002113]; isolation source: pool of 5 deep marine... | reverse complement strand
TATGCGAATAACGTGTAAATTGGGGTCAAAGCTTGTATTGTGAATTATACCTAACATAAGAAGGTGGACTGGTTTCACCATTCAACACCCCTGAACTCACTGTACGAAAAAACACAAGCGCTTTGCTTATGGAGCACTTCGTTTGAAGACCGCTACGCTTGAAGGGGAAGGAGCATCATGTTTCTGGCAGGATTTAGAATGGCAGGAGCTGACACTCCACCCCAGTGACGATGGGGCCGGATAGTCACCGGTTTTATCGAGATCGGCGGACCCACTCAAGGATGAATACCGGTGGTGTGAAGGAAAATCGACATGAAGCCGGGACTTTTATAACGGCGGCCGATGATAACGCCGGTGGCCGAATCAGGATGATAGCTGCAGGCTGCAGGTCCGATCCTATCCTGATCGCTTGCGGTGATTACGGCCCGCACCTTGAGGTTGCCGTATCCGTCCCGTGAAAAGCACGGTGAGGTCATATTCTCGATCTCCACCACACGGCAGCCGTAGTGGATAAAATCGTTTTCCGTGTCGCTCCAGTCCTCCGGGGTTACCACGGCCAGCCACTGCCCGTTCCAGTCTCGGACGATATCAACCTGGGTCAGGCCCACACCGCCCAGCTCTAAGGCTTCTTCATGACCTGCCAGTTTGCCGACGTAGCGCCAAACCCAACTCGTTACGTGACCCTGAGCTGTGGTGGCAAAGACCACGAGATCATTCTCGGCAACGGTCGGAAGGAGAGTCGCATCGTCATAACCTAGACAGTGGACCACCAGATAGAGTTCGTCTTCGTGCCAGTACAGCGCCGGCTCGTTCCAAAGGTCGCAGGGATAGACATCCGGATGCAACGAGGCAAGGTAGATGTCTACACCCCAGTTTGGGTGGGTGATTGCACTGCCGAGCACTGCAGCGTCCGCGCCTGCCAGTTCCGGCGGAGAGTCGGCCTGCATGATGGCCAAGCGGAAGCTGCTGCCTTTTCGTGTCTGGTAACCACCGGTGTTGGAAACGAAGTAGTTGAGACGAACTCCGTACCAGATCGTACCGCTTGCCGTGTTTCGGGGCAGAAGATTCGGCACTTCGTGGTCGATGTAGCCTGCCTCCAGACTGCCGCTCAGATCCAAGGCTGGCTCAGAGGGCCATAGCGTGCTGTGAAATTGCCAGGTGACGCCGCCGTCATCGCTATAGGCCAAATGGGTATCCACTCCTGGAACATGCAGCTGCAGCAAGCCGACCACATGGACATTGGGCCACGAGTAGGCCATCCAGATCCGGTCACTGTCCGGGTCTTTGCGGATCGTTGGGTCGGCAAAACCGTGGAACTCCGACAGACCGCCGCCCGGCAGCTGATCCGGCGCGTCGCCATCGATGACCAGTTCCGGACAATCAACGGCTCCGGCCAGACAGTCGAACACCTGAGCTGCAGCCGGCTCGTTGCCGCCACTGCCGTTGTCACTGCCTCCGCAGGCGGTCAACAGGAATAGAATGCTTGTGCTGAAAAGTATCGTTCGTATCATATCCGTCAAGGGTTGAGAGGACAAGTCCCAGTGGAATAGCCTTCGCCCCTGTTTAATAGAAAAAGGATTCAACACGATAACCATTGCTACCGATTTTTGCTCAAGGCACTTTTCGGTAAATTCCCTGTTTCAGTACGGTTCAGAAAACCGGCCACGCCTGATCTTGACTCTTGCTCAAATAGGCTTTCTTCCCGTCGACACGTTAACACTGGGGTCAGACTTTAATATTGAATTTTTCCCCCGAGCCAGCCCCCTGCTCTGTCGCGACACAAATCAAACGCAATTTGCGTCATTTTCGCAAAGAGATCACAAAACTGCAAGCGAAAATTCCAATGAGCGGGCAAACCGCAACTTGGAATTTGGTGCTGGGGTCATGCGGTGCTAAAGTGTTGCGGTGCTGCGGTGTTGCAGTAAAACCCAGAAAAGAGTCACCCATTAAAGGGTATTGTAGGATTCAGAAAGATCCAGGCAGGAGAGCAACCGGGTAACACTACCGAGCACCGGCCGTCCATCTATCCACTTTTTGCGGAGACCGAGACCACGCGAATGAAATCGATGATATATGGAATTTCTCAGGTAAGGTAAGATTCCTTCATCAAGTCGCATTGTGAGACTGTTGGAGAGGCCATGAGGCCCGGACAATGGTTCCTCTCCCCTGTACGGAATCGATGGCAAAAGATCCTCCTGAAAGCTCAGTTCGCTCTTTCATGCTGGCAAGCCCTAATCCTCTCCTGTCGCTCTCCACAGAGAGGGCTTTCTTCAGGTCGAAGCCCAGGCCATTATCCTCGATAACCAATTCTATCGTGCCCTCTGTTTTGCTCAGCGAGAGGCGTACGAGGTCTGCTTTGCTGTGTTTGGCCACATTGTTCAGGGCCTCCTGCAAGACTCTATAGATAACGGTCTTTAGAGGGACGGGCACTTCATCTTCTTCTATCTGTATCTGCTTTTCGATGGAGATTTCCGAATAAATCGCTTGAAACTCGCGGCAAAACCAGGAAATGGTTGCCAAGATGCCTATATCATCCAGGGTGGACGGCCTTAAGTCCATCGCGATTCTCCGGACTTCTTCCATGGCCTCTCGAGCTAAGGGGACCACCACCTCTAATGAATCGGCACTTGCCTCAGGCGCCCCTTTATCCATTCGTCTTATGGAATTCTCCACGGCAAATTTAATGCTGCTCAAAGATTGTCCAATGCCATCATGGAGCTCTCCGGCGATCCGTTTTCTCTCTTTTTCTTGAGCTGTGAGGAGCTGGGAAGAGAGAAGTCGGAGCTCTTTTTCCGACTGCTTAAGCGCCTCCTCTGCCCGCGTACGCTCTCGTATCTCCCGCTTCAGTCGGCGGTTAGCTGTCGTCAGCTCGGCGGTGCGCTCCTCTACCCGTTGTTCCAGCTCATCGTGAGCTTTACGCAGTGCCTCCTCAGCCCGCTTGCGGTTGGTGACCTCCATGGCAAGCTCGTCGCGTGAAACAGTGGTTCTCTTCAATTTTTCTGTCATCTGATCAAATGCCCTTGAAAGCTGACCGATTTCGTCCTTTGCGGCTGTGGCTACCTTGTGATCCAAGTTACCTGCGCCGATAATTTGGGTTCCCTCCTGAAGTTCCGCGATCGGCTTCAAAACACTCATGCTCATCCACACTGAAGTTGCTGGCATAATCACGGCCAGCATTCCAACACAGACGATAATGAGGAAACTGCCCGTTTGTTGGGCAGTCACGAGTTTCGCTCGAATTGCCTCTTGCAGCTGAAAGGCATCGGAAACGATCGCTTGTGACTTCATCAACAACCGGCTTCTCAATCTCTTTTCCAGCTCCTGGGACACAGCAATTCCTCCTTCACCGAGCCCCTCCCTTTTTTCGTACTCCCTGATAAGTTGGGCAAAAATGCCTTCGATACTCTCATGATTATGACGTATTTTGTCTAAAAAGATTTGCTCCTCCGGACTCTTGAATACCGCTCCTGCCACTTGCTTTGTTAGAGAGTTATGTTTTATTTGCCACTGTGTTTGAGCCCGTTCTTCATGATGCAGCAAATAATCATAGGTTAGGATTTCCAGCTCAGCCACCCCTTTGACGACTTCGCCAGCCATTGTTGTTCCCGCTCTCGCTTCATTCATTTTCTGAACCGTCGAAAAAAGAATGATGCCGACTATGAGAGCAATGCTAGTGGACAATATCGCACTAATCCGGACCCTGGCCTTAATGTTCATCAGTATTCCTCCTAACGGATTATGGTAATCGCTTCAGGTTTCACAGCCTCCAGTCCATCCAGATAAATAAAATTCAGATAATTGGGAACCGTTGTTTTGTCGGTGAACTTGTTCTTTATCGCCCAACGTGCTATATCCTCCCAGCTCAGAAGTAAAGACTGATCTAAGAAAATCTCGAATACATAGTCATCCCAAATTGCGCTCACGTTTTCCTCATCGAGATTTAAACTCGTAGCTACTATAGCTTGCGATTTCTCCTTGTTATTTTTTATAAATGTGACAGCGTTATCAACGGCTCTCAGAAATTTCTCCAGGGTTTCTGGATGATCCCTGGCGAAACCCTTCATTACAGCAAAATTAAATGTTGTCCGGTAAATTTCTGCGCATGGCAATTCTATAGCTTTATCTTGCAGTAATTGCTTAGCTTCATGAGCGAATGGCTCCCAAACGGAAATTGCATCTACCTCATTATTCTTTAAAGAAACTGGTAAATCTGCTGCCTTCATATAAATTAGTTCCACATCAGAAATTGATAGGTGGTTATACGTTAAGCAAAGCCCTAAGAAGAAGTGGCTTGATGTCCCTCTGTATGCCCCCACTTTCTTCCCTTCTAAATCTGCGCCGGTATTGATGTTCTTATCTTTACAGGAAATTATCTTACTATCACGATAAGAATAAACAAATGTAGCAAAGACGGAATAATCTCGCCGATTAAAACTGCTGAACACAATAGGGGTATCTGCAACCATAGATATATCGACTTCTCCGGCGAACATACTTTCTAAGGCTTGTCTGCCGCTGCCATATTCCTTTATTGTTACATCAAGATCCTCCTTGGCAAAATGCCGTTGCGTTAGTGCTATTACCGCAGGTGAAGATAAAGGGGTTTTTGCAACCCCGATTTTTATCGTTTCCCTGATACCTGTTGGTTCCTGAGTTTTTGGGTCTTTCGGCCCGGCCAAAAGATTACTACGGATCCCCAGGGCTGCGATGACAAAAAGGGTTCCTATCCACAGAGAAAATGGTATCTTTTCTCTTGTTCCTGACAGAAGCCGAGCTTCTGTTTTACCTGTGTCTCTTTCTTTCATCAGCTCGTATATGGATTCAAAATCATTTCAAGAGGGAGAACCTTTCGGAGACGTAAAAGCACGTTCTGGTATCCTTCTTACGCGAATAGGTATAAGGTTTCAACATGTGACATTTGCGGTTTCTAAGAAGTGGGGGCTCAGACTTTACAATTGAATTTTTTGACCCGGGCCAGCCTCCCTGCCCTGTCGCGACACAAAATCAAACGCAACTTGCGTTATTTTCGCAAAGAGATCACAAAACTGCAAGCGAAAATTCCAATGAGCGGGCAAACCGCAACTTGGAATTTGGTGCTGGGGTCATGCGGTGCTGCAGTGCTGCTGTCAAAAGACAAAGGATGTTGGAGGGTGGAGGCGAAAGCTCGAAGCACTCCGTGCCGCAACAGGTTGAGGTTAAGGTTGAGGCTGAGGAGGGCAGAGGCGAAGAGGTTAAAGATGAGAGGTTGGAGGCCAAAGCTCGAGGCACTTCGTGCCTAGGCGGGTTGAGGTTGAGGCTGAGGGGGAAAGGAGTAGGAAGTAAGCAGTAAGGAGTAAGAAGCAAGAAGAACAGGTTAAAACTTAAGGCACTGCGTGCCTAAGCAGGCTGAGGTTGAGGAGGGTAGAGGCGAAGATGCTAAAGGTTGGAGGTTAGAGGACAGGGGCTAAGAACACGAAGAATGATTCAAATCTGCTCTTTTCTCTTAGTTCCCATCATCGTTGGTGGATTGGCTCAATGATAAGTTGGCTGGTTCGATCGGTTGGGCGGCTTTGGTCTCTGAATGGCGGTCAAGGGATTCTCAGAAAAACGGCTGGATACAGGGAAAGTGGTAAGAAAAAATCTCCTACCCCCCCACCGCACATAGTGAACCAGAACGCATGGAATCATTTACACGCCCAGATAATGTCTCAGCTTATGGAGCGCTTCTTTGTGTTTTGTAGGATTCATTCTGGTGATATTCAAGAGTTTCCACCTAACAGCGGGCAAATCCTGAATACCTTCAAGCCCGAGCAACTCCCACCTCGGAGCACCCTCCTTCATGGACACAATAAATTGTCTCTCCTGGTGGGACAACTCGCTCAATAGGACTGAAACCAGGTATTCCCTTGTTGCTAATAGTTCTTCAAATGTAACCTTTTCAGCCATCATGCCTTTGAATTCATTTTCGTAAACCGCTCTGAAATCCTTGGATCTAGGGTTTAGAACTTCAATCATGGGCCTTGGATGGCTAATGAGATAAACAATGAATGCTTTCCGTATTGCAGCATCAAGACCTTCATTTTTGAGCAGTATATGGATATCATAAAGATCTCGTGGGTGTTGCCGATCAAGGGCTGCGCACATTTTCCCGGCGTAGAGCTCTGCTTTCGACAGGATACGAATCTCCATGGAAAGCTCAAAGAGCTTCTCTGCCTTTGTGGATAAGGACTTTACCTCAGGTTCAAACACAGAGCCTCGTATTACCAGATTGGGCTCGATCTTGACCGTCGCATCTCCCCGCCGAACCACCAGGCCACTGACGAAATGAGTTTTTTGAATCTTCTTTTTGACGACCCTTGCCCCCGGCACCCTTTTCTTGATTTGTTCCGAGATGCGAACCAAGGCCTTGCCGATGCTGTCCAGGGCAACCTCTCTTTCGTTTACCGGAAGGTATGCGAGGTCAATGTCAACAGAGAGACGGGGGAGATCTCTGAGGAAAAAATTGATCGCGGTCCCCCCTTTCAGGCCAAACACCTCTTCTTTGTGTATGAGGGGCAAGATTCTTAACATTAACTCGGCCTGTTTGAAAAATACCGTGTCCTTCATTCGGAGACCTCTTCGTGATCTCTGGGGACGGTGATCCGGTATTTCGTGTCATACCTGCCGTTCCGTATGATCAGCCGCTTCCCTTTCCCAAAATCGACTCTTGACAGGTCAAGCTGGGCCAGCCACGGGTGCTCGGCCTTTTCTGCAAGGTACATAAATAGCCTCTTGACCTTGATGGAGCGGCACATTTCCAAAAGCCTCTGAACAACCTCAGGGCGCAAACTGACAAGGTTTTCCACGATCAAAAGGGATTCATCAAAGGGCAGCTTTCCGGGAACCAGGTGAAGCATCTCCATAGCTGCCCTTTCAGGTGCCGATATCCTTATAGAAAATCCCTCGCGTCTGAACTCTGAGAAACCTTCCCTCGTTTTCTGAGGAAATAAGTTGGTGCGGGTCATAACGATATGGACACCGAGGCGCTCCCCTTTGAACCAGGCCGGGAGTGTTTGGCCCTGGCACCCGTAAAGGAATATCCTGTCCTGTTGTGACGGAAGATAATGCGCATACCCTTTTAACTCAAGGGCGGTCTTGCCTCCTGCGTGTATATTCAGCCCAAGCTGTGTCTGAATAGTATAAAGAGCGCCTGGCCAGTCTACCGTGTCCCCAAAGAGAATATAGGCACCCCTCCCAAAGGACTGGATCCAGCCACTTTTTTTGTACCTCGTCAAGAGGTCATAACTAAATCCCAAAGAATTCAAATACGAGGCGGCACCGACTGTTCCCCTCGGCCACCGGCTTATGAGGAGGTTTATTTTTGACTTTTTTTCGTTACTCATAATCACTAAAAAACCATATTTTTAAACCAATGTCAAGGTCGGTTCAAAAATTATTGATTTCCCTTACCTAAAGTCATGAAATCGAAATATTTTGAAACTATCCCACGTCCGATAATCTCTTGCACCCCCTGTGGTCCCGAACCGCCGCTCAAATTCAGCTCAGGCGATTTCGTGGTCCTTTTCTCGATCGCAACGGTCGAAGAAAAATGACAGACATGGGGGCAGATCTTCATTCTTGTCGTTCGCGGTTCAATTGGTTGGAGTGGTCAGTTGTTTGAATGAGTTCTACTATGGCAGGTCGATATTGTTGAGGGCATCGCGGTCCGCAATGTCAACCAAATGCCCCCCGCTCTTGAAGGTCGGCAAAGCCGGGAGGTCCCGTTTAGTCTTCCTGGATTTGAAAAGGAGGCGCAGAGCGGACTCCACCAGTTCCGACATAGTACACCCCCTTCGGGCCGCCTCCCGTTTCAGGATCGCCATTACGGCATCATCTATGTTCAGAGTGGTTTTCATATGGTTTACCATGCAGTAAAGATGGACGTATGTCAAGTCCATCGGAATTTCCTGTGAGATCGAGTTGTGACTCTGCAACCACGGCGTGCACCAGATTAAGGCCGATAGCTATTTCTTGCCGACCTCGATTATTCTGAAAGTCTTCTTTCTCAGCTCCTATCCTTCCTCGATTAGCTTGCACCAAAGCCGGGGGCGGGTCTTCATTCTTGACAGGCATCCGCTCGACCCATCAATCGAGAACCTCCACATGGTGTAACCTCTCTCTTCTCACAAAAGGCCACTCTCCCCTATAGCTCTGCTCTGGAAAGGCGAGTTCTTCCCAATCCCTCTCTTGACACGCAAGGCCCTTTACCGGTATAGTACCCCACGCAAAAGGGAGTTCTCATCTGTCAGTTTTAAGGTCTGGCGACTCGGCGCAGGAATGAGAATCCCACCGCTTCCATATGATCCCTATATTGTACTTCGCCGCAGTCAATAGCCAGCCGGTCAAAGATAGCTCTATGAGGGGCTTTCCGAGGGCTGCATGCATTGCGAAACAGACATTTCCTTCGGCCTCTGGAATCCGGAACCGGAATCTCAAAGGCGTTGTCATGAGCGCTGATTTGGCCCGGGCCGTGATCTCCATGTGGTTCGGGTCGAACCCCCTGGACACCTCCCTGAAAAACCCACTCCTTGGTAAGCCATGAATCCGACCTTGAATGACCATGTGCCCGCATCCATCACATATTCCTATGCAGCCCCCGCTTTCGCGCTGGCCGTGGTAGGCATCCCGGTGTACGTGTTTATTCCGAAATTCTATTCGGACGTTGTTGGGGTGCACATCGCCCTCATCGGTACGCTCATTCTGGCGGTTCGCGTTTTTGACGCCCTCACGGATCCCGTTGTCGGGTTGATATCGGACAGGACGCGGACCCGTTTCGGGAGGAGAAGGCCCTTTATCGCCATCGGTTCAGTGGCGCTCGCCCTGTCCCTCCTGATGCTATTCAACCCTCCCCCCGGTTCCCCGACCTTTGAAACGAGCTGGTTCGGTCTCTGGATTTTCGCCCTCTTTCTGTTCTGGACGGCAGTGGTCGTCCCCTATGAGTCGCTTGGCCCTGAAATTACCTTCGACTATCACAAAAGGACCTCTCTGTTCGGTTTCAGGGACGGGGCGCTGATATTGGGGACCCTCGTGGCCGCCAGTTCCCCTGCCCTGATCACCTGGGCGTTCGGCCTGCCGGAGGGCCCCGAGGGGGAGCGGCGGCAGTTTTTCTGGATCTCGGTCCTTTACGCGCCACTGTTGGTTGCTTTCTGCTGGTGGTGCGTGTTTGCCATACGGGAAAGACATCTGTACACGGCGCCAAGTCGAACCGGCCTGGCAAGGGGCCTGTGGAATGTCGCGCAAAACAGGCCCTTCATCATCCTTCTGATTTCATACACCGTGAGCGCTTTCGGGAACAATCTCCCGGCGACGCTGATCCTGTTCTATGTGCAGTATGTTCTTCAGTCCCGGCATGCCAATCTGTTTCTTTTGCTCTATTTCGTGACCGGCGTGCTGTTCCTGCCCGGCTGGATTCTGCTGTCGCGGTACGTGGGAAAAAAGAACACCTGGATCGCGTCCATGGTGGTGAACACGGGGGCGTTTCTGGGGGTCTTTTTTCTCGGCCCCGGGGACACGTGGATCTACGGTATCCTGGTCTTCATTTCGGGAATCGGTTTCGGGGCCACCGTAGCAATCCCTTCGGCCATGCAGGCCGATGTGATCGACTACGACGAACTGATCACCGGTGAACGCCGAGAGGGACACTACATCGGGCTCTGGTCCATCGCCAAAAAACTGGCAGCCGCCCTCGGGGTGGGGGCNNAACTGGTGGTTTTCACGCTGCGGGTCCTCTACGCCCTAGTTCCCTCGCTGTGCAATCTCGCAGCCATTGCCATCGCGCTGGCCTATCCCATCAACCGGAAGCGCCACCAGGCAATCCGCGCCGCCATCGCGGAGCGGCGAAACGGCAAAGCGGTGCTGGATCCGCTGAATCGGGCAAGGACCCTCGGAATAAAACCCGAACCTGCGGAAAAGACTTAAACAAGTATTCAGGAGAAGGGCGTTATGGATGGTCAACTGTCGATTTATCTCATGAACTTAGGCATTGCTCTGGGTCTCATGGTGTGCGTCTGGGGCCTCAGCCTGCTACTCAGAAACGCGAGTGTCGTGGATACCTTCTGGGGGCTCGGGTTTGTGCTTGTGGCATGGACCACCTTTTTTGCGGCAGAGGGGTATGTGGGCCGCCGGCTCGTGATTTCGGGAATGGTCACCTTTTGGGGACTGCGGCTCGCTACGCATATCGCCAGCCGCAGCTGGGGCAAAGGGGAGGACCGACGCTATCGGGCCTGGCGGGAGCGCGCGGGAGAGCGCTTTTGGTGGATGAGCCTCTTCACCGTGTTCGGGTTGCAGGGGATGCTCCTTTGGGTAATTGCGCTTGGCGTCCAGGCAGGGCAAATCGCGCGGTTTCCCGCGGCCTTCACGTGGCTAGACGCCCTGGGGGNNACCCGGCCAACCAGGGGCATGTGATGGACCGGGGCCTGTGGGCGTATTCGCGCCACCCCAACTATTTCGGGGAGATGCTGGTGTGGTGGGGGGTTTTCCTGGTCGTGCTCTCCACACCCAGGGGCATATGGACGATCGTCAGCCCGCTGACCATCACCTTCTTGCTGCTCCGGGTGTCTGGCGTCACGCTTCTCGAAAAAACGATCGTGGATTCCCGGCCCGACTATGCCGACTACCAACGCCGGACGAGCGCTTTCTTTCCGTGGTTTCCCAAGCGGAGCGGAAAATGAAACTCCCCTCCTTGCTTGCCGAGAGACGGATCCTGCCGGACCCGTTGATTCGATTGGGTATCCGCCGCCTTGACCGAAAGCGGCTTCGCCTGGAGGGCAGGGGCGGTCCTGAGGCCCAGAGGGTCAGAAGACAGCGCCTCATCCGGAACATGAGGCGGAGTCCCATTGCCGTTCAGACGCTCAAGCCCAAAGCGCAGCACTACGAGGTGTCCCCCCGCTTTTTTGAAAAGGTTCTCGGCAACCGCATGAAATACAGCGGCTGCTACTGGCCTTCCGGCGTTGAGTCATTGGATTCCGCCGAAGAGGCCATGCTGGCGATCAGCTGCGAGCGTGCGGAACTCATGGACGGCCTGGAAATGCTAGATCTCGGGTGCGGTTGGGGTTCTCTCAGCCTGTGGGTCGCCGAAACGTACCCGAACTGCCG
>JABAOH010177081.1_pt1 | contig 11114 bp, 16 predicted proteins | sample 7062181 | NCBI WGS metagenome assembly JABAOH01 (sample SAMN14538630, study PRJNA623070) | marine sediment metagenome | biome: marine biome [ENVO:00000428]; feature: marine pelagic biome [ENVO:01000023]; material: deep marine sediment [ENVO:00002113]; isolation source: pool of 5 deep marine... | reverse complement strand
AAGTCGGCGACAACGTCGGACTGGGGCTGCTCCATGAGCTGTGCCCAGGTGAGTTCGACCGGGTTGGCCACCTCCCCCCACATTCTGAACCTCCATGTGGCCTCATCGAAGGATGGCCTCCTTGGAGTGATGTCGTAGATAGGAAAGTTCCTCACGAAAGCCTGCCCGGGCGGATGAGGCATGCTGAGATTTGCGCTCTTCACTACACTCTCACTCATCTTTCAAGTACGGATAGACGCTCATTTCATTTCAACGTTAATCGGTTGAACCGCCGGGGAAGGATTAAGGACCGTGGGGTGATTGGAGTTCGATGTCCGCTGAGGGCTCTAGACCCAGGTGGACGAACCTCACCCTCGTGGCCCTTTTCGTAGCCCTCTTCGCCCTCGTTGGATTACTCTCCACGGCACTCGTTATCCAACGGCAGCTCCCGGATATTGTGGCGTGGCGGGTCGCCATAGTCCTGGCGATTATCCTCGCAGCAGCTCTCATCATTAACCGTAGGTTCAGAACACTACCCCGGGCTTAGCGGACGGGCAGTTATCCGAATGCTCCAAAGGCTTGTATTGACTCCAGCGCGAGTCAGAGCCAATGCTTTCTTATGCCTGACGTGGGTAGACAGGTGACTTGCACGAATGGTCCTTGGCGGAAGCAGTGGTCTCGACGGCCATCGAGATTGCTCAGAAGGAAGGGATTCAGGAAATAACAGAGGTCAACATACGGCTTGGAGAGCTTCAACACGTAGAGGTGGAACTCTTCGAGTTCGCCCTCTCGCAAGTCAGGACCCCGATGCTCGAAAGGGCCAGATTCAAAATCAGGAGAGAGAGGGCCCGCTTCGTTTGTAGGTCGTGCCGTCACGAGTGGGGCTTCGACGCCGAGGAGGCAGGGGAGGACGCGAGGGAAGCGGTTCACTTCGTTCCGGAACTTGCCCACGCTTTCACCCGGTGCCCAGAGTGTGGCAGCAGGGACTTCGAGATCGCTCAAGGCCGTGGAATCTGGCTGGACAGCATCAAGGGAGAGAAGTAGTTGGTGGACCCAAGGACCAGCCTGATTAAGAGGAGACTCGCCGGGATCCAACGCGTCATCGCGGTCTCCAGTGGTAAGGGCGGGGTGGGCAAGAGTGTAGTCGCCGCCGTTCTTGCATTGAGCCTCTCCAGGAAGGGGCTCAAGGTGGGCCTCTTAGACCTAGACTTCACTGGGCCGTCGTCCCATCTCATCCTTGGAGTTGACGGGCCCTACCCGGAGGAAAGGAAGGGCATCGTACCACCGATGGTCCACGGTCTGGAGTACATGTCTATCGTCTTCTACTCTGGCGATCGTCCCTCACCCCTCAGGGGAGCCGAAATATCGAATGCACTGATCGAGCTGTTGACCATCACTAGATGGGGCGGTCTTGACTTCCTTTTGGTGGACATGCCACCTGGGTTGACCGATGCTAGTCTTGATATCCTCAGTCTGGTGAAGAGCGTCGAATTCCTCCTCGTAACATCACCCTCGCTCTTGGTCTTCACGACCGTCAGAAAGCTGATAGAGCTTCTCCTTGAGCTGAAGGTACCCATAGTGGGCGTTATTGAGAACCTGGAGGTGGATGAGTCCCCGTTCATAAGGGGCGAGGTGGAGGGCAGGGGACTGAACTACTGGGGGGCCTTGCCGCTAGATCGCGAGCTAGACGGTGCATTGGGCGACATCGACAGGTTGTTGGCCACGGCTTTCGGCAGGAGGTTGGAAGCGATCGTCCAGGGAAATCTGGACCTTGGAGGGAGTTCGAGGGATTAGCCGAAGCCGTCCCAATCCTATATAACAACCCTGGATTCTGGGTCGGACATGGCGAGGAGGCCGCTTGGAATCACGCTCCTGGGAACACTAGCCATCCTGGCGGGGCTTGGCATCTTGCTGGTCGCCCTCACCAATCTGTTCGCATTCCTCGCCCTCGCTGGAGCCCGGGTCCCGCCGGTAGTCCCTCCCGGGACGTTCCTGGTGAATGCCATCGTCGGCTTCGCCCTCGCAGCGTACCTGATTGTGCGGGGGCGGGGGTTCCTGAAACTCCAGACCTGGGCCTGGTGGGTCACGATCCTTCCCATTGTCGTGGGCATCTTCCTTGGGCTCTTTGCTCTGCTGAGCGGCGCCGGCAGCGACGCCGGGGCCATCGCCCTGGGCCCTCCTGGGCTGATTCTGCTCATTGCCCTCTTCATCTACTTCATGTCAGTGAGGAAACACTTTCAGGGTATCGCCCAGCAGCGAGCCAATGAGACACATGTCACCAGCCGTCGATGACCTCCCTCGGACCCGCGCACTGCTATGCTCCACATCCCTCTTGGCCAGCACAAGGGTGACGGTCCCTTCCCGCGCCTCGCGCGCAAGGCGTCTCATGAGATCTTCCTTCTCTGGAGCCGCTAGCTCCTTCATGTAGTCGATTCGGAAGGCCTTGAAGTCGGCCTCGTGACTATGGTATCTCCTCCGCGGCGCTGCGCTGGGAGCTAGTTCCTTTAGCCATGCATCAAGGGCGATGTGATCCTTCCTCACCCCTCTCGGCAAGAATGCCTCTACCAGTTATCGCTTGCCATCCCCCTACTTGGAGGCTCGTAGGCCCGCTTAAGTCGTATCATCGAGGTGTCCACCCAGGCAACTGCAAACCTAGGAATTACTGGGCTCGCGTCTGTATAACTAGGACACATCTGCGTAACGACTTGGGCTGTAGGGCACCAAGGCACAATTCATTGGACACGCTGCACGACTTGCCACTGGCTCCGCTGGACTCGGTAGATCTCGGCTGCCCTTGACGCAGTGGATCGGCCCGCGACCAAAGGGCGGGGTAACAGCGACGGTCCGTTCGTGGTGGTCTGACTGACTCAGAATCTCCGACGGCCTCTGCCGCGCTTGCGGTCATCGCCCCGGGATCGGCCCCTTCCCTGAGAGCGGCCTTCCCCGTAGCCACCGCGATCATCCCACCTGCGCCGACCGAAGTCCCGGCGCTCCCTCTCGAACTCCTGCGCCGACATGTCCACCTCGGTGTTGACCTCGGGGATGTCCTGCTCAGACTGGTCCATACTCCCGTACTTGCCGACGTTGAGACGCATGTGACCCCGCACCAGACTGACGTAGCCGTTCTGTATCTCCAGAACGTCGTTCTCGGAGACGCGATCGATCTGATCCTCCCAGAGGGTCATGAGGATCGTACCTGTCTCATCGCCTACGACGGCCTCCATCAGGTCCCGCGATTCACCGGTTCTCGAGTCTATCGTCTTACGCTCGCCCAGACTTAGCACCTTCACCAGGATGTCCGCCCGCTTGGAAGCGGGTGTCAGGTCTTTCACCTGGACTTCCTCTCTCTCTTCTTCCATGATTCCATGCCTTCTCGACACTCAGGTTGTTTCGCGTCACTAGCCGATGGTCAAGAGGCCTGGGCGGCCAGACGAAAACCCCTGTTTGCCTGATACCCTATGACATTCTGGTGCTATATAAGCGTGTGCAGTGCGATATCCCGAAATGGGCATTGGAGTTGAATGCCGATCAACTCGGATCTGGCTGAGACGGACCTCCCTGAGGAGAAAGACCTGGAATGGTCTGGGCCTCCCCCCAAGCGGGTCTCCCCAAGGCGAGAGGAGTCAATGGCCACGCCCCGACATTCGGCGGAGCAGACCTAATCTCGAAACGACGCTTCAGCTCGCTCCTTCAGATCCTCAGGGGAAACATCCTCAATATGAGTGGCAATCCACCAGACGTTTCCGGAGGCGTCCTTGACCCCTGCGTTCCGATCTCCGTAGAACTGATCCGTGGGCTCCATGAGAGAAACTGCCCCGGCTTCAAGGGCGCGCTGATACGTCGCATCCGTGTCCTCGACGTACACGTAGAGATATGCTGGATGGAGATCCGTCGGCTCAGTCGGCTCCCCCATCATGACCACGGAATCTCCTATGCGGACCTCCGCGTGGGATACTGTGCCGTCCGGTCGAGTCAAGCGCTCGGTCTCCTTTGCGTCGAAGGTTTTCTTCATGAAGCCGATTAGCTTGTTCGCCCCTTGAATGACCATGTACGGGGTCACCGAGTGGTATCCCTCTGGCATAGGCTTGGCTGTCATACCGAGTGCGATGAAGGGATCCCTTTTCCCCTTTTGGCCTGTTGCCGAGAGTAACCGGTAAAGATGTCAGTACTGGTGCCCGAGTCCCTGGGGAAGAGCGGTCTGCCTTCTGCGAGGTGCAGGATCTACTCATAAGGACAACAACCGATCATCTGAACAGCGGGAGGCGTCGGATGTGCTCTGTTGTTGGAGTCGGACGACTATGAGATTCAGTCGAAAGCCATGGTGCACACTGCTGCATGTTAGGAGAAGAAAGAAGGCAAGAGAAAAGGAAGAGAGAAGGCGACCCGCATCCCTTGAAAGACGGATGCTCGCTACTTGGGCTTCTTCGGTGGGCTCGTCTGGGGCTTCTTTGTGGGTGTCTTGGCCATGCCTAGCCTCCTTGACGGCGCCTAACCCTTCGAGCGGGGCTCCGCGGCACGGCCCGGTGGCCTGATCGACCTCGGGGGCTATCGTCGCCGTCTACTACATAATGCTCATCATGATGTATTTGAAACTTTGGCCCACGAAATCTCGGCGCCCCTGTCCGCTCAAGCTAGATGCCCCGAGTGCCCCTCGCCGGGGTCGCGCGGGCCACAAGGCTTTAGGCCTTCACGTCTTCCATGGCACAATGTCGCCAAGCGCTACTCTGTACGCAATGCCGATTAGCCACTGGTGCGTGTCCGCTGATCGGATGCTCGCCTTCAAAGGCATCCCCTTCGAGACGGTCAACATCCCCTATCATGACAAGAGGGAGCTGCTATCCGTCACCGGACAGGACTACGTGCCCACAATCGTATGGGATGGCAAGGCGGTGATGTGGTATGACATCCCCGACTTCCTGGAAGAGCAGAGGCCGGAACCCACACTATATCCAGGCGATTGGCGAGGCGTTGCAATCGCTCTCGAACAGTGGAGTCACGCGGTCTTGGAGGAGAAGGTTTGGCGCTATGTCGTCACCAGAGTGCCGCCTGTTCTCCGGGACGACCACGAAAGGTGGGTCTTCGAGGAGATGCAGGTGAAGGCAAGAGGTCCCTGGCACGTCCTCGAGGCCCGTCGCGAGGAGTTTAGGGAGGACATGCTGAAGGAACTCTCGCTTGTGGAGACGATGCTCGCCGCGAGGCCGTGGATCCTTGGGGAGCCTAGCCTTGCAGACTTTGGGATCTACGGTAGCCTGTCCCCACTCCTCACGGTTGGTGAATCCGTGCCGAAGGAGTTCCCGAGATTGGCTGATTGGGTGAGAAGAATCCAGGCGATAGGCCGGTAGCCCATGGTAGTGTGAAGCGAAGGTATCGGTTAGAGGTGAGTCGTTCGCGTGAGTCGTTTGGGACCAGAAGCGGCGGAAGGGGTCCTAGCCGATGTTTGGGACAGCCTCGATGTAACGTACGACCGCTTTAGGGGATGGGTGTTCGATGCGAGGGCGAAGAATCTCGTAGCTGCGGCAGGGATTAGGGTAGGTGACGAGGTACTCGACCTGGGCACGGGTACGGGAATCGCAGCCTTCAGGGCCTTGGAGAGGGTCGGACAAACGGGACGGGTTGTCGGTGTAGACACTTCCGAGGGGTTACTTCGAGTGGCTGAAGGGGAGGCGAGAAGGAGAAAGGCGCAGAACGTGGAGTTTGTCAGGATGAGCATGACGACCTTGGACCTCCCAGACAGTGCCTTTGACCATGTCATCGGAAACTACACCCTCTGCTGCTCAACCAGCTACGAGGGGGCTCTGGGCGAGGCCCACAGGGTCCTGCGGACGGGTGGTAGACTCACCTACAACCACGAGGGTCCGCATCCGCATCCGGTGGTCAAGATATTCAATGACACCCTGGCGAAGTACAAAGTAGAGGATCCCCCCGAGGGGCTGGGGCGATTTCGTGAGGCCAACACATTGGTCGAAGAGGGATGGGCGCCATTCAAGGATCCTTTCATGGCCCTCGAGGCCGTCATGAAGGCAGGCTTCAGCGGGTGCTCTGCATCGATCACCTTCGAGCGTCTCGTCTACCCTAGCCTGCAGGATTACCTGGACTACAAGATGATGGGCTCGGTGGAACTGGCTGCCATGAGTTCACGCGATCGAGGCGAGTTTGAACGCGAGCTGACAGCGTCGTTGAGCCCTTTTGTCAGCAAAGGGGGACTAGTTCTTAGGCAAGAGGTCATCACTCTTATCGGGAACAAGTAGCCCACCAGACACGCACTGTCTTGGTGATAAGCTGCATAAAGGGCTTATACGCGTCACGACTCTGGCCGTGGCATGGCAACGGAGACGACAAGGATCGGTAGGCCCCTGGGAATTAGCGTCCTTGGCATCCTCGCGGTACTCGCAGGCATCGCTCTCCTCATCCTGAGCTTCCTCAACCTCTTCGCTCTCTTAGGGACCCTCGACATCGAGATAGCTCCAGAGGTTTCGAGGGACCTCTTCCTTGTCAGCTCCGCCCTCACGGTCATCGTCGGAGTCGCCCTCCTTTTTTCTGGGATTGGGCTTTTGGGACTCCGACCGTGGGCCTGGTGGTTGGCCTTCCTAGTTGCCCTTCTGGCAGTCGCTCGGTCCCTGTTCTCCTTCGTGAGCGGGGTGGCCGGCGCTGCCCTGACGGCTCTGGTGTCCGCTGGCACTGGGTTGGCCTTGGGCATCATCATCGTTGCGTATCTGGCCTCGGTGCGATCAGCGTTCAGATCAGCTCGACCGCTTGGACCGCGGCAGGGGCCAACGTGAGTGAGTTCGAGCTCCGGCGCGGTGAACCATCGCCAGTCCGTTCTGGAAGGGGATTGCCATGGAGTGTCTTGGCCTCTCAACGTAAATCGGTACGGATAAGTAGCAATCTTCCATAGGGCCTACCAGGTGCCGATCAGATGGTTCGACAGATAACCAGAGAGGAGCTCAAGGCCAAGCTCGATCGCGGAGACGATTTCAGGCTCATCATGGTGATGGAGCGGTGGCACTACAAAGCTCAACACATTCCAGGATCCATCCTGATGGAACCCAACAAAAAGGGCATGGAGCTTCTCTCCGCAGAGGAGGAAATCGTCTGTTACTGTTCTCACAGCGCGTGCTCCACGAGTCGGAGGGCCGCAAACCTCCTCGAGAAGGCCGGGTTCACGAACGTGTGGCACTACGACGGTGGATTGGACGATTGGAGGAGCGCCGGTTATCCCCTAGAGGGAACGGCGGTCCAATAGTAGGGTGACTCGTTTGTGATGTTCTGAAACAGGCTAGGGTGCCCACCACAGTGCGAAATCACGAAAAAGATCGGCCAGCATAGCGGGATGATCTGCAACAGCCTTCCGCGGCACCCTTCGACAAGTGAAGGAAGGGTGCGCCTTGGATGGCGTCAGCATCCCATCGCCATGGCTTGCTGGCTCATCTACCATCAGGGTTAATGTTTGGAGGGAGCTTCTGACAGTATGAACCGCACCTTCCTCAACGAGGCCATCGAGCGTGAGACTCACGCCCCCAATCTAGCCGTCGGCAAACTGGAGGCGCCTAAGCCTAGAACACCGACTCTGGAGCATGTGGCGTTCGGAGCCAGTAGGTTGAAGGCCCCGCCGCAGAGCATTTATCTACGACCTAAAGGTTCTACCGCGAAAGGGGGGAGTGCATGGCTGAGGAGTCGCGTGAAAGGGGGGGATCGTGGGGAATACGAATGGGTCGAGCGATTGCGTGGCGCGCAATATTCACCATACTTCTGGGGACGGCATGGTTGGTGGGGATCTTGCTCCACTGGGCATTCTGGTCGGTCCGCTTTGACTGGTTCCAGAACCTCATCATCGTCATTGCTTCCTTCATCGGTTTAGGCGGCATCATCGGCATCCTATGGGTCTCAACTGGGCTGAGGTCCTGGCGTACGTAGGAGAGCCACGTCGGTTCTTCGATGTGTGGTGTTTGCCCCGGAGCCTGCCACAAGGTGAGGAAAGGAATAGGTCTCGAGCCTTCCAGCGTGTTATGCTGGAGCAGCCACTAACCTTACATATACGTACAATACCTACGCGAATTTCTAGTACGCACCTCGAGACTACAGCCCAGGAGTGGGGCTGTAGGGTGAGGTCGACGGAGAGAGCGGTATCAAGGCTACTGTTCGTCGAGCCACCGAAGGACTACTGGTTTCTGATGGGAGAGTACCTTCCGCCACCCACAGGTCTCCTCGCGTTGGCGGCCTATGCGGAACGGGAGCTTCCTGACCTAGAGGTAAAGGTCCTCGATTGTCAGGCAGAGAGGAAGGATTGGAAGGAGGTAGAAAGGAGGATCGAGTCCGAATCTCCGTTGATGGTCACGTCCTCCGGACTCACCTGCAACGCCTATGTGTGCGCTAGAGTGGCTGAGATAGCGAAGACCGTTAATGATGGAAACGTGACCGTCGTCGGAGGCCAGCACTTCTCATCCACCCCCGACGAATCCCTGAGCGCCTTCCCGGAGATAGACTTCATCGTGAGAGGCGAGGGGGAGGCGACCCTTGTCGAGTTGATCAAGACTTTGAGGAGCGGAGGTGACATCTCCCAGGTGAGGGGGCTCTCGTTCAGGCACAATGGGAAGATCGTGCACACTAAGGAGAGGCCGTTGATAGAGAACCTGGACTCCCTCCCATATCCAGCATATCACCTCGTCGAGGAGAACCTGGCGAGGTATCACTTCACCATGATGGCTGGCAGGAGAAAGCGGTATATGATTCTGGAGGGCTCAAGGGGGTGCAAATACCAATGCACATTCTGCAGCCAATGGAGCCACTGGAACGGTGTGTGGAGGACCAAGTCGGCAAAGAGGATTGCCGATGAGATGGAGCACCTGAACGAGCGATTCGGTGGTGAGTTCCTGTGGTTCACAGACGACCTCTTCAACTACCGCGTTCGAGCACAGGAGTTGTGGGAGGAGCTACGCCAACGGGAATTCACCCGAGACCTCACATGGTTCTTGCAGGCAAGGACTGATGACGTAGTCCAGAACCCTGACGCCGTGGCAAAGCTGAGGGACGTAGGCAACAACTGGATCCTCGTCGGGGTGGAGAACGACTCGCCTGAGGTCTTGAGGGACTTCCACAAAGGAGCGCGGGTTGAGGATGCATTCAAGGCGATGAAGATCCTCAACGACAACGGCATCTTTGCCCACGCCATGTTCGTCATCGGCTCGAGGAGAGACACGGCGGAATCTATCGCACGGCTCCGCCAGTTCTCCCTCGACCTCGGCTCGGATCTCTCGATATACACCGTTCTCACACCCTACCCCGGCACAGATGTCCACGCTGAGGCCTTGCGAAATGGTTGGATAGAGGATTCGAACTATGCCCACTACGACATGGCCCACGCGATAATGCCCACCGAGTTCTTGACTCGACGCGAAGTGCAGGAAGAGCTGTTCCGCTGCTACAATGCGTTCTACGGCTCCGTCCCGCGGAGCATAGCGGGCATGTTCTCAAGGCGCAAGTTGAAGAGAAAGGTATATCGTTACATGGCGAGTCAGAAGGTTCTGAGGACCCTGAGGAGTCTCGTTTGACTCAGAGGACGACGGTTGCCTATCTCGTGACCCTCTCCGCCGTGGCGGCAGTCATGATCCTCGTGGCCTCTTTGCAGCGGCCATCAGTGCCGTCGATGGGTCTGGCGGAAAGGTCGCTCGTCGGAGCGGTCTTCATTGCCAGCTGCATACTGGGCATATCCCTTGCGATCAGGCCAGGATGGGCAAGGAGGCTCAGAGAGGAGGAGGCTAACGAGTTCCCTGGAACCCTCCCCCAAGCCAGAGGACGCCGCGGCCACCACCCTGATTGCGAATACTTCGAAAGCCACATAGTGAGGTGGAGGGGGAGGACCCTCTGTGCCGGTTGTACTGGCCTGGGCCTAGGCTCCTTGGTGTCGATCCCCCTAATGAGCGCCTACATCGTCCTCCCGTTGGACTTGTCCGTTGGGGTGCTCCAGGTCCTCCTAGCGTCAGGCCTTGCACTCGTCGGTGCGAAGTACGTTGAAACTCTCTTGCCGTTGGATCGGGTATCCGCTCGATTGATCTTCAATAGTCTCCTCGTGGTCGGGTTCTTCCTCATCGTGATGAGCGTCTCCGAGCTGTCCGGGAGCGCGGCCCTCGGCATCCTAGGGGTAGTTATCTCGTTTCTCTTCCTGGACACGAGAATACAGCTGTCTCGCTTGCGTCACGTTAAGACCTGCAGGGATTGCAGCGAAAGCTGCAAAGTCTACTTGGACTAGTCTAGTCGCACGTCTGGCGACCTCTCCCGGCAGCAAGCCTGATGCCAGCGATTACGATCACAATCCCAAGGATGATGGGGATGACCCACCACGGCGTCAAATCGTAGACCCACTGTGGTAAGCCCGCGATGTTCTTAATCCCGAACTCGAAGATGAGCCAAGCACCGATGAAGACGATTATCAGCCCCCAGAAGATCTGGCCTCCACGGGTCTTGGCACATTCCTCGTCAGCCTTTTTACGCCACTCCGTTCCCGGCTCACCGCCGGCGCCCGTAAGAGAGGCACCGCAGCTGTCACAGAACTTCGCGTCATCGTCGTTTTGCGTCCCACACTGCGTACATCTAACCATCTAGGGCCCCCGCCCGGGGGATTTGGGTGTGTCCTTTTGACTTCGATGTTCGTATTGTACATACCGGTGGATACTCCTGTGCAAGCGACTATCGGTCGTGGAGGACGCCCACACGGACATTGGGCGCCAGTGGACCTTCCGCGAAGGGCCGTGAACAACAAGGATTATGATCGGGGCTCCCCTCGCCACGTGGGCGATGATAGTGGAGATTCGAACTGCCGAGGATGTCAAGGACCTATTGTGAGCACCCATCGTCTCCGCAGCACTCGGAACGGCCATCTCGTAGGACAACCTATTTTAGCTCTGCTCTTCATGCCCTTCCTCTGGTTGCGGACCACGATAGGACTATCCGCAGCAGCCTTATGGTCGCCTTCGCACCCGAATCCTCCAGATGACAACGGTGGCAGTGAGGAGGGCCCCCACTCCCATCGCGGCGAAGGCGATCAGGGTGAAGGAGGGCGGGATCTCCACCCGGATCTCGATGCTGTCGACCGCGACGTTGCCCGAGGCGTCGATGGCCCGGGCGTAGATCGTGGCGAT
>JABAOH010057132.1_pt2 | contig 11115 bp, 11 predicted proteins | sample 7062181 | NCBI WGS metagenome assembly JABAOH01 (sample SAMN14538630, study PRJNA623070) | marine sediment metagenome | biome: marine biome [ENVO:00000428]; feature: marine pelagic biome [ENVO:01000023]; material: deep marine sediment [ENVO:00002113]; isolation source: pool of 5 deep marine... | reverse complement strand
CCGGGCCGGGCGCGCCGGCCGATCAGGTGAACGGCCGCCACAGCCGGTAGGGGTTGCGATAGCCGGGAGCACCGGGCGCCGCCAAATACCCCTCGATCTCCTCCTGGTCGAACAACGTGACGTCCTCCACCGGAGGAACGGTTCCGGGGGGGAACACGTCGAGGATGTGGTCCACCAGCAGGGTCAGGTAGCGAAGGGCCGCCGCCACCGCCGGCTTCGCTTTGTCCGCCGACGCCAGCGTCGCCCGCCCCACCACACCCACCGGGGTGGCGCGGACCTCCAGCGGCACGTTGTTGCGCACGCTCCACCACAGGTTGGGCCGGCTGCGCTGCCCCGCCGACTTGTTGAAGTGCCCGTCGGGGAGATAGCCCGGCACCTCGGTATCGACCGCCCGGCTCATGTCCACCGTCTCCGGAGCGAGCAGCAACGCCAAGGAGGTCTCCGCCTCGTCGGCATGGATGAAGTCGTCCTCGAAGGGCCCGCCGCGGTCGGCGGTGCGGAAGAACTCCGCTACCGCGCAGCACCAGTCGAAGGCGAACGCGAAGAAGGGCAGCTCCGGATAGCGCAGCGCGAATACGTCGATGGCGCCGGCGATCAACCAGTGCTGGGCGTGGTTGTTGACGAACACCATCTTGCGGTAGCCCTGCGACCACAACCCGAACATGACGTCGACGAGGAGCTTCTCCAGCACGGAGGCGCTGATGGGGATGGTGCCGATCAGCCCGATGTGGTGCTTGGGGTGGTTGCCGTACGGCCAGGGCGACAGCGCCAGGTTCACTTCGCGGCCTCGCGCGGCGGTGTACCGGCGCACCCCCTCCACCAGCCTGGTGACCTGAAGGGTGTCTTGCGCAGCCACGCTGTGGGGACCATGCAGCTCGGTGGACCCCAGCGGAACCAGCACTACGTCGTTCTTCTCCAGCTTCTTCTGCTGCTCGGCGGGATGCGTCATCTGCAGGTAGCAGCCGGGTTGCTCGGTCTCCCCCGGGGAGGGGATGCCGTAGTCACGGAGAATCCCGTCGATCTCCTCCGGCGTCGCTTCCCAGATCTCCCTCTTCAGGGCTCCCACCGCGTTGTCCTCGAACTCGGGCAGCGGAACCCGCCGCCCCTCGGTCGTCACCATCCCGGAACCTCCTGTTCTCGTTCATGACCTCCGGCGGGTATCCGTCGCCGCCAGCACGCCCTCTTCCTGCTCCGCCCGCAACCTCGCTACCAGGTGCTGCGACACCCCCTCCACGCATCCCGGCTCGGTGGCCGCAGCGGCGCCCACCGCCTGCGCCATCGACAGCAGCCGCGCCAGCTCGTCGGGCGACGGCGACTGCACGCTCTCTACCGAGACGACGGGGTGCTGCTGTGCCAGGTGATAGATCACTCCGGCGCAGAAGGCGTCCCCGCAGCCGGTGGCATCGACCGCCTCGACCCGGTAGCCCGGTTGCACTACCTCCAGAGCGGGCGTGATCGCCCGCGCTCCCTTCGCACCTTCCGTCACCAGCACCAACCGCACCCCGTGCCTGAGGAACTCATCGACGGCCTGCTCGACGGTGGCGGTGCCGGTGACAGCCTGCGCCTCGCGGGGGTTGCAGTGGACCACATCCACGTGGCCGAAGACCGGTACCAGGAAGTCGGGAGGCCGCGCCGGGTGCGGCTCCATGACGTCGAGCAGCACCAGGGTATCCCCGAGGGGTGCGAGCAGCCCGGCCAGACCGAGGTCGATTCCCGAGTAGCCGGGACGCACAGACAGCACCTGGGGCTGCGAGCCGGTGAGCACGCCGGCGAGGTGCCCCGGCTCCAGCAACCAGTTGGCCCCGGGATCGATGTGAAAGCGGCGGTCCTCGCCGGCGACCTCGAGCACCAGGTTCCTCCCGGTGTCGTGGTCGGGCACCTCCTGCAAGTAGGCGGTCACCTGGTACCGCTGCATGACGTCGCGGGCGAAGGCGGCATACGGTCCCACCCCGAGCGCGGCGACGACACCCACCTCGGCAGGGTCCATGCCGAGCTTGATCAGGTCGATGGCGACGTCGATGGGATGGCCCCCGATGCGGGTCTCGATCTCCCGGGGCGTGTAGATGACCGCGCCGGGCTCGGCAACTGCGGGAAGACCCACCGCGAGGACGTCCACCATGACCGTCCCGGCAGTGAGGATGCGGGGGCCCTCATCCATGCCGCCGCCTCGCGGCCTCGTGCTCCGCTTCGATCAAGGCGCCGGTCGCGTCCACCGTCGCCTCCCAAGCCACCACGCCATGGCCAGCCAGCAAGAAGTAGTGCGCTGCAGGCCGGCGCCGGAGCAGCCGCTCGATCTCCTCCACCGACTCCACGGTGCCCGCCGGGTAGAAGCGCTCGGTGATGGGAAGCCCCGCACCCCGCTCCAAGACGAGGCGATCGTGGAGGTGAAAGATCGCCGCCGCCCCGGGCTGCCGGTCGTAGACCGTCCCGTGCACGAAGGCGTCTCGCGAGGGCTCGTGGGCGCCGCGATAGGAGACAGTGAGCGTGCCCTTGTCCGACCGGGAGAGGCCGACTACCTCCACCCAGTCGTCGGGGACGATGCCGCCCAGTTCGGCGCCGGTACGGGTGATGAGGAAGCCGGACTCCGTCCGGCAACTGAGATTCCCCGACGCCCCGGGGGCGACTCCCAGCCCGGCAAGCCGCCGGCCCCACTCCGCCAGCCGGCCCAGCCGGGGATCGCCACCGGCGGCCGCGGCGACGGACTGCGCCACTCGCCGGTTGCGGACCCTCATGGCCGCGGGCTGCGCGACGAAGGAACGCGCGGGATCATGCCTAGCGGGCGTTGGGTTGCACCAGCACCTTGAGGGCCCCGTCGAGGCGCTGGGTGAAGGTGTCGTAGGCACGGGCGAACTCCCGCAGCGGGAAGGTGTGGGTGATCACCGCCGCCACGTCGAGCTTGCCGGCATCGATCAGCGGGATGACCTCCTCACAGGTCCCCGGATTGGCGCGCACCCCGTAGAGGTCCATCTCCTCCAGAACGATGCGACCCAGCGGCAGCTCACTGCCTTCCAGGGGCACGCCGATGAGCGCCACCCGGCCCCCCTTGCGGGTCATCTGTACCGCGTCCCGCGTCGACGGGCCCCGGGCTGCCGTGTCCACCGTCATGTGGGCCCCCTTGCCGTCGGTGAGCTCCCGCACCGCTGCCGGGCCGTCCACCTCGGTGTTGTCGACCGTGAGTGCCCCCAAGGCGGCGGCTTTCTTCAAGCGCTCCCCCCGGCCGACCACGATGACGCGGGCCGCCCCCAGCAACGCGGCGCACTGCGCCGCCAGCAATCCTTGGGCTCCGGGACCGATGATCGCCACGGTGTCGCCGGGCCGCACCCCGCCCCGCTTCACCGCATGCAGCGCGATCGAACTGGCGTCCACCAGCGCGGCGTGCTCCAGGCTCATCGAGTCCGGGATCTGGAACACGCTCTTGAGGGAACTGTTGTGGTACTGACGCAGCGCCCCCGTGCTGTAGTGGCCGTAGTGGCGGTGGCCGACCTCCTCGTTGCCGTAGTACTCGCAGAGGGTGTAGCGGCCGATGGCGCACATCCGGCAGTAGCCGCAGCCGGAGTGGGCCGTGCCCGCCACCCGATCACCCACTGCGAGGCCGAAACCCTCGGCGCCGGCGCCCAACGCCACCACGGTGCCCGACCACTCGTGGCCCGGCGTGTAGGGATAGCTACGAGGCCAGCCGCGTTCATGGAAGCGGCCGCTGACGATCTCGCGGTCGGTGCCGCAGATGGCAACGGAGTCCACCTTGCACAGCACCTCCCTGGGCCCGGCGGACGGAACCTGGGCCTGCTGAACCTCGAACTCGTCTGGGCCCAGCAGCACGAGGGCGTCCATGGTGGCGGGAATGGCTTCCGTCGCCTCCTGCATACGTAACCTCCTTCGGTGCGCGGCCGCGCACACGTGCTCCGCGCTCGCCGCCCGAAGCGCGCCTGCTCTCGACTGTAGGCACTGCACGCCCCGGCAGTAGAGCCGGAAGTCACACACCGCGCTCTCCGGCCGGGGTCGGGGAGCCGGCGACTCGCCATGAGGTACCCGACCCCGCTACGTTCGGGGCCCCAGCAAGCCGCTCGTTGAGTGAGGAGAGGAACCCTGGTGATCTACGACGTACACGCCCACTGCATACCAGAAGCCGTGATCGACACGTTGCGCCGCGATGGAGGCCGGTACGGCATCGAGATCGTCGACCAAAAGGGAGCGGCGCGGATCGGCATCGCCGGCCGGCTCGAGGTAGGCCCCGTCAGAACGGAGCTGCTCGACTTCGAGGCCCGCCTGGCCGCCATGGACGCGGCCGGGGTGGACGTGCAGCTCGTGTCCAGCTGGATCGATGCCACCGCCTATGCCCTCGACGAGAAGGCGGGGAGCCGCTACGCCCGCCTGTTCAACGAAGGTCTGGCCGAGATCGCCTCCCGCCACCCCGGGCGCTTCGTTCCGTTGTGCACAGTCCCGCTCCAGGCAGGCGATGCCGCCGCTAACGAGCTGCGCCATGCGGTGGCAACCCTCGGCATGGCGGGGGTGGAGATCGCCACCACCGTTGACGGCGCGGAGCTGGATGATCCCGGGCTGGACCCATTCTGGGCGGCCGCCGAGGAGCTGAGGTGCCTGGTACTGGTTCATCCCTACAACGCGCTCGCCGGGCGCGGGGTGCAGCGGTATTTCCTCGAGAACATGGTCGCCCGGCCGGCGGAGACCACCATCGCGATGGCGCACCTGATCTTCGGGGGCGTCCTGGAGCGCTTTCCCGAGCTCCAGGTGTGCGTCGTCCACGGCGGCGGCTTCCTGCCCTACCAATTCGGCCGCTTGGAGCGCGGCTACGCGGCCAAGTCCGAGCTCACCGCCCGCAACCTCACCCGTTCGCCCCGGGAGTGGCTGCAAGCCATGTATTACGACACCGTGCTCCACTCTCCCGAGGCGCTGGGGTTCCTCGTTTCGCTGGTGGGAGCGGATCACGTGGTACTGGGAACCGACTACCCCTTCGAGATGGGCGATCCCGATCCCCGTGCCACCATCGAGGCCATCCCCGGGCTCGGCGCCGCCGACCGGGAGCTCATCATGGGCGGCACCGTACAGCGCCTGCTGGACGGCGTGCGGCGCTGAGCCTTCTCCCGGCGGCGCGGGTTGCGGGGCCCATCGGCCCTATGCCGGCTACCGCCATCCAGGGCATGCTGGAGGTACGCGCCCCTGGAGGTCGCCATGCGCCGCGGGCTGGTCGTTCTCGTCCTCGCGGTAGCGGCGTGCGCCGACTCTGCAGCCACCACGACGACCACCGCCACTGTCCCCACCACGACGCTCCCGGCCGGCACCACCGCACCCACCACCGCTCCTCCCATCACGACCACAATCCCTGCGACCACCACGACCACCACCACCGCCACCACCACCACGACGACCGCCCCGCCGCCGGTGACGGTGCTGGTGTACTTCCTCAACCAGCCCAACTTCGCCATCGGAGTCGACCCCTACGTCACCCCTGTGGAACGCGCGGTCGCACCCCCGGCGGTGGCCCGTCACGCCCTGGAGGCGCTGTTCGCCGGCCCCACTCCCGACGAAGCGACCCAAGGCCTCGCGTTCGTGGCGTCGGAGGCGACCGGCTTCGCCGACCTGGCCATCAGCGGGGGCATCGCCCGGGTGCGCCTGCTGGGCAACTGCAACTCGAGCGGCTCCACCTTCACCATCGCCAACGAGATCGTTCCCACCCTCAAGCAGTTCGCCTCGGTGGACTACGTCAAGATCTTCGACCCCGACGGGCAAACCGCCGAGCCCGACGGCCCGGTCGACTCCATCCCCGGCTGCCTCGAGCCGTGACACGGCCGCCCACCGCGGAGGCTCACCGCCCGCCGGGCCCGGTGCCGCTCAGCCGCGATCCCCCTCCAACCAGCGGGTCTCCGGCAGCACGAAGGCGGCCGCCACCCCCACCACCGCCAGCAGCGCCGCCATCGGCAGCACCGCCGGCACCTTCCCCACGTGCTCGAAGAGTTGGGCGGTGATCGCCGGAGCCGCGATCAATCCCACGTCGCCGACGAACCGGTAGGTGCCCAGGCTGCGTCCCACTCCCACGCCCCGTGCCAGGTCGGCGATCATGGCGGTGGAGACGGCGATGCCGTACGACGCCAGCGACATCACCACGATGGAGGCCACCCACACCGCCACCGAAGACCCGAACGCCAGCAACGCCACGCCCAGCGCCTGCACCAGCAATCCCGGTACCAGCGCCGCCTTGCGGGAGACGCGGTCGGCGAGCTGGCCGCCGACGACCACTCCCACCAGCCTGGCGACGCCCCCCAGGCCCAGCGCCAGCCCGATGACCGCGGTGGTGAGGCCCAGCTCGGAGTCGCCGATGATGGGAACCAGCGTCTGTGCCATGGCGCCCAGGGTGCCGAACACCGCGAACGGCACCAGGTAGAGGACCCAGCGCACCGGCCACGGCGCGAACGGCGGGCCCGCGCCGCGGTGCCGGCGCGGCGAAGCCGGCCGCTCCCGTGCCGGAGTCGACCCGTTCGACATCCGCAGCATTCCCAGCGCGGTGCCTCCGCCGAGCACCCCGGCCACCACCTCGGTGGTGCGCCACGTTCCCAGCCCCGTGAGCACGCCGCCGAGGGTGGGACCGAAGGCCTGACCACCCAGCAGCGCCGCCGAGAAGCCCGACAGCGCAGTACCGCGGTGATCGGCCGGAGCCACCGTCGAGAAGTAGGTCATCCCGATGGTGTTGGTCATCGCCGAGCCCACCCCGAGCACGAAGGCGGCGCCGTACGCCATGGCTGAGCCCAGCGACCCGGCCAGCAGCAGGCTCCCCGCGGCCACCACCGCCGCCGAGGCCGCCAGCAGGGGACCGGCACGGGCCCGGTCCGCCAGCCGGCCGGCGGGGATGTCGGTGACGAGTCGCCCCACCGCGAAGAAAGTGGTCAGCAGCCCCAGCCCGCCTGCGGTCATCTGTAGATCGGCGCCGATGGCGGGAAGCAGCGGGACCCGAAAGAAGGCGAGCGTGGTGATGACCAGCACCGCGCCGCCGACGAGGAGGACGCCCCGCAGCGGGACGTGCAGCTTCGGGCCCTGGGGACGCTCGATGGCCGGAGAGCGTAGCCGTCGCCTCACCACGAGGCGGCGATGTACTTGGTCTCCAGGAACTCCATCATGCCCTCGTGGCCCCCCTCCCGGCCCAGCCCGCTCTCCTTGACGCCGCCGAAGGGAGCGGCCGGATCGGAGATCAGGCCCCGGTTGATGCCGACCATCCCCGATTCGATGGCTTCCGCCACCCGCAGCGCCCGGGAGAGGTCTTCGCTGTAGAGATAGGCAGCGAGACCGTGGGGGCTGTCGTTGCACAGCGCCACGGCCTCTTCCTCGCTCTCGAAGGTGACGATCGGCGCCACCGGCCCGAAGATCTCGTGGCCGAGGATGGGGTCCTCGAAGGTCACTCCGGTGAGCACGGTAGGCTCGAAGAAGAAGCCGGGTCGGTCGGGGGCGTGGCCGCCGGTAGCGACTTTGGCGCCCGACCCCGTCGAGACGCCGACCAACTCGCCCATCTCTTCCTGCGCCCGCCGGTTGATGAGGGGGCCCAGCCCCACGCCGGGCTCCAGGCCGGGCCCGGTGCGCACCGCCGCCATGGCGGCGGCGAACTGGGCGGAGAACTCCTCGGCGACCGCGGCCTGCACGTAGAAGCGGTTGGCGGCGATGCAAGACTGCCCGCCGTTGCGCATCTTGGCGATCATGGCGCCTTCGACGGCGGCCTCGATGTCGGCGTCCTCGAACACCAGGAACGGGGCGTTGCCTCCCAGTTCCATCGAGCAATTCAGGATGCGGGGGGCCGCCTGCGCCAGCAGGGTGGCGCCCACCTCGGTGGACCCCGTGAACGACAGCTTCCGTACCCGCGAGTCCCCGAGCATGACCGGGACGACCTGCGAGGAGCGGTTCGACGGCACCACGTTCAACACTCCGGGCGGCACTCCCGCCTCTTCCAGCAGTTGTGCCATGGCCAAGGCGGTCAACGGAGTGTCGGAAGCCGGCTTGAGGATCATGGTGCAGCCGGCGGCGATGGCCGGCCCGATCTTGCGGGTGGCCATGGCGGCGGGGAAGTTCCACGGCGTGATCAACACCGACACTCCCACCGGCTGGTGGATGGCGAGGATGCGCTTGTCACCGGGGGGAGCGGTCTGGACCGACCCCACATTGCGCACCGCCTCCCCCGAGTACCAGCGGAAGAACTCGGCGGCGTAGACCGCCTCCCCCTTCGCCTCTGGCAGCGCCTTTCCCATCTCGCGGACGATGAGCTCGGCGAAGTCACCGGCGCGCTCCGTCATCGTGGTGAAAGCCCGGCGCAAGATCTCGCCCCGCTCCTGCGGGGGCGTCGCCGCCCATTCCCCCTGGGCGGCCGCGGCGGCGTCCACAGCTGCCTTGGCGTCTTCTTTGGAGGCACTCGCCACCGTGGCGATCGTCTCCGCCGTCGCCGGGTCGAGCACCTCGATCTCGGCGCCGTCTGATGCCTTCCGCCACTCGCCCCCAATGTAGAGGCCGGTGCGGCCGTGGCGCTGAAGCTCGTCGAGCAAGCTCATCATGTCCTCCGCATGTTCGGTCAGCTCAAGCCGTCCGAAACCTCACGATTCTCCGGGGACAAGGTACGCCCGGCGCCGTCGGCTTCCAAGCTGAGCATGGCGGCGAAGTCCTGGTCGCCGTAGCCCCGACCGATGCCGGACACGACGATCTGGTGGACCAGAGCGGCGGCGGGGAGGGGCACGTCGAGCTCGCGTCCCTGGCTCAAGCCGAGCTCGAAGTCTTTGCGGAGGAGGTGCCAGGTGAAGGTGGGCGTGTAGTCGAGGTTGACCAGCGCCGGCGTCTTGTAGCGGGTGAACGTGGAGCCCATCACGCTGTCGTTGAGGAACTCCAGGAAGTCGGCCCGGGACACCCCGGCCGCCTCCGCCAGCACCACGATCTCCGCCAGCGACTGGGAAACGACACCCAACATCAGGTTGTGGCAGATCTTCACCAACCGCGCCTCGTCCTCGCCGCCTACATAGGTCACCTTGCGGCCGAACTGCTCCAGGAAGGGAAGCGCCGTTTCGTAGGCATCGCGAGGGCCCGAGGCGACCACGGTCAGCTTGCCGGCCTTGACGACCTTGGGATTGCCGCTCACCGGCGCTGCCAGCACCGCGGTACCGCGGGCGGCGGCGGCGGCGCGGAGTTGCTCGGACGCCGGTGGGTCGATGGTGGTGGCGTCAACAATGACTTGGGGGTGGGCGTCGCTCCGGGAGAGCACCCCTTGTTCGCCGGCCGTCACCTCCAGCACGTCGGCGGGGCCGCCCACCATGGTGAACACGATCTGGCGCTCCGCCAGATCGGCCGGCGAGTCGACCACCTTGGCCCCCTTCTCGGCCAGCGGCTCCGCCTTGGCGCGGGTGCGGTTGTAGACCCACACGTCGGCGCCGGCGTCCAGCAGGCGGGCCGCGATCTGGTACCCCATGCGGCCGGTGCCGATCCATCCCACTGTGTGTTCAAACCTTGCCCGGCCCATGCCGGCTCCCTTCTGCGCCGCTTTTGCAATCGTTTGTATTCTCGGCGGAGGCGGGCCGGGTGTCAAAGAAACCCGTCCCGCTGCCGGGTCCCGGGAGCCCGCCCCTCTGCTTGACAGGCGTCGCGACGGGGCGAGATAATCCAAACGTTTGCAGAGTCCCGGCCGGTCGAGGGAGGGAAGAACCGTGGACGAGTTTCCCGTCGCCACCAGCCCGGCTCCCGGCATCCAGGGAGTGGATTGGGAGCATCGCGTCGACTTCGGGCGACTTCGCCAGTACCGCCTGGGGCGGGTCCGCCAGATGCTGGAGGAGGAGAACCTGGCGGCCGTCCTCCTCTTCGAAACCTCGAACATCCGCTATGTGACCTCCACCCACATCGGGTACTGGGCGTTCAACAAGGGGGAGCGGTTCGCCCTCCTCACCCGGGGCGGCGAGCCCCGCATCTGGGACTTCGGCTCCGCCGCCAAGGCCCACCGGCTGCAACTCCCCCACCTCTTCAACGAGGAGAACTCCAAGGGAGGCAACACCGGGCTGCAGGGCGCCATCGGCCCGGCGACCGGCCTGGCGGCGGGGGCGGCCGCGGAGATCCGCGACATCCTGGCCGCCGAGGGCCTCCTCGGCGAGCGGCTCGGCGTCGACATGGCCGAGACGTCGGTATTTCTGGCCCTGCAGGCGGCCGGCATCGAGGTGGCCGACGGACAGCAGGCCATGATGAAGGCTCGCGAGATCAAGAGCGCCGACGAGATCATGCTGCTCACCCAGGCGTGCGCCATGGTCGACGGGGTCTACCAGGACATTTTCGAGGCGCTCAAGCCGGGGATCAGAGAGAGCGACATCGTGGCCCTCGCCCACGCCCGCCTCTTCGAGATGGGCTCCGAGTTCGTCGAGGCCATCAACTCGATCGCCGGGGAGCGGTGCTCNNCAGGCGTACTTCGACATCATCCACGTCTTCAACGGCTATCGCACCTGCTACTACCGCACCTTCGTGGTGGGGCGCGCCACCCAGGCGCAGCGCGACGCCTTCAAGCAGTCGCGGGAGTGGATGGACGCTGCCATCGAGTTGGTCAAGCCGGGCACCACCACCGACATGATCGCCCGGGTGTGGCCGGAGGCGCCCGAGTTCGGCTTCGAGAACGAGATGGAAGCCTTCGGGCTGCAATTCGGCCACGGGGTCGGCGTGGGCCTCCACGAGCGCCCCATCATCAGCCGGCTCAACTCCCTCGACGACCCCATCGAGCTCAAGGAAGGCATGGTCTTCGCCCTGGAGACCTACGCCCCGGCCGGGGACGGGCGCTCGGCGGCCCGCATCGAAGAAGAGGTGGTGTGCACCGCAGAGGGGCCCAAGATCATCACGCTCTTCCCCTGCGAGGAGCTCATGGTCGCCAATGAGTACTGAGCCGGAGACGGCCCCCGACCCGGGGCTCTTCGACTACGCGCTCCGTACCCCCCGACTGCCCGACGCCGTCGACGCCTCGCTCGCCGAGGCCGACATCCCGCTGGAGCGCCGGGTCGAGATCTACCGCACCCAGCAGGAGCTCCGCCAGTTCGAGAAGCGGGCCTACGACCTGTTCATGCTCGGCCTGGTGAAGGGCACCAGCCACCTCTCGCTGGGCATGGAAGC
>JABAOH010007571.1_pt1 | contig 11115 bp, 11 predicted proteins | sample 7062181 | NCBI WGS metagenome assembly JABAOH01 (sample SAMN14538630, study PRJNA623070) | marine sediment metagenome | biome: marine biome [ENVO:00000428]; feature: marine pelagic biome [ENVO:01000023]; material: deep marine sediment [ENVO:00002113]; isolation source: pool of 5 deep marine... | reverse complement strand
ACTTGCATTAGTGATATATTAAATGTGAGATCTGAGGTGTCACCCTGAGCGAAAAAAAGAGTCTTAGTTTTCACAAGTAAAATTCTTGAAAATGGCATTAGATCTGGGGGTGTAGCCGAATAGGTACAGGCAACGGACTTAAAATCCGTCGGTAGCAATACCTTGGGGGTTCGAATCCCCCCACCCCTACCAGTTAAAATACCGCATAACTACAAGGAAAAAGGGACTTGGTAAAAAGTCCCTTTACTTTTTGAAGTAAACATCAAACGGATTGTCTAGCGAGTTGAATTTTCTTAAGTTTTTCTGGCTCGACTTTTCTTGGTATTATAATTTGTTCTTTTGTTACCACGTCTTCTACAATACTTCTGGTTAGGACGATTCGCAGAGTTAAATTAGAACTATAAGGGAAATGTCCCTTTCGTTTGGTTTTTATGAAAAGCTTCTTGAAGCCGGCAAAGTAGTACCTGTTATTGATAGACGTACCCATTAAGCGAGGTTGCTGAAGCTCTTTGGTATCTTGAAGAAGGACACGTCCGAGGAAATGTAGTAATAATTGTAGAGCATAATGGCAAATAAAAGGAGAAAGAAGAAATAAATACAAGCAGAAAGATTGCAATAATAAAAGACATAATGAAACGATAGCTCTTGGCTACTTTGGTTTCAGAATTGTTGAAAACGTTATTGCTGCTGGTTTTTCAATCAGCCATCTAATAATGTGTGCATTAAGTCAGGAATATATAAAAGTAGGAATTCCAGATGCTTCCCATTTTCAAACTTTAGGTGCTTTATTGAAAGAAGGAAATAATTTCACCTATCAGATATACGTTATCTTTTATAGTTTGGGCTCTTTGATATTATTTTATTCATTATTTAAAATAAACTTGTTCCCCGATTTATNNAACAAAACTTGTTCCCCGATTTATATCAGTCTGGGGTCTCATTGCAGCCGTAATAATGTTAACAGGAGTTGTGTTTGATATGTTCGGTTCTAATATAAGCATGCAAATATATGGCATGCCATTAGGCTTGTGTCAGGTGTTTCTAGGGATATGGCTGATAGTTAAAGGACTCAATCTGTCTGTAATCGCTTCCGAGTCTGCCTGAACAGATAAACTAGGCTTAAAAGAGTATATTTAGGATGAGGAGGGATACCCAAATGAAAGCGATTGTATGCACAAAATACGGACCACCGGATGTTCTTCAGCTCAAAGAGGTAGAAAAACCCACTCCCAAGGACAATGAAGTATTGGTAAGAATATTTGCGACAACAGTAACAAAAGGGGATGTGCTAACCCGAAGTTTCGCAATCCCTCTTATGTACTGGCTCCCCATGCGAATAATGACTGGGTTTATAAGACCGAGAAAAAAAATATTGGGGTGTGAGTTAGCCGGGGAAATCGAAGCAGTAGGTAAAAGTGTAAAATTATTCAAAGAAGGTGACCAGGTTTTTGCATCTACTGGGATGAGTACTGGTGCTCATGCTGAGTACATGTGTCTGCGTGAAGACGGGATACTGGCCAAAAAACCGGCCAACCTAACATATGAGGAAGCCGCTGCTGTTCCTGTTGGAGCAATGACAGCATTGTATCTTCTTAGAAAAGGAAATATCCAGAGCGGACAAAAAGTCCTTATCAATGGCGCTTCTGGGAGTGTGGGTTCTTTTGCGGTTCAGCTTGCCAAGCACTTCGGGGCGGAGGTAACCGCAGTATGCAGCACCATGAATTTAGAATTAGTGAAATCTCTGGGAGCCGATAAGGTAATTGATTACACTAAAGAGGATTTCACCAAAAGCGGTGAGACCTATGATGTTGTCTTTGACGCGATTAACAAAAGTTCGTCTTCACAGTGTAAAAGATTGCTAACAAAAAATGGACGCTATCTACGCACTATTGCCATGTCAGCCGAAAAGGCTGAACATTTAATTTTCTTAAAAGAGCTTATTGAGGCGGGAAAGATAAAGCCAGTTATTGATAGAAGCTATCCGTTGGAACAGATGGTCGAGGCTCATAGGTATGTCGACAAAGGGCACAAAAAGGGAAATGTAGTAATAACTGTGGAGCATAATAACAAAACCTGACAAAGCGTTGCACCTGACCACTATTCCGTTGTGTTCCATAGCGGCAGGTGAGCTTGGTCGTTATGTGTGTAATCTACAAACCATATGTCAGAAAGTTCAGATAAGGATCTCGGTCTTTTGTTTGGAAAAATCCTCATTAATAGTCCATCTGGCCTATAAAATAGCAAAATGAGAAGCAATATTAGCCACCTGGCCTATGTATGATTCTTTGAAGTAGTGCTACATTAAATTCACAAGGTAACAACAATTAAAGTCTTTCTAAAGGAAGAGACCAACCTTTAAATGAGCAAGGTTGGTTTTATCATCTGAGGTGAGAGTTTCAAAAAGCAAAATGCAGACAACATGATAGTTTTAAAAGTATAGTGAGGCGTCCTTTTAAGGATTGAAATCAAAAGAAGGTAAAGCAATAGTGCCAAAGCAAAACTGTTGGNNCTGCAACTGATATATCTGCTAACGGATTAAATGGAGGAAAAAATGGTGGAAGGATTTGCTGGGATATTGCAGGCACATTAGGAAGAGGGCAAGCTCAATGTTTTTTTGGTGAGGATCTAACTCTTTGCACTAGCTGCGGTTTCTTCTGGCTTGTCCGTAAAGAAGAGGGCAACAATTTTTCAATAATTCGACTTGTTTGGTATAAGTGATTGGGTGCAGTTTGGCTAAAATAAGTTAACTCTCTTTATATCAAAGAGTCAGAGATAAGAGACTCGGAGGGTGAAATAAACTCACACGAATAAACAAAATACGAGAGTACAAAGCAGGAATATTTGAATGCTGTTTGAAGCAAGAGATCAACCTGAGAAAAGGGTTGGGTTTTCTTTAAGGCAAAAAAGGAAAGCCTTTCTATGTTTTTAGTGGGAATAGGAAGAGTTAACAGGGAAACGGAAATGGGGAAAATAACTTTTGAAAATACTTGTGTAATATGTAGTAAGATTGAGGGAGAAGATCTCCCTGGGTGGCATTGTTTTCCTTTTTTAGAAAACGGAGATAATGCTGCGGAGTGCGGGTATATTATAATCTGCCCGAACTGTTATCAAAAGTTACCTCAAGATGTAAGAGATTTTTGGCCCCCGATTAAAACTTGCCGCTAATATTTTGCAAGAGAAATTCTCTAAAGGCTCAGACAAACATCTGGGCCTTTTTGTTTGACCTAAAGCTTTTCTACCATTCAGACATAAAAGGCTCTTCGCCTTTCCTGCCAGGTGAAAAACTCCTATAGAAATAGTTAAGAAGAAGTATTGAAAGTTAAAAAGGGAAAACTTTAGAGTTATTGAAATATTAATTACAAATGGCCAACGGGGTTGCACGGGAAGATATGAAAAGGGGAGGATTTAAAAATACCAGGGTAGAAAATAGAGTAAAGTTCATAGAACACAATGGAAAAAAATCCTGTATCTAGATTTCTCAAACTGTACCTGTGAAGGAGTCTTAAAAACCATTGAAGAGGGTAAAATGCAAATAGGAACACAGCCAGAACACTCGCTTTTAGTTTTGACCAACGTAGAGGGTGCAGTTTTTGATCCTGAAGTAGTAAAAGCGATGGAAGCTTTTCTAGTGCATAATAAACCTTATGTTAAGAAGAGTGCTATTATTGGCCTCAGCGGGCTTCAAAAGATTATCTATGATGGTCTTATTAGAATTACAAGAAGGAATTTGCCGCTGTTCAATACCATTGAAAAAGCAAAAGACTGGTTAGTAAGCAACTAGCAATATCCGCTAAGTAAATAATCAAGGGTTCTTATCTGGGAGGAGGTAATTGTGCTTGGTATTTTTTTATCAGAACTATTTAAGTATGTTGTAGAAAAATTTGGTGAAGATACATGGAAACAGTTACTGGAAGAGACTAAATTAGGACCAAGAGTGTATATAACGTCCTTAGAGTATCCGGACCAAGAGATGGTTGATCTTGTAGCAGCTATTTCTCAAAAGACAGGGATGTCTGTTCCCAATGTTTTAGAGGATGTAGGCCAGTTCATAGCACGGGGTATGATAAAACTATACAATCCTTTCATTGATCCCAACTGGAAGACGCTTGACTTATTACAAAATATTTCAGGGATTATTCACAAGAAGATTCAAAATGCGAACCCTAAAGCACCGCCTCCAGATTTCAGCTGCACTCGGATAAGTAATGATGAACTGGTCTTAGTCTACAGTTCTGCTGATAGACTGTGTCAATTAGCCATAGGGTTAGCTCAAGGATTCGCTAGTCACTACAATGAACATATACGTGTAACTGAAAGGAGCTGTACTATTAAAGGTACACCAAGTTGTGAAATATCAGTAAAGCTCGTAAAGCAGACCTCTCCAGTTTAGAATTACAGAAGTGCTCTTATAATTCATATTACTACTGCTACTGAACTGCTAATGCTCCATACATAAAAATGAATAAAGACCGGTAATCAGCAGATTACTGGAAACAGAAGAGAAATCCATCCTGTCGCTAAGAGAATGTGCAAGGAAAAGCATAATAATACATAAGAGACGGTAATAGTGATACGAGATTGCACTTAAGGTTCAGGCCCAATATCTGGGCTTTTTTATTTGGAAAAAAACCAAACAGATTGGTAATAAACTGCGGAACTACTACTTCAAGTCCCAATTTTTTTAGAAAAAGAGCTACTACTTAGCTATTGTGCAACTAACTGAAAGATCCTTATCTTGAAATATAGGATTGGTCAAATTTAACTACCAAAAGAATAAAAGAAGAAGGTTAAAGGGGTGGGAGTATAAACCGAAATATATTAACGAAAGGTTTGGAAAGGAAAAAAATGACAAGGGTAGTGGTCAAAAACCGTGTGGTAGTGGATAGAATAAGGTTCATAAAATATAAGGGGAAAGAAATTCTCTTTCTGGATTTCTCAGATATTACCAAGGAGGATGGCTTTGAGGCTATTTTGAAGGCCGCAGAGTCTATAAAGAGACAACCGGACCGCTCGGTTCTACTTTTAGTGGATACAACGAACGCAGAGTTTGATCACTGGTTAGTTAGAGAGTTTGAATGTTTTATAGCAGATAATGCCTATAATATAAAAAAACAAGCTGTTGTTGGAATAGGTGAACTCCAGGGTATGTTTTATGATACGATTATAGGGTTCTTAAAAAGACGCTCGATGGACGATAGTGACACACATAAGGAAATAAGGGGTTTCCCAAGGTTTGATGACATAGAAGAAGCAAAAGAATGGTTAGTAAGTGATGAAAAGTATCTTGGAATTAGTTTCATAAAAGCAATTAATCCCTAGAATCTTGCAGGCAGAAATTCTTTTTAATAGAGCTTACCAACGGAAGTTTTTAACTTAGAGAGAATTGTGATAAAACAAAGATGTTGCTTTAAGACCTAGATAGATCATCTAGGTCTTTTTGTTTGGAGTAAAGGTGACTCTTTCCTGCCTGTAGTTTATTTAAACCTATTACTCTTGACTTAAATTTTTTATTCACAGAAAATGAAAGCGTAGCAGTGCTTGTATTCCAGCTGAACAATATGGGCCGATTCCGAAGAGTTGGCCTTTTGTTATTAGGATGAAACTTGTCCAAGGTGTGCAATCTTGATGATTTATGTGAGTATATAGCTGATAGTATCGCCGAAGATTGGGAGAGTTATTTATGATACCGTATGCTAAGATAGCAAAATATAGTGATTTACTGTGGGGCAATATATTAGGTGAACAAATTAGTTTCCTGGTTTCAGTTCTCGGTCCTATTCTTGAAGACCCGGACATTACTGTTTTAGACGCAGGATGTGGTACAGGCCGGATTATCAGAAGCTTATCAAAGATGTTTCCGTGCCATTTTCAAGGATTTGATGCCAGTGAGGAGATGTTAGATATAGCCCGTCAGTTATCTGATGATAGAATAGAGTACTTCACTGCCACCCTTCAGAACTTCAACGTCAACAAAAAAGTAGATGTTATTCTATGCTTGTACTCTACTTTCAATTACCTGACAAGGGACGAAGATATTGTAGATACATTGAATCGTTTTTCTTCTGCACTAAAGGGCGTCAGAGGAATTGTTATCATAGATACATGTAATTTCCTGCACAATCTTGTAGAGGGCTGCGGAAAAGAAGCTTCGAAAACCTTTGTTGATAATGAATTAAGGGTTGTAGACCATATCCAGTATTATATCGATACCACAAAGAACATTTGGACGCATGATGAAACATTAGAAATATATGAGAATGAGAAATTGGTGGACACTATAAGAGAACGCCATTATTTGAGATACTTGACTTATGCGGAATTTAGATTGCTTTTAAATCTGTCTGATTTAAGGAATTTCAAGTGCGCCGTTGAAAACGGATATGATGTCAGCTCAAATATACAGGATAGATTGATTTACATTATCAGGAACTAAACCTTCTCTCAGCTTGACCATACTGGCAAGTCGTATTTTCCTGCTGAATCCCAATTTTTGATACATCTGGATGTATCTCTAACCTCCCGTAAATCCCCGCCGGGTGGCTTAGTTCATTAGTTCAGCTACTGTATGTCACCTTGGCAGTTAGACATATAAAAATAAATATTTATTTTATGAGCAGCAAGCAGAGTGTGATAATGCTACGCTTATTTTAACAAAAAAATATATATAGGCAGCGGTACCTGAATGCTGTTTGCGGTAAGAAACCAATCTGCGCAGTGGAGCTGGTTTTTATTTTGAAACGCAACCCAACTGAAAATGAGGTATGCATTGTTTGAAGCAGAAGAGGGTGGCTAAAAAGGAATTAAGAATGAAGTTTAATAGTGAATTTGTATAAGTTTACTGCAAAAAGACCCAGACAAACCATCTGGGCCTTGATGCTTAAGGTGCTGCGAGAGCTGCTCTCTATACCATCGAAAACTCCTTATAATAGTCCATACGGACTATAGAATGGCCATGTTCTTCCCAATAATAGCCACTTGGCTCATAGACAAGCTTGTTTTTCTATTGCTACGCTTATATAGAAAGTCAATGTAGCATTTCTCGCACCTAGTATACACAATCAGTAAACTGCATATCGTAACTCAATTTACATTATCAAAAATCTTTGATTTGAGAATACCAAATCCTGCGACAAGAGTTCCAAATTATCTTTAGTTTATTTTGCAGTTCAGGATTTACTTTCTATTATCACCAAATACGCGCAAGGAGATACACAGATACTAATCTCTTAGCAACCTGAAATAGTGATTTTTAAGCTTCGAGGATTTTTACTTCAGACTATTCAGGAGGAGGTGAAGTTTCTAAGGAATTTGGGTATTCACAATCTGCAATACTTGAATAGATGAAGGGAGGGAGAACATTGAAAAGAAGAATATTTGTTGCTTTAGTTGTCATAATAGCTTTGGTAGCCACTACTTCACTAGTGTGGGCTGCAGCAGGAAATGCGAGGAGACCTGCTATTGAAACAGGCGCGAACCGTGTGTTTCAGTTGCAGAGAACGGATACAGAATGGGAGGGCACCTGGTATTGGTATGTTGGCTCCTCTTATAATGCGACCAATCTTACCGGTGTCACTGCCTTGGGATTGTTAGAAGCTTATCGAGATGTGAAAGACCCGGTATACCTAAATGCTGCAATTGATGCAGCGAGTTTTATTCAGACTCACCTGGGGGCAGGTGCAACTGGAACACAGCATCATGTTCGCACAACTGCACCGGATATCATATTCTTGCATTGTTTAAGTCAAGTAACTGGTGACCCATCATATGCAGCCAGGGCAAATCTCGAATGGAACAATCTCATCATTTTCTGGCCAACCGCAGGTGATCTTGATGGCCTGTTTCGTAGTATTAACCGGCGTAGTGCCTGGGATATGGCTTTCTTCCTTGAGGCGGCCCATATGTCTGGTGACACGGATTGGGCTAACCAGGCAGCGGCTATTCTTGCTAATACCAATGATACTTTTTACTACGGGACCGATACCTCGTGGTACGCTTTGAATGTAAGTGGTGCAGTGCGTGCATTGATTGGTTGTGGCTTTGCTGGCCAGTACAATAGTGAAGTTGTTTCACTTCTCAACCAGCTAATAGCTCTCGCCGATGATGAGAATGGTGTTGGTGGATTTATCCAAGATACAGCTTATGCTGTGATGGCTTTTACTGCAGTGGGTGGAGCTGCACGCCAGTATGCGAATGATCTAGGCCGCTGGCTTGCTAGCAAGCAGGAGCTGTCTGGTTGCTGGATGGAAGCTGGTGATGAGTATCCAGAAGTTAATGGAGAGTCAATAAGGGCTTTAGCTTCGACAATTGGTACTAACGTCACCTTGGACGGCTTTGAGCCAGGTATAGCGATGAACTCATCTTGGAGGAGAGCGGCTACAGCTCAGGCGGCAATACCATTTAGTGGAGAGTAAGAAGCGCAATCTAGCCACTCAGCAGAAATCTAATCTTCTCGCTGGTATATTTGCTATGCAAAAATTTTATAGCTCTTTCAGCACATAGCGAATTTGTACAAGTTTACTGCAAAAAGACCCAGATAGTGTGTCTGGGTCTTTTTGTTTTGTAATAAGGTAGAGTAGCCGTTGTAGTGAAGCCAAGTTTGTTCCAATAATGTTGAATAGATCATCTGGTTGCTAACTGTGAATATGAACACTCAGATTGGATGGGAGGGAGAAGTATTGCTGTCGTATTGAGATTCTAAAAAATTCAGACTAAACTAAATGAGGGTAAATAAGAATCCAAGGACCCGATCATGGAGAAAAATTTAACAGTTAATAATTATGAAATGTTTCAAATTCCATAGTACTCCACAGGGGAAAGCATATCTTTTTATAAAAATTGTAAGAGTAAGAGTCCGGTTGCCAAAATGAAGCGATTTTTTATCTTTGCGGTCATTGCGTCAATATTAATTATTTTCCTTTATTTTGCTTTTGCAGACCTTCCGGTAAAATACAGCATCGGTCAGATTGATAGTAGGTTTAACATATCGCAAGATGAAATGACTCGTCTATCAGAGGATGCTGCAAATCGATGGAACTGGGCATTAGATAAAGACGTCCTCATTTATGATCCCAATGCACCGTTCAAAATAAATTTAGTATATGACCAGCGACAGGCCAATCTTGAAAAACTAAGGACGGAAGTCTCGGGCCTCAACCTTGCAAATACCAGCATCAGTAGCACAAAAGAACAGCTTGAAGATATGATTGAAGAATTTGAAAGAGATTTAGAGAAACACAATCGTGATGTTGCATACTGGAATAATATTGGTGGAGCTCCAAGAGGAACATACCAGATGCTGCAAAAAAAGAAATTGGAATTAGAAAACAGACAGAATAACTTGATACAGGCTATCCAGCTCTTGAACAGTAACATTCAGACGTATAATCGCGATTTGTCAAGCCTTAAAAATGAGTTGAAAGAAAACGAGGGTAAAGTTGAAGCCCAGGGCAGCTACAAGCGCTCGGAAAAGAAGATTGATATCTTTATGTTTGGAAATCAAAATGAACTTAGATTGGTTCTCATGCATGAATTTGGTCATGCTCTTGGCGCAGAACATACGGATGATCCTGCTTCCATAATGTACCGTCTTATAGGAAAGCAGAATTTTGACGACCCAATGCCGCTGAAAGAAGATATCGATGCTGTTGAAAAGGGCTTTTAAATGCAACTAAAGGCTCATATAAAGAACAGGAGTCTTTTGATTGGGATAAATATAAATATTTAATAAAGGAAAGAAGATAAACTCACCATACGAATCTTAAAAAGGGTTTAGATGTGGTGATTATGACTATAGTGGGTAGTCTGCATATGAAATCTCTGACTAATGTTGTTAGGAAAAAGAATAGCAAAGGTTAAGCTGACAGGATATTTCCCCCATCAGTTATTCTCGGATTGTAGTTTACGAGAACGTTTGCGCATAATACTGCCCCTTATTTTCATTCCACTTGTTTTATCAGGTGGATAGTAATCAATAGCTTTAAAGCGTACTCTGCTTCCATCTGCTAACCGCAGCACGAATTCATCATCCTCATTAAAATTTTTTGCGTTAATATTAGTAAGGTATCCATATATTTCTTCAGTTCTTTCGCTACTATCTTGACCGCCCATAAAGCCGATGAATCCTACAACAGGTATAGCTGTTATTTGGTAGTTGGCTTCTCCAATTTTCTTCTTTTTCCTGTAAATTGTTCCTTTACCTTTCTTAGTCTCTTTTTCCAAAATAGACACCCTTTTCAGTTAAGCGGTTTAACCAAACTCGAATTATCGTTTAGAGTGATTATATCATAAGGAACAATAAAGGGTTTTAGACGGGTGTTCTACCGGCACCAAATGTGAGATTGGTAGAGTGAATCTCAGATTTTTATCTTTGTAACTTCTTTAGTATATGGAAGCCAACCTCTTCCACACCATTATTAAAGGAGAATTTAATAAAGAGAGCGAAAACAAAAGCACTTTTTATATAGCATACGTACCCGTAGCTAGGTTCTTAATAAGGAGGATAAAAGTCGAAAAAAGGGAAAAGGGCTTTTCACTAATTGAATTGATGGTGGTAATAGCCGTAATTGCTGTTCTTGTTTCGCTAGCAATACCAACTTTTATTGTAACCTTAAATTGGACCAAGCAGAACACCTGCAGGGGTAATCTGAGAACAATTGATGGAGCAATTCAAACCTATTACACAAATAATGACACTTATCCTTCAGACTTAGAGCATCTTGTGAGCAGCGGATATCTTAAGGAAAATCCTGAAGAGCCATTTGGTGGACAGTATGAGTTAAATGCAAGTGGCAGCACTGCTGTATGCAGCAAAGGACATACTTACTAGATAAAATTTAAAACAGAACATTTCTGATTGAGATTGAATAAGGTAAAAAGGTTTCCTTATGAACTGTCCTTTTTAGGAACGGCGAATCTTTCCTTGAGATTTTTAATAAAATCTCGGTTGGACTTACCCCACTTTCTGACAATGCTGTGCCCCGTATACCTGAAATATGCTTTCACTACTCTAAAGGTTATAAGACTCTTCAGGCATCTCCATAGAGAGTAGAATTTCTTCATTGCCAGAAAGGATTCTTTCTGGAGCTGATAAACTGTCATTTTTTCCGGATTCGGCTC
>JABAOH010004328.1_pt2 | contig 11115 bp, 8 predicted proteins | sample 7062181 | NCBI WGS metagenome assembly JABAOH01 (sample SAMN14538630, study PRJNA623070) | marine sediment metagenome | biome: marine biome [ENVO:00000428]; feature: marine pelagic biome [ENVO:01000023]; material: deep marine sediment [ENVO:00002113]; isolation source: pool of 5 deep marine... | reverse complement strand
GGCACTCCCGACTTAAAAGGTCTTACAGTAATCAAATCCAATGCGCCCTATTTCATTCAGAACGTATTCAGCAACTGTGTCAAAGAGTTGAGTCATGTAAAAGACGAGGGGGCCTTCGAAGCGGCGAAAGAAAGAATTGTGACCATCGTCCAAGATGCAATCAAAAATCTAAGGCAAGGAAAGGTTAAACTTGAAGACCTGGAGTTTGCAGTGAGACTGTATTTCGATCCAAATGAGAAGCTAGAATTAAAGGATGCACTGCCTCAACCTTACCAGTGTGCTGTTCAACTGATAGATTCAGGAAGAGACGTAAAGAGGCGCGATACTGTTTCTTTCGTGAAGGTTAAACCATTCAACTACAAAGGCAAACGTTTCACCGTGAAACCAACGGACTCTGTGAAGAATGTTTCGGAGATCAACGTTGAAGACTATATACGAAACCTTAGAACAGCACTCGGTCAAACCTTCAGCCCCATGAACGTAAGGTTTGAACCGAAAACAGACATGAAAATATCTGAATGGTTCGTCGACAGAAAATAGCTTTCCTCTCTCACTAGCCTTTAGAAGATTATTTCCAGCGTAGTATTTTCCTGCCGTAGAAGACTTCTGGCAATATTAGGAAGCCTGAAAGTGAAATTGGTATTATCATCGCCCAGTCCATGAGTGACAAGGGGGCTGTGTCAAATAAACCTACATAGGGTACGAGAATGGTTCCAAGCGCCGATATTAGCACAGCGAACAGCAGAAACTTGTTTGAGGTAAATCCTACCCTAAACGCATTGTGTTTCTCTGAGCGACAGTTCCACACGATAATCAGCTCCTGTAACGTTGCTTGAACGAAAGCGAGGCTCCGTGCTTCTTCCAGAGGCTCATTGAACACGTAGAATGCGATATAGAATAGGACAGCCGTTCCCAAAAACTGTGTCACGAAAGTGGCGAGGATTGAAGCTAGTCTTCCATGTAATATGCCTTCGTTTGGATTACGTGGTTGCCGCTCCATCACATCGTCTGCTGTGGGATCCAGGCTCAAGGCCACGGCTGGCCCTCCATCTGTGACCAAGTTTATCCATAGAATCATGCCTGCGGTTAGGGGAAGTTCTAAACCGAGTAGTGCAAAAGTGCCTATGACAAGTAACTCATCGAAATTGGAGCGCAATAGGAAGAAGGAGAATTTTCGTATGTTATCATAGATGCTTCGTCCTCCTTCAACAGCGTTGACTATGGTTGCAAAGTTGTCATCTGCTAGAACCATGTCTGCTGCTTCTCTTGTTACGTCTGTGCCAGTAATTCCCATGGCCACTCCAATGTCTGACTGCTTGAGTGCCGGCGCATCGTTCACTCCGTCGCCAGTCATAGCAACGATGTGCCCCTTCTTTTTTAATGCCCTGACTATACGAAGCTTATGTTCCGGAGAAACCCTAGCGTAAACTGCTACGTCTTCCACTACATGTTCGAATTCTTCATCGCTCATAAAATCCAGTTCAGTACCTGTCAGAACCACATCGCTTTTCAGCATTTCCAACTCCTTGGCGATGGCAACAGCTGTGAGTTTGTGATCTCCAGTAATCATAACCGTTTTTATTCCAGCTTTTTGGCACAAAAGATTGGCTTCTTTGGCTTCCCCTCTTGGAGGATCAATCATCCCCGCTAAACCTACAAAAACTAGTCTCATCTCAACGTTCTCCTCGTCGAAGTTTTCTAACATATCGTCTGGCAGTTCCCGGTATGCTATCCCTAGCAGACGGAGAGCCCCGCTTGCCATCTCTTCATTAGTTTTCAGAATTGATTGATGTTCCTTTTTGGTCAACTTCTTCTCGTTGCCGTTTTGAAGAGTATAATCACATCGTTCCAAGATAGTTTCGGGTGCCCCTTTAACGTAAGCGTAAAGCGTTCCTTCTGGTGATTTGTGAACTGTTGTCATGCGCTTTCTCTCAGAGGTAAAAGGCACTTCTCGCACACGGGGGTACGTGCGCTCCAAATCCTCTTTTATCATTCCTGCCTTGGCGGCAGCTACAATCAATGCCCCTTCTGTAGTGTCTCCAATCACGTTTTGTCCATCGTAGGCGGCGTTGGAGCACAAGGTGCCAGCTCTCAACAACAAAGCGAGATGGGCATCATCCTTTGGCTCTATGCGAGAGCCATTTACGAGAAAATCGCCTTGAGATTCGTAGCCAACCCCTGTTACATCGAACATCTTATCATGGGCGTAGAGTTTGCGTACAGTCATTTCTCCCTTGGTTAGAGTGCCAGTCTTATCGGAGCAAATGACCGTTGTGGCTCCTAACGTTTCCGCTGAAGCGAGTCTTCTGATAATTGCATTGCGTTTTGCGAGTTCGCGAGCGCCGAGAGCGAGTGATATAGTTACTACAGCAGGTAAGCCCTCTGGAACTGCTGAAACGGCGAGTGCCACTGCTACCATAAATGTGTCTATGATATTTCCTATGACGTCCGGTCCTTGAGTCACCTTAAGAACGAAAATTTCGTACAATTCAAGGGCAAATATAACGATGCAGACAACTACAATTATTATTCCCAACTTCTTGGCAAAGCGTTCAAGCTTTTGCTTTAGAGGAGTTTCCTCCTGCTCAACAGCTTGAACCATCTCGGCGACTTTTCCAAATTCAGTCTTCATGCCGGTAGAGGTTACAAGGCCCTTTCCTCGGCCGTAAATCACATGCGTAGCCATGAAAACTGAATTCTTTCGATCCGCCACCGGGATTTTCTCATCTACAACCCCCGTTTCCTTTTCCACCGGCGTGGATTCACCCGTCAAAACTGCTTCATCGGTCTTCAAATCCACTGTTTCCAATAGTCGACAATCCGCTGGAATGCGGTCGCCTGATTCAAGAAAAGCAATATCCCCTGGTACGACCTCTCTTGCCGGTATTACCACTTCCTTTCCATCACGCAACACGCGCGCCTTGGGGGCTGTCAACTTCTTCATAGCTTCCATTGCTCTTTCTGACCGGTATTCCTGAACAAAGCCGACAACAGCGTTAAGGACTACAATAGCCCCAATTGTAATGGCATCCACATATTCTTCGATGGAGCCTTCTGGGCTTGGGGCAGCAGTAGTCCTGTACCATGCCACGACGACAGAAATCACGATGGCAATCAGAAGCATGACTACAAAGACGTCTTTGAATTGATTGAGAAATATTCGAAGAGGAGTGACTCTTTTCCGCTCTGTCAACTCATTGTATCCAAATTCGCGGAGTCGACGTTCAGTCTCCTCTTTACTTAGGCCATCGTGACCGGTCTTCAGCTTTCGTAGGGCTTCTTTGGTATCCATAGCATGCCAATCGGAAGTCATCTGCATCGCCTGTTATCTTGAATTTTTCTTTCCTAATCTCAGCATATAGCCCCAGCCCTTTAGAAGAATCTTTCTTATAGAGTTTTCTTTACGAACCAGGGTATTGACGAGTTTATGTCCAGTTACACGGCGTAGGCTATTTCGTCTACTGCCTCTGGGTTTCTAAGCGTAGAAAGGTCACCCAACGGTTCGCCAAGTACCCGAGCTCTGACGACCCGCCTCATGATCTTTCCACTTCTAGTCTTTGGCACATCCTTAACAAACCAAACCTCATCAGGTCGCGCTATCTTCCCCATCTCATGAGCCACCCGTTCCCTCAACTCACCCCTTAGTTCATCGCTTGGGATTACACCCTCCTTCAAGACTACGAAAGCGACTATCGATTCACCTTTTATTTCATGAGGCTTCCCAATTACCACAGCTTCAGCTACCTTTTCATGGCTCACCAGCGCTGACTCGACTTCGTAGTTGCCTATTCTATGCCCAGCAACTTTGAGGATATCGTCTGCCCTTCCCTGTATCCAGAAGTAGCCATCCTCGTCTTTCCGCGCTTTGTCACCAGCGAGATACATATTAGGCAATCCACTCCAGTAAACCTGCTTGTATCTCTCAGGAGCCTTGTACAGACCTCTCAACATCGATGGCCAGGGCCCAAGCAGATACAAGTCGCCTCCGCCCTCTCTGACTGGTTTACCACTGGCATCGAATACGTCAGCCGAAAAGCCTGGAAGGGGTTTTGTGGCGGAACCAGGTTTGAGCGGAGTCACTGGTAACGGTGCGATGACGAAAGATCCAGTTTCTGTTTGCCACCAAGTGTCCATTATTGGGCAGCGTTCTCTACCTATGTTCTCGTAGTACCACATCCAAGCTTCAGGGTTTATGGCTTCCCCCACCGAACCCAGCAGCCTTAAAGAGCTTAGGTCATGCTTGTTCGCCCACTTTTCCCCAAATCTCATATGCATTCGAATGGCTGTGGGTGAAGTGTAGAAGATAGTGACTCCGTAATTGTCTACTATGGACCACCATCGATCTGGTTTGGGATAATCCGGTGCTCCTTCATACATCACTGAAGTTGCGCCTAGAATCAACGGAGCGTATACGATGTAGCTGTGCCCCGTGACCCATCCAATATCTGCCGTGCACCACCATATATCTTCATCTTTTACGTCAAAGACCCACTTCAACGTCGTGGCTGCTCCCACGGCGTATCCGCCATGAGCGCAGATTACGCCTTTCGGCGTTCCAGTCGTGCCTGAAGTATACAAGATGTACAGAGTATCATTCGCGTCTAACTTCTCAGTCTCACAAACCTTCGATTGTCCTTCACAGATGGCATGGCACCAGCGATCCCTGTCTTCATTCCACGGAATCTCTTCACCAGTATGCTTATGAACAATGACACTCTCCACAGAAGGAGCGCCCCTCACAGCTTCATCTGCCTGCGCTTTCAGGGGAACAGTTTTTCCGCGCCTATGGAAACTGTCGCATGTTATAACCACTTTCGCCTCAGCGTCTGCTATTCTCTTCTGGAGACCGCCAACGCTGAAGCCTGAAAAGACGACGCTGTGAATCGCCCCGATCTTTGCACATGCTAGCATTGATATCGGTAGTGCGAGAATCATGGGCAGATAGATTCCAACGCGGTCCCCTTTCTTGATTCCGATGCTCTTGAGAGCATTTGCAAGCTTATTCACGCGTACGTAGAGATCTCGGTAAGTCAGTTTTTCGACAACTCCGAGTTCTCCCTCGAAGATATAAGCTATCTTGTTCTTCCTGTAGGTTTTCACATGCTTGTCCAAAGCGTCATGGACGATGTTGTAGTCGGCGCCGACAAACCACTTGGCGTACGGTTCATTCCACTCCAGAACTTTCTTGTACGGCGTGTACCATTCAACAACATCCTTTGCGACCTCATCCCAAAACCATTCTAGATCTCTCGCCCTCTCATACAACTCATCAAGACTCTTGATATCATGTTTATCCATCCATTTCTTAACGTTTGTTTGCTCAACGAACTCTTTCGATGGTTCGAAGATTCTCCTTTCCTTGAGCAAAACATCTATAACCGTGGTTTCCACCAATCAAGTTCACCATTTGGAAGCGTTCTCTCAATATAATCGCTTATAAACTTTCTATTAGCTTCAAATAATGCAAAATCATTGTCTCGTCTTGCTAAAATAGATTTATAAATTACATATGTTTAATCTGAGAGCGATTGCTTATGGAACTGCTGACAATTGTACCCGTTGCCGGTTTAATATCGATTGCTTCCGCCCTGTATCTCTTCTATTATGTGAGCAGGCAAGATAGCGGAACCAAGAAAATGCAGGAAATCTCGGCCGCTATAAAAGAGGGCGCGACAGCTTATCTGAAGCGGCAGAATATCACGCTAGCAATCTTCGTAGCAGTCGTAGCGGTCATCTTAGGAATCTTTTTTAATTTTCATATGGCTCTCGCCTACATCTTCGGCTCATTATGCACCACTCTTGCTAGCTACTTCGGAATGATTGCGGCAATAAAGGCAAACGTGAGAGCGTCAAATGCCGCCAGAAAAGGTCTGAACCAAGCACTTCCAGTAGCGTTCTACGGTGGAGCGGTAATGGGATTGTCCATAGTTGGGATAGCCTTGCTCGGAGTGAGCCTACTATACTATATTTACGGACCGGAAAATCTGGACATAATTCTAGGCTTCAGCTTCGGAGCAAGCGCCTTAGCCCTCTTCGCCAAGGCCGGCGGAGGCATCTATACAAAGACTGCTGACATTAGCGCGGACCTCGTGGGCAAAGTAGAAATTGGCATCCCCGAGGACGACCCGAGAAACCCTGCAGTGATTGCCGATAACGTTGGCGACAATGTCGGAGATGTGGCAGGCATGGGTGCCGACCTAATCGACTCCTACATCGCTGGCACTATAGCTGCTATGATCATCGGAAAGGCCTGGGCAGACACCCTCATGGGATCAAATGAGATAACTGCAACAACATACATAATTCTCGTGATTCTTCCGCTGTTGATCAAGGCAACGGGGATTTTTGCATCCGTACTCGGAATGCTCTTCGTACGAACGAGGAAACGAGGTAATCCTGGAGCCGCCCTCAATAGAGGAACATTCGCAACATGTATTATATTTGCAGTTTTGACGTTTGTAGTAATCCATTTCTCCGGTATAGGAGATTACGGACTCGGCATATTCCTAGCAACTCTCGCAGGGCTGATAGCGGGGATGATAATCGGACTCACAACCGACTACTTCACATCAATAGACCGACCGCCAGTCTTGAAGACCGCTGAAGCCGCGAAAACCGGAGCTGCCACAAACATCTTGTCTGGCTTTTCATATGGCGTGGTGAGTATTGTGCCCCCGGTTGTTGGAATAGTTGCGGCAACCTTAGCTTCATGGTATCTAGCCGCAACGTATGGTGTCGACCCGGTGTATGGTGTTGCCATTGGCGCTGTCGGAATGTTAGCCACGCTGGGAATGGTAATTTCTGCAGATGCGTATGGACCAATAGCAGATAATGCAAAAGGAATTGCTGAGCAGTCTGGTTTAGGAAAGGAAGTAATCGCAGTAACCGACAGATTAGATGCGGCAGGAAACACCGCGAAAGCCATATCAAAGGGGTTCGCAATAGGTGCTGCAGCCTTACAGGTTCTCGCGTTGTTCGCAGCCTACGCTGTGGTAGTTGGCATCACCGCAGTGGACCTTATGAAACCAAGAGTAATTGCTGGCGTGTTTATTGGTGCGATGGTGCCGCCGCTTCTTTCAGCACTGTTGATATTGGCTGTCGGAAGTAATGCCTTCAAGATGATCGAAGAGGTTAGGAGACAGTTCAGAGAGATTCCGGGTCTAATGGAGGGAAAAACTAAACCTGACTATGCCAAAGTCGTGGACATGGCGACAAGAGGTGCGTTAAAAGAGCTGTTGCTCCCCTGCATCTTGGCAATCGTATCTCCCTTAGCGGTGGGATTCCTTTTAGGTAAGGAAGCTCTGGGAGGATTCCTCGCGGGCAGCATTGTTACAGGAATAATCTTCGGATTGTTTATGGCCAATTCAGGGGGTGCATGGGATAACGCTAAGAAGTATATCGAGGCGGGAAGTTTCGGCGGCGAAGGTTCAGATGCGCACAAGGCCGCGGTTATAGGGGATACCGTTGGGGATCCGTTCAAGGACACGGCTGGGCCTTCTCTCAACACCATGATTACAGTTATGGCTCTGGTTGCCTCCGTCTTTGCCCCGCTGATTGCCACTTATGCCTTGTTCCCGTAGAAGAACGCGCGCGCGGAGATGGCAGTCGAAGTTCCTTTGTTACATGTGCGTTTCCTTCTAGGAAAGGCGATGGTGGCGGTAGAAGGGTTAGATGGCACCCAAAAGGAAGACTATGGCAACTATGAGTAGTCCTGCGGCAACCGTCTGGATGCCGTAGAACAAAATGTTCTCCTTCGCAATTTTTCCAAGATATAGGCCTAAAGAAAACAATGTGACTAAGGTGAGAACTAATGAGGCAATGTAGGCGTCCGAGATGACGAATGCTCCCGTCAACGTGAGGATAAAGGGAATAAGAGAGATCAGTGCCGTCAGCACAGGTGATGCGCCATCTATAAGTGCAGCGTACACTGAAACAAAGTCAGAAGCGTCACTTTGTATGGACTTGGTGAGATCGGTGAGCATGGCGGCCTCGAGTGTTTTGAGACGTCTCTTCCTCTCAGCCCTCTCAGTCATGTAGGCGCCGAAGAGGCCGGATACCCCCATGGCTAGACACGCCCCTAAACCTGCGGTGACAATTATTTCCGGCTGGTCGACTTCCACGATCCACGAACCAATGATGATGCCGAGTAGGGTCATTGAGCCGTCAAAACCGTTCTTGATGAAGTATCTTCGGGCAATGGGGGTCATCTGTGTAATCCGGAGGTACGATCTAATCTTCCGAAAAAGAGTTCTAACGCCTTCTGTCATGCGTTGACCACACAGAGAAGACGGTGTCTTTCATCTTCGTCACTCGATTGCATTTTTAACAGTACGTTTAGCTTAATTATAAATCTTCACATGCCTCCGCTGGCATGGTCCTTGCATCTGAAAAAGAAACCAAACATGTCGTTGGTTTTCAAGGTTTTCACTATAGAGTTAGTGACTTCAGGTTACGCCTAGCATTGCGTAGGAAAGCAAGTATACGAAAATGAACACAATTCCGGCTTTTTTGTCGACCTTTTCTCTCAGTGCAAGAGTTAGTATAACCACGATGGAACCAAATATGGCATATAAGCCTGTGATCGTGGCGGTTTCGCCGGATACTGCTTGTGGGAAGAAGAACTGCCCGATTCCAACGGAAACAGAAGCGTCAACGAGGCAGCTTCCTATGACATCTCCTATGGCCAGCTCGTATTGTTTATTGCGGATGGCCATGAAGTCAACCACTAATTCTGGGAGAGATGTCCCGATGGCGACAACGAAGAAACTAATGAGGTATTCGGAAACATGAAAAGCCCCAGACAGTGTGATCACCGATTGGACCACAACATAGGCCCCGATCGTAACGCCGATGAAACCTAGAATGGCTATGATCCAGTGACGAAGGTGATGAAGATGGGTTTCCTCCACACAAGCCATGACCTGCTCTTTTTCCTCAGTGTTCTTTGCCGTGGCGCTTCTAGTTAATAGTATAAAGACTGGCCAGCTAGCCACCAAGAGGAGTGCGTTGATCCTCGTAAAATATCCCTTCTCAGCTATTGATACTGCAAGTGTGAGTGCTAGGACTTCGAACGCTCCAATGACTAACACCTCTTTTCTCTTCACTTTGAACTTTCCGGCTAAGAAGGGAAGAAGTCCTAGTATCAAAGTCATCTGGGTCAAGACTGATCCGAGAGAGTCCCCTAACTCTATGTCGGCGTGACCTACCGCACACGAGACGATTGAGTTAATGATCTCTGGAAAGTCCGTGCCTATGGACACTAGTACAAGGCCGATTATAAGCGGAGAAATCCTCAATGCTGAAGCGATTTTTACCGAGTGTTCAACGGCCTTGTCGCTGGAAATGGTCATAAGGACAATCCCTAGGATCAGCGCTCCGATTGCGATCATTGTCTCAAAGACCAAGGAGAACACTGATCTATATGCTTCAGCTGTACTTTTAGATTCTTTGATATTAGAGGGAAGAACTTCACTGCGTGAACAAGTTTAAGATATCTAAGCCTAAAAGGATTAGAACAACATTCGCCACAAGAATGATTAAGGTGAGGTAAATTAGAGTTCTTTCCACCCTGTGGATCATACCTAGATCTTGAAGACTGAGAATGCTATCCAAAGCGTTGTTATTCGAGTCGAGAAGAGAAAGTTCCCGTGAAATGTTGCTGATCGCATGGCTTAACGTAGGTGTAATCTCCTCGCCAAGTTGAAGGGTTGGGACTACCCCTTCTCGCATGCTCAGCATCAACTCTCTTTGAGACCACAGAGTCCTCTCAAAGGTAGAGATGTCTCTCTTTAATGCAAAAACTGAGTGACTAATCCTTCTGTCGCGCGGATTTGCAAGCGCTTCTTCCTCGACCGTATCAATTTGTTCTCTGAGAAAGATGATAGCATCCAGATTTTTGTTGGTTGTTTCATGAAACAATCTGCTGAGGACAAACGATGAACTTATCTCTCTAACTCCAGAAGGGCAGATAATCCCAGACGCACAATCCTGCAAAGTTTTCAGTGTGTTTTCAATTGGCCCAGAAGATTTCTCGTTTCTTACGGTCACAAACATTTTCTCTTTCAGAAATGCATAGATTGGATGGGTTGCTAATGCGCTTTCAAACACAATGAGAGGAATCGAAACTGCAGTATAATCATGTATCCTTTCGTAGCGTGAAAATATCCGTTTCTCCTTGATGGTGCTGATGATTTCTCTTTCCTTCAGCAACCCTGCAATAGTTTCAAGTTCCTTGTCGTCTGGTTCTAGACAGTCTACCCACAACCAATCAGCCTTTCCACTAAGTTCTTCAAGTTCACTCACAGACTCAGCATCGCAGGCCTGCAACTCTTCTGATTTTACGGAATACGCCCATATCATTATTTGCCGTTCCGTGGAAACTGTCTAAAGATTTTCATATCCCAGGCTTATAAAGCTGCTTTGTTACTCGAGTTCTAGCGTGTCAAGTGGGGCTATTCTGCAACTTTTCGTGATTAGAAGATTTCTTTCATGTCTTGATTAGAGATTCAAATGTGGGTGATAATGGATGAGTACTCCTTGAAGTTGGTGCCCGTTTTGACGAAAACGGGTTTTTTCTCTTTACTAAGACTCTTTAGCCGGTCTCACTGTTTTGCCCTTAAGGTTCCATTCATCTGTAGCAAACTTTTCTCGGCGAAGTGTGTTGGCTAGGCTTTGCTCGTAGCTTGTCAGTTCTCCTTCTTTCAGTTGTGTCTCCAAGGCTCTTTCAAACCCCAAAACCAAGGCTTGATGTGCTTCTTCCAGTGAAACTTTGGCCCCGATTTCCTGTTTGACAGATGTGATTTTTTTCTGAGCTATATGTACTACGTCCATGCACGTTTTCGCCCAAGGAACTCTAAGAAACGTAAACATCTTCTCGAGATCTACGTTTAGCAGCAACGTTCCGTGTTGAAGCAGGACTCCTCTTCTGCGTGACTGGGCGCTCCCAGAGATTTTTCTATCGTTGACGGTGATGTTTGGGCACTGTTTTAGATCCCCGCGGTTGAACTCAGCGTTGACTCCAAGGATTTTAACAGTCTCGACGAGTCCGCTGCATATCATTTGGTAGGCCTGAAACACGTCACTTGATCCCAGATTCTTCTCACTAACGACTACGCT
>JABAOH010016652.1_pt2 | contig 11116 bp, 14 predicted proteins | sample 7062181 | NCBI WGS metagenome assembly JABAOH01 (sample SAMN14538630, study PRJNA623070) | marine sediment metagenome | biome: marine biome [ENVO:00000428]; feature: marine pelagic biome [ENVO:01000023]; material: deep marine sediment [ENVO:00002113]; isolation source: pool of 5 deep marine... | reverse complement strand
AAACTCTAAGTGCTCGATCTTCTTTCCAACCAACTCCCGCAACGCCGCAAAGAAACGCACATTCACCTTCAACAGCAAACTCTCTCCTAAACCTAACCGCCAGTATCAGCATAGCCCACGAGTATCGTGCAACCAGAATCTACAAGTTCATCCTTGATGCTTATCAATGGTCTGCCATCACATATGAAGACCAGAGAATCCATCAGCCTTTCCCCATCTCCTTTAGGCATAATTCTCCCCTTGAATCTATCCAAGAGTTCCCCATATTTTGCATCACTAGGCAACTGGAGCAACTCCGATTTCTCAGCCGAACCAAAGGATTTCGCTATCTCATAGGTCAAATATCGTATTTGGACTCTCATCGCCTACAGCCTGAACCAAAGCTTCCTATAAGTAGTATTCCACATGAATCCTATAAAAACTGTGAGGCGGCATTCAGAATTTCCTACAACTGTCAAAGCTTCAGTCAACTTGGTCCAAAGCTTGATTTGCCATGCGATCGACTAACTCAATATAATGGTTTGTCCTTGGAAGATAGACGAAGGAAACTTCCTGATAGCCCTTCTTGAGACTCTGTACTTTTTGCCACAAGATCTTCAAGCGAGAACTCCTGACACGATATTCTCCGTTCAGTTGCTTCACGACCAATTGACTGTCAAGATGGCAAACTATCTTTCTTGCGGATAATCTAGATGCTGATTGCAGAGCTGATATCAGAGCCTCGTACTCAGCCTGATTGTTCGTTCCTACCCCCAAATATCGCGAACATTTTGTAAGGATCTTGCCTTCTTCTGTCATAACTAGAAAGGCTATGGCAGACGGCCCCGGATTACCTCTCGAAGCACCATCTGAGTAAACTTCTAGACATGCCTCCATCGTCTTCCAACGCACAGACTATGAACTTATAGAATGCTAGTTCTAAATAGATAAAAATGTACATCTCGGCAGAGGATGCAGGAAGGTGAGTACATGAATCTGGAAGATATGAAAAGGAAGATAGAGAAGCTAGTTTTGGAGAAGGGTTTCTACAATAATCCTGAGGACATTCCGAGGAAGCTTCTTTTCGCCTTTGTGGAGCTAGGTGAGGCAAGCGATGCTTGGAAGAAAGGCAAGGATGAAGAAGTCATAGGAGAAGAACTTATAGATGTGATCTTTTATGTGCTTGACGCTAGTCGCCTAGCCTGCCCCACAGTAGACATGGACAAAATGTTCCTAAGAAAACTGAAGAAAAACAAGAAGAGAGAATATCAGTATGGCGAAGGCCACCGAATCAAGTCCACATGAAAGCATGGAGACTTTGGCTACGACTTACCTCCTTAATATGACAGATTTACCCTTGATAAATACTGACCCGCCATCGTATGAGCAGCAGACTGTTCCGCTTGGACTCTTCATAACTATTTTGTCCTCATTTGATACAAAAGTCATGTCTAGCGATTTGTAGACGATCTTGGAACCTTTGGTTAAAAGGATATCCAGCTCACCGTTTTCGTGTGGAAACGCGAAGATGGATCCAGCAATGTTCTGACGACCGCAGCTATGCCATCTGTCACGGAAGAACAGGTTACACAGGTTTTCTGCCCTGTCAGCGAATCCTTGCCGGTCTTCGTAACCTCTCTCAGCCAAGTATTCCTCATCGGCTTCTACGAAGTTTTCCATTACTTCTTCAGCATTTCCAAGCATCAGGAAGGAGTTATCCAGTTCTTTCTCAACAGGTTTTCCAATGGCACCTCTTTCAGTATCCACAATAGTGTCGAGAAGCAGTCTTCCCTTTCCGTGGAAGACGAAACCTCTATGTTGATCTTCTATTCTTATAGGAATGGCTAAGGTATCTTCACTGATTTCCACGATGCCCTTTTCTGATTGCCATAATTTTGTGTCTCCTCTAGCCTTCAACAACGTATCTTCGAGCTCATATTGTTTCCATAACATTCATTTTCCTCTCCTTTGAATAAATCTGGTGACTCGTCTTGCCATCTTGTAGGCTGTTCTGCCCGGTATTGTAATGAGATATCGTCCCCTAACTTTTTCCTGCACGACCAGACCAGCCTCTTCCAACACTTTGAGGTGGCTTGAAAGGGTGCTCGTAGTTATCGCCGACAGCTGTTCCTGGAGTTCATTAATGTATCTTCCCCCACGCATAAGGCCTTTCAATATTCTTAGCCTGTGCTCGTGACCGAGAGCGCTCATGACTTCAGCCACTTTGGGAAAGTCAACTTTCACTCTGCCTTCACTTTTCCAAGGCCTTTCTCCTTTGGAAATCCTTACACCACGTGGACCGATGAATATGGACTTTTCCAGTTCTCCGTGTATGCCTTCTGCGACTCCTTCCCGCACGTCTTCAATGTGATCACGTACGCGATTGCCGATGTCAATATGTATTCCTTTTCGTCTCTTCCGCTCTCTTCCCATGAAGTCACTGAGTTTCTTCTTCAGATCCTCCATCTCATCTTTAAGCCGTCTCAATTCTTCTTTCATGTCCTCAGACAATTCGACCGTCCAGCTCCTTAATTTCACATTAGTCTTTTTTAATTCGATAGATGTCTAACACAAACCGCCCAATATAAAGGTTTCCGCAGAGAGATACTCAGATCATCTACCATTTCACACTGCTAAAACGTAATCGAGAAAAGAAGGAAATGTCAACCACACGCCTAAAGGTAAATCAGGAGACCGAGAACTCGACAGCTTGCCTCACAATGATCTTTTGACGCGGCATAAGTTGTGAGCTGAAACCTCCTAAGTTTACTATTCTTGCGCGCCTCAAAGCGCGTAATCCCTAAAACAATAGTTTTTAATAGGCTATCATCCTTGAATAAGACCTTTGATGCTTCGTTGAACAAGATTAACTTGATAGTGATCGGGTGTATCTTTGCTTCATTGTTTGCCTGGAACCAGGAACCAGAGCTTGTCATGGAGTATCTGGCTTTTAGTGGAGAGAACCTGTTTCATGGCAAGGTGTGGACTCTGCTTACTGCATTGTTTGTTCATGGTGATCCTGTCCATCTTCTGGGAAACATGTTATTCCTATTCGTCTTCGGCAATACGCTAGAAAAAGAAGTAGAGACGAAAAGAACTTTCTCTGTTTTCTTCACCGGTGGAGCGCTTTCTTTCTTGTTGAGTCTCCCGTTCTACGACCCAACTGTATCAATGATAGGAGCCTCTGCAGCCATATTTACCCTGACAGCAATAGTCATGCTCATAAACCCATTGAAGTTCTCCTTTCTCTTCCTGATGCCTCAAGGACTCGTAGCCATAATATATTTCACATATAATGTAATTGCGGTTTATACAGGAATCCAAGGAAATATTGCCTATATCTCCCACATAATCGGATTCCTAATCGGCATACCCTTCGGAATGGCTTGGAGTGAGTCCTGGGCGAAAAACCTTCTCATAACCATAGCTTTGTTCCTGATCTACTTCATCATAATATTCTACATACTCCCAATTGCGTTAGATTTACTTCTGTAGGTTTCTGAAAAGGCAGAAACCTGTACTTGAGTCTCTCTGTCTTCAGAACTTTTGTCAGTTGCCAGATCCTCTCAGACCATGTCAGGTCTGTTTGATGGCTTTGAATCGAATTTCAAAGTTCAATTTCATTAGCAGGATTGGGATCATCGACTTCCACGTTTGACAAGATTGCGTATTTACATTCCTAGACTGGACAGCGGTCTTGCCCTAGACTGTTGTTATCTCATTTTTCTTCAGGAACTCGTGTGCTTTCTTCAACACGTTTCTGGCTGTCTTGAAGGTGAGTCTTTCCATAGCCTTTGAATAGTTCAACCATTCGTAGCCTACATGTTCATAGGATATTCGCACGTTCTTTTCCTGAGCTTGAACGAGAAAGAAAATCACTTCTTTGTAGACTGTCCTGCCTTGCCTTCTATAGAAGTAACTTATCTTCCTGCGGAACTCTCCGATGAAATGGGCTTTTGTGATGCCTGTCTCCTCTTTCAGTTCTCTCATAACTGTCTCCTCTTCAGTCTCATGGGGCTCAACGTTTCCTTTCACAAAATCCCAGTGTCCCGCTTCGTAGTGCAAAAGGAGATATTCAGCTTCTTGGTTCTTATTGAACACGACTGCTCCACAGGACTTCTCACGCGGCATAACTCTTACTCTACCTCGATTCTTCTTCTTGGTGCCTCAACTTCGCGTAGCAAGTTGTGACGTACGGGTATATTAATTGGGGGCTGGATTCATAATTTTTGTGGCTTGCACAAGCACACGCTGAAAGAGACTCAAAAATAGACTCTGGATTATCGCCTATCATGCGTCTAGAGCTTCATAAGTAAACTATCTCTTCAGTAGATAATATGTGACAAGGCTCCTTGCAATCGAGTCGCCCCCACCATCTTTGACATCTACGTCGCTGACAAAGATTCTAGAGCCGCAGTGTATAATTCGCGCCTTAGCAATGATTTTCCCTGATTTGACAGGTTTCAAGAAATTAATCTTCATCTCAACTGTGACTGGGTGGCCTTCTAAGTCGTCTGAACCGTAGATCGCCCAAGCTGCTGCGGAATCAGCTAAGGTTGCAACAACACCACCGTGAACAGTTCCGAGAAATTGGATGTGTTTCCTATCAATCTCTATCGAAAGACGAGCAGAATCTTTCCGCACGTCTTCAATCTTCATACTCAGAAGCTTATAGAAAGGACTGTTTTCACCCTGCTTGACTATTTCTTTCAACCTGGATTGCATAATCCGCCACTTCGCAAGACATACCTTCCACCACAGTTATTTCTTTCGGCAAAGCCAAGAACCATTTCAACTTCAAAGAACCGTCTAGATGCTGTATAGCCACTTTTGGGGCAAGGCTGAAAAGCTAACAATTGCCCAGGTTTCTCATCATCCGGACTTACGCCTTTTACTCATGGCGTCGAGCTAGAACTGAAACCAGCTGCTACAACAGAATGAAGATGCTGGAATGATCGGTTTTGAAGATCAACAGACTAGTCTTGGAAAAACTATTATACGCGGCTTTGAAAAGCCTAACTGTGGGAAGCTCTAGTTTGCGCTTAGGAGGCTATTAGTTGATTTTGTCGCCATCTGAGTTGGAGAGATATGAAAAGCAGATTTTGATTTCTGGTTGGGGGGCTAAAGGGCAAGGAAGATTGAGAGATGCTAAGGTTGCCGTTGTAGGTGTCGGCGGACTGGGATGTCCAGCGACAATGTATTTGGCTGCGGCGGGAATAGGGAAAGTTACGCTCATAGATGGAGAGAGATTCGTGCTAGGTAATCTGAATCGACAGATTCTTGGCTGGCAAGAGGATATCAGAAGATTCAAGGTCGAAGCAGCAAAGGAGAAGATTGAGAAGCTAAACTCAGCAATAACTGTGGAAGCGAAGTCTACGCAGATTACTCAAGACAACGTCGATGATGTAATGGGAATAGTTGACGTAGTTGTCGATGGTCAAGATAATTGGAGAACAAGGTTCATAATAAACGACTATTGTGTTTCACAAGGTGTGCCATTTGTCCACGCCGGTGTTTCCGCTTTCCACGGTCAGATGACCACTATAATGCCAGGTGAAGGCCCGTGTCTCCGATGCATATTTCCAGAAGACCCTCCAGAAGCAGAAGAGATTCCAGTCTTGGGAGCTACTCCTGCCTTCTTCGCAGCTTTAGAAGTTATGGAGACCATAAAGCTGATCACCGGGATTGGCAGTCCACTCATCGGGCGAATGCTGCTTGCTGATGGAAAGGAGATGGCGTTTGAGACCGTAGAGATGAGAAGAAATGTTGAATGCCCGGTGTGCGCACAAACAAAATCTCCAAAAAGAACATGATTAGACGAAGATTTCCCGAAATCTAAGAACCGGCGTTCCATAGAGGTAAGGTTTATATTCTAGAGCATTTTTGCTTATTCCGAATCATCACAGTTTGATGGAGTGAGTTGTATTGGCATATTTGACAACAACCAAAGGTGGACAACCAGTCCTAATCCTCAAGGAAGGCACAACAAGAAACCGAGGACGAGAAGCCCAGAGAAACAACATCATGGCAGCCCGAGTAATAGGCGAAGTACTGAGAACCACACTTGGACCCCGCGGCATGGACAAGATGCTCATAGACAGCCTCGGAGACATAACCATAACCAACGATGGAGCAGCAATCCTAGACGAGATAGACGTGGAACACCCAGCCGCCAAGATGATGGTAGAANNGTCTTCGCAGGAGAACTACTAAAGAAGGCTGAAGAATTACTGGACCAGAACATACATCCAACAGTCATAGTAAGTGGCTACCGGAAAGCTGTACAGAAAGCCGTCGAAACAATAAACAGCACCTCTACACCAGTGGAAATTGAAGACCGCGAAACCCTGAGACAAGTAGCATTGACATCTATGGGAAGCAAGGCAGTCGGTCCCGCAAAAGAGCATTTAGCAGAGATCGCAATAGACGCGGTCAAACAGATTGTAGAACAACGTGGAGAAAGAAAGATAGCAGACATAGACAACATACAGATCATAAAGAAAGAGGGAAAGAGCCTCTATGAATCTGAGCTCATCAAAGGTCTAATAATAGACAAAGAAGCTGTACACTCCGGCATGCCCAAGAAGATAGAAGATGCCAAGATCGCCCTTTTGGACTGCCCATTGGAGATCGAAAAGACAGAGGTCAGCGCCGAGATAAGGATACGAGATCCTACGCAGATGAAGGCGTTCCTTGACAAAGAAACACAGATGTTGAAGGATATGGTGGACAAGATAAATGCTGCAGGAGCCAGAGTCTTATTCTGTCAGAAAGGCATCGATGACATGGCACAACATTTTCTGGCAAAACAGAACGTGCTAGCAGCAAGAAGGGTCAAGCAATCAGACATGGAAAAGCTTTCTCGGGCGACAGGCGGTAGAATCGTTACGGACTTGAATGACCTTAAACCTCAAGACTTGGGTGCAGCAGGTTTAGTTGAAGAGCGCAAGATAGGCGAAGACAAGATGATCTTCGTCGAAAAATGCAAGGATCCACGCTCAGTAGCCGTTCTTATCCGAGCCGGACTGGAAAGAATGGTTGATGAAGCAGAAAGAGCCATGAACGATGCCCTGTCGGTAGTCTCAGACGTCGTAGAGACCAACAAGATCGTTCCAGGCGGCGGAGCTGTAGAAGTAGAAATTGCTAAAGAACTGCGAAAATACGCTACAAAGGTTGGAGGGCGAGAACAACTCGCCATAGAAGCTTTTGCCGACGCTGTAGAAATTGTGCCGAAGACTCTAGCCGAAAATGCAGGTCTAGAATCTATAGACATAATAGTGGAACTCAGGGCAGCCCACGACAAGATGGGCGGCGCTCGCATGGGTATAAACGTCCTTGAAGGCAAGGTTGAAAACATGCAGGAAAATGGCGTAATCGAACCATTGGTAGTCAAAGAACAGGCTGCAAAATCAGCAACAGAATCAGCATCCATGATTCTGCGAATAGACGATGTAATAGCAGCCACGAAACCGAAAGAAGAAGGGAAAGGCCCAGGCGATTACGAAGGCGAAGACGAAGAATACTAAGCAAACCATCCCTATTTTTTTCACTATACAGTTGAAGCACTTTCTTGTGTCTCCAAGAATGACTGTTCCATCAGTGAGTGGTTGACCAAACCAACGTGATTGAATATCATATTCTGACGAAGCTGCGAATAAGTTAACCGTCTTAGTCATACCCAGTCGTACGGAATTATTCGACGGAAAAAAGGGGTAGCATGTTGGTGTTTGTGTCAGGAAACTTCTTGGGACATCTTTTTGGCCATAGCGTACATGACTGGGATCAGCATTATGGCTAAGGCTATGGCGAAGGCCCATGAGATATTTGCGACTACGCCTGTGACTCCTTCAAAGGTTGCGAATATTGCACCTGCGCCGATTATAAGGAATACGCTGTATAACACGAATTTCGCGTATCCTGCAACTGGTCGAAACTCTTCGTGATCGTCTGTAATTGATTCAATCAAACCGTCGGTCAATGCTATTCCTGCACCAATTATTACGAAGCCCAGGATCAAAGGATAAACTAGCTCGCCTGCAAGCAGCATAAGGTCCAGCGCTATCAGAAGTACGACTGATACAAGTCCTATCAAAAGCAGATTTCTTAGCATCTCAGCTATTTCTGCCTTGGCTTCCGGAAAGATGGGTCGAAGTGTTCTTCCAACCAGGGAAGCTAAGAAGTCGACTAGAACCGTGCCCATTACTATAATTAGGATGCCCCCGAGAAGTCTAGGCAAGTAGTTTGCAACGTCAATGAGATATTGACCTAGTGTACCGCCTATATTTAGAATCTGAATCGCTAGTATAATGGACAAAACGACAACGAAAGCCTTGGAAATCCCTCCAACGAAGGATGAAAGGTCTAAACCCGCGGCTCTAAAAGCCTTCCCCGTGCTGCTTCGATCGAAGTTTTTCTCAATACCCATCCTCTCGATGAGTTTATTCACAGCGGTTCCTACGACTGATCCGACACCGTATCCAATCAGTATCACTATGATTGCGCCAATGATATTCGGCAAGAAGGCAATGGTATCCTCAACCATCTGCGTCAGCGCTTCTATGATCTGCTCCATTCAATACACCTTTTCCACAATAGTAGAATCACTTCTTATAAAAGCTTTGTATGGCTTGCACCAAATAAGAAACTGTTATGGTATAAAACATGAGAAACATGGAAACATACACACACTAACCTCATCAACTACAGAAACGATGATTGCTATACACCTACGTCAGAAACCTCCGGAAAGAAGACAGGCTCGAAGCTGTATCTGAATACGTTTGCTACAGTGACAGAGACGAAGTGGCTATATATCGCAAGCGCAAATGAGAAAAGTAGTATTATTCGAGCTCCGGTAGTATAGTCCGGTCAAGTATGGCGGCCTCTCGACACATGCGGAGAGAAAGCCGCCGACCCGGGTTCAAATCCCGGCCGGAGCACCATCTCACTCTACAGGTTTGAGCGTTTTTTCGCTCGCGCGTGAGAGAACCCATCTGATCCTCTCAGAAATCGAAAACCTTCGAAATGTTGCTAGGCGAAAACGTCTCCATACCTCTGAATATGGACGATCTCGGAAAGCGAAACTCCCAAGGCATGCGTGCATGGCATATGCTCCTACAGTAGTCTCTCAAAGCCGATTTTCGCTGAGGGCATCTGCAAGATCTGTGGTTGACCTATAGCTAAAGCTGATGTCAAATCAGCTCTTGTTTCGAAGAATTCGGATATGAAATATATGACCGTTGTGAACGTCCAACAATATACGAAGAAAGCGTGCGTCTTCAAAACTTATATGTACTTTCAATGAAATCGGGTCTTGGGTGTATAGTAATACCTCGAATTGTCAAAAGAAGATCAAAGCTTCTGACATCTTGACCGAGGAGAAGGTCGCGAAGCTTATTGACGTTGCCGAGCATCCTAGGGACAAGGCTTTCATCTGCATGTTGTACGAGCTTGGGGCAAGGATTTCAGAACTGGGTAACCTTGAAATCAAGGGTGTCTCAAAAGACAAGTACACCTACTTGATTGATGTGGGGGGGGCAAGACTGGTTTCCGGACTTGTAGGATTGTTATTTCGGACCCTTACCTGACAGCTTGGTTGAATGCTCACCCGAACCGGGATGAAGCTGACGCTCCATTATGGGTTAAGATAGGTGGGAACAAGACTGAGATGATGGATTATGCTGCGTTGAGGGCTGTAGTGTTGAGGCTGGTTGGAAGGGCTGGGATTAGGATAAGAGTCTATCCTCACCTGTTCAGGCACAATAGGGTTACTCACTTGTTGGTTAACAAGCAGATTAGTGAGGCTCAGGCTAAGGTGTATTTCGGGTGGACTCCTGATAGTAAGATGCTCTCCAATTATGCTCACTTGGTTTCGAGGGATGTCAACGATGCAATCCTTGAGATTCATGGAATAAAGAGTGGAGAGGAGAAGAAGAGTAGCAAGCTTAAGCCGAGGCAGTGTCCGCGGTGCGGTAGTGTCAATCCTAAGTCGGCTTCTTTCTGTTATAAGTGCGGTATGGTTCTTGACTTCAAGACTGCTACAAGGCTTGAAAGGAGGAGGGTGGAGTCTGATGATGTAGTGATGAGGTTGGCTAGAGACTCTAAGGTTCAAAAGGTATTGGTGGAGAGAGTTTTTGCGTTAGGGTTGCAGGATAAGTTGCGAGAACTTGGTGTGATGTAGATTATCTTTTGATGTTAACGTGGAGAAATAACGTTTTATTTAGTGTTTGCTTTTTTCGTTGCGATATACGGTGCAAGCTTTGCCTAATATTCGAATCCATTCTGGAAGTCTTGATACTATTCGTCATTCTCTGGTTTTTCTTTAGCTTCCTTCAATTTATGAAAATCTGGCGTGCGCATGGATTCGTTTTCCATCTTTTTCTTTGAATCAAACAAACTGTTAGGCTAAAAGTTTTCTAACAACGTTTAGAAATTCATCCATGTCATGAAAGTTTTCTGCGTAGCAGAATGTTCGCCTGAGCCGACGTAAGTCTTAGTGGAAGATTAAGTCTTTTAGGTTATGCGCGCGCGCCAATTCATGTCTTAAGAAGAAGGAAAGAATCCATTTTTCCCCTGCGGAGCATTTGAATTCTTAGAGTTTTGCTCTTCTCAACAAGAGGGCGTTGATCACTACGATTATCGAGCTTGTAGCCATTATAAGTGCTGCCCATTCCGGTCTTAGAACTATGTTGAAGGGAGACAGTATTCCCGCCGCTAGTGGAATGGCTGCGGCGTTGTAGCCCGTGGCCCACAGTAGATTTTCCCTCATTTTCCGCATGGTTTTCTTACTGAGGTTCACGAGCTTTGATACATCCCTCGGATCGTTCTTAACTAAGACAACATCTGCTGATTCCACTGCAACGTCTGTGCCCGCGCCGATGGCTACTCCAACGTCGGCTTGAACCAAGGCGGGTGCGTCGTTGATGCCGTCTCCTACCATCGCGGTTTTCTTTCCCCGGCTTTGCAGTTCCTTAATTTTGTCTGACTTTTGTTCTGGCAGGACTTCAGCAAAATAGGTGGTGAGGCCCAACTCTTTCGCCACATAGGCAGCGGTTTGTCTGTTGTCTCCTGTTAACATGGCAGATTCCACACCGAGACTCTGGAGTTCATTAACGACTTCTCTTGACTCATCCCTTAT
>JABAOH010044902.1_pt1 | contig 11118 bp, 8 predicted proteins | sample 7062181 | NCBI WGS metagenome assembly JABAOH01 (sample SAMN14538630, study PRJNA623070) | marine sediment metagenome | biome: marine biome [ENVO:00000428]; feature: marine pelagic biome [ENVO:01000023]; material: deep marine sediment [ENVO:00002113]; isolation source: pool of 5 deep marine... | reverse complement strand
TTGAACGAAAGTGCTTTGACCGCGTAAAAATCGCCAAATTTCTTGGTGATGTTTTCAATCTCCAGTGCATTCATGTCACTTTCCTTTAATAGGTGGGACTATTCTTCTGAATCGTGTTACACATTCAACTCATCAGAAAAAACATATGTTCAGAGTGAATCTCTCTCATACAGTCTATAAATATAACCTATATTTATGATAAATCATAACTTTCTTTCTCTTGTATACGTAGTTATATATCTGATATACGACTATAATTAAGTACGGTTTTCTGGTATATTTTATTCGCACTCAAAATCAAGAATATTTCCTCATCCAAAAGGAGAAAAAATGAAAAGAGGAAAATACATACTGATCATTATTTTGATATTCATCGTTCNNGATATTCATCGTTCTGGGCATGGCGGCCATCGTATCGCTCTTTTTCTACGAGCTCGGAAAACCTCCCACTGTGAAAACCCGCTCCTACCTGGAACTCAAGTTATCTGGACCGATTCATGAGAGAGCGGTTCCGGATTTCATGATGACCATGTTTACAGGAATGCAGCCTCTCTCGATGCACGATATCTGGATGAACATCCAGAAAGCCAAGGTTGACCGCCGGATAAAATCTCTCGTCCTGCAGATCAGTTACCTTCAGTGTGATTGGGCTAAGGCGAACGAAATAAGGGAGGCCATCCTGGACTTTAGAAAAACAGGAAAAAAAGCCTACGTCTACATAGAAGAAGCTCCTGAATTTGACAAGGAATACTATCTGGCTACAGCCTGCGATCGGATCATCCTCCATCCTCTGGGATGGGTGGGCATCAACGGCATCGGAGGATACATCCCTTTCTTCAAGAGAACCCTGGATAAACTTGGAATTGAAGCGGAAATCGAACATGTTGAAGAATACAAGACAGCTTACAACATGTTTACAGAGGAGGGATTCACTCCGGCTCATCGAGAAATGATGGAATCTCTCTACAGTGACCTTTACTCCCACTATGTCAAAGGGATAGCCGAAGCCCGAGGAAAGACCGAAGAAGAAATCAGAGGACTGATTGACCACGGCACATTCCATGGAGAACAGGCATTAGAGGCAGGGCTGGTGGATAATCTTCTGTACTGGGATGAATTCGAAGACATCCTTAAGGATAAGGGAAAAAAGTTATACAAAATCACTCACCAGAAGTATGCGAAAATCAAGCCGACTTCTCTGGGTATATTCAGAGGAAAAAAGATTGCCCTTATCTACGGGATAGGGCCCATCCATACAGGCGAGGGCGCCTATCAAACCATGGGCGGCTCAACGATCGCCCGCGCCTTAAGAAGAGTCAGAAAAGACAAATCCATCGCAGCGGTCGTCTTCCGAGTCGACAGCCCGGGTGGCTCGGCGGTGGGATCAGACGTGATCTGGAGAGAAGTTTATCTGACAAAAAAGGAAAAACCAATCGTCGTCTCTATGTCAGATATGGCAGGCTCGGGGGGGTACTGGGTATCCATGGCGGCCGATAAAATCGTCGCCCAGCCTCAGTCACTCACCGGCTCTATCGGGGTGATCTCGGGAAAATTCAACATGGCCCGCTTCTACGAAAAATTGGGCGTCACATCGGAAAAAATCGTTTACGGAGAAAGAGCTGATATTTACTCGACTCACAGAGGTTTCACTTCTGAAGAAAGAGAACTGCTTAAAAAAGAGATACTATGGATTTATGACCAATTCCTCGACAAAGTCGCAGAGGGAAGGAATATGAGCAAGGAGGAAGTCGATAGAATCGGGAAAGGCCGAGTCTGGACAGGAAGCCAGGCCAAAGAACATGGCCTGGTGGATGAGCTCGGGGGATTATCGCGAGCGATTGAGCTGGCGAAGGAACTCGCAGGCATTCCGGCTGAGGAAGGCGTCGGGCTTGTTATCTGGCCAAAAAAAATCTCCCTCTGGGAAGTTCTCATGGGAAGGTGGTTCTCATCGACAAAAACCGGTCTTCATCCTGAACTGGAAAAAATACTTTCCGTGTTTCAACTGCTGGGAGGCGAGAAAAATCTGGCGCTCATGCCTTTCTGGTTCACCGTCGATTNNAATACAAGAAAATTGGGGACTGAAGAAAATTGGGGACTGTCCCCAATTTATTCTGTCCCCAATTTATTCTGTCCCCAATTTTTTCGTTCCGCTCCTCGCCATGACATTTATTTCAATAGGCATAGGATGAGGGGCAAATCATCCGGAAATCACAAAAGCTGCAGTTGTGCCAATCGGGACGGGCAGTGAAATCCCGAGCCCGAATACCCGTTTCCGCTTCCTTGATCTTTTCCACAGCCTTATCCAGCTTCTTTCCTTCTTTGGATGCATGTCCGATAATATCTGACTCTAAAAAATGGAGCTGTGTTTCAACAAGATGAGACTCCTGTGTTTTGAGGAAAGAGAGAGCATACAAATCCATCTGGAGGCTGTCCATCGTTCTTTTATCCGCTTCTTTCTGTCCTTTTATCTCAGTGGCTTTATAATCGACGATAATTGCACCTGCCTCGGAGAGGTCGATTCTGTCCCAGCGGCCGATAAACTTCACATCATCCATCTGCCACTTGAAACTCTTCTCAAGGAAATGGGGGAGCTGTCCGGAATCCTCCTCTCTGCGGTGGAACCGGCGCAACGCTTTCCTTCCTGCTTTCTTCCTCATCTCTTCATGTTCCCGGCTGAGAAATCCTTCGTTGATCCAACGTTCTTCATAGGCATCCAGCAATTTTTCCAATGACAGCTTTTTTCCAGACATCTTGCTGTGCAGGTAGAAATGAATCGTGTTGTGAAGAACTCGACCGAATACAAGGTTATGATGAGGAAGAACAGGAATGCGCATGATATGCCTGTATTTGTACCGGAGAGGACAAGTCAAATAATCATCCACCTGGAAATAGCTTAGCGTCAGGACACCTTCGACTTTTTCCTCAGATACAACCTTGGGCGGCGGAGCCGAGTCCGCATACCTTTGAATCTCTTCCAAGGGAGAAGTCTGAAGAACCTCATCACTCATTTTGGAAAGGTCAAAGACCTCGAGTACAAAAGGGCTGACTTTTTTTAATCGCTTTAAACCATAATCCCTGGCCCATGTCAAATAAAGGAACTTCTTGGCTCGTGTCATTCCAACATAAAAGAGTCTTCTTTCCTCTTGGAGGTAAATCTTCTCTTTCTGCTCAAATCCGTAGGCGGCTCCCTTGGGAACCTTGTCCTTCAGTATTCTATCGGGAATGGGAATCTTTTCTTTTCTCTCTCTTCCTGGAAACCTGTCACTGATCAAGCTGACCATAAAGACAACGGCAAACTCGAGTCCTTTGGCTTTATGGACCGTGAGCACATTGACGGCATCCTCCTCTAATTCGGCTTCGGCAGTCGCAGGATTATCCCCCACCTGCTGGAGAAGGTCGAGATGTCTGGCAAAAGAATAGATGGAGTCATCTTCGGTCAGCTCGGAGAAATTTTTCACCTTGTCAAAAAATATCCGGATATTCTTTATTCTCAGTTCAGTCTCAGGATTCATTCCTTCAACCAGAGTCTTCAGATAGCCGCTCCGCTCGATAAAGGAATAGATCACTCTTCCGGCATTCTCAGAGCTCGAGAGTTTCACGAAATAAAGTAAATCCTCAAATATTTTCTTGATTTTGGCTTTGGTCGAATTTGAGATTTCAACTGGGCTCAGCCCCTCATATATTTTTTTGAAAACTTTATGGAGAGGAAGATTCTTTTTATGCGCATGGTTAGAGATAACCGTCAGATCATACGGATCTGCCCTGTAGATTTCCGACAATGCCAGATAAATGAGACTTTTACTGTCTTCAAAATCGGTCAGTGACTTAATGAAGGAGATAAGGATCTTCACTTCTTCCTGGGAGTACAATCCCCGGCTTCCAGAAAAACGGAAGGGAATCTCTTTCATGTTCAAAGCCCGAAGGAACGCGTCAGCATCGGCATTCCTCCTGACCAGTATGGCGATATCTCCATACTTAAGCCCTTCCTTTATCCTCTCTCTGATGATGCGGGCGACCTCATCTGCTTCCTGGGATAGAGTGTCGAATGGAAGCCTGTAGATGCATTTTCCATCGCTCTGTATTGTGGATTCGAGTTTCTTATCGATCTCTTCTTCGAACTCCAGACGGTCAGGGTTGTTTTTCCTGATTAACTGGCTAGCAGAATCGAGGATGTCTTGAGTGGAGCGGTAGTTTATGTTGAGAACCACTTTCTTATAATCCGGATAAATCTTACGAAAATTGCGAATGTTACTTAATGACGCTCCTCTAAAACGAAAAATGCTCTGGTCGTCGTCTCCACAGACAGTCAGGTTTTTGTGCCTGGCTGCCAGGAGTTTTAGGAGCTCGAACTGGATGTAGTTTGTATCCTGGAATTCATCGACAAGAATGTATTTGAATTTCTCTTGAAATTCCTTCAGAATTGACGGCCTTTTCCGGAAAAGCTCAACCACCAGCAAAACCTGGTCTTCGAAATCAATCTTTCCTTCCTTCTTCAACAATTCCTGATAGCCTTCGTATACCCAGGAGACTTCCAGATGCTTTTGGGCTTCCTCTTTCTCCGCTTTGTTCGAGGCTTTCTTGACAAGCTCCCGAGAATATTTCAGGTACTCCTCAGGTTTGATGTCTTCCTGTTTCAGCCTCTTGATGGCATTCAGGAGTTCATGGATGTGTTTGGTCGGATAACTGAGGGGGCGGTAATATTTCAAAGGGAATTCAAAGAGATGTTCTCTGAAAAAAATGGCCTGTTCCACATCATCCAGAAGCTTAAAATCAGGAGAATAACCCAATTCAATTCCGTAATCTCTCAGAACCCTCTCCCCGAATGAATTGAATGTACTGATCTCGACAAAAGAATAGCTGTACGGAATCAGGAGGTCCACTCTCTCCTCCATCTCATTCGCGGCTTTCTCAGTAAATGTGACCGCAAGGATTTCTTCCGGCTTGGCAAGCTTGGAGGCAATGAGATAGGCGATCCGGTGCGTGATGACTTTTGTTTTTCCCGTTCCTGCCCCAGCGATGATGAGAAGCGGACCCGATCCATGGTTCACAGCTTCTTTCTGGACAGAGTTCAGGGGTTCCAGCAAATGATGCAAGCTTTCATCTTGGAGTGACCGGGACATGCTCTGAACGAAATGAAAAACGTTCTATTTTTTTTTATCGACGATGACGATTTCATCCGGCTTCTGCAGCCACAGCTTCTCTCGAGCTTTTTTCTCCACTGCTTTCGGATTGGTTCTCAACTCCTCAATCTCCCTCTCCAGTTTCCTTTGTTTCTCTTCGAGACGTTCCACTTCTTGCAGCAAACCTCTCTGGATTTTTTGAGCTCGATAAATCTCGATGAGTCCCTTCTTCCCAAAAAAAGAAGCAAGGAGCAGGACCACAAAGAAAGACACCAAAGCAATAATGATAATTTTCTTCCGAAAAGACAAACTAGTTTTTTCTCTCTTCTCTCTCAAGAAACCAACTCCATTCCTAAACCAAGGAATCTCTCGACTTCATCCTCTGTGCCAGATTCTGCATAGTATCGCAAGAGAGGTTCTGTTCCTGATAACCGAATAAGAAGCCAATCATCATCAGAAAAATCCAATTTAATCCCATCGATCGTTTCGATATTCAAGACCTTCCTATCTCCAAGCTTTTTGGGAGGATCCTTAATGATCTTTCTCACTTTTTTCTCACTATCCGCAGTCAAGGGAATGCTTTTACGCCTTCCCACCCTTCTTCCGTATTTTCGGAACAAATCATCAACCAGTTCCGAGAGAGTTTTCCCGTATGAGGCCATCATTTCCGCGACAAGAAGACCGGCGAATATCCCATCTTTCTCGGGAAGATGGTCTTTTATAGCAATACAAGCGCTTTCTTCTCCTCCAAAAATAATTTTTTTCTTTAAAAAAAGGTCAGCCAGGTATTTGAAACCTACGGGGGTTTTATACAGAGGAAAATCGTATTTCCTGGCTATGCGGTCAATAAGATGAGTCGTTGCCACTGAACGGGCCACGCCTCCCTTCCAATTCTTTGCTGTTACAAGATAATCCAGCAATAATGAGATTATCAAATTCTGAATGATGAAATTTCCTTTCTCATCCACGACCCCAAAGCGGTCACCGTCAGCGTCGGTCGCTATCCCAAGATGACACTCCTTATCCTTGACGAGAGTCTTGAGTTCCTCAAGATTTTCTTCAGAACAAGAGGGTGTGATTCCTCCAAAATAGGGATCGATAAATCCATGGATTTCTTCGACTGGAACGTGATTTTCTTCCAGAATCTCATCCAAGTATTCTCGGCTAGCTCCATAGAGCAGGTCCACTGCGATTTTAATTTTTGACTTCCGTATCAGCTCAAAATCAATCTTATCCTGAATAAACGCCAGATAATCATCCTGAAGGTCTATTTTCTCCACAAACTCAGTCCGGGGATAATAAGGACAGACTGGATGCTCATTTTCAAGGGCTTTGATCTCTTCTTCGATTTTATCTGTCTCTTCCGGCATCGCAGGCGCACCGGTCTCAGTGTTGTACTTGAGACCGTTGTACTCAGGAGGATTGAACGAAGCCGTGAAGTTGATTCCTCCTTGAGCCTTTCTCTTGATCACCTGGTAAGCCAGAGCCTGAGAGGGGGCATCCCTGTCTGCCAGAAACACATGAATCTGGTTGTGAGAGAAAACCTTTGACGCTTCAAAGGCATATCTCTCTGAGAGAAACCGGGTGTCATAATCCACTACGACTGATATTTTCTTACCTGGGAACTTCTTCTTCAGGTTATTGGCTATTGCCTGGATAACTGTCCTGACATTCTGGAAAGTGAATTCTTCCCCCATCACGGCTCGCCATCCCGAAGTGCCGAATGTAATCATCTTTTTTTCAAAATTATCACAAGAACAGAGGAAAAGCAACCGCCAAAAAGGAGTCTGTTGTACGCGCTCAGTAATTAGGTAACACTTTTCGGATGTCATTGCGAACGGAGTGAAACAAGCCCATAGTGTTGTCATTGCGAGGAACAAAGTGACGTGGCAACCTCAGGTTTTTGTCATTGCGAGGAACAAAGTGACGTGGCAATCTCATAAAAATAAGTTTCATCAATACTTTAAAGAGATTACTACGCTTCGCTCGTAATGACAAAAACCTGAGATTGCCACGCTTCGCTCGCCATGACACTTTTGCCTTCTATATCATTGCCAAAAGAGTTAACTAATTTCTGAGCATAAAGAGCAGGTTACTTTTTCAGTATAAATGGGATCAGACTCCTTTTATAAAGAGGACAGTCCCTTTCCTTCTTTGTTTAAGGACTGAAAGGGACAGTCCCAGAAAAAGCAGCCTGACACTTTCATGAAAAATGTAAAATGTTGAGACGCGACCCCTTCTTGTTGTATCGTAATACCGATGTCTGTCATGCAAAATCGCTCTCTGGCGGGAATATTCCTCATCTCCTCAGCCACCCTCTGTCTGGAACTATCTCTGACAAGGTATTTTTCTATCTCCCAACAGTACCATTTTGCCTTTTTGGTGGTCAGCATTGCTTTTATGGGATATGGAGCCAGCGGGTCGTTTCTAGCCCTTCTGAGGATTCGCGATTCGATTGACCGCGACAAATTCCTCTCCTACAGCTCGCTTCTCTTTTCTCTGACCATACTCGCAAGCTTCTTTCTCTGCAATCTCCTGCCTTTTGACTTCATCAAGCTCTCCTGGGATAAGGGTCAAATCCCTCTCATCATTCTCTACTACTTCCTCCTCAGCATTCCTTTCTTTTTCGCTGGCCTCACAATATCATTCGCCATTACCAGCGCATCAAGCCTCGTAAACAAGATATATTTTTCAGACCTTTTAGGAGCAGGAACCGGAACACTCTGCGTACTTGTCGTCTTTTTGCCCAAGGGAGATCGGGGAGTCATCCTCTTCATTTCATTCCTGGCTCTTCTCTCTTCTCTTCTTTTCAGCACCAGGAGGTCAACGCGTTTTAAGCTTCTTTTGGCGAGTCTCATGGCCGGAGAAATCGCTCTTTTTCTGATCGCTCCTTCCTGGCTCAGTTTTAGAATCTCTCCCTACAAAGCTCTGCCGGTTGCCTTAAAATTTCCCCAGGCAAAACACCTTTTCACAAAATGGAATGCTGTCTCACGCGTCGATATCCTGGAGTCCACCGCACTCAGATATGCCCCTGGATTGAGTCTCCTGTATGATAAAAACCTCCCGCCTCAATTCGGACTATCCATAGATGGAGATGAACTATCTGCAATCACTCCCATGAGGAACAGACAAGACTCCTCCCTTGAATTCCTTTCTTTTCTTCCTTCATCCCTGGCTTATTCCTATGTGGAACGCCCGCGTACTCTCCTCATTGAGCCAAAGGGAGGACTGGATGTCCTTTCTGCTCTTTACTTTAACGCGGATCAGATTAAGGTCATTGAGAGAAATCCGCTGACGTTAAAGCTCCTCCGCAAGGAATTAGCCGAGCCATCCGGAAACCTCTATCTGCAACAGAATATTCAGTGTATATCTGCCAACAGCCGTTCAGCCTTGAAACAGGAAAAGGGCACATACGATCTAATCGTTTTTTCATTAACAGATGTGTTCGGCGCTTCAGGAACAGGCCTGCATGGATTCAGCGAAAATTATATTTACACAGTCGAATCATTCGATCATATCTTGAATCGGTTATCTTCGAACGGGCTCATCAGTATGACCCTCTACCTCCTCCCGCCTCCGAGGCAGGAGATTAAACTTCTTGCCACATGGATTGAGGCAATGGAAGAGAGCGGCTTGGACCCAGCCATGCATTTGATTGCCCTCAGAACCTGGGGAACCATCAGCTTCTTCATCAAAAAAAGCCCTTTCACCCCACAAGAAGTCCAGAAATTGAAGGATTTCTCAGCCAGATGCCTTTTTGACATTGTCTACTACCCAGGAATAAAATCAGACGAAGTCAACCTCCACAACATCCTGGACAACCCCCTCTACTACAACCTCACGCTTCAGCTTCTCTCTCCTCCTGAAAGAGAGAAGCTTTACAGACAATATCTCTTTCAAATCAAGCCGGCAACGGATAACCGTCCCTTTTTCTCCAATTTTTTCAAGTTGACCAGGCTGAAAGACACTTATCGGATCATTGGCCAGAAATGGCTCCCTTTTCTCCAAGGTGAATTTCTGGTATTCCTTCTCCTCATCCAATCCATCATCATCGCTTTCATCCTGATACTTCTGCCACTTCTTGTTGACCGCAGGCGGGGAAAAAGAAAAAAGGGTGTATCCGTGAAAATCTTATTCTACTTCGGTTCAATCGGAATGGCGTTCATGTTTGTGGAGATAATTTTTATCCAGCAATTCATCCTCTTCCTGGGGCATCCGCTCTATTCAACTTCAGTCATAATCTTTTCTTTGCTTTTCGCTTCCGGTATAGGGAGTTTTTTTTCAAAAAGAATCCTTGGACAAGACCTGAGAAAAAACCTGCGGAAAAGCCTTCTCATCTGTGCAGGACTTGTTGTTCTCTATCTCCTTTTCTTGCCTCTCTTTTATGATGCCTTCATTCACCTCAGTCTACCCTTAAAAATGGGGCTGACAATTTTGACTGTGTTTCCCCTCGGCTTCCTGATGGGATTTCCTTTCCCTTCAGGAATCCGGCTTCTCGCCGAGCAGGAGGGAAGGCTTGTTCCATGGGCCTGGGCAACCAATGCTTTCTCTTCAGTCGTCAATTCAATTTCCGCACTGATGATCGCCTTCTGGGCCGGTTACAGCCTTGTGCTCATCCTGGCTTCCGGTGGGTACCTAATGGCTCTCCTTTTTGCGCATTTCTCCGACCATAGGCACAAACCGAACGTCTAATATGTTCCTCGTCTTAGGCTTGCCCTTAGTTTTGGTCACCAGGGTAAGAGACTGAAAATAAAGGGTGCTCCCCAGGGGAATGATGAGCCGGCCTCCCTCCTTCAGCTGTTTGAGCAGAGGCGGAGGAATATGATTGGCTGCGCAGGTGACAATAATAGCGTCAAAAGTGGCATGCTCCTCCCAACCAAAATAGCCGTCACCCCATTTGACACGAACTTGGTCATACTTCAGCGTCTTCAAAGTCTCCCCTGCCTTTTTCGCCAGTTTCTCCCTTATCTCAATCGAGTACACTTCATCTGTCAAGTGAGCCAGAACAGCGGCCTGATAGCCTGAACCTGTGCCAATCTCCAGCACTTTTTGTCCTTTTTTCAGCTTGAGGCTTTGAGTCATCAAAGCAACGATATATGGTTGGGAAATCGTCTGGCCCTCATCTATCTCAAGAGGGTAGTCATTGTAGGCATAACTGCGAAGGCCAGGCCTGACAAAAAGATGACGGGGGGCCTTCCTCATTGCATCCAGGACTTCTTTATCCGTTATGTTTCGCCCCTGGAGCTGCCTCTCGACCATCAACTCTCTCTTTTTGGAATAGACATCCTCCTCTTGACAAATAGAAAGAAAAGGGACAGAAAAAACGACTGCCATCCCGATTATGCTTTTGATAAATAGATTTTTATTCATGACATTCTCCTGTGGGGTCAGACTTTATCAAGACTGTAAGATACGGGGCTCAATTCCAGCCACCTGACATCGACGTTGACAAGGCTTGACCCCGGTGTTTTCTATTTTATCCCTATTCTCAATAAAAAAAAAGAGGGTCAGGGCTTGAGCCGAGAAAATGGGATCAGGTTTTGTCAGTCTTTGAGCCAGTCAAACTAAGATCAAGCTTATATTCATGGATCCAGATAAGGCCTTGCCTCAAAAAAAATAGAGCCCCAGCCAAAATCCCAAAAAATCGACATCAAAAAATCGACGTAAGTCCTTGAAAAAACACATCATCGATGTTGATGAGGCCCTTAACCCCTAGGGGTGAGAAAATCCAATCAAAATTCACCCTATGATATCCTCCCCTCTGGCGATTGACCTTAGAGGCAATTTTTGTAAACTTATGAGAACAGATAAAAATTAAATGAATATTTTTAAAATGAGGCCGGTTTGGCATGAAGAGAAAATATGAGATGCCAATCCGTTATTAATTTTAGGATGAACAGAGTGACCAAAATTGTCCAAAATGACCAAAAAAAATGTACAAAAATTGGCACTTCAGCTACTAAAAATTTAGTGCTTTTTTGATTTGACAAAGGATAAT